>Ga0070741_10000418_pt1 | contig 158062 bp, 133 predicted proteins | sample Coa_R1_4_FD_66440 | JGI IMG/M metagenome (GOLD analysis project Ga0070741, IMG submission 66440) | Surface soil microbial communities from Centralia Pennsylvania, which are recovering from an underground coalmine fire - Coalmine... | ecosystem: Environmental > Terrestrial > Soil >... | reverse complement strand
CGCTGACGAAATCGCCCAGGCTGCCGAAGACCTCAAGAGCGGCAAGCTGACTGCCATGCCCGCTCAGGGCGCTGCCACTGCTGCACCCACAATGGCCGCTACAACGGCGGCTCCGGCTGCGACGGCCACCACCGCCCCTGCGCCCACTGCGGCGCCCACGATGGCGGCCACGACTGCTGCGTCGTCCGGTTCTGCAGGCGGCCAACTGGTGGTGGGCTACGTGCTGGTTGGCCCCAAAGAGGACAAGGGCTGGAGCGAGGCGCACTATCGCGCCTCGCAGTACGTCGAGCAGAAACTGCCCGGGGTAAAGTCGGTGATCGTCGAGAAGCTCAACCCGGCAGATCAACCAAACGTCACACTTGACCAGGTTGTCGAGGGCATGAAGTCTGAAGGCGCAAAGCTGATCTTCACGACCTCGGACGCTTTTCAGGCGGACACGCTGACTGTTGCCAAGAAGTACCCGGACCTCACGTTCATCAACGTGTCCGGCGATGACGTGCTCAAGGGCGTTGCGCCGAGCAACGAGGGTAACGTCATGGGCCGCATGGAATATATGAAAATGGTCGGCGGCTGCGCGGCGGCGCTGGCAACCCAGGCCAAGAGCATCGGCTATCTGGGGCCGCTCATCAACGACGAGACGCGCCGCCTGGCTTCCTCGGCGTATCTCGGTGCGCGTTACTGCTACCAGAAGTATCGTAACGCCGACCCGAAAGAACTGAAGTTTGAGGTCAAGTGGATCGGCTTCTGGTTCAATATCCCAGGCGTCACGCTCGACCCGACGGAAGTTGCCAACAGCTTCTTCAACGGCGGCGCGGACGTGGTCATGTCCGGCATCGACACGACAGAAGCGATTGTCGTGGCGAAGCAGCGTGCCGACAAGGGCGAGAAGGTCTGGGCGGTTCCCTACGACTATAAGGGCGCGTGCGAACTCGGCCCGAAGGTGTGCCTGGGCGTGCCGTACTTCAACTGGGGGCCAGCCTACCTCAAGCTGATCAGCGACTTCAAAGATGGCAAGTGGAAGCAAAGTTGGGATTGGCTTGGCCCAGACTGGAACGACATCAACAATCCCGACACGTCCAACGTTGGTTTCGTCTATGGCGATGCGCTGACGGCGGATCAGAAGTCCACCCTGGAAGGCTTTGTCAAAGACCTGGGCGCGGGCAAGGTGAACCTGTTTACAGGGCCGCTGAATTACCAGAGCGGTAAGCCGTACCTGGCCGATGGCAAAGTCGCCACTGACAAGGAAATCTGGTACATGCCTGAACTGCTGGAAGGCATGATCGGACAGAGCGAAGCGACGAAGTAAGCGTGTGGATTCCGTTGTGCCCGGCGCTAAAGCACCGGGCTGAAGCAACGAAGCCCTTTCGGGGCTAAATACGGAGTCGGCCTCAGCCGACTCCGTTGATTCAACCGCGCGGCTTGTGGGCTTTTGCTGCCAAATACGACAGGCATCCGCAGAGGCTTCCAGCCCGCTGAAGCGGGCTTCGTGGCGTTAGCCCTGTGGCTTTAGCCCAGGGGGAATTTATCCTCCACCGTGACCAGCCGGTGGCCGGCCCAGCGCGCCGCGCCAACGTCCGCGTGCTGTTCCCCCAGCAACTGGTTCAGCAGTCTGCGTAGGTGATCGGGGTCGCCGCTCGTGACGTAGCGAACGGAGGCACTGCCGTCTGGCGCATTCGAGAGGTGGCGCTGTTCCAGCACACGGCTCACCTGCCGCGCCACCGCCGGGGCCGGATCGATGATCGTCACCGCTGGCCCGAGCTGCGCCTGCAACTGCGGGGTGAGGAAGGGAAAGTGCGTGCAGCCGAGCACCAGTTGGTCGATCCCGGCGGCTTTGAGCGGCTCCATGTATTGAGCAATGATCGCCTGTGCTTCGGGCGTGTCGGGCGCGCCCTGTTCGGCCAGCATGACCAGTTCCGGGCAGGCCAGCGCCTCCACCCGAATCCCCTGCGCAAAACGATCCACGACGCTGGCGAACAACTCGCTTTGATAGGTCGCGCTGGTCATGATGACGCCGATCACGCCGGTTTGGGTCTGTTCGGCGGCAGGCTTGATGGCAGGTTCCATGCCGACAATCGGCACGTCGGGGAAGTGTTCGCGGGCGTAATGGAGCGCCGCTGCGTTGGCGGTGTTACAGGCGATCACGATCAGTTTGCAGCGCTGTTCAAGCAAAAAGCGAATGGTATCGCAGACGAAGGCGCGGATTTCTTCGCGCGGGCGCGGCCCATAGGGGAGATGGCCTTCGTCGGCCACGTACAGGATAGACTCGCCAGGCAGCAGACGGCGCACTTCACGCAGGACAGATAACCCACCGATCCCGGAGTCCAGCATTCCGATGGGGCGCGGGTCAGGCATCGGGTGTTAGAAAGGGCAGGCCACTAGCGCCTGGCGGCGCTAACAAACGTCTCAAACAGGCGGCGCATCGGTTCGCTGTTTTCTATCATTTCTTCGGGGTGCCATTGCACGCCGACGAAGAAACGCGCATCCGGCATTTCAATACCTTCGATCACACCATCCTCGGCGTTCGCCACCGCCACCAACTTCGGCGCGACATCGCGCAGCGCCTGATGGTGCATACTGTTGACCCATGGCGCGGTTTCGCCAATAGCCGACGCCAGCCGCGTCTGTGGGGCGATGGCGACGGTATGCGCCCGGTAATCACGGGGGAACTTGCCCCACAAATCGTGATCGATGCCGTTGTAGCCGGGATGTTCCTTTGGGATGTCGCGGTAAAGCGTGCCGCCCAACGCCACGTTCGCCACCTGGCAGCCCCGGCAGATGCCAAGCAGCGGCTTATCGTCGTCGGCGGCCCAGCGGGTAACGCTGATCTCGGTGAAGTCGCGGCTGCGATCCACGTCGCGCACCAAGCCGTCGGCAGTCATGCCATAGTAGGCGGGGTCCACGTCGCCGCCGCCCGCGATCAGCACGCCGTCCAGTCTTTCGTAAATGCTGCGCAGCGCGTCTTCGTCCAGGTTCGGTGTGATCAAGACCGGTGAACCGCCGGCCATCGCTACTGACTCCGTATAGGCGGGCAGGCTCCCGTAGAACAACTTGCCGTCGGCATAACGCGGCCCACACGTGATCCCGATGAGCGGCCTGGACATCGCTGAACGTCTCCTGGAAGATTATTCGCTGGCCCCTGCACCCTTCGCTTCCTGGTCGCGGCGGCGCTCACGCAGGCGGGTGGCCTTGCCGCTCAGGTTGCGCAGGTAATAAAGCTGGGCACGGCGAACCTTGCCATGCCGCAGCACCTCAATCTTCTCGATGCGCGGGCTGCGCAATAAGAATGTACGTTCCACGCCAATCCCGTGACTGGCCGTGCGCCGCACCGTGAAATTTTCGTTCTGGCCGCCATTGCGCTTGCGAATGACTGTCCCCTGGAAAACCTGAGTACGCTCGCGGTTGCCTTCCACGATGCGCACGTGAACCCGCACGGTATCGCCGGGGTTGATGGCCGGGAAACCACGATCTGCGCCATCCAGTGCCTTGATTAAGTCCGTCATGATCCTGTGTCCTTCGTGCTGCCAAACAGGCTGGTGTGCAAGTTAAAGCGGCCCTGAGAGCCGCCGGATAAGTCATTATAGCAGGCTGTTGGCAGATCGCCAATGGTCGAATCGCGGCGGCAGTGATAGGATCACCACGTTTTTTGTCCGGCATTATTGGATAACCGAAAACCCCATTATGAAATTGCGCCTGGCATTTTTCGCCCTGTGCGTCAGCGTGCTGACGGCCTGTGGTTTTGGCCGGGTGACGATTGTGGTCACGGCCACGTCGTCGCCCTACCCGACGCCGACGCTGCCGCCGACCCATATCCCGACCTCGACCCTACCCCCCGCAACGGCTACGCCGGAACCGCCGACGGCCACGCCGGTCCCTGTCGGCGTTCCGCTGTGGATGGCTCCCAACGTGCCGCCTGAGTTCCAGCAGGCGCTCGACCCGCTGGTCAGGAGCGGGCAGTACGCCTGGAAGAGCGAGGCGGAAGCCCGGATCAAGCTGATCAGCGGCAAGGGCGACCCGGCCAGCCTGACCGCGCAGTGGGTGTATGTGCCCGTTGTGCCCTTCCCGACGGTGGCCGACGACGTGCGCTGGGAAGACATCCGGCGCTACTGGAAAGGCGACACGGCAGCGCTTGCCTCTCTGAGTGGCAACAAGCAGCCGCCCGTGTTCGTCGCCGCCAGCACGACCATCAAGTGGCTGACCGACCTGTTGGGCACAGCCTCCCCCAACGTCAAGATCGAATCGGTTCCGCCCGATGGGGTGGTGACGACGCTGTGGCTGCGCCGTCCGGCGGCCTGGTCGCTCGTGCCCTTCAACCGGCTCGACCCGGCCATGAAAGCCCTGACGCTGGACGGCCAGAGCGTGTTCAACCGTGCCCTCGCGCTGGATAAGTATCCGCTCGTGGAAACCTTCGCCTTCACAGGCGACAGCCAGTTGATTCCGGGTGTGATGGATTCCGTCAAAAAGACCGGCAAATGGCTGACCACCAACCGCGATCTGTCCAGGATGACCGTCATCGTCATGACAGGCGTGACGGCGCTGACTCGCGCCACCGCTTACGAGATGGAAATCAAAGGCATCACGCTACCTGCCCGCGACATCCTGCCTTTTTTGCAGGACGCCGATTTTGTCCATACCAGTAACGAAGTCGCCTTTGCCGCCAATTGCCCGTACCCCAACCCATCATACGCAGCCACCGGGCTGCGCTTTTGTTCCCGCGACAGCTACCTGGAACTGCTCAAGACCATCCGGCTGAACATCGTCGAACTGACCGGGAATCACGTCAATGACTGGGGAACGGATGCGTTTGCGCACACGCTGGACATTTACGACGCGAACAAAATGCTCTACTACGGCGGCGGGCGCAACGACGAGGACGCCCGCAAGGCCAGAACCATTGTGCACAACGGCAACACAGTGGCCTTCATCGGCTGCAACCCGGCTGGCCCTGCCCCGGCCTGGGCCACAACGGATCAGGCCGGTTCTGCGAAATGCGATGACACGTTCATTGCCCAGGAGATTCAACGTCTGAAAGCGGCAGGCGATGTTGTAGTGATGAGCCTTCAATACCAGGAGTACTACCAGTACGATGCACCTGCCGATCAGGTGGCGTTTTTTGGCAAATATGCGCAGATGGGCGCCGATCTGGTGATGGGCAGCCAGGCCCACCAGCCGCAGGGCTTTGCCTTTACGGGCAATGCCTTCATCCATTACGGCATCGGCAACATCTTCTTCGACCAGATGGACGCCCTTGCCACGCGCCAGATGTTCGCGGACAAGCTGATCTTTTACGAGGGCCGACACGTCAGCACGGTGCTATTCACGGGGCTGAACGAGGACTACTCGCGCCCGCGCCCGATGACACCCGCCGAACGCAGCGCGTTCTTACAAACCATCTTCAAGGCGAGTGGCTGGTAGCTTGACCTTGATTCTGCCCGACGCTGATCGAAGTTTTTGTGCGGCAGCGCCGGGCTGCGGGCGCAATTAACGTGGCTCAGTGCGGCTTGATGCCCCACTGCTCGGCCATGCCCGGCTGAATCTTGTTCGGAGCTGCCGCTTGAGTAGCGTGCGTGGGCAACTATTACGATAATGATACAGGGCGCTCTCTGAATCTGATCTATAACTGAATAATTGAACCTTCTACTGAGTCGTTAGCACAAGCTGAAATCACTGAGACTCTCCAACGGAGGACGGTTGCAGCCATGAAATCATTCTTCAGACCCGCCATCATCTTGATGAACCGCCTCCTCTATCCTCAAAAGTTTCTGCTGGTCGGCCTGGTCCTCCTGCTGCCCCTGGCGCTGGTACTCAGCCAGTACGTCGTGCAGATCAATAAGGACATCGACTTCGCCTCCAAAGAGCAGTCCGGTGTGGAATATCTGGTTCCACTGACCAGATTCTTGCAGGGCATTCAGCAGCACTGGACGCGGAGCATTGCCTACACGCGGGGCGAGAATGCCGCAGAGCCACTTTTACGCGCAAAACAGCAGGAGATCGATGGTTACGTTCAGGAGATCGACGCCGTTGACCGCAGACTGAACGGCACCCTGCAAGCGTCCGAGCGGTGGGCCGCTGTCAAAGCACAGTGGCAAGACCTGGAAAAAAGGACGTTCCAACTGACCACGCAGGAGAGCACCGACCTGCACACCAGCCTGAACGACAATACCTTGCTGCTGATGACTGCGATTGGCAACTCGTCCAAACTGATCCTCGACCCGGAAATTGACACCTATTACCTGATGGATACAGTCATTACCAGCCTGCCGGAACTGACCGAATCCATCGGGCAGGTCAGGACGTATGGGCGGGTGGTGACCATCATGGATGCGCTCACGCCGGATACGAAATCGCGGCTGGTCGCCCTGCATGGCCTGATCCGCTCGACGCTGGCGACACAGAGTCAGAATTTCACGTACATTTTCGACTACAATTCGCAAGTTAAGGCCCGGTTGGGGAAGGCCGTCAACAACGCGCAGCGCAGCGTCAATGACGTGCTGAACTTGATCCAGCGTATGATCGACCCTACGGACGCCGGTGTTCCGGTTTCCGATCTTGCGACGGCAGTGCAGTTTTATGACACAACAACGAAAGCCATCGACGACTGCTTCAGCCTTTCCTACAGCGCGGCAGGGGCCTTGAATGATCTGCTGATCGTGCGCATCGATCAGTTGGCTGCCCGGAAGAACCTGGTGCTCGTCGTTACCTTCGTTGCCCTGGCCGTGACTGTCTACCTGTTCGTCGGGTTTTACATGTCGGTGCAGAATACGCTGGCCCGTCTGGATCAGGCCACGCGGCAAATGATCAGCGGCCACACCGATGAGAAATTTGTCCTGGAAAATACGGACGAACTGGCCCAGATTGCCATGTCGTTCAACAAGATTGCGGGCGAGTACATCGCAGCGCGGGATCGGGCGCTGGAAGCCAACCGGGCCAAGAGCACCTTCCTCGCCAACATGAGTCACGAACTGCGGACGCCGCTCAACGCCATCATCGGGTATAGCGAGCTGATCGAAGAGGAGTGCGAAGACACAGGCCAGGACAGCTTTGTGCCCGATCTGAGAAAGATACAGGCGGCAGCCAAGCACCTGTTGTCGCTGATCAACGACATCCTTGACCTGTCGAAAATCGAAGCGGGCCGAATGGACATTTACCTGGAAACCATCGACGTGCCCCGGATGATCCAAGAGATCGTCACGACCATCACGCCGGTGGTCGAAAAGAATGCCAACACGCTGCAAGTAAACTGCCCGGATGACCTGGGGCTGATGCGCGCCGACCTGACCAAAGTCCGGCAGGTACTTTTCAACCTCCTGAGCAACGCCAGCAAATTCACGAAGGAAGGGCGTGTCTCGCTGGATGTCTCCCGGCAGCCGATCAACGGCAAAGAGCATATCGTGTTCCGGGTCACCGACTCCGGCATTGGCATGTCGCCAGAACAGATGGCGAAACTATTTCAGGATTTCTCGCAGGCGGATGCTTCGACCACGCGCAAATACGGCGGCACCGGGCTGGGTCTGGCGATCAGCAAGCGCTTCTGCCAGATGATGGATGGCGACATCCATGTAGAGAGCGAACTGGGCAAAGGCTCCACGTTTACCGTCCATTTGCCTGCTAACACTCCGCAGGAGCCAGCGCCGTCCACCGCGCTCCCCGGCGACAAAGCGGCGGATATCCCCGGCGGAGCCAGCGTGGTCCTGGTCATCGACGACGATCCGACGGTGCGTGAAGTCGTCACACGTTTCCTGAGCAAGGAGGGATTCTACGTTGAGACGGCGGCGAGCGGGCATGAAGGGCTGCACCGCGCCAAAGACCTGCGTCCAGACATCATCACCCTGGACGTGATGATGCCCGGCATGGATGGTTGGGCGGTGCTGACGGCATTAAAATCTGACCCGGAGTTGGCAACCATTCCGGTGATCATGATGACCATTATCAGCGACAAAAACATGGGCTATGCGCTCGGGGCGACGGAATACCTGACGAAGCCCGTAGACCGGGATATGCTGGTGGCAGTGCTGCGCAAATACGAATGCGCACAAACGGATTGTAAAATCCTGGTTGTGGAAGACGACCCGCCCACCCGTGAGATGTTGTGCCGGATGCTTGAAAAAGAGGGGTGGGGGCTTTGCGAGGCCGAGAACGGACGAGTGGCGCTGGACACACTGGCCGTCGAAGCGCCCAACCTGATCTTACTTGACCTGATGATGCCCGAAATGGATGGCTTCCAGTTCATCGAAGAACTGCGCAAAAACGAGCCCTGGCGCGCCATTCCGATTATTGTCGTTACGGCCCAGGACCTGACGGAAGATGATCGCGTCCGGCTCACGGACCAGGTGCAGCGTGTTTTACAAAAGAGTGCCTACAGCAAAGAGGCGCTCCTGGCCGAAGTCCGCGCGCTGGTCACCACCCTCATTCCGGGAAGCACTCTCAAAGAGGTCAACAGACGTGGCTAAGATTCTGCTGGTCGAAGACAACGAAGATAACCGTGACATGCTGATCCGCCGTCTGCAACGGCGTGGCTACGAGGTGGTCGTGGCGCTGGATGGTGCACAAGGCGTGAGCCTGGCGCAATCCGAGATGCCCGATCTGATTCTGATGGACATGGGGTTGCCTGTTCTGGATGGCTGGGAAGCGGCTGGCATCCTCAAGACCGACCCGCACACGTACCACATCCCGATCATCGGCTTGTCGGCCAATGCGATGGCCGGGGATCGGGAGCGCGGGCTGGAAGCGGGCTGCGATGATTACGATACAAAACCGGTTGACATGAACCGCCTGCTTGAGAAAATCCAGGCGCTGCTGAGTTAAGAGACTGCACCATGCCAAAAGCCGGGTTGGGGCATCTTCTCGTCGTGGACGACAACGAGATGAACCGGGATATGCTGGCCCGTCGTTTGCAGCGCGAAGGCTATACCGTGACGGCTGCCGACAGCGGCTACCGGGCGCTGGAACTGCTGAAAACCGAGAAATTTGACCTGATCGTCCTGGACGTGATGATGCCTGGCCTGAACGGATACCAGGCCCTTCAAATCATTCGAGAGACCCACTCGATTGCCGATCTGCCGGTGATTCTGGCAACCGCTAAAGATCAGAGCGAAGACGTGATAGAAGGGCTGCGGCTGGGTGCGAACGACTACGTGACCAAGCCGATTGACTTCCCGGTGCTGATGGCCCGTCTGCAAACACATCTGCAACTGAAACAGTTGGCGCAACTCAAAGACGAATTCCTGCGCATCGCCAGCCACGACCTGAAAAGCCCACTGTCCAGCATCCTCATGTCGGCGCACATCATCCTGGAATATGTGCCACCCGGAACGGTCATGACCGAGGAAAACTATGAACTGCTGACCTTCATCGTCCGACGCAGCGAAGAGATGCAGCGCATTGTGACGGATTTCCTGGATTTCCAGGCCATGGCCGATGGCAAGTTGAGCCTGGACATCAGGCCAGCTGATCTCAACCAGATCGCCCAGAGTGTGGCCGATGGCAATCAGGAATATGCCCACGCCAAGTCGATTGCGCTGAAGACAAAACTAAGTGGGCCGCTGCCGCAGATCAACGCGGACACAGCCCGGATCGCGCAGGTGGCTCAGAACCTGATCGGCAATGCCATCAAGTTCGGGCCGCCGGGAACCGAGGTGCTCGTCCACACTTTTGCCGAAGATGAAGCGGTGGTGCTGGAAGTAAGCGATTCTGGCCCCGGCCTGACCGACGACGATTTCTCGAAGATTTTCGTCAAATATGCGCGCCTGAGCAACAAACCAACAGGCGGCGAAAAGAGTTCGGGGCTGGGCCTCGCCATCTGCAAGCAGATCATCGACCTGCATGGGGGCAAGATCGGCGTGCGGAACAATGCCAGCAAGGGCGCGACTTTTTGGTTCAGCCTGCCGGTGACTTGACCGGACGTAACCAATACCAGATTCTTAGCGTGCCGCGCCGGTGTTGGTGCGCCGCTCGGCAGTGCGCTCGGCGACTTGTGCCGCCACAGGATCGGCCACCACCCTGCCGCCGCGCACCGTCGCGCCGATGACCAGCGCCGAGCCGACCAGGACGATGTTCTTGATGATGTACTGGCCTTCCAGCGTGGGCGCGTAGGGGAAGCGGGTAAACGTCTCCGAAGGGAAGAAGAACAACGGCAAGATCGTACCGACCATCTGCACGAACAACAGCAGCAGCGTTGCCCGCATGAACAGGCCCGTCAGCAAACCCAAACCGATCAGGCATTCCCAGGCTGCCAACACAGGAATCGAAAGGTCAGGCGCGATTGTCCCGAAGCTCAGGACGCTGATGGTGCGGGCCGCCAGGTCCTGAGCCGGGCTGAGGCCGGGGAAAAACTTGAGCACGCCGAACCAGAAAAAGACGATCCCCAGGCCAATGCGCGTGATCAAAATGCCGTAGCGCGCCATCCAGTTGGTGATTCGCACATCGGCCCGCTGTACCCATCTCGTAAGCCTGCGCATCTTGGGTTCTCCGTTACCTTACCGTTACATTACATCGTGTTGGATTTCACAATTTTACCCGCTGCGAGCAGGCTTGGCGAGATCGTATCCCTGGTGTCAAGCGGGGCAATGGCGGTGTGGCGCTGGCCCCGCTGGAACGGGGCCGGGAGCAAAATCAGCGAATCGGTAAGACTTATCGCCGTCCGTTGCCGTTGGGCTGGGCCTTTTCAGCCGGTTGATCGTATTCGGCCAGCAGAGCCGTGAACTGCTCACGGTAAATCTCAGCCTGGGCGCGCTCCAGGCGCCAGAGGCGTTCCAGACTCTCGTGGATGGGGGCAAACTGCTGCACCATTTCGTTGAACTTGGCGCGGAACTGGTCGTAGTCTTTGTCGTGCAGACGCCACGCTTCGTCGTTGGTAAGCGTGAACTGCTTCCAGCGTTTCTGGTCGTCGGCGTTCCAGCTATTCCATTCCTGGCGGAAGCGCTCCTCGGAAAGCCGCTGTGTCTCGGCCACTTCATTGATCCGGCGTTCCAGCCGTTCGCCGATGCGTTCAAAGTCCTCAATAATCTTTTTCATGTTGCGGTAGGCTTCGGCCCAGGTCTCGAAGCGTTCCAGGTTGCGGCGCATATCGTCATCGTACTGTCCGACGGTTCCGAGCACCTCGTCGATCCGCTGCTCGCGCTGCTGGACGTACAGCGTTTGCTGTTCGATGAACTGTTGGAGCTGCTCGCGCCGCTCGCGTTCCGCGTTCTGGATTTCGATCACGCGCTTCTCGTTGCGTAGAGACATATCCTCCAACAAATCCAGTTTGGGTCGCAGCGCGTCGATCTGGCGTTGAATCTCAGGCAGTTCGGTCTGCGTCTCGGAGATACGGCGGGCGTCCTGGCGACGCTGCTCTTCGAGGAAGGTCAGGCGGCGTTCCGGCTCCTCGAATTTCTTGGCGATGTCCTCCACGCGCTGTTGCAAGGCAGCCAGCGCTGCTGCAAAGCGGTCTCGTTCCACACGCGCCGTGCCGATTTCTTCCAGGGCACGTTCCAGCTTGTCCAGCCGCTCTACCATTTCGCGCACGGGCCGTGTGGCGTTATCGCGGGAAGCGTCGGCGCGCCGCTCGGCCTCGCGCTCGGCGGCGATGCGTTTGGCCTCGACAGCCTCGATCATCTGCTGCATTTCTGTCCGAAGCTGGTTCATGATCTCGACATCGCGGCCTGCCGGTACAAACATCGTTTTGAGCGTACCCTGGTCGCCTTCCAGTCCGTTCAGACGGCGGGTCATCGCCTCCATCGCGTCCTGCTGCTGAAGAAGGCGTTCCTCCAGTTTGGCGATCATACTCTTGTCGCGGCGGCGTTCTTCATCCAGCCATTCGATCATGCGGGCAATTTGATTGCTGTCCATGGGGGCGATCCTTCCAAAATTCCAGACGGTATTGCTTAGGAGCATTGTACCGCAAGATCGCGCCGGGATGGACAGCGCGAATCGGATCAGCCCGATCCCGAACTTTGCCGTGCCCCGTCGCTGCGCTAGAATCGGCGACTTCGGAAAGGGGGCAGCATGGACGAACTTAAAGAACGTATCCGGGCCGAGGGCCAGAACCTCGGCGAAGGGATTTTGAAGATTGATAGCCTGCTCAACCACCAGATCGATGCAGGGCTGATCATGCGCTGCGGCGAAGAGATCGCGCGGCGTTTCCGCAATGCAGGTGTGACCCGTATTCTGACAGCGGAGGTCTCCGGTATCGCTCCGGCCTTTGCAGCAGGGTGTGCGCTGGGCGTCAAGGTGGTCTACGCGCGCAAGGTCAAGCCTGTGACCATGTACGGGCCGGTCTACCTGGAAACTGCACCGTCGCATACCAAAGGCATGGACGTTCAACTGCTCGTCGCAGCGGAATTCATGCCCAGCGGTGAGCGCGTATTGATCATCGACGACTTCCTGGCGTCGGGCAAGACCCTGCGCAGCCTGGTTCGCATTGTGCGGAGTGCCAGATCGGAAGTAGCCGGGATCGCGTGCGTCGTCGAAAAAACCTTCGAGGGTGGACGTGCGGCGCTGGAACACTATAACGTCCCGATTGAATCGCTGGTCACGATTCGTTCGATGGACAACGGCCAGATCGTTTTTGGCGATTGAAACCACCACGATGAAACAACCACAGCTTCACGCAGGTGGGATCGCCATTCTGGATTACGGTTCCCAGTACACGCAGCTTATCGCCCGGCGTGTGCGCGAACAGAAGGTCTACGCCGAGATATTTCCCTGGAACGCGCCCGCCGATCAGGTCATGGCGCTTGAGCCGCACGGGATCATCCTGTCCGGTGGGCCAAACAGCGTGTACGACCCGGGCGCGCCTTCACTGCCCCGCTACATCCTGGACAGCGGACTGCCCGTTCTCGGCATCTGTTATGGGATGCAGGTACTGACGCACGCCCTGGGTGGGACAGTCGCGGGCGCACAGCACCGTGAGTATGGCCCAGCCAACGTGGAGGTTGGGAAGTCGCCCTTATTTGAGGGGCTGCCCGCTGCCATTGATGTCTGGATGAGTCACGGAGACCGAATCGAGGCATTGCCTGAAGGCTGGTGCGCGCTGGCAAAGTCGGCCAACTCGCCTTTCGCCGCGATGGGTGACGAGTCCACGCGGCGCTACGGCGTGCAGTTCCATCCCGAAGTCGCCCATACGCCGCTCGGATCGGTTATCCTGCGGAACTTCGTGCTGAACATTTGCGGCTGCGAACCGCGCTGGACGCCAGCCTCGATCATTGAAGAGAGTGTGTCCAGCGTGCGCGCGCAGGTCGGCAGCGGCCACGTGGTGCTCGGCTTGAGCGGCGGCGTCGATTCGTCGGTGGCGGCGGCGCTCATTCACCGGGCCGTTGGCGACCAGCTAACCTGTATCTTCGTCAATCAGGGCCTGATGCGCAAGCACGAGCCAGAACAGGTCGTCGAGACTTTTGGCAAGCACCTGCACATCCCGCTGGTGGCCGTCGATGCGACGGAAATGTTTCTCGAAGCGCTGGTGGGCGTCATCGACCCGGAGCGCAAACGCCAGATCATCGGGGAACTTTTCGTCCGCACCTTCGAGTCGGAGGCGCGCAAACTAGGCCGAATCGACTATCTGGCGCAGGGCACGATCTACCCGGACGTGATCGAGAGTGCCGCCAAAGACCGGCCCGGCGCGCACCGCATCAAGACACATCACAACGTCGGTGGCCTGCCCGCCGACATGCCGTTCCAACTCGTGGAGCCACTGCGCTATTTGTTCAAGGACGAGGTGCGGCGCGTCGGCACGGAGCTTGGCCTGCCCGACGAAATCGTCTGGCGGCAGCCCTTTCCAGGGCCGGGGCTGGCCGTTCGCTGCCTGGGCGCGATCACCTGGGAACGGCTGGAACGGCTGCGCAACGCCGATGCGATTGTCGTGGAGGAATTGCAGCGAGCGGGACTGCTGCGCGGGGACACGGCACAGGCGTTTGCGGTGCTGCTCCCGGTGCGCAGCGTGGGCGTAATGGGCGATGGACGCACCTACCAGGAGACGGTTGCCATCCGTGCCGTGACCACCGACGACTTCATGACGGCGGATTGGGCGCGGCTGCCCTACGACGTGCTGGCGCAGATCAGCCGCCGCATCGTGAACGAGGTGGCCGGGGTGAACCGCGTCGTGTACGATATTTCGAGCAAGCCGCCCGCCACGATAGAATGGGAGTAGCTACGCCGAGACTCCAGCCCATCGCCCGGCGCTGAAGCACCGGACTGAATCTACAAAGCCCCGTTGGGGCTGAAAACAAAATTGCCGTGCACATTACAGATGTGATCAAACCCTAGAGTGCTGATGAAACGTTATTGCTTGCCCGGCCTGATCCTGGGCTTTCTGCTCACCGCGTGCGCGACCGCGCCGCCCACCGCCACACCCATACCGGCGACGCGCACTGCCATCCTAACCACTGCCGCCCCAAGCGCCGTTCCCAGCCGGACGTCGCTGCCGAGCGTGACGCCCGCCAGGGGCCAGCCAACGGCGATCCCGACGGTGGTTCGGCCAACGCTTGACCCGGCCAAACCGACCTCGACTTCAGCGCTGCTTGCCCTGACGCCCAATGTCGGGCTGACGCCGCTGCCGACCCAGGCCGCCATCCTGCCCGGTGGCCCGCCGCCCCTGGACATCTCGCTTCCGGCGGGCTGGCAGCACGGCTACCAGGTGTTGCCGATCCGCGACCAGTTGGTGCAGGCCTCGATGAATCTGGCGGTCTATCGCGGGCCAGCCGGGAACGGCACAGGGACGATCTACCTGCTGTGGGGCTTCCCAAGCCTTGCGCCGCCGCCGACTAAAGCCAACCCACTCTCCCTGACGGAAGTGCCGGGCACGCCCGCCGGTAATCTGCAAACGCAAATGCTCTGGGCGGACGGCATCCGGCTGCTGCAAGGCACTGTCGTGGACGTAACATGCAACGTCGGCAACTACGGCCAGCGCGAATTCACGGTGGGTGGTCTGCCCGCCGTCGGAGAGTATTTTGCGGCCAGCCAGTGCCAGGGCGAACCGGACACGGCGGGCTGGTTCGCCGGGCTGAACCAGTTCGGTGGCAACTTCATCTTCTACGTGACCATCGAGCCGGTGGAAGCCTACAACAACGGGCGCAACGACGTGCAGAAGATTCTGGACAGCGTGGTCTTCCACAAGCCGGGCGCGAAAGCCACGCCGTCGCTGGCCGGGCCGCCCGCCACGAATACAGGCGCAGCCAACAGGCCAACAGCTGTTCCGGGGAAGTGAGGCCAACAAACAGCCTGCGCCGAGGCTGTTCAGAACATCGGAACCGGGCGACGCATCAGGTTACTCTGGCTTCCCTGGCAATTTCACCCATCGCCTGGAAGATCGAATGCGCTTCTTCTGGCGTCAGGCGCTTGTCCAGCAGCGGCAAATAGATGTCTTCCTCTTTGGCAAAGTGGACCTTGATCAGTGCATACAAGCCGTACAGGATGCGGCGCAGCGCTTTGGTCTGGGCGTCGTTGATGGTGACGCCTGCGATCTGCTGCCGGACGGCCAGCAGTTCGTGTGTCAGGCGCACAATTTCCAGGTGATCCCGGCTCATGGTGGCGGTGGCCTCGGTTGAGCCGAGCAGTTTGCCGATGACCGGGTAGAGCGCTTCGTCCTCGGCGCGGGCGTGAGGAATCAGGCTGTGTACCAGCAGGTTGTGAACCCTGTCCACATCGTGTTGGAGCGTTTCGAGCGGCGTCTCGCCCACCGAGTCGGCTACGGTACGCAATAGTTCGATATGCGGCAACAGTTCGGCATGTTCTTCTCGAAGGGGCTGAGTTGGCGTTGCCATCTTTCCCTCCTTTTTGCGTGGAGATCAGATCACTCCCATTTTGAATCGAACCATGAACCTTTCGCTCTGTCCAGTGACAAATGTCCTGAAGCGAAGCCTGATTGCCCGGCATGGCAACACTCCGTATAATTGCGGCACAATGCTTCCCGCGTCCCCTGAGAGTGATGGACATCATGACCAACCCGACACCAGTCATCAAAATTGCCAGAGGATGAGGCCGTGAATCTTGCCCTGGCTGTTGTTTTCGCGCTGATCGGCCTGCTGGCCGGCGGGGTTATCAATGCGCTGGCGGACGATCTGCCAGACGAAAACCGCGTCCACAGACCGCACTACCCGGATGGCACGCCGCGCCGGGGCGTGGCCTGGTTGGGCACGCTGGCCTTCTTGACCGGGGCACGAGTTTCGCCCTCTGGTGCAAAGTTGCGCTGGCGACATGTCCTGGTCGAGATCGGGCTGGCGATCCTGTTTGCTTACGTCGGGGCAGCCTATCCCTTTTCAGTTCGCAGTCTGTTCTGGCTGGGCTATCTGGCAATATTGCTGCTAGTCACGGTCATAGACCTGGAACATCGCCTGATCCTGTTCATCGTCATGATTCCGTCTTACCTGTTCGCACTGGTCGGCGCGGTGTTCATCCAGGATGGCACAGTGGCGTTCAGAGACTACGTGATCGGCGGGCTGGTTGGGTTTGGCCTGTTCTTCTTGATGTACCTGGGCGGCAGGCTGTTCAATTCTGTCGTGTCCAGTGCGCGCGGCGAAGAACTGGAAGAAGTCGCCTTCGGCTACGGCGATGTGATGCTTGCCACCCTGAGCGGGCTGATGCTCGGCTGGCAGGCGCTCATCTTCGCGGTGACGATTGCCGTGTTTGCCGGGGCAGCGGGCGCGCTGGTCTATCTGGCGGCCCGGTTCGTGATGCGCGGTCAATACGAAATGTATACAGCGCTGCCCTACGGCCAGTACATTGTCCTCGGCACGGTCATTATGCTGCTGTGGCGAGAACCGGTGCGCCTGCTCTTGCAGGGTGGCAAATGACTGCTCCAAACAAAAAGAGTACCGGCTGATCCGATACTCTTACTTCCTCTGAGAGTGCCCTGGAGAGGATTTGAACCTCCACGCCACAAGGGCACAGGCCCTCAACCTGCTGCGTATGCCATTCCGCCACCAGGGCATGTTGATGGTTATTATACAGGCCCGGCGCATATTGTCAATGGTTGGCACGCGCCAGCGTATATCGTACAATCTGTGTTGCGAGGTCTGATCCGAGGCCAGTGTGAACAGAGAATACGAACTTCCGCTCTTTCCACTCAATACCGTGCTGTTTCCCGGTATGGCCCTGCCGTTACACATCTTTGAAGAACGCTACAAGCTGATGATCAATGAATGCAAGCGCGACTCGCGGCCCTTCGGCGTCGTCCTGATCCGATCCGGCCCGGAGGTGGGCAGCGGCGCGACCATCCACGAGGTTGGGACGACGGCGCACATCACCCAGATCGAGCACGTTGGCGACGGGCGCATGAATATCGCCGCCCTCGGCTATAGCCGTTTCCGCATCCACAGCACGCATCGGCACAAACCCTACCTGACTGGATTGGTCGAAGACTATCCCCTACAGGATACCGGCAACGCCCGCGCCAAAAAGATTGCGACACGGATCGGGCCGATGCTGCGCGGCTATTTGAACATTTTCGCCACGCTCGGCAACGTCGAACTTCAAATCGACGCTCTACCAGAAGACCCGGTGGCGCTGGCCTTTCTGACGGCGATCATCCTGCGCACGCCGGTGAAGGATAAACAACGGCTGCTGGACGTGCCAGACCTGCTGACGCTGTTGCTGACCGAACGGAAAATGCTCGTCCGCGAGGCGCAAATCCTCAAGTTGCTGATCGAGAACGGCCCCCGCTGGCGAGACGACCCCCGACCCTTTTCCCCCAACTAGCGATACACTTAGCATCTGATCGTCGCTGCAAGCGTGGTGCAATCCGGATAGCCGAGGCAGTATGAGAATTGCGGTAGACGCGATGGGCAGTGATGCGTGCCCCGTGCCAGATGTAGACGGCGCGGTGCAGGCGGCCCGGCAAGCCAATGATACGATTATCCTGGTCGGCGACCAGGCGGCCATTGAGCGCGAACTGGCGAAGTACGACAGGCAGGGGCTGAACCTGGAGATCGTCCATGCCAGCCAGACGGTTGACATGCACGACAAGCCAAGCCAGGTTGCGCGCACCAAGCGCGACTCATCGATGATGGTGGGCATGAACCTGGTGCGCGACGGCAAAGCAGATGCCTTTGTGACCGCCGGGAACAGTGGCGCGGCCCTGGCGCTGGCGACACTCAGCACTTTGAGGCGGATTCGCGGCGTGAAGCGGCCCGCCCTGACCCAATCGTTCCGCGTGCGGGGCAAGGAGATCGTCGTGACCGATATGGGCGCGAACGCCGATGCCCGCCCGGAATGGCTGGTGCAGTTCGCCATCATGGGCAGCGCTTATGCCCGGTGCGTCCTGGGCACAGAAAACCCGCGCGTGGCCGTACTTTCTAACGGCGAAGAGGAAGGCAAGGGCAACGCCCTGGTCAAAGACACTATTGGCCTGCTTTCGCGCACGCCTGGCATGAATTTCGTGGGCAACGTCGAGCCGAAAGAGTTGCTGGCTGGCGCGGCGGACGTGGTCGTGACCGACGGCTTTGTCGGCAACATCGCCATCAAGTCGATGGAGGCCGTCGCGGAGACGCTCTTTAACCTGGTGCGGGATGAACTGACGGCCAACCCCTTGACCATGCTGGCCGCCCTCATTCTGCGGCCCGGTTTGCGCCGCATTTATCACCAGATCGATCCGTTCGAGATCGGCGGCGCACCGCTGCTGGGCGTGAACGGCGTGGTCATTATCGGGCACGGGCGCAGCAATGCGAAAGGCATTAAGAACGCGATTGGACAGGCCCGCAAAGCGGTGCAGGGCCACCTGATCGACGCCATCCGGCAGAGCACGTCGGGCTATGGAGATGACGGTGCGTGAGATCAGCCTCACCCCCGGCCCCTCTCCACTGGGGTGGAGAGGGGAACTAACAGTTGAAGCAGCATCTGTCGGTTCCTCCTCTCCAGTTGGAGAGGGGGGCAAGGGGTGAGGTCAGCGACCCTATGACGCTCGACTCGGCGCAGTTAGCTCAGATCGACGACACGCTGACAGCCGGCGATGGCAAGCGCGCCGAATTCCAGATCGCGCGGCTGCTGCGCGGGGAACTGCCGCCCGAAGAGCGCGCCCAACTGCTGCTGCGCCGTGCCCGTGCCCGCCTGCTCTCGAACCGCCCGGACGAGGCGCTGGAAGACTTGCAGACTGCCCACGCGCTGGCTCCGGCGCTGTGGGAAAGTTCCAGCACGCAGGAACTGCTGGCCGATGCCTATTTCAGCCGCTTCGAGCTGGCCCCATTGGGTTTCGCGGAGCGGGCCGACGCCGACCATGCCCGCCAGATATACCAGTCCATCGCGGAGCGCGACCCGACCTACCCGAACCTGGGTTGGGTCATGTACCAGTGGGGGCGTGTCCTCCTAAGCGAGAACAAGGTGCGCGAAGCCGCCGAGAAATTCCAGGAGGCGCTGCTCAAGCCCAGCACCGTGGCACGCCTGACCGCGTTGTGCTACGAGCGGCTCGGATTCATTCACCTGGTGGACGAGCGTGACCCGGCAACGGCCCTCTCCTTCTTCTCCCGCGCCGCCAACACCTACCCGGCGGGCGAGGCGTCGGGCTGGCTGGTGCGCTTACATTTGCTGCGGAGCCGGGCGCTGCGCGAACAGAACAACTACGATCAGGCGTTGCAGGCTGCTCAGATCGCGCTGGCAACGGCGGATTCTTCCGAACCGGATTATCGCGCCACATTGACCGACGCACACCTGGCGCTCGGCGAAATCCTGGCGAGCATCCCTGGCCGCGAGCGCGAGGCCACCGAACACCTGCTTCAATTTTTGCAGCATTCGCGCCGCCCGCAGGGTGTGGACGTGACGTGGTCGCGCGTCCACGAAATCCTGGGCGACTTGTGGTTCCGGCTGGAACGTTACGAACACGCCATTGAGGCGTACCACACGGCGTTGAGCTTCAACCCCTACCACCCCTGGGAGATCATGCTGCATTACCAGATTGCGCGTAGCCATTACCGGCTGCGCGAATACGAAAAGGCGATTGCTACCGTCGAACACATGCTGGAAATCGCGGAAAGCGAGCAACAGCCGATCACCGACTACCGAGTGTATGCCGTCCTGGCGAATGCCCATTTTGCCCTGGAACATTACGCCGACGCCTTCACCGCCTATCAACAGGCCCTGGCGCTGGCCCCGCCGAACGCCGAAAACCTGGACAAATTGCAGACATACTGCAAGTTTTCCCAGGAACTGGCAGAACGGCGATGAGATGAAAAAGGGGCAGGTCACAGAACCGCCCAGACCTCTTGTTGTCATTGAACAAAGGCCGGAGTTCATCGCCAACAGGAATTTTGAGTCTTGCCAAAGTGCGCGAGTTGGTCTATACTGTCGTCAATTCGCGGGCGTGGTTCAGTGGTAGAACGTCTCCTTGCCAAGGAGAAGGCCACGGGTTCGAATCCCGTCGCCCGCTCAGTTGAATCCTCAACAGCGATGGGTTGAGGATTTTTGTTTGGCGCGGGGCGCTGTAAACAAAGCTGTAAACAAAAACGGCGGCTCCTGGAGCCGCCGCTACCGATCTATCTGGAAGCGCGATTTAGTGGCCGCAAGAACCGCAGCCGCCCGATGCTGCGCTGCTCTCGCCGCTGGTGCGGAACGAATGCCCACAGCCACAGGTGGAAACCGCGTTCGGGTTGTCGATGCGGAAGCCGCCACCCATCAGACTGTCCACGAAGTCGATGGTCGAACCGCCGATGTACATCATACTGGTCGGGTCAACCACCAGACGCACGCCGTCGGTTTCCACGACGGTATCGAATTCCTGGGGCTGCGCCTCAAAGGCCATCCCGTATTGCAGGCCGGAGCAGCCGCCGCCCGCCACGAACACACGCAGCGCATGGTCAGGGATGTTGCGTGCCTGAAGCAGTTCCTGGATTTTCGCTGCCGCCGCCGGGGTCACCGACAGCACCGGGGTTTCTACCTCGGTCTGAATGTCTTCGTGTTCCATCAAATCAGCCATTTGATTGATGCGCTGCCACGTTCAAGACCTTTACCAAGACGCGGCGGAGCGCTCCTCCTTCTTGTATACGATTATATACGCATTACCAGCGAGTCTATCACACCTTTGATGCGGCGTCAATAAAGCAGACGGGCATCTGAAAAATTAATGTTTCAGGAGGGGCTTGCCACCCTGTCCGGCAGCGGGATCAGGTAGGCGCAGCTTTCGTCGTGGTCGGCCAGACGCCCTACGCGGCGGGGCACGATGCCCGTCAGCGCCGAGATCAGGTGAAAGTCCATGTTGCACAGTTCCTGGTGTTCGCCCGCTACCTGGCGGTATGGGCAGTTGCGGGTGTGCAGTAAATAGCCGTCCTGGCACGTCTCCCAGTGGGCTTCGTAGCCTTGTCCGCTCAGATAAGCCACGACCTGATCGAGCCGCGCTTCCAGCGGCACATCCAAGATCGAGGCGTTGGCGGCCATTTCCTGCGCAACGCTTTCCAGGATGACGTTAACCTGGGCAGGTGGCAGTGTGGCCTTGATCTGGTTGAGGAGGGCCGCTGAAAGATGCTGGTAATTGTTGGGGAAGCAGTCTTGCGCCTTTTCGGTCAGGCCAAATACATACTGCGGGCGGCCTGGAGTCCGGCGGCGGCGCACCGAGGGCGCGGTCACCAGGTCTTCGCTGCGCAAAATATCCAGGTGGTGGCGCACCGTCACCGCAGTGATGTTGTGGTTGATGCGCTCCCGGAGCGCCTGGACGATTTCATCAACTGTGGCATCGCCGCGTTCGCGCAACGTTTCCAGGATATATTGTCGAGTCTGTTGCATACAACACAATCCGAATTATTATCATCTCCCTGATTGATATCCTATCACGCGCCGTTCCTGCTTGTCAATCAGAGTGCATCGAACATGCGGCGCACGGCCAGGGCCGCCTCGGCACGCGGCACGACGATTTCCTGCTGATCGGCCAGACGTTTGAACTTGACTTCACCGCGTGCGATCTCGTCCGGGCCGAGCAGCGCCACCACCGGAATGCCCTTCTTGTCGGCGTAACCGATCTGTTTGCCGATCCTGGCCTGCTGCATAAAAAGCTCGGTTTTGATGCCTCCGGCGCGCAGCGCGGACGCCAGACCCATCGCCTCCTCGCGGGTGTCCGTCCCAAAGACGGTCACCAGCACCTGGACGACGGTGCGGTTCAGGTCGGGCGGGTACAGGTTGCGCCTGTCCATGAGCGTGATCAACCGCTCGATGCCCAGGCTGACGCCTACCGTCGGCAGCGATTCTTTACGGAAAAGTCCCAGAAGCTCATCGTAACGGCCCCCGCCGGAAACACTGCCGACTCGCTCTTCGGGGTCATTGCTGGTCAGCATCGCCTCGAAGATCGGGCCGGTGTAATAGCCCAGGCCGCGCACCATCGAGCAGTCCACTTCGATCAGTTCGCCGGGGACGTGCATGGCGTCCAGGAACTTCAGCACCTCGGTCAGTTCGTCCAGGCCCTGCGCAGCGATCTCGATTCCACCCAGGGTTTCGCGCAGCGTGCCGATCAGGGCTGCGCCTGCTTCGTAGCCCACCGACTCGCCGGGGCGTGCGCTGGTGATCAAATCCAGGACCTTGGTCACGGCGGCGCTGTCTATACCGCTCCTGTTCATCTCCTCTCGCACGCCATCGACGCCGATCTTGTCCAGTTTGTCGATGCTGCGGTACAGGTTGTCGAGCGATTCGCCTTCCAGACCTGCATATTGGCCGATCCCCTTCAGCAGCTTACGGTTATTGAGCTTGATCAGGAAGTCGGTGAAGCCCAATCGTTGCAACGCCGTGACGACAACGCTCACCGATTCGGCATCCGCCTCCATCCCGGCAATGCCCACTGTATCCGCGTCGCACTGGAAGAATTCGCGGAAGCGGCCTCGCTGCGGGCGCTCGCCGCGCCAGACCGGCGCGATCTGGTAGCGCTTGAAGGGGAGTGTGAGCTGCGCTTCATGCATCCCGAAAGCACGAGCCAGCGGCACGGTCAGGTCGTAGCGTAGCGCCAACTCCTCCTTGCCGCCGGGGTGTCTGGCATTGAAGATGAGCTTTTCGGCGTCATCGCCGTATTTGCCCATCAACGTTTCTTGCAGTTCCAGGACAGGCGTTTGCAGCGGCTCGTAGCCATAAGTCTCGAAGACCTCGGCCACCGTGTTGATCACATACTGGCGGCGGAGGACATCGGCGGGCAAAAAGTCGCGCATCCCGGAGGGCAGTTGTGGCTTGATTTTGTTCACGATTTCTCCTGGCAATGTGTTCTAGGCTTGACCGCCCGGCACAATCGGGTGTCCGTCAATGGTCTTCACCCGGCCCATATACTGGTTAAAGATCGACTCGCCCACCGCATCGTTGATCTTCAGCGCGGCCAACAGGTCTTTGAGCACGTCAATCTCGGCTCTGGCGATGTCGTGATCGGCGGTGGCGATGCTGGCGGCGTAGTGGAAGCCCTGTACGCGGTGGTCGCGGGTGGGCAGCTTATCCACCACGATGTTGTACAGGAAGGCTACACGGTTATCGGCGTCCAGCAGGAAGCGGTTGTAAATGCTCAGGGCCAGATCGTAAACCAGACCAAATTGGGTGTCGTCCAGCCGGGCAATTGGTTCGAGCAAAGTCCGCGAGTCTTTGAGCGCCTGCAACTCTTCTTCGTAGACCTGCCCATCGGCGGTCACCACAATCAGGCCGAGCACGACCGCCGCCAGCGCCCGGTGCAGGGGCGCAAATTCGTTGAGCGCCTGCGCTTCCGCCGCAGCGCACGCGGCGGTATCCAGCCCCAGGCCCGTTTTCAGTTCTTCCAACAGCACTTCTTCGCCCTCGTCGATATTCAGGTTTGCCATCGCCAGCGAATAGGCATAGCGGTAGGCTGCGATCCGGTCTTCGGGCGTGATGATGACAGGCGCAACGTACTGCTGTACAAACTGGCGCACGTCGCGGGCCACGCCCTGGTTATGCACCAGGTCGATGGCTTTTTCGATGATCTGCATGAACGCCGGATCGGGCAGCTTGCTGAGGGGTGGGAACTGGTCACGAAACAGGGAGATAATCCGGCGTTCCAACTCGGTGAAGTCGCCGCTCAGGGTGAGCGTGGCGACAGCGCACGTCACTGCCGCTTCGTGCGGCGATACCTGCCGACTGCTGAGATTGTCCAGAAAGCTCATCGTCGATTTCCTCTCTTCACCCATTCAGGAAGCCGGGAAGTGGTACACTTCTCTAGAAGGGTAAATATAACTCAGATCGGCGTCAAGGCCTCAGGCAGACGACCATGAAAATACGCGCAATAACGATCTTTATTGATCTTTTTCCCGCAGATATCGAAACCTCGCTGGCGCGAGCGGCCACCTTTCTCCATGCGGCAAACTACAGCTATCAGCAAGCTGGGATCGCGGTGCAATCACGCCGCATTGCCACACAGCCCTTCCCCAGGATGCGCAATCCGCACGGGCCAGCCGGGATGCCCGACCTGGCAGCGCGGCTCCGCGAGGAATGCACAGCCTATGGCATCGATTACATTGCGCTTGGCCCGGTGGGCGCGGGTGACGATCCAGATTACGTGGATGCCATCCCGGATATGCTGCGGGCCGCCAGCGGGGTGTTTGCTTCTATCATCGTGGCAAGCGCGCGCCAGGGGATCGATCTGGGGCTGCTTCGCCACAGTGCGGAAACTATCCGCGCCGTGAGCACGGTCACGCCGGACGGCCTGTCGAACCTGTATCTGGCGGCGATTGCCAACTGTGGGCCAGGATCGCCGTTCTTCCCGGCAGCCTATCATGGCGGTGGAGCAGCCCGCTTTGCGCTGGCAATTGAGGCCGCCGACCTGGCCGTGCTGGCTTTTCAGGGTGCGGCCTCACCGGAGGAGGCTGTACAGCGCCTCAGCCGCCTGGTGCAAGAATCCGCCGACCAGTTGACCAGCGTCGCGCACGAACTGGCCTCTGAACACAGCATCGTTTTTGGTGGCCTGGACTTCTCGCTGGCTCCCTATCCGGGCGAAGGCTCCAGCCTGGGCGCGGCGCTGGAGAGCCTGGGTGTGCGCCTGGGCGGGGCGGGCATGGTGGCAGCCGCCTCGCTGGTCATGAATGCCATTGAGGCCGCCAACGTGCCGCGCTGCGGGTTCAGCGGGCTGATGCTGCCAGTGCTGGAAGATACGCTGCTCGGCCAACGCGCCGCAGAGGGCGCGCTCCATTTGAACGATCTGCTGTTGTACAGCGCGCTTTGCGGCACAGGGCTGGACTGCATTCCCCTGCCCGGCGACATCGGGGCCGACGCGCTGGCCGCGATCCTGCTGGACGTGGCGGCGCTCGCTCTACGCCTGAACAAGCCTCTGACGGCGCGCCTAATGCCACTGCCCGGCAAAGTCGCAGGCGATGCGGTCATTTTCCCTGCCTTTGAATATTTCGTACCGTCACGGGTGATGGCGGCACCAGCCGGGATCGTAGGTGGGGTCTTCGGCGGCAGCAGCACGTTCAAGGTTGTACCTCGCTTGTGAGCGGCCAGCGGGCCTGTGTCTGCATCTTGCGATTGGAGCGCGGGCCGCACCGAGGTAAGCTAATCTGAATATTGTCCTCTGAAATGAGCAGCCCATGAATACCATAGATCTGCGCAGCGATACGGTCACGCACCCCACGCCTGCCATGCGAGAAGCGATGGCAAACGCGCTGGTTGGCGACGACGTGTATGGCGACGACCCGACGGTTAACGAACTGCAAGCCTATGCGGCGGATTTGCTCGGCAAGGAAGCCGCCCTGTATATGCCTACCGCCACCATGAGCAACACAGCGGCAGCGCTGACCCATTGCAGGCGCGGTGACGAGATCATCCTTTCGAAAAAGGCGCACATGTTCGTGTTTGAGCAAAGTGGAGCCGCGCAGCTTGGCGGCGTCAGCATGTACCCGCTTGACATCCGGTTCGATGGCACGATGTCGTTGAGCGAAATCGAGGGCGCCATACGCGGCGACGATCCACACTTCCCCCGCACTGCGCTGATCTGCCTGGAAAACACAGTACACGGCGCAGGGGCGACGCCCATCACGGCAGAATATACGCAGCAGGTGGGCGAGATCGCGCGGCGACGTGGACTGAAATTGCACCTGGACGGCGCGAGGCTGTTCAACGCGGCAGCGGCGCTCAAGGTGCAGCCGCGCGAACTGGCTGCGCCCGCCGACTCGGTGCAGATCTGTCTGAGCAAAGGGTTGTGCGCGCCGCTCGGTTCGCTGCTGGTCGGTTCGCGGGAATTCATCGCGCGGGCACTTCGCACGCGCAAGGTGCTGGGTGGCGGGATGCGGCAGGCGGGCATCGTCGCGGCGGCAGGGCTGATCGCGCTGCGCGACATGCGGGAACGGCTGGCGGAAGATCACCGGACGGCGGCGCAACTGGCCGAAGGGCTGGCAACGATTGAGGGCATCACCGTCGAGCCGGTACATCTGCGCACCAACTTTGTCCTGTTCAGCATCCCGCCGAGCGTCAACGTCCGGGAATTTGTCGAGGCCATGAAAGCGCGCAATGTGATCCTGCGGGGCGGGCCGCGCTTCCGGGCCGTGACCCACTACTGGATCACACCGGAGCGCGTGCAGTACACCATCGACGCCATGCGCGAGGTGCTGGCGCAGCAAATGGGGCAAACGGCAGGAGTGCATCAATAAGGCCGGGCTGCCCGGATAGCGACACTCGTTTGTTCGATGCCTGCCTGGTCAAATAAAAAGCGCCCGGCTCTGATAAAGAGGCCGGGCGCAATTTTTGGGCCTACGATCAATGCGCGATCAATGCACGGAAACACCCGACAGATTGCCTACACGATCTGTTCACGGGGCACATTCAGCTTTACAACAGTCAGGTTGCAGCTATTGACGACACGAAAGACCGCCGGGTTCGCCAGTACAGGGATTTCTATCGTCTCGTCCCCCCGTGTCAGGGTGAAGTGATAAATATCCGAGCTGCGATAGCCAGCATAGTAAAAGGTTTCGACGGCCACCAGCTCGTCCACCGTCCAGCCCAAGCGGATGAATTGCAGCAGAACCTCAGCAGGAGGATAGCTCTCGGATTCGGGACTCCAGTGCCGGAATGCATGATCTACACGTAAACTCTTCGGGGCAACCGTCTTTGTGTCGCAGTGCGTCATTGCAACCTCCCATTGATTTCCACATATGCAATTGTACGGCAATTTTGTTGTACTTTGCGGAACTTGAATTAAGAATTTACCGATTTTATATGATCGTTCCTTCACAATGGGACTAACTGTTCGACGGTTCGACAACTTATGTTAAGTATAGTACAGATTCGATGGAGACGTATCCTCAGAATTGGATTAGAAAAGTCTTTCAGGTTGACCGTGCACGCAACGCCAGCCGGGGTGAGAGCCAGAATGGGGGCAGGTAGGCGGGCATATTGGAAAAGGGCAGCATTTCCGGTTTCAGTTGAATGCCCAGGATGTCGCGCATAAAGGCGCGCCGCTGCTGGATACGCCCCCAGGCTTCCGGATACTTGCGAGCGAAGTCGCTGCGCAGCGCTTCATCGGCCAGGGCGATGCCATCCTCAATGTTGGTGGTGAAATACGGCGTGTTCGTGGCCGGGATGACGTCCACCTGGATTGCCATGCCAGATTGCAGGCGCTGTGTGGAACCCCGGTAGATGGGCGAACTGACCCACTCGTCCAGGTGGATCAGGTGGCCGGGGTTCAGGCCCACGCCGAAGAACGGATCGCCCAGGTGTCGCTCGATGATCTCAAACAGTTCGCCACCCGCCACGCCGATGCCAATGTGTTCGTACCACTCGACAACGGCCCGGAAATAGGGCGCGACCAATTTGTCCACGTAATCGCGGATGCTGGCAGGCAACCCTTCGGCGTTTTTCACCAGGAAGCCGCCACGCGCATTGTTGCTGCCCCATAGACTGAGTGAAGCGAAGATCGGATCGCCCTCCTGGATGCGGCGGCTGGAGGGACTCGCCAGGCCGAGCGCCGTCCGCTCACCGCTCAACACCAGAGGATGGCACGAGGTCGGAAAGCCGTTCAGCCCCATCAGCCGCGCTGCGTCGTACTCGGTCATGCCAGGGCGCACGTTGAAGATCAGGTCACGCAGGCCCTGTGAGCCAAAGGTCGAGGCGTATTCAAAGCAGGCCAGTTGATCCACGTCGTTGATAGCGCGCAGTCCGTGTTCCGGTTCCATAAAGAGAGCCGTCGCGTTGTAGACTTCGCAGCCCATCTCGCGCAGGACATCCACGATGTAGGCGGGCGCTTCGACCCACCGTTCGGGCGCATCCGACTCGATGGGCAGAAAATATTTCCAGCCGGCAATGCCGACCCGCTTGCCACAGGCATCGTCGATCCCGGCCTTGCGCAGGATCACTTCCAGTGGCTTACTGGACGAACGCGGCTGGCTGATCAGGCTGAAGGTCTGGAACAGCACACGCTCCACCCTGGCCGGGCAGATGGCCGTATAGGCCATGCCCTCGTTGCCGACCAGCAGGGTTGGCGTCCGGCCCGGCACGAGGATCAGCAGCGCTTCCTCGAAGCGCGGATCGTATCTGGTCAGGTAGGCCAGGTTGGCGAAATGCTCCCGATCTGCGTAGACCAGCAGTGCGTCGTACCCGGCATCAGCGGCCCGGCGGCGTGTTTCGGCGATCCGCGCCTCGTAGGTTTCCGGTGGGACGCCCGGCTCGACGGTGGGCAGGCCAAAGTCGGGCAGAGTCAGTTCAGCCAGTTCGACGGAGATAGCGCGGGTATTCATGTGATGGCTCCCTTAAGAATTCGCGTGAAACAGCCGATCCGGTTCAGAACTTCGCTATAATTGCGGTAGAATACACGCCGTCGCTTAATTCTATCTGAAGGATGGCATCGTTGGGAAACGTCGTCCAGATTGCGGACCTGGCAAAGTTCGAGGGCCAGGACGTGACCGTGCGGGGATGGCTCTACAACCGTACAGACAAGGGGAAATTACAATTTTTGCTCGTGCGCGATGGCACGGGCATTGCACAGTGCGTGGCCTTTCAGAAGGAATTGCCTGCCGAGATGTTTGAGGCTGCCCGCACGCTGCCCCAGGAATCGTCCCTCATCCTGAGTGGATCGGTGCGGGCCGACAAACGCGCGCCCGGCTATCCTGGCGGCTACGAGATCGGCATCAAGGAACTGAAGGTAGTGCAGGTCGCCGAGGCATATCCGATCACGCCCAAAGAACACGGCGTCGAGTTCCTGATGGATCACCGCCATCTGTGGGTGCGCTCGCTGCGGCAGTGGGCTATTCTGCGCATCCGGGCCACGATCATTCGGGCTGTTCGCAACTGGCTGGACGATCACGGCTACCTGCTGGTCGATACACCGATCATTTCCCCGGCGGCGGGGGAATCCACCAGCGAACTGTTCGAGATCAGCTATTTTGACGACAAAGCCTACCTGGCCCAGACAGGGCAGCTTTACAACGAGGCGAACATCGCTGCCTTTGGCAAGGTGTACTGCTTCGGCCCGACCTTCCGCGCCGAGAAGTCCAAGACACGCCGCCATCTGACAGAATTCTGGATGGTGGAGCCGGAAATGGCCTTCTTTTCGCTGGAAGATATGATGGACATGGAGCAGGAGTTCATCAGCTACATCGTCCAGTGCGTGCTGGAAAAGCACAAGATGGAGCTTGGCATCCTGGAACGCGACACCACCCACTTGCAACGTGTCACCGCGCCGTTTCCGCGCATCAGCTACGACGAGGCGGTGGAGCGTCTGAACAAGTTGAGCGCGGAACAAACCGACCCGGAACAGGCCCAACTGCTACGCATCGATTGGGGTAACGACTTCGGATCGCCGCACGAGACGGCGCTGACACAGCAGTTTGAAAAGCCCGTCTTCGTCTATCACTACCCATCGGCGGTCAAGGCCTTCTATATGCAGCCCGTCGAGGGCCGTCCGGAGGTGTGCCGTAGTGTTGACCTGCTTGCGCCGGAGGGTTATGGCGAGATCACGGGCGGCAGTGAACGCATCTACGATGCCGAGTTGATCGAGAAGCGCGTGGCACAGATCGGCATCACGCGCGAGAACTACGCCTGGTATCTGGATTTGCGCCGCTATGGATCGGTTCCACATGCCGGGTTCGGCCTGGGCGTGGAACGTACCGTCGCCTGGATTTGCGGGTTGCCACACATTCGAGAGACGATTCCGTATCCTCGAATGCTGAAACGTTTATATCCGTGATTCGTGAAGGAGTAGCGCGATATGGACCAGACTGTAACCATCACTTTCAACGTCGGAACGGTGCTGACCTGGATTATCATCGGGCTAATCGCGGGCTTTCTGGCGGGTGTCATTGTGCGTGGACGGCGTTTTGGCTTCCTGACCAGCGTCATTGTTGGTTTGATTGGGGCCATCATCGGCGGCTTCATCTTCACTGTCATCCGTATTCCTGTCCCGGCAGCGCTGAACGCGCCCATCAATATCCGGTGGATCGATATCCTGGTCGCTTTCATCGGCGCGGTGATCCTGTTGCTGGTTCTCGGCCTGTTCTATCGCTACCGGCGTCCCATCGTCTGATCGCACTATTACATGGCACTCAGTTGATGACCTCGCTGCACGAGCAACGTACCCTGATCGGTAGGCTCCTGGACACAAAAAGCCCGGCGGACGCCCCGACGGCCTACTATGCCCTCTATCACGATCCGAACCGATCCGCGTTGTTCGTGCGGCAGGACGCCGAGGGACGGGCAACCGGGTTCGTCGGGCGTTTCCAGACGGGGATCGACCTGTTCCGTCCGGTGGTCTGTATGCGCTGTCTGGACGCCGAAACCGCTGCCGATTTGCTGGCGGAAGCGCTTGTTGTGGGGCGACCTTACGTGTTCTTTAGCAGCGCCGACCAGTTGCCGCTGGTGGGTGGCAGTCTGCAAACCAGCCACGAACGCATACTGTCCATCTATGCGCTGGATCGCGCCCGTTTCACGCCCGTAATCAACGTGCTGGTTACCACCAAGACCGCCCCGGACGGCTCGCCGCGTGCCGAGATTCATTCGGGCGGGCTGCAAGCCGCTGCCGGGGTCAACTGGCAATCGCCGGATTTCGCAGAAATCTACGTGCACACGGAAGCCGAAGCGCGGCAGCGTGGCTGGGGGCGCAGCGTAGCCTCTGCCTGCACGGAACGCCTGCTTGCCAGTGGGCGGCGTCCGCTGTACCTGGTGGAACCAGACAACGAAGCGTCCATCCGGCTGGCCGAGAGCGTGGGCTACGTGGATACCGGCGCGCGCCAGTTGATCGCGGACGCAATCTACCTGGGACACCCCGCGAAATAAGGACTGAACGCCTGAAGCCATCTGGGGCCATTCTTAATCTGAAATTGCGAACAAAGGGGTTGAATCAGAGTATGGACAGCGAAACACGGCGGCGCAAGCTAGAATCTTATGGCAAAGCCTATGACCGGCTTGTGGAGGCCCTGAACGGCTTCCCGCGCGAGATGTGGACGTTCAAACCGTCAGATGGCTGGAGCATCAAGGAGATCATCGTCCACATCAGCGATGGCGAGGCGAACGGCTACATCCGGCTGCGCAAACTTCTGGCGGAGCCGGGCGAAACCATCGGCCTCTACGACCAGCCGGGCTGGGCCAGGAACCTTCGCTACCAGGAGCAGAGCGCGGACGAAGCGTTAGAAGTCTTCAAATACCTGCGCCGCAGCAATTACAACCTGATCAAAGCCATACCGGACGAAGCGTGGGCCAATAATACCGTGCAGCATCCGGAACGTGGTACGGTTACACTGGACTGGTTCCTGGAAACGTATGAGAACCACATCCCGACGCACATTCGACAGATGGAAGATGTATACGCACAGTGGCGGCAAAATCGCTGAAAAGAGGGATTGACAGGAAGCATGGACGGCGAAATACGCCAGCGGAAAATCGAGTCGTATGGGCGGGCCTACGAGCAGCTTACGGCGGCCTTGCAGGGTTTCCCGCGCGAGATGTGGACGTTCAAGCCCTCGGACGGGTGGAGCATCCACGAGATCGTGGTTCACATCGCGGACAGCGAGGCGAACAGCTATGCGCGCTGTAGAAAGTGTATGGCGGAACCCGGCAGCACCATCATGGCCTACGACGAAAACCAGTGGGCAAAGACGCTCCGTTACGAAGAACAGAGCACGGACGACGCGTTGGAGCTTTTCAAGTGTCTGCGCCGTTCAACTTACAAGCTGATCAAGAATTTGCCGGAGTCCACGTGGTCGCACACGATTGAACACCCTGAAAACGGCACGATGACGCTGAACGATTGGCTGGATACCTACGCCGCTCACATCCCCGATCATGTTCGGCAGATGACGGCAGCCTACAACGAGTGGAAGAAATCGAAGGATTGAGCGATGAGGGCTAAGGACGGAGTAAAATCCGATGGGCAAGATTGACCGCTTCGAGGCCCTCGTCGCATGGCAAAAAGCAAGAATGCTGACTCAAGCAATTTATGAGGCAACGCATCGGAAGGGTATGGCACAGGATTACGGCCCTTCCAACCAGATGCAGCCCTCAGTCCGCATGACTATGGGTCTTGCTCATGCCGATTAAGGCGCTGCACCAGTTTCCGCGTAGTTTCTTGTGGGGGTGCTCGACGGCGGCTCACCAGGTCGAGGGACAGAACGTCAATGACTGGTGGCGGTGGGAACAAACGCCCGGTCACATTTATCAAAATCAGAAGTGTGGCGATGCTTGCGAGTGGTGGAAAGGGCGCTACCTCGAAGATTTTGATCGGGCTGCCGAAATGAACAACAATGCGCAGCGCTTCTCTATCGAATGGAGCCGCATCGAGCCGGAGCCGGGCAAATGGGACAGCTACGCGCTGGAACGCTACCGGGACATGCTCAACGCACTGCACGAGCGCGGCATGAGGCCAATGGTCACGCTGCACCACTTTACCAATCCGCTGTGGGTCGACGACCACAAAGGCTGGCTGTGGGACGAGATGCCCCAACACTTCGCGCGTTTCGCCCGTAAAGTGGTCGAGGCGCTGGGCGATCTGTGCACATTGTGGTGTACGATCAACGAGCCGCTGGTCTACGCCACGCAGGGCTTTTCGTTCGGCAAATGGCCGCCAGGCATCAAAGATCGCAATGCGGTGCAGCGAGTGACCATTAACATGCTGCGCGGCCATGCCGCTGCTTACCACGCCATTAAGGACATTCAGCCCGAATCAGAGGTCGGCTTTGCGGCGCACTTCATCAGTTTCAAGGCGCACGCGCCGACGTTCATGCATGGGGGCGCGGTGTGGCTGGTCAACCGGGCCTTCAATCAAGCCTTCATCCTGGCAATCAAGGATGGCGTCGTGCGCGTGCCGGGCAGCCGGGCCGTCCCGGTGCCAGAAGCCCGAAACAGCGTTGACTGGATCGGTTTGCAATATTACCAGCAATATCACGTCGGTTTCAGCCCGTTCGCCCCGGCCTCGTTTTTCATCCGGGAGCATAAACCCAATGGCGTTCCTACCGGGCCGGGCAATTGGGGTGGCCTGGCCCCGGAAGCCATCTACGACCATATCCGCTGGCTATGGACGACACTGCAAAAGCCGATCTACATCACCGAGAGCGGCGTCCCCGACCCGGACGACACGATCCGGCCTGGCTACCTGAGCAAGACTGTTCGAGCCGTGTGGAGGGCCGTGAACTTCAACATCCCGGTCCGCGGCTTCTTCTTCTGGTCGTTGATGGACAATTTCGAGTGGTCGGAAGGCTACGATCCGCGTTTCAGCTTCGGGTTGTACAAGACGAACTTCCAGACCCAGGAGCGCACGCCGCGCCAGAGCGCACGCCTGTACCGCGAAATCTGCGGACTGAACGGACTGTCCGCGCAAACGGTGAACCGCTTCGCGCCGGACGTGCTTTCCGATCTGTTCCCCGGCGAGGCCGGCCAGGCCAGCGTGACGCTGAAACCACATGGCCGGGGGTGAGGTCAATTGATCCGTCGTCTCTGCGCCAGCGCATTCTTCTGCATCCTGCTGTCCGGCACCGCCTGCACCTTCCCATACTCCGCGAGAGCGGAGGCCGCACTGCCGACGCGCACACCGATGGCCGTCGCTACCGTGACCGTCGTACCGACGCGGCCACCTGTTTCGACACCCACTCCCTTCCCGACCCCGGAAGCCAGCCCGACGCTCGTGCCCAGCCCAACGCTCCCGACGGCCACCGTCTTTGTCGAGCCGGTGGGGTGTGAACGCCCGCCCGACGACTATACACGGCTGGTCGTCAACGGCGGCAAGCTGAATTACCGGACCTTCTGGATGCTCAAGCACGCCAAAGCACTGTACAAGGGAACGATTGACTTCACAGGGTGGGCTATCACACAGGGATCGTATAATCCGGGTGGGGTAGCAGCCAGTTTTGGCACGCACGATGGCGGGGGCGCGGTTGATCTATCTGTCATCAACCCCCGGAATGGCGTTGTACTGCGCAACGAAATCCCCGACGCGATCCGGTCGCTGCGTATCTCAGGCTTTGCCGCATGGCTGCGCGACAAGGACGAACTGTACAAAGGTTCGCCGATCCACATTCACGCCATTGCCATCGGCGACGCGCAGTTGTCACAGGCCGCCCGCGAGCAGCTTACCGGAAAATTCGCCTATTTCCTGGGGTACAATGGACTCCCACAGAAAGAGGGCGACCCGCCCGTTCCAGATCGTCATGGCGGGCCGGTGCTGTGCCAGTGGATGCTGGATATGGGCTACCGGGATATGCGCCAACCCTGACCTATGATTGGGACGCGCGAAAGTGCGATGTGGCGATGTGCTTCAACGTGTTGAACCGGCTGACGTGGCTGGCGCTGGTGTTTGTGGCCGTGCTGATCGTGATCGGCCTGGGGCTGCTGACCTACATCAGCGGGGCCGTCGAACTCGGACAGCGCGAAGCGTTGATTCTGGTAGGCGGCTTCGTGGCCGAGATCGTGCTGGTGGCGGCCTACTTCCGGCTGCGCGCGCGGCGTTCCCGAAGGCCCTTGTTCCGGGCTGTACCGCCTCCGCCTGTGCCCTGGTATAACGCGCCACGCAACCTGGCCCAGAAGATATACGAGCCACCTGCCCCGGCAGAGTCAACGCCGCCACATCCTGCCCAACCTGTCATCGTGCACGCAGGGAAACGTGAAACTGACAACGATCACGGTGACACGCGCCCCATGCGCCGCGTCGAAGTGCCGCGCCTGCAATCCGAGGTGGAAGAGGATACCCGGCCCACCAGGGCTGTGCGCCTGCCCGTCATCCCGCCGAAAAAGCCAGCGCCCGGCCCTTACGACGATCTGTTCCCGCCAGCACAACCTGGCGATGAGGACTACCTGGAAACCAGCCACATGGAACCCATCCCGGAGCAGCCGGAACAGCCCCCGGCAGCGCAGGCTGAGGTCGCACCGTCCCCCTCCGCCGATGAGGAAGCGCCGCCGGAGCCGCCATCCGATGCGGCGGAACAGGCTCCGCCGGACACCCCGGCGAGCTAAATACTCTCTGCATTCCCGCATTGTCTGTCGTATTCTGGCCGAAGTATCAGGATCATTGTCATAAGACACCGGTTGCCTTCATTACCTGTCGCCCGGCTCGATCCAGCGTACCATTGACAGCATAAACTTAATGAGAGTGCCAGGAGGGCCTGATGTCACAGGTCATGCCTCAACGCATGAATCGCCTGACCAGATACGGGGTCAATGGGTTCGCGCGGCAGTTGTCCATGCCGGTATTCACCGCAGCGCTCCTGTTCATCGGCGCCGGAACCCTGAACTGGTCATGGGGATGGGCCTTTGCCTGCGTCTATTTCTTTAGCTGGTTGGGGTTGAATCTCGCCCTGCTGCGCTGGAACCCGGAATTGCTCAACATACGCGGCCAGCGCGCCAGGGAATTGAAAGGCACAAAAACCTGGGATTGGGTGCTACTGTCCATTTATGCCGTTGTGCTGATCGTGCAGCCGCTGGTGGCCGGGTTGGACTTTCGCAACGGCTGGTCAACCCCGCCACCAACATTCTGGCTCGTGGTGGGTAACGTGCTTACGGTTGTAGCAGTGGCGATGATCGGCTGGGCAATGGTCTACAACCGTTTCTTTGAGGGAACGGTGCGGATTCAGGAGCAGCGCGGGCATCAGGTGGTCTCGTCTGGCCCCTACCGCTTCGTGCGCCATCCGGGCTACGTGGGCGTCATCCTCAGCTTTGTGTCGTTGCCCTTGGCACTGGGCACATGGACGGCGCTGATCCCCGGCCTGATCGGTATCGGGGTCTACCTGGTCCGCACCACACTCGAAGACCGCACCCTGCGCACCGAACTCCCTGGCTATGCCGATTATGCGCAGCATACGCGCCACCGCCTGATCCCCGGCCTATGGTAGGTGCAGGTATGTCCGCTGTGTGCTACACACCGTAAATCTCGCCATACTTGGACTTCAGGTAGCGCATGTACGAGCGCGATTGCAGCGGCTCGCCGGTTGCGCGGCGGATGAGTTCCGGCGGCTCATACTTGCGCCCGTGCTTGTGGATGTTCTCGCGGAGCCAGTGGAGCAGTGTGGCAAACTCGCCGCGCCTGATCTCCTCCGGAATCGTGGGATTCTGTTCAACGGCCTTCTCGAAAAGCTGTGCGGACAGCAGGTTGCCAATGGAATAGGTTGGGAAGTAGCCGATCAGCCCGCTTGACCAGTGGACATCTTGCAGCACGCCGAGCGTATCCGTTGGCGGGACGATGCCCAGGTATGTCTGCGATCTGGCGTTCCAGGCGTCCGGCAGGTCTTTCACCTTGAGCTGGCCCGCCAGCAGATCAACTTCCAGTTCAAACCGCATCATGATGTGCAGATTATAGGTGGCTTCATCGGCCTCGACGCGGATGAAGGACGGCTTGACACGGTTGATGGCCCGGTAAAAGGTTTCCAGATCGACACGGCCAAGCTGGTCGGGAAAGTAAGTCTGGAGAATGGGGAAGAAGAACGTCCAGAAGCCGCGACTGCGCCCGATCAGGTTTTCCCACAGGCGAGACTGGCTTTCGTGGACGCCGAGCGACGTGCCGCCCGCCAGGATGTTTCCTTCCAGTTCCTCGCCAATCCCTTGCTCGTACATGCCATGCCCGGCTTCGTGCAGCGTACCAAACAGGGCCGGGTTCAGCCAGCGCGGGTCAAAGCGCGTGGTAATGCGCACGTCGTTACGAGAAAAGTTGGTGGCGAAGGGATGCACAGCCCGGTCTTGCCGGCCCCGGCTGAAATCATAGCCGAAGCGCCGGATGACCAGCTCGGCGAACTGCCGCTGCCGTTCGGGGTCGAAATCCTGATGCAAAACCGAATCGTCAACAGCGTCAACGCGCTCGCCAATGGCCCGCACGAGCGGCACAAGCTCCGTGCGCAGGCCCGCGAACATGGCCGTCACGTCGGCGGTTTTCAGGCCCGGCTCGTAGGTGTCGAGCAGCGCATCGTAGATGTGATCGGTGTAGCCGTAGCATTCAGCCACGCGGATTTTGAGTTCGATGATGCGCTGCAACGAGGGCATGAAGGACTTGAAGTCATTGTTGGCGCGCGCTTTGGCCCAGATATCGTGGGCCAGAGTCGTCGTCCGCGTGACTTCGGCCACGAGGTCGGCGGGTACTTTGCGCTCCCGCTCGTAATCGCGGCGCGCCACACGCAACAGGCTGGCATCGTCGCTGTCGTAATCCGCGCCACTGACCTCTGCCGAGGCGGCTTCAATGAGGCGCCCGGTTTCGTCAGCGGTGAACATCTCGTGAACCAGCTTGCTTTGCACGCTCATGTGGCGAGCGCGCGCCTCTGCGCCGCCGGGCGGCATCTGGGTTTGGAGATCCCATTCAAGCAAGGCATTGATCTGAGAGAGACTGGTCACGTCGGCCAGTCTGCTTTTCAATGCGGTCAGTGCGTCGCCCAATTTGTGCTCCTGTTCTGTATGCTGTGCTGCATAGCTTCCCAATTATCAATCAACCAGTTGCGAAATTCAACATATTGTATATGAGTGTGGTCTGCCTTGATCAGATGGTAAGACAAACTCAAGAATGTTTATAATGGTTTTGTGCTATAATTTCGCGGAGGGCTTTGCATTTCGCTTGCCGCATGCTGAACACCCTGCTCAATGAGGTCGATATGCGACAACAAGCGCCCGGTCTGATCCCCCTGACCACAGATTTTCATCTCTCAGTTGCATAAAGCCGACGGAAGATGAGCGGACTATGGCTGTGCGGAACGGATACCGTCGCCATTGGCCGGCAATAGACGATGATGACAGACATGATTAAACTTAACTGTAGCGCAGGCAACTGTGGGGCAACTGTGAGAACATTTCGTTACTGAACGAGAGGGATGCGAAGGAACCACATAATGCCACACATTCTGATCGTCGATGACGAACTCTACCAGCGAATGCTGATCCGCGAAACATTGGGAAACGATCCAACCTTTACCTTTAGCGAAGCGGAAGATGGAATACGCACGCTTGAACAGGTCAGGCGCGAGCGCTTCGACCTGATTATTCTGGACGTGATGATGCCGGAGATGGACGGCTTCGAGGTCTGTCGAAAGCTGAAAAATGACCCCGAACTGCGCACAATCCCGGTGATCCTGGTGACGGCGTTGGGCCGCTTGCAAGATAAAGTCATGGGCCTGGATTCAGGAGCGGACGACTTCGTAAACAAGCCATTCGAGGAAAGCGAACTCCAGGCACGGGTGCGCAGCGCACTGCGGATGAAAGCCATGCACGATGAGCTTCAACGGCTCATGCACCTCCGCGACGATCTGGTGCGCATGATCATGCACGACATGGGCAACCTGGTGACCGTCGTCAATTCGGCATTGTCCCTGTACCTGCGGCTGCCTGCCGATTCGCCGCAGGCTATCCGCTTTGTCCGCGATGCCTATGAGGCGAACCTCAGCCTGTCCGATATGATCAGCGATGCGCTGGACGTGAGCAGCATTGAAAACCAAAAATTGCCGGTGCACCGCCAGGAAATCGACCTGCTGGCGCTGGTGGAGAGCTTGCGAGAAGCCTTTCACGGCATGGCGATGGAACGCGACGTGGAAATCGACTTGAACGTCGCGGATCGATTTAACCCGATAGTGAAGGTTGATCCCGCCTTGATACGCCGGGTCATTGCCAACCTGCTCACTAATGCACTCAAGTATTCCCCGGTGGGCAGCCACATTTCCATATATCTTGGTTCCAACGACACCCACGACATGTTTCGCATCGCCGTCACCGATCATGGACCGGGCATCCCACCCGAAGACATGAACCTGATCTTCAACAAATACGCCCTGGCGCAGCTTTACAAGGAGCGGCGGGAACGTCCGGGGCGTGGCCTCGGCCTGACCTTCAGCAAGCTGGCCGTCGAGGCCCACAACGGCAGAATCTCGGTACAAAGCAATCCTGGGGAAGGCGCTACGTTCACCATCGAACTGCCGCGCGGCTGATTTTCACAGGTTCTTCACGCAGAATTCATGGAATTTCCACGCCACGCTCAACTGTTTCCTCTTACACTGGCAGATAGAAAAGATCAGCGGAATTGAAACAAGGGGAATAGGGAAGTCAGATGAACTCGCCATTACGTGCTCTGGTCGTGAGTCCGAATATTGATGCCCTTCAGCATATCGAGGCTGCTTTTCGTGCGACGCCGGACGTGGAACTGTCTTTGCATACCGATTGGGCGGTGGCTGCGCATCCGAGTGCTGCGCCCAACGTCCTGATCGTTCACAGCGATTCGCCTTCCGATTGGCTGCGCAACCTGCGGCGGCGTGGTTACACGCAGCCCGCATTGGTGCTCACTGCCGACACTGAGAATCCTCGCATTGCACCGCTGGAAGAAGACCTGCGCCCCATCGAAAACGTAACGTGGGCCGTGATCCGGGCTGGCGGTTTGCCACGCTGTGTCAATATGCTGCTGGCGGCCAGCTAAAAATTCGCCAAATCGCAGGACGAGCTAGAGCGCCTGTCCCAGGAAGCCCACGAGGAATACCTGGCTGGGCTGACTGAGGATTTCGCCCCCGTTTCCCACCGATAATTCACGTGTGGCGCGATGCTTTTGCATCGTGCTTTTTTGCGTTAGACTCCCCGCCGCTTGAATCGTGTACAACATCACGTCAGATCAGGGATAATGCTTACTGCCCTTGATGCATCATCGCCGGGATAATGAAGCGTAAGTGGCCTGTGTCATTACGGTGGCGAATAGATTTTGGTGTCATCGACCCGGAAATTACCCCCTGAAAGCGAGATAGAGGATGGCATATATCCCCCATACGGACGCTGATCGCGCGGCCATGCTGGCGGCGATTGGCGTTAACACGGTTGACGAACTGTTTGATGCGGTTCCCGCCGAGCATCGCTTCCCTAAACTCGACCTGCCCAAGCCAATGAGCGAGATGGAAGCGCTCTGGGAACTACAGGCCCTGGCAAACGCCAACGCGGCGGCCAACGAATACGCGATGTTCCTGGGCGCGGGCGCCTACAACCATTACTCGCCGAGCGTGATCAATCACATTTTGCTGCGCGGCGAGTTCTACACCGCCTATACACCGTACCAGCCGGAGTTGAGCCAGGGCACGCTGCAAGTCATTTTCGAGTGGCAAAGCATGTTGTGCGCGCTGACCGGCATGGAAGCGGCCAACGCCAGCCATTACGACGGCGCAACCAGCCTGGCCGAAGCGGTGACCGTTGCGGTGGCACAGGGCCGCAACAAGCGCCGCAAGGTGATCCTCAGCCCGAACATTCACCCGCATTACCGGGCCGTTGCGCGCACCTACCACCAGGGAACGGCCACGCGCTTTGTCGGGGACAAAAGCGGGCGGGCCACGCTGGACGACCTGATCGACATGCTGGACGACAACACGGCCATGCTGGTCGTGCAGTACCCCAACTTCTTCGGGCAGATCGAAGACCTGACCGGGCTGGCCCAGAAAGTGCACGATGCGGGCGCGCTGCTGTGCATGGTCGTCGATCCGATAGCGCTCGGTTTGTTCAAGACGCCCGGCGAACTCGGCGCAGACATCGTTGTCGGCGAGGGGCAAAGCCTGGGCATTCCGCTCAGTTTTGGCGGGCCATACCTGGGCTTTTTTGCCACGAAGAATGAGTTTGTACGCCGGATCGCAGGCCGCATCGTGGGCGAGACGGTGGACGCCGATGGCCGCAGGGCCTACGTCATGACGCTGCGGCCCCGCGAACAGGACATCCGGCGCGAGAAGGCGTCCAGCAACATTTGCACCAACCAGGGCCTGCTGGCGCTGGCCGGCTGCGTCTACCTGTCGCTGATGGGCAAGCATGGCCTGCGCCGCGTGGCCGAATTGTGCTACCAGAAGGCGCACTATGCGGCAAAGCAAATCGCCGAACTGCCCGGCTTCAGTGTCAATACGACGCTGCCCTTCTTTAAGGAGTTCATCGTCACCTGCCCGCGCCCGGTACACGAGATCAATACGGCGCTGCTGGAAGACTACCATATCATCGGCGGCTATGACCTGGGCAAGGACTATCCAGACCGAACCGGGCAGATGCTGATCGCGGTGACGGAGACGAACCCCAAGTCCGAGATTGACGATCTGGTTGAAGCACTGCGCGAGATCACGAAGGGTTGAGCACGATGGATACCGAAAAACAAGCCAAAATAATCGAACCGGTGATCTACGACCTGGGATCGGCGGGGCGCAAAGTAAGCACACTGCTGCCTGAATGCGACGTGCCCGAAACCGAACTGCCTTCGGAACTCCTGCGCGACGATCTGGATTTGCCCGAAGTCTCCGAATTGGACGTGGTGCGGCATTTTGTGAAACTGAGCCAGTTGAACTACGCCATCGACAAGGGCTTTTACCCGCTTGGCTCCTGCACCATGAAATACAACCCGAAGATTGACGAGGATACGGCGCGTCTGCCTGGCTTTGCCATGCTACACCCCATGCAAGACCCCGACTCGACACAGGGCGCGCTGGCGCTGATGTACACATTGCAGGGCTGGCTGGCCGAAATTGCAGGCTTCAGCGCATGCAGCCTCCAACCCGCTGCCGGGGCGCAGGGCGAGCTGGCAGGCATTTTGATGATCCGGGCCTACCACGTTGATCGCGGCGATACGGCGCGCACGCGGATTCTGGTCCCGAACAGCGCACACGGCACGAACCCGGCCACGTCGTCAATGGCGGGCTTCACCGTCGTGGAGTTACCTTCAAACGACGACGGCGACGTAGACCTGGAGGCACTGCGCAGAGAAGCCGATGAAAGCGTGGCCGGGATGATGATCACCGTGCCGAGCACACTGGGCGTGTTCGACAAGAATATCCAGGAGATCATCAAGATCGTGCACGACTGCGGCGGCCTGATGTACATGGACGGCGCGAATATGAATGCGCTGCTGGGCGTGATCAAGCCCGGCGAACTGGGTTTCGACGTGATGCACTACAACCTGCACAAAACGTTCAGCACCCCGCACGGCGGCGGCGGCCCCGGCGCTGGCCCGGTGGCGGTCAACGACAGACTAAAAGACTTCCTGCCTGGCCCGGTGGTAACGATTGTCGAGGAGCCAAACGAACTGGAAGCAGCGCCGCTCTATGGCTGGACGATGCCCTCCAAGAGCATTGGCCGCCTGAAAGCCTTTCACGGTAACTTCGGGATGCACGTGCGCGCCTATACCTACATTCGGATGCACGGTGACGAGGGCATCAACGCCATCAGCCGCCATGCCGTGCTGAACGCCAACTACATCCGCGTCAGGCTGGCCGACACGTACAAAGTCCCCTACAACCGCATGTGCGGCCACGAGGTGGTGGTCGAAGGTCATTTTGAAGATGCGCCCGGCATTCATGCGCTGGACATCTCTAAGCGCCTGATGGACTACGGCATCCACCCGCCGACGAACTACTTCCCGCTGATCGTGCCGGAAGCGCTGCTCATCGAGCCAACCGAGTCCGAGAGCAAGGAAACGCTCGACTACTTCATCGAGGTGATGAAGACGATTGCCGCCGAGGCCAAAGAGAACCCCGACCTGCTGCACAGCGCGCCGCACGTCACGCCCGTCAGCCGGGTGGACGAGGTGCTGGCCGCCAAGCAGTTGGTGTTGTGCTGCCGCCCGGTGACGGTGGGGTAGGGTTGGCCTCACCCCAACCCCTCTCCACACTGGTGGAGAGGGGGGTCACGCAAACAAGTACCGCAGCAAGAACCACACGTTGGCCGGGCGCTCGGCCAGCCGCCGCATGAAGTACGGATACCATTCGCTGCCATAGGGCACGTAGACGCGCATCCGGTAGCCCTCGGCGGCAAGCTGTTCCTGGCGCTCCGGGCGCACGCCGTACAACATCTGGAACTCGATCTGCCCTCTGGGGATATTCTGTTTTGCGGCAAATTCCTGTGCGGCGACGATCATCTTTTCGTCGTGGGTCGCCAGCGCGACATAGGCCCCTCTGGCTCGTGCTGGTTCGTCCAGAAAGATTTGCATCAGCTTCACGTAGTTCCTGTCCACGTCGGCCTTTCGGGGGAAGGCAATGTCGGGCGGTTCCATATACGCCCCTTTGCACAGGCGCACATTGGCCCCCTCCGAGGCCAGTTCGCGCATGTCCTGTTCGCTGCGATACAGGTATGCCTGGATCACAACGCCGACGTTCTTGAATCCGTATTCCCCCCGCAAAGTGCGGAAGATACGTAGTGTGCGCTCCGTGTAAGGCGAACCCTCCATGTCGATCCGTACAAAGTTGCCGTGCTGCTGCGCCCGCTCCAGGATGCGGCGCATGTTGGCAATGCACAGTTCCTCGGCAATGTCCAGGCCAAGCTGTGTCAGTTTGAGCGACACGTTGGCCTTAACCCCCGTTGACGCGATCCGATCCAGCAGCTCAAGGTAGTCCTGCACGGCGCGGAGGGTGTCGGCCTCCGTGTGCACGTTCTCGCCCAGATGATCCAGCGTTACCAGGATGCCCTTTTCATTGAGCCTGCGCACCACGCCGATGGCATCATCCAGCGTTTCACCCGCCACAAAGCGCCGGGCCACTCGTCTGGCGAAGGGCAACGCCATCAGCGTTTTGCGCGTGCGTGATGACGCAGACAGATAAAGGAAGAAGGAGCGAAACATAACGCCCTCAGGAGGATAGCCTGCCGTGATCGGGCTGTGCAGGCGCATATCTGGGCTGATTGTAGCCTGTCTCGCCGCGCCAGGGGAAGGAAGTGACTTGACGACGGCAAGGGTCATGGGCAACAATTGCGACTCTTCACGGAGGAAGAATGCACAGCATTTTGATGCTGACGCCCTATTTGCCGTATCCACCGGTCAGCGGCGGGCGCTCACGAACCTATAATCTGGTCAAGCGGCTCGTCCGCGATTTTCACATCACGCTCGTTTGCTTCGGACGGCCCGAAGAACAGGCTTTCGATCTGACTCCACTGCGCGAACTGTGTGAGGTGATCGTGGTGGATCGCGCGCCCAGTCCCGGCGCGGCGAAGGCTGCGTTGCTCAGTCTGACCTCGATCCGCCCGATCACAATGCGGCTGTACACCTCGCCGCAGTTCCGGGAAACGGTGCACACTTTGCTCGACGAACGGCGCTACGACCTGATCCATGTCGAGTCGTTTTATATGGTACAGAATCTGCCGCGCGACCTGCCCGTGCCTCTGCTGCTGGCCGAACCAGCCATCGAGTACCTGGCCTGGGCGCGCTACGCCCGGTACGCGCGGCCCATTTTCCAGCGCCCGGCCATTGCGCTTGAGGCGCTGAAGATGCGCATTTTTGAGCCGCAAACCTGGGCGCAGGCCACACTGGTCGGCGTGATGTCGGAAGTGGATCGGCAACTGGTCAAGCGGGCAACGCCGGGCGTGGCGACAGCGCTGACGCCCAACGGCGTCGATGTCGATTACTTCCAGCCGGGCAGCGGGCAGCGTGAAACGGATGTGGCCGTCTTCATGGGCGACTACAAATACTTTCCCAACACCGATGCGGTGCTGTATTTTGTCCGTGAGATCATGCCGCTCATCCGCGCCCAACGGCCCAATTTCCGGCTGACGCTGCTCGGCAAAGAACCACCCCCAAGAATCCGGGCGTTGGGCGATGATCCTGACTCGGGTGTGGACGTGCGGGGATTGGTGGACGACACCCGGCCCTTCCTGACCCACGCGACGCTTTTTGTCTGCCCGCTGCGTATCGGGAGCGGCACGCGCTTCAAGCTCCTGGAATCGCTGGCCTGCGGCTGCCCGGTGGTCAGCACCTCGCTGGGCTGCGAAGGGCTGGCCCCGGTCAATGGCCGCCACATGGTCATCGCCGATACGCCGCGCGAGTTTGCTAACGCCGTCCTCAAGCTGCTGGCCGATCCACGCGCCGCGCAGCGCCTGGGCCATCACGGACGCAACTGGGTGGCTGAAAAGCATAGCTGGAATCACAGCGCCGCGCTGGTCGCCGACGCCTATCTACAGTTGATCGGCAGCGACGAGAAGACGGTCCTTCGCCCGCGTCAGCTTTCGTCAGCCTGACTCGTGGTAGCCAGGTGCTCACGGAGCAGCCCGATCAGGCTTTCGTAACCGGTGTGGGTGGTACTTGAGATGGCAAAGGCGGGGACGTTTCCGGCTCCGGCTAACTGCCCGACCAGACGGTAGACGGGCCATACGTTTGCCGCCGGGTTGAGCACGACCACAGCCCCTTCACGCGGGCGGTAGCGCTTGCCGTACAGGGCACGCCCCATCGCCACATCGTTATAGACCAGCGGGTGTGCTACGATCTGTGTCAGGGCTGTCCAAGCCACGAACTGCGCAGGCCAGAGCATCGGGCGCAGGATCACGCCATCGCTGGTTACACTGATTTCAGGATGCAGCACGGTGCGCAGCAACAGGGGCAGCACCAGCACGGCGGTTAGGAATGCCGATACGCACAGCAGCGGCCCGGCGAATGGGATCAGCAGCAGTTGGACGAGGATCGCCAGCGCTGCTGCGATCAGACCAAGCGCCAGCAACCGGGCAACGGCCTGACGGATTCGCGGATGAGGGAAGCGGTATTCTGCGACGATCTCCGGCATCGGCCAACATACCCTGGAATCAGGGGTGAGATAGACGAGGCTTAATTATGCCAGCACAAGGCGATAGCAACGACCTGTTTGAACTTGAACTGACCGGGATGGCGCACGGCGGCAACGCCCTGGGCAAGCACGAAGGGCGCACGATCTTCGTGCCCTATGCGATTCCGGGCGAGCGCATCATCGCGCGCATCGTGCATGACAAAGGGCGCTTTGCGCACGCGCAGGGCGTTACGCTGCTTGATCCATCCGAGGCGCGGGTTACACCGCGCTGCCCGCACTTCGGGCCGGGACGGTGTGGTGGCTGCCAGTGGCAGCACATCGATTACCCGGCGCAGTTGGAATTCAAGCAGCAGGTGGTCATCGACCAGATGGAGCGCATCGGCGGCTTCCAGGACGTGATCGTCCATTCCACCCTGCCCAGCCCCGAGCCCTGGCAGTACCGCTCACATGTGACTTTTCACGTCACCGAGGACGGACGCCTCGGCTTTGTCGCTACCGACGACGAGCACGTGATCCCGATTGAGGAATGCCACATCATCCGTCCGGAATTGCTCGACCTGCTCGATGCGCTCGACCTGAGCGAGATTCACAACCTGACACAGGTACGGCTGCAAGTCGGCACGGAACCGGATGAGTGCCTGATTGTGATCAGCACCGCCGACGACACGCCGCCAGAGATCGAAACGGACCTGCCCGCCTCGATCAGCTTTTTGTTCGAGGACGGTCAGCCGATGAGCCTGATCGGCTCCGGCTCCGTCCACTACACGATCAAGGACCGCCTGTTCCGGGTGACGGCGGGCAGTTTCTTCCAGGTGAACCTGCCGCAAGCGGAGGCGCTGGTCAACCTGGTGCTGGATCGGCTGGATTTACAGGGCGGTGAAAGTGTCCTGGATTTGTATGCGGGTGTCGGGTTGTTCACCGCATTCCTGGCCGAACGCGCCGGGCTGGTCACATCGGTGGAAAGCTATGCACCCGCCGTCGCGGACGCCGACGCCAACCTGAGCGAATTCGACAACGTGGAGTTGATCGAAGGCGCGGTGGAAGAGGTGCTGCCCGACCTGCAAGGGCCGTTTGACGCCGCCGTGCTCGATCCGCCGCGTACCGGATTGGAGGCTGCTGCCCTGGATGCGCTGGTAGCGCTGGCCCCACGCCGAATCGTGTACGTCTCCTGCGACCCGGCAACGCTGGCCCGCGATGCGAAACGCATGGCCGCCAAAGGCTACCAGCTGCGCGACGTGCAGCCCGTCGATATGTTCCCGCAGACGTTCCACATCGAAGCGGTGGCGACGTTTGACCTCGCCTCCTGATTGACGGCTGGTCGCAGGGAAAGAAAACTGCATCCTGTGAACAGGCATGAACTTTTCGGGCACTTCAAGCGTTCCATAGAGATAGCGTTCCGAGTGGTAAGGAAAGGGCATGAAGAATCCGTCTGAGTGGCTCAGATCGGGTGCTGATCTATCGCGTGCCCTAAGGGATGCGTTGTCAGGTCGGGAACGGTACTACCAGATCGCTGTCGTCCGGGATCGCCAGGCTCAGGAGCGGATCATTCTGGTAGCATATCCCGCCCTGCGTCAGACCCAGGACGACGCCATCCAGATCGGAGTGAATCAGGCCGTCCTCGTTGCAGGGGCGGCCATAGATGTCGCTCAGGCGGGCCACCGCATCGCCAATCGCCACCGCGTCGCCCGCCTTGACCAGATAGCTGACAATGCCGCTGTTCGGCGCAAATGGGTGATGAACGCGGCGCATCGGGTAGCCCGGCGAGAGCACCCGGATGCCGCTGATCGGCTCTGGCGGGCCGTCCAGCATATCTGCCCAGCGCAGGACGTTGCGCAGGCCGCTGACCGCCGCCGAGGTGATGATCGGATCGACGCTCATGTAGCCGCCCAGTTCTGCTGTGAACGCCGGAATGCGCGCCGTGTTCAGCGCAGCCCCGCTGACCGAGCGATGCAGGTTCTTGCGCAGGTAATCGTTGGATGCGAACTCATTGACGATGGTGAAACCGAAGGCCGCCAACATCTCGCCAACCGTGTTCTGAAGCTGCTGCGCGGCGGGGCGATCTCGCCCGGCGCGGAAGTAGACCGGGTCGCGCAGTGCGAACGGGATCGAACCGAGTGCATAGTTGTGCAGATCGATCAGGTAGTTGGCTGTTTCACGGATATGCTCAAACAGACGCTGGTAAGCGGCTTCAAGCGCGGACCGCGGGGCATCGGTGAGGGTTGTCTGGCGGCGCGGCATCGGGCCGGGGAAAAGACGGTTGGGGTCTTGCCCGCGCAGGTAATACACGCCGCGATCCGCCGTCCGTAGCCCGGCGGGGTTCAGCGTCGGCACGGCCACGATAGCCCCGCGCAAACGGCTGACCAGTTCGGGCGTCAGCAGTTGGTGAATAACCAGGATACCCGTGTATTCGGCCCCGTGAATAGAGGCGGTCAGCCACAGCACCGGGCCGTCTTTGCGGCCCTGGGCGATGATGACCGGGAACTGATCGCTGCCGCCGCTGGGCAAGGCAACGCCTTCGACAACGCCATAGGCCAGGCGGCCCGGTTGTCCGCTCGCGCTGCCAATCTCAAGGGTTGATCTCATGCCCTCAAGCCGTATGTAATGGGCAGTGGCCGACCCGTACCCCACCGCAATAATGACGAGCGAACTAAACGCGCTGTTCTTTGGCGAGGGCCGAGGCAAGCTGCGCGCCGACCAGTTCGAGCATCATAACGTTCTGCTGCGTAATCGCGCCGGGCTGTTCGCGGCAGGCCAGCAGCACGCCAAAGCGCATGGTTGAGCCGACGGGGATGCATACCGCCGAGCCGTACCTGCCCTTTTCGACCAGCAGATGGTTGGGCGAATCACCCGGCCCGACAATACGGCTCTGGCCGTTCTGCGCCACCCAGCCAAGCAGCCCCGAATAATCCGTCCGCACTGGCATCATGCTCATGATGGCGTTTGGCCCGACCTGCGCCGCCAGAGACAGCGCGGGCGGATCGGCGGGCGCGATGGCGTAAAAGGCCACGTAGTCATAGCCGAGTTCGCGCACCGCCTCCACCGCCGCCTGCTGCTTGCCCAGGCCCTTGCCCGCTTTGCGCAGCGATTTGGCGAAGTTGCGGACGGGCGGCAGCGCATCGGCGCGCAGCGTTTCCAGGCGGCGCTCTTCGGCCAGCCGCTTGATCTTTTTGATCAGGTCATCTTCCTTGAAGGGTTCCGTGGAAACGTCGTCGGCCCGGCCCGGCATCCCGAAGTCGGCTTCTTCGTCCACCAGCAGAATCAACAGTCGGGGATAGGTCTGGCGCAGCTCGCGGATGAGTTCATAGACATTGCCCAGCCCGTTGTCCACCACAAACACGTCAGTGCGTTTGTCGGCGCTGGCAAGGATTTCCCGCGCGTTCGCCTCCGATGTCACGACAGTCGTCTTGAGCTTGGGGTCTTTGGAGAGATATTCCCTATACTTCGCCACCGAAGGCAGGCGTACCGCCGCCAGCACATAGATATATGAAGGATCCATCACGGCCACCACTATAGAGATTGCAGAAAATTGCCATAATACTGGTGATTATAGGCTGGCGCGGCGGGTAACACAAATGATTGCCGGCAAATTCAGACGGATTTTAGACCACCGGCTGCGCCCACCGTCAGCAGCAAGAGTTGCCACAGGCCATCCAGGATGTTGGCCGTTTCGATGAACTCGTCCTCACGATGAGCATTGCCACCCTGCGTGATGCCAATGGTGATGGTGGGCAAGCCCGAGGCCAGGAGCACGTTGGCGTCGGTGCTGCCTGCCTCGTAGAGCGGGTGAATGCCCATCGACTCCAGGACGGCGCGGGCCATCTGGACCAGCGGATGCGAGACAGGGATATGCCCGGCGGGCCGATCTCCGACCACCTCGACGGCGAATTCCACGTCCGGGGAACGAGCGGCATCGATCAATGCGGCGATCTGGTTCTCGATGGTCGTTAATGCTGCGCGATCTTCGGAGCGTAGATCGAGGAACATGGACGCCTCTGGCGCGATGGAATTGACCGAGCGCCCCCCTTCGATCATGCCGATGTTGTAGGTCGTGCGCGGCGACTCCGGCGGTTGCAGCGCTGCGATCTGCGCGGCCACCTGCACCAGGCTGTGAATGGCACTTGGACGGCCAAAATGCAGCCAGCTATGGCCGCCCGCCGTCCGGCAGGTGATTTTCAGCCGGCGAACGGCGATCCCGGCGTGATAGATGCGCCCGAAGGCGATGCCCTCGACGATGAGCGCCGCGCCCAGTTGAGCGGATAGTTTGCCATAAACAGCGCGTATCCCGCCCAGGTCGCCCAGGCCCTCCTCGCGGCTGTTGGCGACGAACCACACATCGGCAGGTAAGGGCTGGTCGCGCAGGATGTCCACCATCGCCAGAAGGGCCGCCACACCCAGACTGTTGTCGCCAAGCCCAGGCCCGTAGATGCGACTGCCATTGCGATGCACGGTGAGGGGAATATCCGGTTCAAACACCGTATCAGTGTGCGCCGCAACCAATAGCGCAGGCAGCGTACTCTCTACACCGCGCAGACAGCCATAGACGTTATGCAGCGCATCGACCTCGACGGCATCCAGCCCAGCGAAACGGCTGCGAATGTAGGCAGCCCGCTGGCCTTCGTGGAAGGTCGGCGCGGGAATCTGCTGGATGGCAATGGCTTCATCAATGACGCGGTTCAACATCTCGGTTAACCGGGCGCGATAGGCAATCATTCGCGGCTCGGCGGCCAGCCGATCTATATCAGTCAAACGCATACTCCTGACGAAACCGGGAACTGATCCAGGCCAATGTGCGTCAGAAGTGTAGCACACTTTTGGATAGGAAGTGGCGGAAGTCCGAGCGGCGGGGTTGGCACTTCTTTGCATTTTCCCGTAAGATGACTGGCGGAATTCGTTATCATGAACCTGGAGCAACGCTGAATGTCCGATTCTGAACTTCGCAACCAACCGCAACCCGAAATGCGCACCCTGTCGGTTGGACGCCAGGAAATTGATGAACGCGACCCAACGATGCGCATCGTGCCCGACCAGGGCACTCCACAGACGGTGCTGCTCGTCCAGAAGATTCTGGACATTGGCAGCGAAAGCCATCAGGACATTTCGCTCCAATACGAAGGCATTGCCGTCCGCCACGCGCGGCTGACGCTGGAAGGCGGCAATTACCGTGTATACGACATCACCGGCAAGGGCGGCGTCCTGGTCAACGGCAAGCCCGTAGACAGCCAGGTACTGCGCGACGGGGACAACGTCCGGCTGCAAAACGCGGCGGGCAAGGGCGTCACCATGATGTACACCAACCCCGTCGAGCGGGCCATGAAGTCACAGGCGGCGGGCAAGCTGTACCCGCTCGAAAAGACGCCGTACACCATCGGGCGCGATCCGCAGTCCGATTTGAAGCTGGATGCACTGGCGGTGTCGTGGCATCATGCGCAGATCACCGAGCAGGGCGATCATCACGTGTTAACTGATCTGCGCAGCACCAACGGCGTGTACGTCAATGACCGGCGCATCACCGGCCCGTACCGTTTGCAGGCCGAGGACGTGATCCGCATCGACCAGGCGCTGCTGGTCTACAAAGGAAAGGCGCTGCTGCGATTGCCCTCCGTGCAGCGCTTTCAACTGGACGCGGTGAACCTGGAAATGACGTACCGCACCGGCTTCCCGCCCAAAGCCAGCAACACTATGCGCGACGTGACGCTCTCCATCCACCCGCAGGAATTCGTCGCCATCATCGGCGGCAGCGGATCGGGCAAATCGACGCTGCTGCGCGCGCTGAACGGGGCGAACCGAGCCACCGGTGGGCAGGTGCTGGTCAACGGCGACAATCTGTACGAAAACTACGGGATGTACCAGCCGATCATCGGTTACGTGCCGCAGGCCGATATCGTGCAAAATGACCTGACGGTGTACCAGGCCCTGATGTACGGCGCCAGGCTGCGCTTCCCCAACGAGCCGCAAGCCTCCCGCGAACAGCGCATTACCCGAGTGCTGGAAACGCTGGAACTGACGGACTTCCGTAACCAGTTGGTGCGCAGCCTGAGCGGTGGGCAAAAGAAGCGCGTCAGTATTGCGCTGGAATTAATGGCCGAACCGAGCCTGCTGTTTATGGACGAGCCGTCGTCGGGGCTTGATCCGGGCCTGGACAAGTCAATGATGGATACGCTGCGCCGCCTGGCGGATCGCGGGCACATTGTTGCCGTCGTGACACATACGACGCTGAACATCGGGCAGTGCGACCAGTTGGCGTTGATGGCGCGGGGCAACCTGGCCTACTTCGGCCCGCCCAAAGAGGCCCTGACCTTCTTCGGCGTGCGGGACTACCCGGAAATCTACAACCGTGTGTTCCAGCCCATCGACGAGGACAGCACCGAAAAGCTGAGTCCCGGCGAAGCGGCCCGGCGCTGGGCAGAAGCCTTCAAGCAGACGCCACAGTATGCCAAGAACGTGTTGAACCGTCTGCACGCGCCTGTAGAGAAAAAGGCCGATGCAGGCGATACAGCCCTTGCCAACCGCAGGCTGCGGCTGGCGCGCCGGGGCACGTTCGGCCACCAGTTGCGCGTCCTGACCGAACGCACGCTGACGCTGGCCCGCCACGATCTGCGCACGCTGATCGGGCTGCTGCTGGTGCTGCCGCTGGTCGGGCTGTTCCTGGGGCTGATCAGCATGGACAGCATCCAGAATACGCGCGGGCAAATGCTGGTTCCGCGGGGTAGCGACGTGGAATTCCGCGAATTCCTGAATAAACTGCCGCTGACACCTGTCGGCACAGACCCGGACAAAGCGCCCTCAAACGTGAAAGCGTTGGGCACGTTTGCCCCGGCCAACGACGCGCAGCGCCTGTTGTTCATGATGTCGCTGTCGGTGACGCTGCTTGGCATTTTCGCCTCGGCCTATACCATCGTCGAGGAGCGCAGCCTGTTCTTCCGAGAACGCATGGTCAACCTGCGCATCCCACCCTACCTGCTCTCCAAAGTGGTGGTTTACGGCGGACTGTGCCTGATCAGTTGTCTGCTGCTGCTGCTCACCGTCTCGCTGGGCGCGGAGCTACCCGGCCAGGGCCTGATCACCTGGGGGCCGCTCGAAATGTTCATCACACTGGCGCTGACGGCCATCGCCGGGGTGAGCATCGGGTTGCTGCTGTCGGCGCTGGTGCGGCAGGTGAACGCCGTCACTTACGCGGTGCTGGCCGTTCTATTCGTGCAGATTCTGTTCCCGGGTGTGCTCTTCAAGATGGAAGGCGCGCTGGAACCCCTGTCGAAGCTCACCGTCACGCGCTGGTCATTGGAAGCGCTCGGCGGGACGGCGGACATGGTCGCCCGCAACGCCGAGGGGCGGATCGTCGTCCTCAGCCCGGTGCTGGACAAGAATAACAAGCCGCTGCCCGCCCTGGGCGATACGCGGCGCTTCCTCCCGGCCCCTGCCGTGCAGGGCGTCACCTATCCCTCGTCGGCGGGCGAACTATGGGTACGGTGGGCGGTCCTGGCCGGGTTTTCGGTGCTGTTCCTGGTCGTAGGAGGGTTTGCACTGAACCGTAACGAAAGTTTCTAGCTGGTTGGCCTCGCCTCATTCCGGTTCCCCCTCTCCCACTGGAGAGGGGGTGAGGTCAACCTCATTGTCAATTTGCGCATCCACAAGGGAGACTGCAACACACATGAAACGCACCTATTTAGGGGTATTGTTCCTGGTCGGCGCGCTGATGCTGGCCGCCTGCGGAGGCAATCCAACTGCCGTACCGACCAACCCTCCGGCGACGCCGACCACCGCCGCCGCGACGGCCACGACGGCGCCGACCAGCGCTGCCACCACTGTTGCAATGGCGACCAACGCGCCCACGATGGCCGCAACGCCAGGCGCAGCCGAAGGAACCGAAATCTCCATCGAACCGGCCAATCCCAAGCCAACCTCGACCCCGCCGGGCATTCGCGGCACGCCGCCTGCGACGGGCGGCGGCACGATCAACGCCACCGAGGGTGCACCACCCATCTCGGTTGGCACCGTGCCAGCCGTCAACCCGCCGACCACGCTGGACGATCTGATCAAGGCGTATCCCGATCTGAAGCCGTTCATCGACAAGCTGCCGCAGAATCTGGGCGACTCCGACCTGGCCGAACTCTACAAGCGCATCGTCCAGATTTACAAGGATAAGGGCGCGAGCGGACTGGCCGCTTTCCTCAAGGATTCGGGCATCCTGGACAAGCTCGGCATCCCGTTGAGCTACATCGATCTGCTGACCGCCTACGGAGACAAGGGCGACGCGAAAGCCGTCGAAAAGCTGGCCCGTGACCGCAAGATCATCAACGGCAGCAACGAGATTGCGGGCTACCTGGCGCTCGATTCAAAAGACAGCCTGCCATCCGTGACCACCGACCTGAAGGCGCTCGGCGTCAGCGTGTACAGCTACGACGACAACAACGAGGAAGTCGAGATCGGCATCCCGTTGTCCGTCCTGGGCCAGTTCCAGTCGCCGGGGCCGCTGCTCGGCTATCTGACCAAGATCGCCAAAGTCAACCACGTGGTCGGCTTCCGCCCGCCCACGCCCAAGACAGCGAAGATCGTCAATTTGCAGAACCTCAACACCAAAGGCGCAGTGACCATCGGCGCCGACAAATGGCACAAGGCCGGGATCACCGGCAAGGGCGTGCGCATCGGCATCCTGGACATGGGCTTCGGCGGCATCATGCAGAACGCGGGCAAGGCCCTGCCACCTGCCGACCAGATGAAATCGAACGTCCCGCTGGACGAACTGGATCAGCAAGAAGAAGTGCACGGCACAGCCTGCGCAATGGTCGTTCACGGCGCTGCGCCGGACGCCGAGCTATACATCGCGCAGTTTGACGGTTCCAGCCGCGAAAGCTGGATCAACGCTGTCCAGTTCCTGCTGGACTCCAAAGTGCAGATCATCAACTACTCGGTGGGATCGGCGGTTGGCCCGCGCGACGGCACGTTCGGCGAGTCGCTGGCCGTGGACGCCATCGTGAAGGATTCAGGTGTGCTGTGGGTCAACGCAGCGGGCAACGAGGCCGTTGACCATACCATGTTCCAGTACCAGGATAACGGCAAGGGGCTGCACGCTTTCAGCGAAAAACTGGCGGCGCTGCCCTTTGTACCGTTCGCACCCATCACCACCGTTGTGATGAACTGGAATGGCAACTGGGGCGGCAAAGAAAAGGCCGAATATGACTTCCGCGTGCTGGACAAGGACGGCAACGAGGTCGTGACGGCTGCCGAAGCCAAGAAAGGCCGCAAAAACGACTTTCCGTTCCAGGCGACCAGCTTTGAAGCCACTCCCAAAGAACTCTACTATCTGATCGTTCACAAGGAAAAGGGCAACGACGACAACCTCATCGACATCTTTGTCCCGAATGCCATTTTCCCGGACTGGGCACAGGTTCCCGATCACAGCGTGACCGTTCCCGGCGACTCCAACAGTGCGCTGACCGTCGGCGCGACGGGCCTGACCAAAGACAAGATCGAAATCTACAGCTCGCAAGGGCCAACCAACGATGACCGTATCAAGCCCGACATCACCGCGCCGACGGGCGAAGTGCTACCTGTCTACGAGGACGGGTTTTCCGGCACGTCCGGCGCGGCGCCGCTGGTGGCGGGTGCGGCAGGTCTGGTGCTGGAAAAATTCCCGGAAATGCAGGCCGCAGAGGTGCGCGCCTTCCTGCTCGCCAACGTCAAAGACCTGGGCGACAAAGGCCCTGATCCGGTGTTTGGCGAAGGGCGGTTGGCGCTGCCCGACCCTGGCAAGCTGACGGACGCCAACCCCAGCGATGCCGACGCGACGCCCGTTCCTGAAGCCAATGGCCCCTCGGCAACCATCAACAACATCGATACCAAGTTCAACGTCAAGTTGAAGGGCGTGAAGGGCATGGCGGTCACGGTATCGTTCGAGGTGGACAACTTCAAGGGCAAGAAGGGCGCTGTCGCCGTCCTGTTCTTCGACAGCAACAACAAGCCGCTGCCCACCAAGGACGAGAACTTCCGGATCGGCAAGGGCCTGGGCACGGGCGCGACGTTCACGGCCAAGAGCAACCAGGCCGCCTTTGACGACGTGGTGCTGTTCATCCCGAACTCGGCCTTTACCTCCATCGGGTCGGGCAACCTGTACTATATCGTCGCCGTCCTCGACCTCAACAACCTGGACCAGCCGCTGGCCGTCAGCGACAAGGTGTCGATCAAGCTCAAGAAGTAGGGGAGTTGACCGCACCCCTGGCCCCTCTCCGCTTCGCAGAGAGGGAAACTGTCCAGGAATGGATTGTTGTGAAAAGGCTCCCTTCTCTATCCTATGGAGAAGGGAGTTTGTTTTGATAGAGGAGATAACGTGATGTCGTCCTATCCACGCCTGTGCTGCTCATTCGCCACCAAACCCAGCAAGGTCGGCGTCCAGTACCACAATGCGTGCTATCGGGCACTGGGCCTGGATTACACCTACGTGGCGTTTGGCGTGAGCGATCTGCCGTCCGCCGTGCAGTCGCTCCGAACGCTGGACATTCGAGGCTGCGGCGTGACCATGCCCTTCAAGGAGATGGTGCTGCCTTATCTTGACCGGCTTGATCCGGTGGCGGCGCGCATCAAATCGGTGAACACGATTGTCAACGACGACGGCCAACTGACCGGGTACAACGTGGACTGGTACGGAGCCAGACAGGCCTTGCAGGAAGTCACCGTGCTCGATGGGAAAACGGCTGTCGTCGTCGGCGCAGGCGGAGCCAGCCGCGCCGTCATCTACGCGCTGGTTAGCAGCGGGGCCAAAGTAGATCTGTATAATCGCAGCGTGGACAGGGCGCAGGCACTGGCGAACGAGTTCGGCCTGCTGCCGGCGCATCCGCTGGACGAACTGCCGCGCGTTGGGCATTACGACATTCTGGTGAACGCTACGTCGGTGGGCTACAAAGCGCCAGAAGAGAGCATTGTGCCAGAGACCATTCTCCGACCTGGCGCAGTGCTGCTGGACATCGTGGCGGAACCGCTCGAAACGCTGTTGATGAGGCAGGCCAGGGCCAGGGGGATGATCGTCGTTCCCGGCTACCGGATGCGGCTGCTACAGGCGGCAGAACAGTTCCGGCTGTATACGGGCGTTGATGCGCCGCTGGCCGTGATGGAAAGGGCCTTGATCGAGGCGACAGGAACGTGATAGCTCACGTCTTCTCGAGCGCCGGGAAACGCACGGTGAAGGTCGTCCCGTGCCCCGGAACCCCGTCGCTGGTGGCGGTGATCTGCCCGCCGTGCATCTCGACGATGGCGCGCACAATCGCCAGCCCCAGGCCCGTGCCGCCAGTCGCGCGGCTGCGCGCCCGATCTGTCCGGTAAAACCGATCAAAGACGTGTGGCAGGTGTTCGGCACTGATGCCCTCACCCGTATCTTTGACGGTCAAAACGAGGTCTTCCCCCGACACTTCGGCACACAGAGAAATCGTGCCGCCCGGCGGTGTGTGCCGCAGCGCATTGCCAAGCAGATTGTCCAGCACCTCAGTGAGCCGCATGGGATCGAGCAAGGCGCGAGGCAAATTGGGCGCGACGTGCAATTCAAGATGCACCTGCGCTTCATCCGCCGTCGGGCCAAAGGCGCTGACCACGCTCTCCAGGACGTGTGCCACATCGACTAGTTGCACGTTCAGCCGAAGCTGTTTGGCCTCGGCCTGGCTCAACTCGTGCAGGTCGTTGACCAGACGGTTCAACAGGTGGGTCTGGCTGTACAGACGCGCGATCTCCTGAGTGTCGAGTGGGTACACGCCGTCCAGGATCGCCAGCAGATTGCCCTGCAAGACGCTGAGTGGGGTACGCAGCTCGTGGGCCACGTCCGCGACCAGATTACGGCGCAGCGTTTCGCCCTTTTCCAGCGCGGCGGCCATGTCGTTGAAGGCATTCGCCACCGACACGATTTCCTGGCTGGCGCGCCCCCGGATGGCGACACGACGGTGCAGTTCGCGCGCGCCAATGGCCTGCGCTGCCGTCGCAAGCTGCTCAAGGGGCGCTGTCAGCGAACGGCTGACCAGAACGCCAAACACGATGCCGACGATGCTCCCAATGGCTGCCACAACCAGTACAAAATCACGCAGGCGGGCCAGAAAAAACGCCGACTGATTGGGCGTGATATGCAGTGCCTTGTTGCGGAAAATGTCCAGGGTGGCCCGTGCCTGGCCTTCGACCAGGACAGGGATAGATTCGTCGGGATGGGCAGGCAAATCGGGATGAGCGGTGAACAGAGCACCGCTGGCACTGTCATGCAGGGCCAGAACGACGCGCGAGTCGGGCAAGGCACTTTCCGCGCCAAGCAGGAATGTTTCCACGTCCTGCCAGCCTTCGTGCTTCTTGTAATATCTCGCCAGTTGTTCAAGAACGCCGCGTGGCCCTTCGAGCCAGACCTGAAGGGGCGCATCGACCAGATCGGCCCTCGACAGGACAATGTAGCTGACTGCGATGCTGACGACGCCCAGCAGCACCACCAGGCCAAACGCAATGCTCAGGCGTACCCACAGTCGGTTCATGTCGGCGGCTTTTCCAGGCGGTAACCTACCCCATACACGGTCTGGATGTAGACTGGCTGCTTGGGATCAGGTTCAATCTTGCGCCGCAGATTCTTGATGTGTGTATCCAGTGTGCGCTCCAGACTCTCGTAGTCGTAGCCCAGGCTGCGCTCGATGAGCGAGGAGCGGGTAAAGACGTAGCCGGGGTTCTCCATCAGGGTGCGCAGGATGTCAAATTCCGTCGGCGTCAGGTCAACCGTTTGTCCGCTCACCGTGACCATGCGCCGCGCCACGTCCAGACGGATCGCGCCCCATTCCAGCACAGGCGCGCTTTCGGCGCTGCTGCCCGCCTGGGTGCGCCGCAGCACAGCGCGTACACGCGCCACGACCTCGCGCGGGTTGAAGGGCTTGGTAATGTAATCGTCCGCTCCCAGTTCCAGCCCGATAATCTTGTCACTGTCCTCGATCCGCGCGGTGAGCATGATGATCGGCAGATAGGACAGTGTTGGATCGCTGCGCACGACGCGCGTGATATCCCACCCGTCCCGATCCGGCAGCATCAGGTCAAGGATCATCAAGTTCGGACGTTCGCGGCGCAGGATGCGCAAGGCAGTTTCGCCATCGTTGGCCGTCGAAACTCGGTAACTGCCCTGCTCCAGATACGCGCGCAGCAGACGCACAATCTCCGGATCGTCGTCCACCACCAGAATGTGGGTGACTGTGCTTACCGCCGGGATGGCCTGTTCGAACATCATGACCAGCTTTCAGATCGAGTTCAGATCGACGTCAACGGGAGTAGACGACCAGGACTACCGGCACGCCCACGATCCCGCTGGCGAGTTCAGGTTGGTCACCGCTCGCCGGAATGATCATCTGCGACGAAAAGCCCCCATCCAGGTTCAGAGCCGTAACGACGTTCAGGCCGGAGGTGAGCAGCCAGCCAGTCATCTCGGAAAGGGTGACTTCGACAGGCGTCGTGACCACGATCAGGATGCGGCCTGCGCCGTCCTGAGCGATCACGGTGCGCCGTGCCCGGCTCCGGGCATCGTAGTCGGCCATCGTCGAGACAGGTTGGCCGGCCTCGATCAGCAGCGGATAACCCTCGAATGCCTCCGTATACTCACGAGCCTCCTGGTTGCTGAGAACCTGCTCCTTTGAAAGCAAACCAACCTGCGGAACCTCCCCTTTGACCTGGAAAATACCAGCGCCCGGGCGTCCGCTGGGCAAGCTCACCAGCTTATTGCCGATCATGACCAGCCCCAATGGGCGGCCCCGACTCCGGTAGAAATTGGCGTTGACGATCAGCGCCGCGCCAGGGAATTCCTTGAGCCAGTCCTGAACGATCCGGGGCTTGCTGGCGCGATAGTAAACACGAAAGAGTACCGCCGACGGGTCGATGCGGGCCAGCAAGATGCTGTTGCCTGGTCTGGCCGCCGCGCCAAAGGCGGGCACTCTGGCATATTCTACGCCTCTGGGGCCAGGTGTCCAATACACCGGGTCGGCTGCGCGCACCGGGCCGGGCAACACCAGATTCAGCACCGTCACCCACCCCAGAACAAGGGCTATTCTCCCTCGCCACGACTGGCAAGGGAGCCAGGACGCAAAGAAGAAAAGATTCACGGCGTTGCAGTGGGCAGGCTGGCGCAGGCCGAAGCCGGGAATACGCCCGCATTACCAATCCACCCCTCTTTGTTGCCGTCTGCCGCCGGGTATGTCACGTGCCACCAGCCGCCATCGGCAGTCTTGCTTGTCGCGGTGAGGGCCGTTCCCTCCGGAATCTGCGCCAGCGGCGGCTGAGTCTTCGACGGGTCGGGACGCAGGCTGATCGAGACCGTCGTCATGATCGTGCAGCTCGCTGCGCTGGCCTGTGCGACGACAGCAGTCGCCGACGGGGCGCTCGTCGGGGAGGGTGAAGCCTCCGCAGGCGAAGCCGGGACGCTGGTTGCCGTCTGCCGGGGCGTCGCGCTGGGGCGAGGCGTGGGCGAGGGCACGGGTGTGCGGGACGGACGCGGCGTGCGCGACGGGGTAAGCGTCGGCCCGACCACCGGGATCGCGTCGTCCGCGCAGCCTGATACGACCTTCACGAAGTCGGCGCTGACCCAGCCTTCCACCGGCGACACGTCGTTGGTGCTGATCACGCGCCACCACTTTCCGTCGGCGGTGCGGCCTGTTGCCGAGAGCAGCGCGCCCGCAAAAACCCTGCCGATAGCCTGCTGCTGGACCGACGGATCGCCACGCAGGTTGATGGTGGTCTGTGCCGCGAGCGTACAGGGCGCAGTGGTACTAAGAGCAGTATCGGTGCTGGCGTAGGCAATCGCTGTAAAGAGCGGAGTCGGGCTTTCGCCTGGTGCAGGAGTCAGAGTGGGCAGCGCGGTAGGCGTGCTCGACGGGACAGGGGTCGCCGTCGGCGTTGATGTTTGAACGCCAACACGGGTGGGCAGCGGGCCATTGGACGTGCTTACGAAGCGGCCCGCGCCTGCCGCTCTGGCAACGAAAAACTGCCCCGGCAAAGCAGGGATGACCAGTGCCGCGACCAGCACGAAGACGCCCGCACCGATGTACAGCAAACCTGGCGACCAGGATGGCTCAAAGGAGTCGCGCTCCCGTTCACGGCGATAAAGGAAAATGCCGGCGACGCCGATCAGGATCGCGCCGACCACCAGGACCGCAGCGTAAATCTGGTTGGCCTGGGCTGCGCCTTGACTGCCAGCAAAGCTGCTGCCAGCAAAGTTGCCACCGGTATTGCCGCCACCAAAGCGCGTGCCACCACCAGCGTTGCCGCCTGTGCGGTTCCCGCCACCATTGCCGCCGTTGGCGCTGTCGCTGCCTGAATTACCGCCAGCCACGCTGCCAGCGGCTGGCGTGGCGGCGGTGTTCCCGTTCAGGTTGCCGCCATTCCCGCCGTTAGCGCGGTTGGGTCGGCCACCCGTCCCAGGCGTCCCACTGGCGGCGCTGGCGTTACCACCGCCCGTGTTACCACCGGGCCGGTTGCCGCCAAACTGGCGTGCGGGCAGTGTCCCCTCCGCGATCTGGGTCATGACCGGCGCGGGTATTCTGCCGGATGCCATCGCCGTCATTAACGGGGCGGGAAGCATTGTCGAGCCGGTTGGGTTGGCTCCATCCGGCTGCTGCCCTGATGGGCCAGGTGCGCCGTCCTGCGCAGCCGAAGCTCCCTCTGCAGCGCCCGGCGCAGCCAGACCAGCCACACCGGGCAGCACGCCACCACCCAACGCGGGGAACGTCGTGCGCACCAGTCCAACGGTGATGAGCGCACAGGCGACCAGCGTCGCCAGGACGCCGAGCACACCCGCGCGCAGGTGTCCGCGTTGGAGGCGGATGGCACTGAAGACGACGTTGACCCCCAGAATAAGCAGCCCGGCCAGGAGCAGCAGGGCGTTGGTAGTCATGAGCAGATTCACAGGGTTCAAGGGTGTTACTTCCTATCGCAGTACATTTAGACTTATTCCGTCCGTAGGGCCTGAATCGGGTTGAGCGCAGCGGCGCGGCTGGCCGGATACAAGCCGAAGAAAACGCCGACCAGAGTCGTCACGCCGACGGCCAGGGCCACGCCCACCACACTCACGGACGGGGACAGGTCTGGAACGAGGGCACTGACGATGTTGGTGACCGTTGTGGCGAGGAGCAGCCCGGCAGCGCCACCAATCCCACACAGGAAGATGGCCTCGGTCAGGAACTGAAGCAGCACGTCCCAACCACGTGCACCAACCGCTTTGCGCAGCCCGATCTCACGAGTGCGCTCCGTTACCGTCACGAGCATGATGTTCATGACGCCGATGCCGCCCACCACCAGGCTGATGCCGCCGATGACGGCCAGGAAGATGGTCAGCGTCGTGATCACCTGGTCAAAGTTGTTGATCAGGTCTTTCTGGGCTGTGATCTGGAAATCGTCGTCTTTGCCGGCTTTGATCTTGTGCTGGGTACGGAGCAGCTCCGTTGTCGTGGCAACGATGTTGTCGATAGCGTTGATGTTGGCCGCCTGAATGTAAATCAGGCTGACCGGAATCTGCCCGCTGCTGCGCCGCTCCGAGGCCAGATGCAGTTCGGCTGCCGTGATCGGCACGAATACGACATCGTCCTGATCCTGACCAAAGCTGCTGGTGCCGAACAGTTCCAGGATGCCGATCACCCGGAAGGTGACGTTACCGATGCGAATCTCATCGCCAAGTGGGTCGGCGTTGCCCGGAAACAGGTTTCTGGCCGTCGTTTGCCCGATGACAGCCACCCGCGACGCGGACAGCACGTCTTGATCGTCGAAGAGCCGCCCCGAGGCAGCCTGCCGGTTCATGACCTCAAAGTAAAGCGCCGTCGTCGCGGAGACGTTGATACGCTCCGTATTTGACCCGTTATACACAGGCCGCCCCACGTTGATCAGCGGCACAACTGCTTTGACGCCTGGAACGTTGAAGGGGTCTTGCAGCAGCGCCACGTCCTTTTCGGTCAGCGAGGATAACTGCCCGCCACCCCGCCCAACTTCAAAGCCAGGGCCTCGGAACGAAGTCGCCGGTCGCACGTAGATCAGGTCGGAGCCAACGCTCAGGAACTGGTTGGTCACGTAGTTCTGGACAGCCTGCCCTAACGATACCAGAATGACCACCGCCGCGATGCCGATGGCGATGCCGAGTGTCGTCAGCAGCGCGCGGAACTTGTTGCTCATCAGCGCCGTCGATGCGACGCGCACGTTTTCGAGGAGCTTACTCATACCGCAATGCCTCGATAGGGTTAAGCGCCGCCGCACGGCTGGCCGGGTACACGCCGAAGAATATACCGATGGCGATGCTGACGCCTGCGGCCAGGATGACCGCCGCCGGAGTGATCGAGAGCGTCAGGTTGGGAATCAATTGGCTGCCAATATAGGCCACCAGCGCGCCAAGCAGGACACCAAGCAGCCCACCGCCCAGCGAGAGCGCGGTGCTCTCGATCAGGAATTGCGACAGGAGGTCGAAATAGCGCGCCCCAACCGCTTTGCGCAGACCAATTTCGCGGGTGCGTTCCGTCACGGAGACCAGCATGATGTTCATGACGCCGATCCCGCCCACGACCAGACTGATCCCGGCCACGACACCCAGGAAAAGCGTGATCAGGCCGGTGACGTTGTTGACCGTCGTCAGGATTTGTTCCTGGCTGAGAACTCGGAAATCTTCCAGGCCGACAAACTGAATGTCGTGACGCTCTGTCAGCAGTTGCGTGATTTCGGCCTGAACAGTGGACATCTGCTGCTCGTTGACGGCCTTGACCAGCACCGTCGATACAGTGAATTCACCATTGCTGGCACGGCGCGCCGTTTCACCCAGGTGTTTCTGAGCCGTCGTGAGTGGGACAATGACGACCTGATCGGCGTCACCAAAGCCACCTTTGCTGACCAGCACGCCGATGACCCGGAACGGAATATCCTTGATGTTGACAAGCTGGCCGACAGGGTCGCTGCCGTCGTCAAACAACTTGCTGACGGTAGTGCTGCCCAGGACAGCCACGTTAGCCGTTCCATTGACGTCGTCCTGGTCGATGAAGCGCCCATCGGCTACCGCCCAATCGCGCACCACCTGCCAGGCAGGTGTTGTGCCCTGGACGTTCATGGTCAGGCTGTTCCCGTTGGCCGTCACCGCGCCGCTAACGTTGTAAACAGGCGCAACTGCCGTCACGCCTGTCACATAGATCGGGTTGGAGATCGCCTGGACATCGCTCATGGTCAGCGGCTTGGGCTTGACGTTCTGGCTGTTCGGCCCGCCCGGGCGCGTCGGAAAGACCGTGATCAGGTTGCTGCCAAGCGCCTGGAAGCGGGCCGTGACAAACTGCTGGAAACCCTGCCCAAAGCTAACCAGGGCAATCACGGCAGCAACGCCGATCACGATGCCGAGCATCGTCAGCACCGAACGGAGCCGGTTTGACAGCAGTCCAGTGATGGCGATCCGCAGCGACTCCAGCAGGCGCATCAGGAAACTTTCTCCTTCCTGTCCGCATAATACGTTTCTTTGAACAGCGATTCCAGTTCGGCGCTCTCGGAAGGCCGCTCGACGGTTCCCGCCTCAATCGGGTCGGGCACAGGTTGATCGGCCACAATTTGACCGTCGCGCAGCATCACGATCCGATCTGTATGACGCGCCACAAAGGGATCGTGGGTGACGAAGACCGTCGTGATGCCTTGCTTACGATTCATCTCCTGGAAAATCTTGAGGACTTCCGTGCCGCTGCGCGAGTCCAGGTTGCCGGTAGGCTCGTCGGCCAGCACAATGGCCGGGTTGGTCACGATGGCCCTGGCGATGGCGACGCGCTGCTGCTGGCCGCCGGACAGTTCGTTCGGGTTGTGGCGCAGCCGGTCTCCCAGGCCCACCGCCTGAAGCGCAGCACGGGCACGTTTGGCCCGGTCACGCGCCCCTGCGTAGATCAGCGGCAGTTCCACCTGGCGCTGGGCGCTGGTCCGCTTCAGCAGGTTGAAACTCTGGAAGACGAAGCCGATCTTCTTGTTTCGGATGCTGGCAAGCTGCGTATCCTTGAGTTTGGCGACATTTACGCCGTCCAGGTAGTATTCACCGCTGGTCGGCTGGTCGAGGGCGCCCAAGATTTGCAGCATCGTGCTCTTGCCGCTCCCCGACGGCCCCATGATGCTCACGAATTCGCCTTCGTAGACCTGCAACGACACCCCGCGCAGCGCCGGAACCTCGATGTCGCCCATCTTGTAGATTTTGGTGATGTTGCGCACGTCGATCACGGCTTTGCGCCCACGCTCGTCCGTGGGAACCACATATTCTGGCTGCTTCTGTCCTGGCATTCTTCACCTTGCTTTAGCGTCCGGATTTAAGCTGTGGGCAGGTAGCTGCCCGCCAATCGAGATTTTAGCCCCCTTGCGCGCTGTCGGGTGTGCTCTGGTTGGCTCCGCCGCGGCCACCTTGCCCACCGCTCGGAGTGCCTTCCTGCCCGTTCGGCGCGGGCTGAGTGCCGCCGCCTGCATTGCCCTGGTTGTTACCACCGCCACCGAACCGTCCGAACGGCCCAAAACCACCCTGCTGGGCCTGGATGCTGCCCACGACATCGCCCACCGACAGCCCGCTCTTGACTTCGCTGTACGTGTCGTTGCGCAGGCCGAGGACAACCGGTACTTCCTTGAAGGTCCCGTCCGGCTGGCGCAGGTTGACGAAGGCTCTTCCGCTCTGACGATCCAGCAGCACGAATCGATTGCGAATGCGCAGCACGTTCTCAACCTTGCTGGTAGTGATCGTGGCAGTGGCGCTCATAGCCGAGCGCAGCGGCTGCCCCGCCGGGTCGATCTCGATGTGGGTTGTGTAGGTGACAACGTCACCGCTCATCGTCGGGGTTTCGGCAATGCGCGCCACCTTGCCGTTGACGGTGACACCCGGCAAAGCATCGAGTGTGAGTGTAACCGGCTGGCCGACAGCGATTTTGGCAACGTCCGTTTCGTCAATGGGCACATCGACGTAGAAGCTGCTGGTGTCGAGCATCGTGACTGCTGCACCGGTAGCGGGCGGCACTTCGCCCGGGTGCAGATTGATCTGCGCTACCACACCGTCAAACGGAGCCAGGAGCGCGGTTTTCGCAAAGTTGTCTTTGGCCTGGTCCAGCGCCGCCTGGGCCGCCTGCAACTGGGCTTCGGCGCGGGCGATGTCATCTTTGTCACCGCCTGCCAGCAGCTTATTCAAGGCGTTCTGGGCCGACACGACCTGCGCCTGGGCAGAGGCAATACTGCCCACATTGGCGCCTTGGGACTTCTGAGCATCAAGCTGCGCCTGGGCGATCTGGACGTTGTAATCTGCCGACGCAATTTGGCCGTTATGGGTGGCGTCGCTGGGCAGCGAGGCCGCCTGCCCCGCCGTGCGAGGATTGCTTTGCAGTTGGGCTTTGCGGTTGTTGTCAGCGTCGCGCTGTAACTCGATCTGCCAGAGCTGGTTCTTGGCAACTTCGACGTTCAGCGCGTTGATCTGGGTTTGCAATTGATCCGGGCCGCTCATAGCCGATTTCAGCGAAGCATTCGCCATATCCAGCGCCGCCTGGGCCACGTTGATGTCCACCTGGCGCGGCTTTTCGGTCAACTGGCGCAGCGCCACCTGCTGCTGCGCGACTTTGGCCTGCGCCAGCAGCAGCGCATCGAGGGCCGCCTGCGTATTCAAGGTAGCGATGGTCTGGCCCTTACGCACATAGTCGCCCTCGGAGACGTTGATGGTTGCCACTTTCCCATTGATCGGGAAGGACAGTGAAACGGTCTGGTTGGCCTGAATAGGGCCAGTCGCGCTGACGGTGACCGCCACTTCGCCGCGATCCACCACGCTAGTGTCCTGCGTCGGCGGGGTGGCCCCACCGCGCCCGCCGGCAGCAGGCGTCTGCGCCAGCACACGGAAGCGGATAAAGGCTGCGACAGCAATCACAAGGATTGCCAGGATGATCAGGTTCCGTAATCGTGTGAACATCGCGTATTTCCTTCTCCTGGTTTCACGGTCCGGGTGGCGGGCCGCCTGCCTGGCCGCCAGCCGCACCAGTGCCAGGCGCGATGTTGGCCGTGATCAGCGCAATGACCTCGCCCTCGTTCAGACCGCTAATCACTTCGCTGTAATCGGACCCCTGTAGACCGATCTGGACAGGAACCTGCTCAATCGTCCCGTCCCGGTTGACCAGATTGACCGTGTACTGGTTGGTGGTGCGGTTCAGACGCAGATATTCGTTCGGAACGCGCAGGGCACTTTCGATGTCTTGCACATGGAACACCGCATTCGCCGTCATGCCGACCTTCAGCGCCGCATTGTTGGGGTCCAGAATGACGCGCACAGGGTAAGTGATCACGGAGGCCGTTGTATCGGCGGTCTGGGCAATGCGTTGCACTTTGCCCTTCACGGCGACTCCGGGCAGCGCGTCAAATGTCACGTCAACGAGTTGACCGATGTGGATGTTGCCGATGTCGGCCTCATCGACGTGGATATCGACGTACATTTCGCTGGTATCCGTCAGCACCATCGCTGGCCCACTGCTGATCTCACCTGGTTTGATGTTGACGGTTGAAACGACCCCGGCAAACGGCGCGACAAGCTGAGTATTGTCCAGGTCGTGCTGCGCCTGCTCGCGCTGTACTTTGGCAACATAGTAGGCCGCCTGAGCCGCGTCGATGTCGCTCTGCTTTGGCCCGGCCTTGAGCTGGGCCAGCAGCGCTTGCTGGTAGGTGATGTTGGTCGTGGCCTTGCTCAGTGAGGTTCCACGTTGAGCCTGTTGCAGCTTGAGTTGCGCGATCTGAGCGTTAATCTGGGCCTGCCCGACAGCCGCCACGTACTTCTGATAGTTGGGATCATCATTGGCGAACTGTCCACCCGCCGCGATGCGCTGCTGCTCGGCCATTTGCGCATTGGACACCGCCTGATCATAGGCAAGCTGCGCAGCTTTGACAGTGTTCGGGTTGACGCTGCTGGCCTGGGCACTGTAGGCGGCCTGAGCCGCTTTGACGTTTGCTTCCGCCTCGGCAATGTCGGCGGGGTCAACAGGCCTGAGCAGCTTCTGGAGCGCAGCGTCTGCCGCCTTCAGGTTGTATTCAGCCTGCGCCAGATTGAATTTCTGGGCCGAATCGTCCTGGCGGGCCAGGACTTGCCCCGCCGTGACCTTCTGATCCTGCTGCACGAGCACTTCTTGAACGCGGCCTGCCTGGTCAAAGCTGAGATTAGCTTGCTGTTTGGCGACAACATTGCCTGTCGCACTGACAGTGAGCGTCAGCGGGCCTTTCTGGACAGTGACCTGCCTGACGGCAGGCTGCCCGGCTCGCCCTCCACCAGCGCCGCCTGTCGCCGTGTTCTGCCGGAGTTGCTGGGGGACAATGAACACAACACCGGCAATACACGCAATGACCAGCACTACAACCACAATCGTAACGAACCTTCGCATAAACTTGCCTCTGGGTTTGCCGCTCACGGATTGTGAATTTTATCTCACAGGATTCTGCGGCACATCGGTTAGCTTATCGCCCGATTGTGGAGATTGTGTGAAGTTATTGTAGATATCATGTGAACAGCCAGGGTGCTCACGGCTAACGCCCCTGGCGTCTGGCCCTGGCTTTGGCGTGCGTCATTTACTGGCGTGTTCGCTTGCCCTGTTCGATCTGCGTTCGCTCTGCACGGCTGCTTGAAACAGCGGGCTTGTGCCGCTCAGTTCGGCTGAATGAACGTCACCGGTACAGTTTGGTCGGCAGTGGATTACGTTCGGTGAAGCCGCGCTGATGCCAGTACGGATAAATGGTGTCGGTTTCACTTACGGCATCCAACCGCGCGACCTGCTCGTCGCTCAACTTCCAGCCCACCGCGCCGAGGTTTTCGCGTAGCTGTGCTTCGTCGCGTGCACCGATGATCACGCTGGCAACGGTTGGCCTCTGCAACAGCCAGTTGAGGGCGACCTGCGCCACCGTCTTGCCCGTTTCCGCGCTGACGGCATCCAACACATCCACCACGCGGTAGAACCAGTCTTCTGGAATGTCTGGCCCTTCGCCAGCGCCCTGTGCCACTCGACTGCCAGCCGGGATCGGCGCGTTGCGGCGGAATTTCCCACTCAACCGCCCCTGCGACAGCGGCCCCCAGACCAGCGTGCCCACCTTTTGATCCAGGGCCAGCGGCATCAGTTCCCATTCATACTCGCGCCGCAGCAGCGAGTAATGGGCCTGGTGGGCGTAATAGCGCGCCCAGCCATACTTTTCCGAGATGGCGAGCGATTTCATCAAATGCCAGCCAGAGAAATTGGAACAGGCCAGGTAACGCACCTTGCCCGTCTGCACCAGCATGTCCAGCGTCCGCAGCGTTTCCTCCACAGAAGTCTGCGCGTCAAAGCCGTGAATGGTATAGATGTCAATGTAGTCCGTGTTCAACCGGCGCAGGCTTGCCTCGCAGGAGCGGATGAGGTGATAGCGCGACGTGCCCACGTCGTTCGGCTCGTCGCTCATGCGAAAGGTGGCCTTCGTGGAAATCAGCACCTTGTCGCGCCGCCCGCTGATAGCTTTGCCCAGGATTTCTTCTGACTGGCCGTATGAATACACGTCGGCAGTATCGAACAGGTTTGCGCCCGCTTCCAGACATATATCAACCAGGCGCGTAGCCTGGGTGACATCGCTGTTCCCCCATTTACTGAAGAAAGGGTGATTGCCGCCAAATGTGCCTGTCCCGAAGCTCAGAACTGGCACACTGAACCCTGACCCGCCAAGTAATCGATATTCCACGTTGGTTTTCCCCTACAAGGTGAAGATAAAGGCTATAAAGGGGCATTATAACCAGGCCAACTCGAGCGGGGTAATGGAACCTGTACAGCGCTGGCGCAGAAGCGCGTGCGGCGCAGTTCCGGCTCAATCATCGCCCAATGTTTATTCGGTGTAACGTTCATTGTTGGCGAGGCTGCACCCGAATCGGTGAGCAGCCTGGTTGCAGGCATCGTCGTGCCCCGCTGCTGAACCCCTCAGCGATTCAGGAACCGGGATCAATCCTGGCGGCGTGGACGGGCCACGCTGGCCGCGATCTTGCGTCCCCGGATGGTCGTCTGCTTCAGGGCGCGCAGCACCCTATCCGATTGATTGCTTGGCACTTCGACAAAGGAGAAACGCTCGTACAATTCGATGACGCCGATAGCTCGCCCCGGAATGCTGGCCTCGTTGGCGATTGCGCCCACGATGTCGCCGGGGCGCACGCCGTCGTCGCGGCCAATATCCAGGTAGAGCCGGGTCATGCCTGGCTCTGGGCCGAAGCCGCCACGCCCGCCACGCTCCGGGCGTTCGGCGCGCCGTCGGCGGGGACGCCCATCGCCGCGCCCACCACGTTCCGGCTCGACTTCCGGCTCGGCCAGCGCGTCCTCCGTTTCGTCGGGCGGCGTGCCCAGCAGCAGTTTGAAGGCAGCGGCGGCCAGGTCGGTAGGGCTGTATTCCTCGCCCAACTCCTCGGCCATGATGGAATACGGTTCCAGCCCCCCCTCGGCAATCGTCTCGCGCAGCGTCTCCTTGAAGGACTCGCGGCGGCGCGCGATCACATCGGCGATGGTCGGAATGCGCATCCGCTGAATGGTCGCCCCGGTCGCCCGCTGAATCTCTTGCAAGAGACGCCGCTCGCGCGGCTTGACCAGGGTGATGGCGCAACCCGCACGTCCGGCGCGTCCCGTCCGCCCGATGCGGTGGACGTAGATTTCAGGATCGAGTGGAATGTCGTAGTTGATGACGTGTGAGACGTGCTCAATATCCAACCCACGCGCGGCCACGTCCGTAGCCACCAGCAGCTCGGCCTGTCCGCTGCGGAACCGGCCCATCACCCGATCCCGCTGCACCTGGCTCAGGTCGCCGTGCAGGGTTTCGGCGGGCAAGGCGCGGGCGACCAGCCGCTCGCCAAGCGCATCGACCTCGCTCTTGGTGCGGCAAAAGATGATCGCCGAACCGGGCGACTCGTAGTCCAGGATGCGGGCCAGCACCTCGAACTTATCGCGGCCTCCGACCTCGTAATACGTCTGCCGGATTTGCGGCACAGTCATCTGCTCGGCCTGAATGGTGATGCGCTGCGGGGCGCGCAGGTAACGCTGCGCCAGCGCCGCCACCGGGCCGGGTATGGTGGCGGAGAACAGCGCCGTCTGGCGGGTATCGGGCGTCTCCTGCAAGATCGTCTCGATGTCCTCGATGAAACCCATGTCCAGCATTTCGTCGGCTTCGTCCAGGATCACGGTGCGCACCTGGCCGAGCTGCAGCGTGCCGCGCCGGATGTGATCCAGCAGACGCCCCGGCGTCCCGACCACTACCTGCACTCCGCGATCCAGCGCGCGCAACTGGCGCTCGATGGGCTGGCCGCCATAGACGGGCAGCACCGAGACGTTGCCGTATTTGGCGTAGGAATGAAAGGCTTCTGCGACCTGCACGGCCAGCTCGCGGGTTGGCGTCAAGACCAGCGCCTGCGGCGCGTGCAGGCTGGTATCCAGTTTATCGATAATGGGCAGCGCAAAAGCTGCCGTTTTGCCCGTACCCGTCTGCGCCTGCGCAATTACATCTGTGCCTTCAAGCATCAGACGAATCGTGCGGGCCTGGATCGGCGTCGGTTCTTCGTAGCCCAGTTCTGTAATCGCTTTGACCAGCGATTCGCTCAGGCCGAGTTCTTGAAAGGTGGCTGTCACAGCTTGTTCCTCAACTGGCGGGGCACGTTCTCACGTACCATTTCGGAAACACACATCACGGGATCAGAATGAGACCGGTAGAATAGTCGGGGCCGTCTGAACAGGTTGATGGCGTATGTCTATTGTACCGCAACTCTTGAGTGTCTTTGGGATCGCCTTCCTCTCTTTCTGGGCGTCGATCCCGGCCGGGTTGGCGTTGGGCTTGCAGCCCGCGCTGGTGGGGCTAACTGCTGTGATGAGCTATGCAGCTGGCGTCGGGTTGGTGGCCGCATTGGGCCAGCCAGTCCGGCAGCGTCTGCTCAGGCGACTGGGCGGCAAAATTGCCAGCAGTCCGAACAGCGCGATTCGCCGGGCCTGGGATCGCTACGGGCTGGTCGGGCTGGCACTGCTGGCGCCCGTCACGACAGGAGCACAGGTCGGGGCGGCACTGGGTCTGGCCTTCGGCGTGCCGCCCCGCAGGTTGTTCGTTGCCATGTCGCTGGGGGCGACGCTGTGGGCACTGCTGATTACAACAGCGGCCACGCTGGGTATCCTGGGTGTGCACTCGCTAACCTGATGTTGTCGCGTTGAGGCGTCCCGCTTTCCAGACAACAGAAAACTCGCCTTAGCGCAGAGCCAGACGGAGGACAGGGGACAATGCGTCAATGCTGACCTCACCCCCTCATGCTGCTTCTCAAAGCAAAACCTGCGTCTGCCGCAGGATATGCCTCGGCTCCTCCGAGCAGAGTGGAGAAACGGCAGGAGGGGTGAGGTAAAACGGCTACCCGTTCGCTACTTTTCGCCGACGGTCTGTTTGCTGCTACTGCCGTTGATCCCGGACAGGATCGCCCTCGGACTACGCACCCAACCGGCTTCCACAACCCGCTCTTCCTGGATGCGCTTCATGTGGGCAGCCATGACGTTGCTGCGCGACAGGTAGCCGACCAGCCGGGTGGGTTGTTTGGGATCGACCACGGGCAGGCGGCCAATGTTCTTTTGCAACATTCGTCCCAGCGCCTCGCGCACACTGTCGGTGGGATAGGCAACGATTGGGTCTTTGGTTCCGGCCTCCAGCACTGTATCGTCGGCCTGCCCCCGGTTGATGGCGTTCAGCACATCGCCGCGGGTGATGATGCCGCGCAGCGCATTGTTTTCGTCCACGATCAGCAGGGCCTGATGCCGCGTCAGGCGGGGATCATGCTGGTTGATCTTGCCGATCAGCTCTCCGACAGTCATGGTCTGCGGGATGGTGACCACATCCGTCGTCATCACGTCTGAAACCAGAATGGTGCTCAAGGTATCGACCTCGTAGTCTTGTTCTACGCGCAGGCCGCGCCGCGCCAGCTTCTCGGTCATGATCGAATTGCGCATGAGCGGAATGGCAACACCATCGGCAATCACGCTGACCAGCATCAGCGGCAGGATCGCCTCGTAGTTGCGGGTGATCTCGAAGGCAAAGACGATAAAGGTGAACGTCGCCCGTGAAGCCGCCCCAAATACGGCAGCCATCGCCACCAGCGCATACGCCCCCGGATCAAGGTGCGCACCCGGCACGATCTGGTTGACGATGAGCGCAAAGGCCCCACCCAACGCCGCGCTTGCCATGAACGTTGGCGCAAGCAAACCGCCGGACGTTCCAGAGCCAAGCGAAATGATCAGAGCCAGCGTCTTGAAGACCATGATGACCAGCAGCAAAACCAGCGGCAGACGCGCGCTCAGAATGTCCGAGATCGTGTCGTAGCCCACGCCCAGGACGCGCGGCACGAAGTAGCCGATGATGCCCAGGGCGATGGCGCCGATGGCGGGCCACCACATCGAGTCTACGGGCAGCCGCTCGAACTGATCCTCGATCCAGTACAGGGAGCAGCTCAGGATCACGGCAGCGCCGCCGCAGATGACGCCCAACACCAGGTAGAAAGGCAGGCCGGAAGGAATGCCGAAATCCATCGCGCCGACGGTGAACATCGGGCCGCGCCCCATCAGCAGGTCGTGCACGCCTGTCGCCATCGTGCTGGCGATGACCAGCGGAATGAACGAACGCGACTTGAACTCGAAAAGCAGCAGTTCAATCGCCAGAATCACGGCGGCGATAGGCGAATTGAACGTGGCGGCCATGCCAGCGGCAGCGCCACAGGCCAGCAGCACTTTGCGTTCGGCGGGCGTCACGTGAATGGCCTGCCCGATCAGCGAGCCAAGCGCGCCGCCGGTCTGGATGATCGGCCCTTCCGCACCGAAGGGGCCGCCCGTTCCGATGGCAATGGCCGCCGAGATGGGCTTCAGGATAGCGACACGCGGCGCGATGCGGCTGCGATTGAACAACACGGCTTCCATCGCTTCGGGAATGCCGTGCCCTTTGATTTTGGACGTACCGTATTTCGCCATCAGGCCGACGACCAGGCCGCCAATGACGGGTACGACCAGCACCCACAGCCCCAGGTGGTTTTCGGCCACGCCGACAAATGTAAAGGACAGGCGCTGGTAGAAGAAGAGATTGGTGAAAAGCGCGATCAGGTTGTAGAGCAAGAACGCCACAACCCCGGCTGCGCAGCCGATGAGCGCTGCCAGCAGGCTAACAGTCAGCACTCGAAAATTGGCCTGATAGTGAACTTGCTGGGCAGGCATGGCCTGTTCAGAAGCAGACATAGCACTAACTCCTCCGTGCTTCTACAATTGGTCACTCAGGGATCGTTGAAGGGCGTGATCGCAGAACTGAACTCAGGAGTCAGTGGGGCCGGGGCGTGCCAGGCACGTCACCCGAAAGAGGGGTAGGTTCAACCGGTAGTCGCGCTTACGTCGTCTCATGGGTTAACAAGGGTATTCTATCACAAAGAAGCCCCTTCGCCTGTGGATAGATACAGGTTTTTCATAGTCCAGACGGCGTTCCCAACGCTCGCTTCCCAATTGTCAAAGGGCCATTCCTCTCGTATAATATCCAGCCTGGATGGGGACGTGGCGGAATTGGCAGACGCGCATGACTTAGGATCATGTGGAGAAATCCGTGGGGGTTCAAGTCCCCCCGTCCCCACTGGCACAGAGTGCCGATTGCCTGCCCGCATTGGCCGCGCCTTCCTAGCCGCTGCCTTGACCTGCTGTTATAATTTCACCCAAGATATACCCCACGTAAGGACAGTAACGTCTTGAGCACTCAGATTGAACACCTGGAAAACCATACTGCACGCCTGACCGTTGAGGTCACGCCAGAGCGCGTGGATAAGGCGATGCACGACGCCGCCCGCCGCATTTCTCGACAGGTCAATATCCCCGGCTTCCGCAAAGGAAAAGCGCCGTACAACATTGTTTTGCAGCGCGTTGGTAAGGAATACGTCCTGGGCGAGGCGCTGGAAACGCTCGGCAACGAAGTCTTCAGAGAAGCGCTTGACGAAACCAAACTCGAACCGTATGCCCCCGGTGAGCTTCAGAACGTTGAAACCGAACCGACCATGAAGCTCACCTTCGTGGTTCCCAAGCAGCCCGAAGTCGATCTCCAGAATTACCGTGACATCCGGATACCTTTCGAGGAACCCCAGGTCGAAGATGAGGCGGTTAACCGGGCGATGAAGGCATTACAGGATCGCCGTGCGCTCGTCGAGCCTGCTGCCCGCCCGGCCCAGATGGGCGATCAGGTCAAGGTGCACGTCCGGGGCGAACGGGTTCATCCTGTCGATGAGCTACCCGAAGCCGAACGCGAGCACGCCGAAGGGCACACCGACCAATTCATCAACGAAGAGATCACGGTATTGCTGACCGAAGATGAAGACGAGGACAACGTGATCCCCGGCTTTTCGGCTAACCTGGTCGGTCTGAGCGCGGGCGAGCAGAAGTCGTTCTCGCTGGCCTTCCCCGAAGACTATAAGGACGAAGCGCTGGCCCGGCACACCTTCAACTTCGACGTGGAAATGAAGGAAGTCCAGTCGCGCACGCTGCCGGCCCTAAACGACGAGTTTGCCAGGCAGGTCACGGACAACGAAATCGACAATCTGCTTGATCTGCGTATCCGGATTCGCAAGGATTTGCAGGACGCGGCCAGACGCGAGGCCGAGGCCAAATACGCTGAAGAGGTGCTCGACAAGGTGGTGGAGCAGGCCATCATCAAGTACCCTGAAGAGATGGTTGACGAGTACATTGACGACATCCTCAACAGCATGGATCGCAACCTGCGGGAGCGCGGGCTGTCGCTGGCCGATTACAAGCAGATCGAGAATAAGTCCGACGAAGACCTGCGCGCGGAGTTTCGGGATACCGCCGTGCAGCGTTTGCGCCGTGCGCTTGTCCTGGGCCAGATCGTGCGCGACGAGCAGCTAGACGTCAGTGACGCCGACGTTGAAACCCAGATTGATCGGATGAGCCAGCAGTTCGGTGAACAGGCGCAGACCTTCCGCAAAATGCTCTCGCGGGCCGAAAACAAGCGTAACATCGCGGCAGACCTGGTGACGAACCGTGCCTTCCGCCGCCTGATCGAGATCGCACGTGGCGAAAACCCGCCCATTGGCGTCACCAGAACGGCGGAAGATGAGCAGGCTGCTCCTGTCGCTGGCGCTTCTGACAGCCTTGCCGGGGTAGTGCAGCCAGGCGAACCGTCCGCGGAGACGCCAATGGATGCGGCGCCGGAAGTGCCGAATATACCGGAAGCGTCTGCGGATGCGGCGGCCAATACGGCGCCGGAGAGCGGCCAAGCACCAGAGGCGGAATGATCGGACTGCTGTCCAGACGAATTCTTGCCGAATTCTTATAGGCGTCCTACGTAAAGCGGATATGCTTGTATAGGTAGGGTAGAACAAAGCACAGGGGAACGAGAATGCAAAATCCACTGGATATGATCATCCCAAGTATCGTCGAAACTACCGGGCGCGGTGAGCGCATCTACGACATCTTTTCGCTTCTGCTCAAGGAGCGCATCGTCTTCCTCGGAACCCCCGTCAACGACCAGGTTGCGAACCTGATCGTGGCCCAGTTGCTCTGGCTGGACCGCGAAGACCCAGAACGCGAAATTCAGATGTATATTAACAGCCCCGGTGGTGTGATTTACGCGGGCCTTGCCATCTATGATACAATGAAGCTCATCAAGGCTCCGATAAGCACCTTCGCTATCGGTGTGACAGCCAGTTTCGGGACGGTCCTGTTGACGGCTGGTACCAAAGGCAAGCGCTATGCGATGCCGAACGCCACTATTCACATGCACCAGCCCCTCGGCGGCGCACAGGGTCAGGCATCAGACATCGTGATCCAGGCCAATGAGATCATTCGTTTGCGAGATCGCTTGAACCAGATTTTGATCGAGGCAACGGGCCAGCCGAAGGAAGTGATCGAGCGCGATACAGACCGCGACTTTTATCTGGATGCGTACAAGGCGGTGGAGTACGGCCTGATCGACAACGTCCTGACGCCCACCCAGGCCAAAGTCGCCGAAGCTGTCGCCAAGCGTTAGATTCAGGCATAGGCGGGGCCATAGTTCGAATCAATCAGATCGGCTATGGCCTTTCTGTGTCTCATGGAGAACTGTTGATGAATCAAGTACCACCTGCGGGCAATCAGCGTTGTTCGTTTTGTCGGCGCGCGCACGACGAGGTGAATCGCCTGATTGCGGGGCCGGAAGGCGTGTTTATCTGCGACGAGTGTGTCGACCTGTGCCGCGAAATCCTCGAAGAAGAGGCCGTCACCTATAAGCCGCCGACGGAGTTCAAGGTCGAGCGGGTACTGTCGCCCAGAGAGATTCTCGAACACCTGAACCAGTATGTGGTCGGGCAGGAGCGTGCCAAGCGCGTCCTGAGTGTGGCCGTCTACAACCACTACAAGCGGATCAATGCAGGTGGTGTGGTCGATGATGTGGAGCTGGAAAAGAGCAACATCTTGCTCATCGGCCCAACGGGCTGTGGCAAGACACTGCTGGCGCAAACGCTGGCGCGCATCCTCGACGTGCCGTTCTGCATCGCAGATGCGACGGCGCTGACCGAGGCCGGCTACGTCGGCGAGGATGTGGAAAACATCTTGCTGCGCCTGATCCAGGCAGCCGATTTTGACATCCACCGCGCCGAAAAAGGCATTATCTATATTGACGAGATCGACAAGACGACGCGCAAAAGCGGCGATAACCCGTCGATCACGCGCGACGTGAGCGGCGAAGGCGTGCAGCAGGCGCTGCTCAAGATCATCGAAGGGACGCTTGCCAATGTGCCGCCCCAGGGCGGGCGCAAGCACCCCCATCAGGAATTTATCCAGATCGACACGCGCAATATCCTGTTCATCTGCGGCGGGACGTTCGACGGCCTGGAAGATGTCGTTGCCAAGCGGGTCGGCGTCAAAGGATCGATTGGCTTTGGCGCGCCGAGCAGGCGCGATACCTCGAAGGGCGAGCTCTTGCGCCAGATCACACCCGAAGACCTGATGGCCTTTGGCATGATTCCGGAGATCGTGGGCCGTTTGCCCGTCGTGGTCAATGTCGATCCGCTGGACAAGGCCGCGCTGATGCGCATCCTGGTCGAGCCGAAGAATGCGCTGGTTCGCCAGTTCCAGCGCTTGCTGTCGCTCGACAACGTGGAATTGATCTTTACCGACGAGGCGCTCTCTACAGCGGCGGATATGGCGCTGAAGCGCGAGACGGGCGCACGTGGCCTGCGCACAATCCTGGAAGGCGCGCTGCTGGACGTAATGTACGAAGTGCCCAGCAACCGGGAAATCAAGCGCGTGGTCGTTGACCGCGAGGCCATTGAGCGCGTGCGTCGTCCACAAATTGTGGGAGACAACGGCCAGGCGTTGGGCTGGCACGACGATGCCCCGCTGAACGTGGCGGCCTAGCTTCGCAGCAAGGTCACGCTAATAAAAAGCGACGTGGAGCGATCTCCACGCCGCTTTTGTTTGGCTGTTACTTCAAGCGTTCCGGGATCACGACCTCGCACAGGCTGCTGGCCTGATCGGCGAAGCTGCGGGCATCCAACGCCGTGCCGCCTTCCGACAAATATCCCCAATGGCTGGGAATCACCCATCGCGGGCGCAGCCGCCGCACTGTTTCTACGGCGCTCTCGACGCCCATCGTCTGGCTGCCGCCCACTGGCAAAATCGCAATGTCGGGGCGGATCATCGACATTTCGGGTATCAGGTCGGTGTCGCCCGCATAATAGATGTCGTAGTGATCCATCGAGATCACATAGCCCAGCCCTTCAAATTCCTTCGGGTGGTGGCTGTTATAGGCGGGCACAGCCTTGATGCATACTCGGCCTACGTTGACGGCCTGCCAGGGACGTAACACGGTTGCGCCCTCAATGAGCGCAGCCGCCATACTGTTAGCTACAACGACGGTCTTCGGCCCGCGCAGTTTTTCGATGTCGGCAGGGGAGCAGTGATCGTAATGGTCATGAGTCACAAGGATAATGTCTGCGTGAAAAGAATTGCGCGCCACACGCCAGGGATCAATATAAATCAGCGGCACACCTTGAATGCGAAAACTGGCGTGGCCCAGCCATTCGATGCGTTCAATCATAGGCATCCTGCCTGGGTTGTGAATGAATTGTAAAGACCTATCGATTGTATGATCATCACTGGTGATTTGCAACCAACGTTTTGCGGCGCGAGATTATCCACCCCAGCCGGTTGCTGCGCAAGAGCGAATGTGCACCCTTACCTCAGCAGGCTCTTCTGGTCATCTCTTCCATTCTACTGTTCTTGCCGTCCGCACCCGTCTTCGTGAAAAATGAGAGAAAATTGATATGCGCGGCGGGATCAGGCGCTCAAAAGAAGCCTTCACCGCACGCGGGTTGATCTTTTGAGCGCAGGCTGGTAAAACAGGGCGCATCGATACTTTGGACCACCGCTACCGGTGAAGTACCGTTGACCGTTTGAGGAACGCATGTTTGAGTTCGCGATTATTGGTCTGATTGTCGCGCTCATCGCCGTGCTGGTTTATGCTCAACGACGCCCTACCCGGAATTGGCCGGGCAACTTGCGACGACTACATGCTGGAGTAAACAATAAGGCAGAGTGGATGGCTCCTGAAGACGTGATACAGCGGGTTGAGTTGGACTACCTGAACGCACAGCGCTGGATGGCTGATGCGCTGCTGGCGGGCTATGTGCGCTTTATGAACGAAGCGCCATTGTACCTGACGGGAAGTTACTTGAAGCGCGAGCAGCAGAACGCGCTGATCCAGATGAAAAAACGTGGCCCCCGGCTGATCGGCATCCTACGGGCGCATCACCACGTTCACATTCGGCACTTCTCGGATGATGCCCTGACCTGCTACGTTCTGGACGAACAGACCGAGCGGCGCATGGCGACCTACGACTACTGGCAGTTGCGGCGTTTGCATACGCAGGATTTATGCGACGGCGTTTACGTGTATCGGATGGTCTTTGATCGCAGCGCGAAGCGCTGGAAGATCGAGGAGCTGATCCAGCAGTTGCCGATGGGTTGGGGGATGCAAAGCGTTGCCAGCGACACCATCCGGCTGCAAGAGTCGTTGCCCGGTGCGTCGGGACGGGACATTTGATGACTATCTGAATGGAAGACGACTGGCCGCGAAGCCTGTCCGATTTCGCCACACCGGACAGGCTCAGGGATCGGGGCGAGGCTCAATGCCCTCTCAGCACTACGAACGCATGGTAGATCGCGTCCTGGTGCTCGTAGAAATCGAAGTTCTCGCCAGGCCTGCCGATATACTTCTGGAACCACTTCAAGCCTTCGGGGATGCCCCCGGCGTGGTCGGGCAGGCCATGCTGGTCACCGGGATAGGTGATCAGCTTGACGTTGGCCCCCACCGACCTGAGCGCAGCGTACAGCTTGCGCGACTCCTTGATCGAGACGATGGAGTCGGCTTCGCCGTGCTGAATGAGCAGCGGCACGCGGATCAGGCCCGGCCAGTACGTGGCTGACCTCTGGATAAACGGCCCGGCGTTGGTGCGCGGCGTCGAACCGATCAGCGCCGAGAACAAGGGCCGTGTCAGTTCTGGGTGTTCGCTGTCCCACATGAACAGGTCGGCCACGCCGCTGACAGTCACAGCCACCTTGAGGTCATGGCTGCCGTTCTGTGCCTGGGCCTTGAGTGCCAGGTAGGTCATCATGCCGCCGCGCGACGAGCCGAAAATCGCAATTCGTTCCGGGTCAACGCTGCTCCGGCTCTTCAAGAAGGGCAGCAGGTTCAACACGTCGTGCACGTCCGCGCCGCCGAATTCTTCCTGGCCCTCGCCGCCGAGCACGCCCCGGTACTGTGTGGCAACGGCCACAAAGCCGACCTCGGCAAATGGCGCGAGTTCCGTTCCGTCGAGCGCGCCGACATTGCGGTTGCCGCCCCGGTTATAGATGACCGCCGGGTGCTTGTCGAAGCCCTTCGGCTCGGCGAAGTAGCCCGTAACACGCAGCCCGTCGCTCCAATAGACCAGCCGGTAATAAACGACCCGATCCGTGCTGGCGTAAGGGGTCAGCGATTCAACCGAGCCGTTGGGGGGTGGGGTCGGGGTCGGCGTCACTTCGGGCGCGCCCGGCACAGCCGTCGATTGTGCATTGCCGACGGGCAGCGAGAAAAAATTGCCTTTGATCCGGAGTTGGGCAGCGTATACCCAGCCAACCTGTCCTTTGAAATCAACCCGCACCCAATCCCCGGCGGCAGTTCGGGCGCTGGCTGCCAGGGTCGTGTTGACCGGGATGGTCGCAATCACATCAAACTGCGTCCCCGGCCCGGTGCGCAGCCGCAGATCGGCCAGGGTCAGCACCGTCACCCCGGTCTGCGCCAGGGTGATCCCAAAACTGAACAGCACGCCTGTCAAGATCAGTCCAATAATGAGCAGAATGCGCCGCATAGTACCGTCTCATCCATAATGTCGAATGGTGTTCATTATAGGTCAATTGCGGATTTTGCGGCGGAGCGCCTGCATGAACCAGGTGAACTCGTTGAGCCGCAGCAGTGAGGCCAGGATCAAATAGGTCGTCCCGCCCAGCAGACTGGGCACGGCGACCAGCAGCACCCGCTGCGGCAGGCCCTGGACAGGCCACAGCAGGGGCGCACTCAGAGCCATTGCATACGTCACCAGTGACATGACCGCCGTTGCCAGGATCGCCTTGAACAGGGTGATCGAAAGCCGCTGGCTGCCCAGGTCGCCCAGACGCCGCCGGATCAGGACAAAACAGACTGTCATGTGAATCAGATGCTTGAGGGAGTCGGCGATCATCAGGCTGCGGAAGCCGAACCCGGGTTGCAGCACAACGGCGATCACGATGTAGCAGGCCAGACTGAAAATGCCCACGACGGCGGGCGTGACCGTATCCTTGAGTGCATAAAAGGCGAAAATGAGCAGGAGATCGACGGCGGCGAAAGGAATGCCAAACAGGTACAGGCGCAGCACGATGGACATGGCCTCGGTGTCGGCTCTGGTGAACGCTCCGCGCTCGAAGACCAGCCCGATCAGCGGCCCGGCCAGGACGAACATGCCCATCGTGGCCGGGATGATGAGGGTCAGCGCCAGGCGGATGCCCTGGCCGAGCGTATCTTTGAACGCCTGCCGCTCAGTCAGGTTGAGCGCTTGCCGGGCCAGGGTGGGCAGGATGGCAATGGAGATGGCCGTCCCGACCAGCCCCATCGGGAATTCGCGCAGGCTGGTGGCCCAGTTCATGTAGGCGATGTTACCGTCGCCCGCCTGCGAGGCCATGAAGTAGCTGAAGGGGCGGTTGATCAGCACGTCCATGATCAGAGACACCATGACCGGAATGTACAGGACACCCAGGCGCCGCACCCCTGGGTGGCGCAGCACGTCCGCAGGCTGGAAATGAAAGTGAGCGCCGCGCAGCCCGCCAAATTGCAGGACAAGCTGCAAGACTGCGCCGAGCACGACGCCGATGGCTGCCCGTTCAATGCCCACCAGCGGCGACAGCACGACCATCGTCACGACTACCGTCCCGTTGAAGAGCGCTGCGGCGAAGGCAGGCCACGTGAAGCGCTTCAAGGCGTACAACATGCCCGATATGACGGCGAACAGACTCATGAAGAACAGGGCGGGCGCCGTCAGGCGCAGCAGATGGACGGATAGATCGAAGGCCGACGCGCTGATGCCTTTGCCCGGCCACAGCGTGGCGATCTGCGGGGCCAGGAGGTGTACACTGCGATCAATGGCCCAGATGCCGGGATTGGCTCCCCGGTACAGGGTGATAACCTGCGGCGCAAACAGTTCCAGGATCAAGACCAGGAGGCTGGTCACGATGCACACCAGGCCCATTAGCGCGCTCACCAGCCGCCATAATTCGTGCCGGTCTTTGACGGCGTATTCGCTCAGGACGGGCACAATCGCGGAGTTGACGTGCCCGCTGATCGCCAGGTCGTACAAGTCCTGCGGAACGGTGATGGCGATCTGGAACGCATCCACGAGCCGACCCGCGCCAAAGTAGTTGGACAGCAAAATCTCTTTGGCGAAGCCCAGGATGCGGCTGGCGATGTTGCCGAGCGCCAGGATCGTCGTTGCACGGGCCAGCCCGACGCCGACTGCCTCCGCTTCTTGCACAGCGGGCTGGGGCAGCAGCGGCTCAAGCTCCGGCGCGGCAATGGCCGTCTCCAGGATGGGATCAACTGTCATTGGGTCGGCTCCGGCAGGGCGCGAATGCGGGCGATCAGGGCGCTGGTGCTGCGCTCCGGCAGCAGATCGACCAGGACGACCCGCCCGCCGTAGCTCTCGACGGCGCTGCGCTCCGGTAAGTGGCGCGTCTGGTAATCCCCACCTTTGACGTAGATTTCGGGCTTCAACGCTTCAACCAGGCTGGTCGCGGTGAGCGACTCGAAAATGATGGCGGCGTCCACACAGCATAGGGCTGCGATCAGGCGAGCACGATCCGCCACCAGGACAATCGGACGTCCTCGACCCTTGAGCGTTTCGGTGGCCGCATCGCCATTGACGCCCACAAACAGCGCATCGCCCATGGCACGCGCTTTTTCCAGGTAATCGAGATGCCCGGTGTGCAGCAGATCGAAATGCCCGTTGGTGAAGACGAGTGTTTTGCCCGCCGCCCGAAGTTCGTCGCGGGCGGCGAGCGCCTGTGGCAGTGTCAATACCGTTCCCATTGGCAGCATTGTAACGAACTGCTGCCTGACACGCCACAGTCGCTTGCTATGCGGCTGCCTGAGTGCACTACCCGCCCGCAGCCGATGTAGATTCATTAGCCGGCGCCGTCGTCGCGGTGCTGGCAGACGTGGCACTCGGCCCGGGCGTGGGTGTCGGAATCGGCGTTGGAACCAGTTGATCGGGGGGCAGTGTCATGAAGCTGCTGCGCACGCGCGCCAGATCGGGCGAGAGAGCTTTGTTGCTCTCGTCCAGCAGGTTCTGGCCGCGCGCCGACGATTGCAAGTTGGCGACGCACAGCGTGTCTTTTGCCCCATTAAGCAGGGTGACGACGGCACTTTGCTGGTTGCCGTCGGCGTCCGGGATCGTATACGACACCGAAAAGCCTGTCGTATCGCCGCGCGTCTCTGCCTTCACAGTCTGGATGGCAGCATTGGGCAGGCTGGCCTTGATCCAGTGGCGGGCATCGTCTTCGCTCCTGACGCTCTTGCCCGCTTCGCTGTGCGTCACCAGCGTGATCGTGTCCGGGCCGAGCGTGCCGCTGACGGTGAATGGACGCCCGATGCTGCCATCCACCTTGCGCCAGTCGGGCGGATACTTGATCAGATACCCGGCGGCGTAATCGGCGATGGCCGACCAACTGAGAGGTGTGCTTAGGGTCTGCGGCCAGATGTGATACTTCGGCAGAATGGCGTTCTGCAATTGATCGAGCAGGGCCGGGTTGTTGTTCGGTGTGACGAGCCGCAATACCATCAACCAATCCTGGTTGAAGCGGCTGATCTGGCGGCCCAGGTACGTGTTCTGATCCAGCCGCAGTTCAAAATTGATGATGAACAGATCGCCCTCCGTCCGGCGATTAAGTTCCGTCCAGCCGCCTTTGAAGTTGCTCCACGCCTGATCCAGGTTGGCTTTGTCGTAATATTGATCCAACTGCTGCAAGGTCGTCGCTTTGCGCGCCGGGTCTTTTTCGGAAAAGGCGTGAACGACACTGAGCGCCGCCGAATTGATGAAGGTGACACCGACCAACGTCGATTGCGAAGACCCCGGTGCACCGGGCGTCCCCACCGGCTCAACCCGCTGTTCCGGCCCCTGGTCAGACCCCTGCGCCGCCGGGTCCCAGCCGACCAGGTGTGGCAGCGACATTAACCCGCTGGAATGGAAGTAGGTATAATCCGCCACCACGCTCGTGCCGCCGGGCGGCACGGTGGGAAAGACAATGGTGGGCGGCTGGAGCCGATCCACCGTCGGCGTGGCCGTCACCGTCGGCGTATTGTTGGCCGTCAGCACGCCCGCAAAGACGAAGACGAAAATCAAGATCAATGCGCCGACCCGGTACAGCAGCGCATTTCGTTGCTTTCTCGACATCGCAAATCCCTTTGTGGAAGAAACGACGGCAGGGGATAATACTCGCTCGGCGGGCATTCCGCCAGCGTAGGAACCCTTCGATAAATGACCATGACGACATCCGACTTGCCGCTCAACCGGATCATCCTGGGCGACTGCGTGGAAGCGCTGAATCACCTGCCCACCAGGAGCATCGACCTGATCTTTGCCGATCCACCCTACAACCTGCAACTCAACCAGGAATTGTGGCGGCCCAACATGACCAAAGTGGACGCCGTAGACGACGAGTGGGATCGCTTCGCGGACTTTGCCGCCTATGACCGCTTCACGCGGGACTGGCTGCAAGGCTGCCGCCGCGTCCTCAAAGAGACCGGGACGCTCTGGGTGATCGGCTCGTATCACAACATTTACCGTCTCGGCGCAATCCTGCTCGACCTGGGCTACTGGATACTGAACGACATCACCTGGATCAAGACCAACCCCATGCCCCAGATGCGCGGCGTGCGCTTCGCCAACGCGCACGAGACGCTGCTGTGGGCCAAGAAATCGCCCAAAGCGCGCTACACCTTCAATTACCACGCCATGAAGAGCCTGAACGACGGCAAACAGATGCGCAGTGACTGGCTGATCCCGATCTGCTCTGGCGCGGAACGAATCAAGGTCGATGGCAGGAAAGCGCACTCCACGCAGAAGCCCGAAGCGTTGCTCTACCGGGTCATCCTGTCGTCTTCCAGGCCCGGCGATGTGGTGCTCGATCCCTTCTTCGGTTCGGGGACCACCGGCGCAGTGGCAAAGAAACTCCACCGCCACTGGATCGGCATCGAGCGCGATCCGGCTTACGCCGAGATCGCGGCACGACGCATCGAGGCCATCCAGCCACAACCGCTGGAGTCGGCGGTATTTGACATTTCGGACAGGAAGCGATCCGCACCGCGTGTCGAGGTTGCCCGTCTGCTCGAACATGGACTGATCGCACCGGGGCAAACGCTGTACTTCCAGCGCGACAGATCACGGGCTGCACAGGTCAAACCGGACGGTACCCTGTTGTGCAACGGCCTGGAAGGCTCAATTCACCATGTCGGGCGTAGTTTGCAGGGCGGAAGTCCATGTAACGGTTGGGAACACTGGTACTACGAAACCCCGGCAGGCGAACTCCTGCCGATTGACACGCTGCGCGAGGAATGGCGCAGGCGGTACTTGGAGTAAACCTGATGCATACGCCTACCTTCATCACCGGTGCGACAGGCTCCATTGGCTTTGCGCTGGCGAAACGGTTAAGTGACTCCGGAGCGCCAATCCGCGCAATGGTGCGCGACATGGGGCGGGCGGAGCAACTCCGTCCATTAGCCAATGTCGAACTTGTGCCGGGCGATCTGGCACGGCCCGGCAGTCTGCGCGGCCTGCTCGACGGCTGTGGCGTCGTGTACCATTGTGCTGCCAAGATACTCGGTTCCGACCCGGCGGCTTACCAGGCGATCAACGTCGGCGGTACAATGGCGCTTCTGGACGAGGCCATGCGGGCCGGAGTTAAGCGCTTCGTCTACATCAGCACCATCGCCGTCTACGGGTTTGACCACGCCGAGAATATTACCGAGGACTATGCCTGGCCCACCACCAGCAACCTGTACAGCCTGACCAAACAGGCAGCGGAACGTGCGGTGTGGGCGGTGGCCGACAGACTGCCAGTGGTCATTGCCCGCCCCGGTGACACTGTTGGCCCAAACCAATATAGTTGGACGGTGCAGTTTGTAGAACGGATCACCCAGGGCCTGCTGCGGCCTCCGCTGAAGTCGGAGAGCGGCACGTTGAACCCGGTCTACATCGACAACCTGGTGGATGCGCTGCTGCTGCTCGGTACACACCCGGCGGCAGTCGGGCAGGCATTCAACGTGGTGGATGGCACGCCCATCCTGATGTGCGACTATATCCGGCTCCTGGCCCGGATGGCCGGACGCCGCGTATTCCCGGTTCCGGCTGCCCTCATCAAAGGCGCAGCCATGCTGTTGGCGCTCACCGCCCGGCTGCGAGGGCGCGAGGCGATGGCGACACCGGAAAGTGTGCGTTTCCTGCTGCACAAGGCCACCTTCAGCGCTGAAAAACTGCGATCAACGCTGCGCTGGTCACCAGCGGTCAGTTGGGCAGAAGGGCTGCGGCGCACCGAAGTCTGGCTGCGCAGCGAGGGTTATATCCCGGATCGAGCTGCTCGGGCTGTGTCAATTAATTTGTGGTAATGGGATATGTGCACCTGGCTGTGGGCGTTGTCTTGCTGGTTGCCGGTCTGCCGGAGGGCGACGACAGGGTACAGGCCAGGACAAAAAAGATACCGGAATGGGGTAAGTTCCGGTATCTTTTGGTTGTTTTGTGCGAACAGTCGGCGAATTACTTCTTGCCGTTGGCTTCGACGCTGTGTACTGCCTTGCCCTCGGCATTTTTGACCGCAGTGACCTTGATCTGCCGGGGCTTCACAGCCTCCGTCTTCGGGAGCGTGAGGGTCAGCACGCCGTCTTCAAAGGTAGCTTCAACTTTGCTGCTGTCGATGGGCGTATTGATGGTCAGCACACGCTCGAAGCGACCCGTGGCGCGCTCGCGCAGAAGGTAGTTCCGGCCCTCGGGACGCGGTTTGATTTCGCCACGAATGGTCAGCGTGTCGCCTTCCAGGGTCACGTCCAGTTCCTCCGGCTTCAGGCCGGGCACGTCAGCGGTCAGCACGATAGCATCCTCGGTGGCATACGCATCCAGCGGAAGCTGCCACACGTAGTTACCCGCTTGCTGCCCACGAGTGCGCGGGAAGCTCTCATTGAAGAGTTGATCCATCGCTTCACGCAGCGTGATCATGTCACGAACCGGATTCCAACGAGTCATGCTTGCCATTTTCAAACGCCTCCATCTGGTCTTTCACAATCGAAGTTGTTTGTATGGTACGGCGTGCGTATTAGAAAAATATCGACAGTGCGTTAAAAGTCGATCAGAGGCGCATGAGAAGACCGTCGGAGGGGTTATTTATTCGACTCCCCTCTCCACATTCGGGAGGGGAGTCAGGAGGTGAGGTGAAGACACTATGCTTGAATCTCGACCACCACGCCCTCCTCGGCCCAGTCATACAGCGCCTGCGCGTTCTGTGTACTGAGCAGGATACAGCCGTAAGTCACCGGATGGCCGAGCGAGTTCTGCCAGAGAATCTGGTAGCCGCCGCGTGACGGGAAGCCGTGAATGCCGTTCGTGAAGCCGGGCACGGCGTCGTAGATGCCCATGAAATAGGGCATATACAGGTTCCAGTTCCCGGCATAGGCGTTCTTCTCGTGCGATTGCACCTGGAAGACGCCGGGCATGGTCGGGCTGTCGGGGATGCCCGTCGAGGCGATCCAGTCCCACTTCAGGTTGCCATTCTCGTAGACCCACATGTGCTGCCTGGAAATGCTGACCACGATCCGTTTGTTGAAGACCACCGGCAGCGGCAGTAAATCGTCCTTTGACGGAATGGTGATCGTCTGGCCGACGCTCAATGCATCCATGTTGACGTTCGGGTTGGCTCGCACCAAACGGAACATCGGGAAACCAAACTTCCAGGACAGCGTGCCCAGCGTATCGCCCGGCTGGACGGTGTATGGCGTCGGCTTGTGGTAGACGCGCACGCTGGCGCTCGAACGCCCGGCGGCAACGGCGGCCTGCATCGTCTTGACACTCTGTGCCACATCAATGTAGCGCACCCCGCCGAGCGCGCCGTTTTGCCCGTTCAGATAATTCTCGAAAGCGTTTCCGTCCAGCGACAGCGCAACACCCGACGGGCTGTTCTCCGTCGTCAGCCACTGGCTCCACTGGTCGGGCGGCGTTGACCAGGTAACAGTCTGGTTGGTGATCGGGTCAAAAACCTGCACGTTCAAGGGCGCAGCCAGCAAAGCGCGCGCCTTGTCCATCAGCGCGGAGGCGTCGGTCACGGTTGGCGCAACGCTGTTCATGACCAGATCAAGCGCGCCATCGGCCATCTCATCGCCCGGTGCGCTGACCAGACGGCTGATCGTCGCGCCCACATCCAGCAGGCGGCCATTGACCGCCGCAATAGGTGTCGGCTGGCCGTTGACGATACGGATCGTGGCATTGGCCGCAGGCATATTCACGGATGACGCCAGCGCCTTCATACCTTGTTGCAGCTTCGCGGCGTCCACCTGAACTACAGGCGTAACGTCCTCGTGGCCGAACAAGGCCGCCAGGAAGGAGCCGCTATTCCGCCCACGACGCTGCGCTTCCAGCGCGGTTGCCTGGGCATCCAGCGTCAGGCCGAGCGTTGCCGGCTGCACGTTCCAGGTGCGGCTGCCATCCCGCAGCATGATCTGCTGCCAACTGGCTGTTAGCTGGGCGGTGGCATCGTCCAGGCTCAGGTTCCCCAGCGAGACACCCGCCGCCGAGACACCCGGCAGAATGCGGCCCGACGCATAGACCACGCCGACCCCCAGGCCCACGGCCAGCACCAGCGCGCCGAACAGAAACACGGCCAGCGCACCGCCGATCAGGGCGAGCGTCGTCGGCTTGAGCGCCTGTACGGGTGTGGGCCGTATCACGGGTACGGAAGGTTTCCTTGCGGCGGGAATCCGATAGGCGGGCTGCATAGTGCCTCGACAGGGTGAATCACAGGACCGAAAAATCTACGATCAGTATACAGGAATAATGACCTACGGAAGACCGACGATTCCCTGACGATTGTCGTATGATGGGGGGAACGAAACCGGTTTTCTACGGAATGACCGCCGTCGCTTCGATTTCCACTCTGGCGGCGTCTTCCATCAACGCCGAGACCTGCACGACGGTCATGGCCGGGTAGTGTTTGCCCATCAATTCCTGGTAGACCTTGCCGAGCGCCTTGCTGCTTGACAGGTATTCCTGCCTGTCCACCACGTACCACGTCAGGCGGGCGATGTGTTCGGGCCTGCCGCCACATTCGGCCAGCACGGCCAGCACGTTGGCAAGCGCCTGGCGCGCCTGCCCAACGAAGTCGTTCGTCTGGAACTGGCACTGTTCGTCCCAGCCGATCTGCCCGCTGATAAAGACGATGCTGCCGCTGGCAGCGACGCCGTTCGAGTAACCGCGCGGTTTGGCCCACGACGGTGGTTGTAGAATGCGCATGTTATGTGACCTTCGCCCGCTGCTTGAAGGCTGGCTGATCCCAGGCACGGGTGTTCAGAATGTCCGCCAGGATGTCCACCGCGTCCCACATGTCCACGTAGCGCAAGTAGAGTGGCGTGAAGCCGAAGCGCAAAATATCGGGCGCGCGGAAGTCCCCGATCACGCCGCGTGCGATGAGCGCCTGCATGATCGGGTAGCCCTCCGGGTGGCGCAGGCAGACCTGGCTGCCGCGCTTCTCCGGCTCGCGCGGCGTCACCAATTCCAGGCCATGCCCCGCGCAGCGCTGCTCCACCAGCCGGACGAACAGATCGGCCATGCGCAGCGATTTTTCCCGAATTTCGACCAGATTAGCCGTCAGCATCAGGTCAACGGCGCTTTCCAGCGCGATCATGCTCAGGACGGGCTGCGTGCCGCACAGGTAACGGGCAATGCCCTCGGCGGGCCGATATTTCCAGTCGAATTCAAAAGGCTGCGCGTGACCCATCCAGCCGGAGAGGGGCTGGCTAAAGCCGGCCTGATGGCGCTGCGCCACGTAGACAAAGGCGGGTGCGCCCGGCCCACCGTTCAGGTATTTATAGCCGCAGCCAATGGCAAAATCGGCGTTGGCGGCGCTCAGATCGACGGGCATTGCGCCCGCCGAATGCGCCAGATCCCAGATGACTAGCGCCCCTCGTGCATGGGCGTGGGCCGTGATCGCCACCATGTCGTGCCTGTATCCGGTACGGTAGTTGACGTGCGTCAGCATGATGGCGGCGGTTTCGTCGTTGATCGCTTCCACCAGGGCCTCGGCTCGCACCAGTTTGAGTTCGTGTTGGTTGCCCAACAGGTCGATCAGGCCCTGCGCCATGTACAGGTCAGTCGGGAAGTTATCCGGCTCCGAGACGATCACGCGCCGCCCCGGATTCAGCTTCAGTGCCGCCGCCAGCACCTTGAACAGATTAACCGAGGTGGAATCGGCGACCACGACCTCGCCCGGCTGCGCGCCGATCAGCCGGGCGATCTTGTCCCCCAGGCGGCGCGGCATGTCGTACCAGCCTGCCGTATTCCAACTGCGCACCAGTGCGCTGCCCCATTCGTGCCTGATAGCCTGCGCCAGCCTGTCCGGGGTGGCCTTCGGCAGCGCACCTAACGAATTGCCGTCCAGGTAGATCACGCCCTCCGGGACGTGGAACTGATCACGGAACGGGGCCAGCGGATCGGCGGCATCCAGCGCTGCAACGAATTCGCGGGTGAGCGGTGAAACGTTGATGGTCATTGTTTCGCCTTCATTCGTTCCTGTTGGCGCAGAATAAAGCGTTGCAGTTTACCCGTATTGGTGCGCGGCAGTGACTCGCAGAACTCGATGGCGCGCGGGTACTTATACGGCGCGATGGACTGCTTCACGAACTCTTGCAGCGTTTTGACCAGTTCCGCATTGCCCGCATTGCCCGGCTTCAAGACGACGAACGCCTTGACGATCTGGCCGCGATCTTCGTCCGGGGAGCCGACCACCGCGCATTCAGCGACCGCCGGGTGCTTCAACAGCGCATCCTCGACTTCCGGCCCGGAGATATTGTAGCCTGCCGACAGGATGATGTCGTCGGTGCGAGCATGGAACCAGAAATAGCCGTCCTCGTCCAGAAAATAGGCGTCCCCGGTCACGTTCCAGCCGTTCTGCACGTAACCCTTCTGGCGTTCATCGGCCAGATAGCGGCAGCCCGTCGGCCCCTTCACGGCCAGCCTGCCGACGTTGCCCGGCCCCAGTGGTTTGCCGTTGTCGTCCAGGATGCACGCCTGATAGCCGGGGATAGGCTTGCCCGTTGCGCCGGGCCGCACGTCCGCGCCCGCCGCCGAGATAAAGATGTGCAGCATTTCCGTCGAGCCGATGCCGTCGATCATCTCGATGCCCGTCGCCTCGCGCCACATGGTGCGGGTCGAGACGGGCAGCATTTCGCCTGCCGACACGCTCTTCTTAAGCGAGGACAGGTCGTAGTTTTTCGCCAGCCCGGCCATCTGGCGGTAAAAGGCGGGCGTGGACCAGGTGATCGTGGCGCGGTAGTCCTGGATGGCTTTGAGCATCGAGTCGGGCGTGAACTTCTCGATGAGCACTGTCGCACCGCCCACACGCATCGGGAACAGCAGGATACCACCCAGCCCGAAGGTGAAGGCCAGCGGCGGCGTGCCGATGCAAATATCGTCTGGTGTCATCTGAACGATGGACTTGGGAAAGCAGTCACAGATCGCCAGCACATCGCGGTGAAAATGAACAGTGCCCTTCGGCTTGCCCGTCGTGCCGGAGGTGAACGCGATCAGCACCACGTCATCGGTAGCCGTATCCACCGCCTCGAAGGTGGTGGGTTTGGCGGCCATACGCGCCTCCAACCCGTCGGGCGAGTCATCGTTGAAGTAGCGGATCTGCGTCAGCACAGGGCAGCGCTTTTGCGCGGCCAGCAGTTCGTCGGCCAGCTTCCTGTCGCAGAGCGCTGCGCCGACCTGGGCAGCTTCGGTCACGTCCACCAGTTCCTTCTCGCGCAGCAGCGGCATAGTGGCGACCACGACCAGCCCGGCTTTGACGGCGGCGAACCACAGCACGGCCATCGTCGCGTTGTTGGCCCCACGCAGCAGAATGCGGTTGCCCGGCACGAGGCCCATGTCCTCCACCAGCACGTGCGCCGCCTGGTTGACCTTTGCCAGCATCTGTGCGTAGGTCAGCGTGCTGTCCGCGCCGAAGATCACCGGCTTATCACCCCGGCCACTGCGCACATTCGCATCCAGCAGCTCGACGGCGCAGTTCAGGCGGGCCGGATATTGCACTTCGGGGATGTCAAAAATCAGTTCGGGCCACTGCTCAAGCGGCGGCAAATTGTCCCTGGCAAAGGTATCGACGTGGGCTGTCACACTGGCTATCTTCTCCATTCCCTCACCCCTCCTTTAACAGCGAACGAGCAATAATTAACTTCTGGACTTCGGTTGCGCCCTCGTAAATGCGCAGCGCGCGAATCTCGCGGTACAGCCTCTCCACGATCTGTCCGCGTTTGACGCCCAACCCGCCGAACAACTGCACCGCTCCGTCGATAACCTGCTGCGCCGATTCGGTGGCGGCCATTTTCGCCATCGCGGCCTGCCTGGTGGTGGACACGCCCTTTACGTCGCGCAGCCACGCCGCCTGATAGGTGAGCAGGGTAGAGGCTTCGATGGCCGTTGCCATGTCGGCTAGCCGCGCCTGCGTCATCTGGAAATCGGCCAGCATCTGCCCGAACATACGCCGCTGTCTGGCGTATGCCAGCGCCTCGTCCAGCGCCCGGCGGGCAAAGCCAAGTGCTGCGCCCGCCACCGACGCCCGGAAAATATCGAGCGTCTGCATCGCCACCTTGAAGCCTTCGCCCGGCACGCCAAGTAGATGATCGGCAGGAACGCGGCAGTCCTCGAACTTCAAGGTCGCCAGCGGGTGCGGCGCGATCACCTCGATGCGCTCCGTAACATGCAGGCCGGGCGTCTCGGCAGGCACGACAAAGGCCGAAATGCCCTTCGCGCCGGGGAGTGGCTCGGTACGCGCAAAGACGGTGTAGAAATCGGCAATGCCGCCGTTGGAGATCCAGGTTTTGCAGCCGTTCAACACGTAGCTGTCGCCGTCCGGTGCCGCGCTGGTCGTCATGGCTGCCGCGTCGGAACCCGCCTCCGGCTCGGACAGGGCAAAAGCCGCGATCCACTCCCCCGCTGCCACTCTGGGCAGATAGCGCGCCTTCAGTTCCTCCGAGCCGTAGAGCGTGATCGCGCCACTGCCAAGCCCCTGCATGGCGAAGGCGAAATCGGCCAGGCCCGCGTAATAGGCCAGCGTGGAACGGATCAGGCACAGCGCCCGCGAATCGACCTTTTCCAGCACGCCGCCATAGGCCGCCGGGACGCAGTAGCGCAGCCAGCCCGCCTTGCCGAGCGCTGCGACAAGCCCTTTGCAGCGAATATCGAGCGCCTCTGTGCCAAGTGGCTCATCCTCGAAAGGCAGGTTCGTGCTGCACCAGGCGTCCAGATCGACGGCGAGCTGGAGATGTGCCTCGTCAAGAAAAGGCGTGTTCAGGTTCATCCGCTAATCCCCCTGAAACACGGGCTGCTGCTTGGCGACGAATGCCTCATACGCGCGGCGGAAATCCTGGGTCTGCATACAGATCGCCTGGGCTTCGGCCTCCGCCTCAATCGCCTCGTCGATGCTCATATTCCATTCCTGGTGCAGCAGCTTTTTGGTCATGGCGTGGGCGAAGGTTGGCCCGTTTGCCAGTTGTTCGGCCATCTGCTGCGCTGTCGCCAGTACGTCGTCCGGCAGACACAGCGCGTTGAAGAAACCCCACAAGTGGCCCTCTTCGGCGGTCATGGTGCGCCCGGTATAGAGCAGTTCCGCTGCGCGTCCCTGCCCGATCACACGCGGCAGCAGCGTGCACGCGCCCATGTCGCAACCCGCCAATCCGACTCGCGTAAAGAGAAAGGCTGTCTTGCAGTTCGGCGTGCCGTAGCGGAAATCCGACGCCAGCGCCAGCATCGCCCCCGCACCGACACATACGCCGTCCACCGCCGCGACGATAGGCTGCGGGCAGGCGCGCATGGCCTTCACCACGTCGCCCGTCATGCGCGTAAAGGCCAGCAGTTCGGGCATACTCATCTTCGTCAGCGGCCCGATGATCTCGTGCACGTCCCCGCCGGAACAGAAGTTGCCGCCCGCGCCCGTCAGCACGATGGCCTTGATGTCGCTGGCATAGGCCAGGGCACGGAACAGATCGCGCAGTTCGGCGTAGGACTCGAAGGTGAGCGGGTTCTTCTTTTCGGGACGGTTGAGCGTGATCGTGGCGACCTTGCCCGACGCCTGCCAGATGAAGTGCTGCGCTCGATAGTCCGTCAGGGGCCGCAGGTTGTTATCCATACGCTAAATCCTTTGTCGTGTTGACCGCACCCCTGCCCCCTCTCCAATTGGAGAGGGGGAACCAACGGGCAAGCGCCTCAGAGGTTGGCTCTCCTCTCTGCGAAGCGGAGAGGGGTCGGGGTGAGGTTACGCCTTCTCTCGCACGCCCTGTTTCAGCTTGCCGAGCAACTCGTAAAGCTGCTGCTGCTCCTGCATGGTCAGGCTGTCCATCCAGTCCACGATCCAACCTTCGTGGACGGCAGCCATCGCCTCGAAGGCTTCCCGTCCCTTGGGCGTCAGCCGTACCTGCCATGCCCGTCGATCATCGGGCGGCGTCACGCGCTCCACCAGACCGTCTTTTTCCAATTGGTCGGTGATGCCCGTCACGTTGCCGCCCGTGACCATCATCATCTTCGACAATTCGCCCATTTTCAGCCCGTCGGGATGGCGGGCAAGCTGCGCCATCAGGTCAAAGCGCGGCAGTGTGATCTCATACTCGGTGCGCAGCCGCGTGCGCACCAGGTTTTCGATGAGCGTCGTGCAGGTCAGCAGGCGCAGCCACAGGCGTAGCGACGTGTGATCGTGTTCGCTGGCAGCAGACTCGCGGTCCATACTTTGAGTGCCGTTGCCCTTGAGTTTCGTTTCAGGTACGTTTGGCATAGTCACTGCATCCCCTGAGCGGCTCGCGCCAGATTGCGTTCCAACTGTGCCTTGCCGTTGAGATACTGCTTGGGCCAGGGCATCTCGGTATAGCCCAACTGTGCCGCCGCGTGCAGTGTCCAGTACGGATCGGCCAGGTGTGGACGGGCCAGCGCGCACAGGTCGGCCCGCCCGGCGGCGATGATGCTGTTGACGTGATCCGGCTCGAAGATCGCGCCCACCGCCATCGTCGCAATACCGACCTCGTTGCGGATGCGATCCGCGAACGGGGTCTGGTACATCCGTCCGTAGACGGGCTTCGCCAGGCGCGTGGTCTGGCCGGAGGACACGTCGATCAGGTCTGCGCCCGCCGTCTTGAACATCTGCGCGATCCTCACGGCGTCGTCGGGCGTGTTGCCGCCGGGCGCCCAATCGTGGGCGGAGATGCGGACCGACATCGGCTTGTGGGCGGGCCACACCTCGCGCATGGCCCGGAAGACTTCCAGCGGGTAGCGGCAGCGATTTTCAAGAGTCCCGCCATACTCGTCGGTGCGGCAGTTGGTCAGCGGGCAAATGAAGCTGGACAGCAAGTAGCCGTGCGCGCAGTGCAGTTCCAGCCAGTCGAACCCGCACTCCTCAGCCCACTGCGCCGCCCGGACAAAATCAGCCTTAACGCGATCCATATCCTCGCGCGTCATGGGGCGCGGAATCTGGTTGCGCGGCCCGTAAGGAATGGCGGACGGGGCGATCAGCGGCCAGTTATCTTCGGCTTTGGGCAGCGGCTCGTCGCTTTCCTCCCAGCCGAGTTGCGTCGAGCCTTTTGGCCCGGCGTGGCCCAACTGCATGGCGATTTTGGCGGGGGTGCGCGTATGCACGTAGTCCACGATGCGCTTCCAGGCGGTTTTGTGTTCGGGCTTGTACATGCCCGCGCAGCCCGGCGAAATGCGCGCGTCGGGCGAAACGCAGGTCATCTCCGTGAAGACCAGCCCGGCCCCACCATGCGCCCGACTGCCCAGATGTACCAGATAAAAATCGTCGGGTGTACCGTCCTCGCAGGAGTACATCGCCATCGGCGAGACGACAACGCGGTTGGGCAGAGTCAGTTCGCGCAGGCGGAAGGGCGTAAACATGGGCGGGATGGGTTTCGGTGGCAGGCCGCTTTGCCGTGCAATCCACGCTTCGACGCTCGCCACGTACTGCTTGTCACGCAGGCGCAGGTTCTCGTGCGAAATGCGCTGGCTGCGCGTCAGCAGGCTGTAAGCGAACTGCTCCGCTTCCAGGTGAGTGTAGCGCTTGACGTGTTCAAACCAGTCGGTACTGTTGTTGGCCGCGTTTTGCAGTTTGATGACTTCGACCTTGCGTTCTTCCTCGTACTGTTGCAGCGCACATTGCAGGTCATGGTGCTCTTGCAGCGCCTTTGCCAGCGCAATCGCGTCCTCGAGCGCCAGCTTCGTGCCGGAGCCAATCGAGAAGTGCGCGGTGTGGGCCGCGTCGCCGAGCAGGACGATATTGTTGTGCGTCCAGCGGGCGTTGCTGATTTTGAGGAAGTTGAGCCAGGGTGATTTGAGATGGCGGGCGTTGTTCATCAGCGGGTGGCCGTCCAGGTACCTGGCGAACAGCGCCTCGCAGAAAGCCACCGATTCGTCCGCCGTCATCCGATCCATGCCCGCCCTCAGCCAGTTTTCTTCGGGTGTCTCAACGATGAATGTGCTGGTGTCCCGGTCAAACTTATAGGCGTGGGCCTGGAACCAGCCCCATTCGGTTTCCTCAAAGGCGAACGTGAACGCCTCGAAGCACTGGTGTGTGCCAAACCAGGCGTACTTGCAGTGGCGCTTCTCGATGGTCGGCTTAAAGAAGTCGGCGTATTGGCGGCGAATGGTGCTGTTTGCACCGTCGCTGGCGACGATCAGGTCGGCGTCGGGCACGTCACTCACTTCGGTCTGGAAGATCAGTTCCACGCCCAACTCGGCACAGCGATCCTGTAGAATATTGAGTAAGCGCTGCCGCCCGATCCCGGAGAAGCCGTGCCCGCCCGACGTGATGGTGCGCCCCTTGAAGTGAACATCGATGTTGTCCCAGTGGTTGAAGTTGTCCAGGATCAGCGCATGCGTTTCGGGATCAGCCGCTGCCAGATTGCCGAGCGTCTGGTCGGAAAAGACCACACCCCAGCCAAAGGTATCATTCGGGCGGTTGCGCTCGAAAACCGTGACGCGATAATCGGGGTTCACCTTCTTGATCAACAGGGCGAAGTACAGGCCGCCTGGCCCGCCGCCAATGCACGCGATCCACATAAGACTTTTCCAAATCAAGATTAAGGTTACATTATATTATACCTGAAATATTTAAGCCTGAAACGCCCACCTGCAAAAGAGGAACTATGGACCAGTTCTCACTGAATGGGAAAGTCGCCATCGTCACCGGCGCATCGCGCGGCATCGGGGAAGCCATCGCGCACACCTACGCCCGCGCCGGGGCCAGAGTAGTGCTCGCCAGCCGCAAGCCGGAGGGACTGAGCGCGGTAGCCGAGGCGATCCGGGCAGCGGGCGGCGAGGCCACGCCCGTCGCAGCGCACATGGGCGATCAGGTCGCCGTCAAAGCGCTGGTGCAGAAGACTATCGAGGTATACGGCGGTGTGGACATCGTGGTCAACAATGCGGCCACCAATCCGCACTTTGGCCCGCTGCTGACCAGTGAAGAGAGCATGTGGGACAAAACGCTGGACGTGAACTTGCGCGGCTACTTCCGGCTGATCCGTGAGGCCGTGCCATCCATGATCGGGCGCGGCGGCGGCAAGATCATCAACCTGGCGTCGATTGCCGGGCTGACGCCGCAGCCGGGGATGGCCCTGTATGGCATCACCAAAGCGGCGGTCATCATGCTCACCAAATCGCTGGCCGTTGAGCTTGCGCCGCACAACATCCAGGTGAATGCCATTGCGCCGGGCTTCATCAAGACGCGCTTCAGCCAGGCCATCTGGGACAACGCCCAATTGAACGCCCTGATCATCGCCAGCACGCCCGCCAAACGCATCGCAGACGCCAGCGAACTGACGGGCCTGGCGCTGTATCTGGCAAGCCAGGCCAGCAACTTCCTGACCGGGCAGGCGCTGGTCATCGACGGCGGGCTGACGCTCTCGCCGGGCGCGCTGGGGAGTTAGCCTCACCCCTGGCCCCTCGCCACTTGGTGGAGAGGGACTTAGGGTGAGGTAAATCCCTTACGCTCTGCTGCCTGCGAAGGCCGGGAGCATCATTGGCTGGCCGTTCAGCACGGCGTACCAGGTCGGAACCCAGCCGATGCCGTAGATTTCGAGCGTGATGTCCTTCTTGTACGGCGTGAGCTTGACTTCCTCCACCGACGTGGCGACCCTGGCCCACTTGTCGTTGATGTCCTTGAGCACGCGCTGTAGTTCCTGCTGCCGCGACTCGATCTGCTGTTCGATATCGGCGACGGCGTGTTCGCTGGCAACAGCGCGTTCCTGAGCCTGGGTCTTGTAGCGGCGCGTCCGGCTCATACGAGAAAGGGTGTAGGTTGTGCGACCTTTCAGCAGACTGAGCACCGCTTCGCCCGTTGTGTACAGGTCTTCGCGCTTAAGCTGGTCAAGTACCTGCTTGTCGTAGGTCAACTCGCGCATCTCCTTGCGGAGCTTCTCGTCCAGCTTTTCAAGCTCGCGGTCATACTGTTGTGTGGTCTTATCGATCTCGGCATCCCGGGCCTCGCGGGCCTTCTGCTGTACCTTCAGCAGAAAGTCTCGGCGGCTATCGCGCGGGCTGCCGTAAATGTCCAGCGTCGAGTTGTAGAAGACACTGAGCGTCGCGCTGCGGTACACGTAGTCGATCACTTCCGCCTTGAGCGAAGTCATGCGCCGCGAGTCGGTCAGTCCCGGCGGCAATGTGCCATAATACGCCTCGCCGAACGGTTCGCCCGACACCTGCTTGGGATCGATAGGGGTGACCTGATACTCACCCCAGGCCACCAGGCCCGCCTTTTCCAGGTTCGGCACGTGGAAAGCCCAGCGTTGATCCTCTTCGACACCGGTCTTGCGATCCAGGTAGCGCACGGCAGCCTGCGCGATCAAGACCGGCTTGTACAGCAGTTGTGCTCCGCCAAACGAAGAGGCATCGTAGCCGAATTTCTTTTCCCAGTCACGGATGGCCTGCTGGGTCGTGATCAGAGTCGGCAGGAAGTATTGCGGCACGCTGGACGGGAGCGCCGTCGGTCTGGTACTGAAGCCTTCGGGCAAGGCCGGGCCGCGCTGAGTCAGGCTTGTGGCCTGCGCGGGCGGGCGGTTGTAGCCCAGCCCGACGGTTGAGCCTTCCAGCGGAGCCGGGTTGACGGGGTAGGACGGCTCCGGCGTATAGGCAGCCTGTGACGGAGCGGCGGACGTCGCAGGGACTTCCGGCAGTTCGGGCAGCGGCGTTGGCGGCGTCGGCACAGGCATAGAGGGCACTTGCGGCACACGCGGCAACGGGCGGGCGGGCGGCGCTTCTGGCGGCAGGCCGGGCGTGGGCGGCGGTACAAAGGGCGGCAATTCTTCGCCTGCTTCGGGTAAGTGTGGCGGCGGTGGCGTTGCTCCCGACGAGGCGGGCGGCTCAGGAATAGGTGCGGCGGGCGCTACCGGTGCTGGCTGCGGCGCAGTCTGGCCTGTTGGCGCGTAGGCGAGCACGTCGGGCGGCTGTGGTGTCTGGAGCACAGGTTGCGCGCCCGTCGGCAGGCCCAGCGCCCGGCGCTGCGGTTCCATTAGCGTGCGCACCTGCTGGCGGGTCAGTGGGCCACGCAGATAGCTCATGCTCCAACGGCTGTGCATCAAGATCGGGCCACTGTTGTCGTGGACATTGTTCAGGACGAACACACGCGGGTCAAGGCTGGACAGCAGCTTGTTCAGGCTGTCAACGTTCAGCCTGGTTTCAGCAGTGGCGGCAGCTTGCAGCCCACCCAGGACACGGTTCTTATCGTTCTCGGTTTGCAGCTTGCCAATGAACCAGGACCCGGCGTTCGACAACCCCTTATAATCCAGATCGCCGGGATTTTGGGTCGCCAGTACCATGCCGATCCCGAAGGCACGTGCCTGCTTAAGCAGCCGCAGCATCGGCTCTTTGGTCGGTGGGTTGCGCGGCGCAGGTGGAAAATGCCCAAATACTTCGTCGAAATACAGGATGGCACGCAGACTGGTCGTGCCACTCAGGGTGCGCATCCAGGCCAGCATATTTTCGAGGATGAGTGTGATCATGAAGTTACGTTCGGCTTCCGTGAGGTGCGCCACGTAGAAGATCGAGACGCGCGGGCGGCCCTCGCGGGTATACAGCAGGTTGCTGATGTCCATTGGCTCGCCGGTGATCCAGGTCTGGAAGGACGGCGCGGCAATGATGTTGTTCAGCTCCATCGCCAATTTGAAGCGATCTTTCTCCGGGAAGAACGTGTCCACGTCGAACACGCCCAGCTTGGCGAAAGGCGGCTTCTGCACCTGCAAAATGATGTCTTCGAGTGACAAGTCACGGCCCAACTTCCAGGCGTTCTCGAAGATGTTCGCAACCAGGACGTGTTCACGGTCTTTGACCGGCTCGACCTGCCTGCCGATCAGCGCCAGCAGGGCCGTGACCAGACCATTGATCCGTTCGCGGTGTGATTCCTCGAAGCCTACCCAGCCCTCGCGCGGGGCGCGCAGCGAGTCCAGGATGCTGACGGGCAGTCCGGCGTCGGAGCCAGGGGTGTAGATGCTGAACTGCGCGGCGTTCTTCATGGCGGCAATGCGCGGCGGAACGATGCTCCAACTGGCGAGGCCATCGCGCCACTGCTGCGCCACGTCCCGCGCGTACTCGGCCAGGTCCAGCCCGGCGCGCCGTGCGTCGTCCGGGTTGATCCAGGGCGCAAAGTCTTCGGGACGCAGGTTGGGGAACGTCAGGAGCAGATTGGTGATGTCGCCTTTGGGGTCGATCACGATGGCCGGGATGTTATCGAGGACGGCCTCCTCAAGCAGATCGATGCAGAGACCCGTTTTGCCGCTGCCCGTCATGCCGACGACCACCGCATGAGTCGTCAGGTCACGCGAGTCGTAGTAGACCACCTCGTCCACCAGTTGGCGCGAAGCCGGGTCGTAGCGGCGGCCCATGTAGAACGTGGTCGGCGCTTCAATAAAGGGCATATCCCCCACCTTTACAGTAAGGATGCGTTTCAGTTATTAAGATTAACACAAAACAAACCGATTCGCAGTCCATTTTCCGGGGTGTTGTGGAACGGAGGTTCGAGGGGGCGTGAGCTGCCCACGCCCGACGCTCAAGCATCGCGCTGAATCAGCCAAGCCAGCTAAAGCAGGCCAAAAACGGATGGACGGGGCTGTACCAAAATTCAAAGTGCACAAGCGGGCTTTGCGGATCAGTCCGGCGCTATAGCACCGGACTGAACAGAGACAAGGTTACGCCCTGGCGACAGCGCTGCGGCTGCGTTCCCGGTTGCGGCCTACAAACGGAAGCTGGCCGTTTTCCCAGGCCACCAGCAGCGGGATAGCGGTGAAGGTCGAGCTATACGTACCGCTCAACAGGCCGATCAACAGCACGCCGACGAACTGCCGGATCGAGCCGCCGCCCATCAGGAACAGCGAGACGAGCACGAATGCCACCACGACCTGCATCGAGATGGAGCGTGAGAACGTCTCCATGATGCTGCGGTTGACGATCATCTCGTAGGGTTCGCCGCGATGGCGCGCCGAGTTCTCGCGGATGCGGTCAAAGACCACAATCGTGTCCTGCACGGAATAACCGACCACCGTGAGCAGGCCAGTCAGAAACAGCGCATCGGCTTCCCAGCCGAACAACAGGCCCATCAATGACATCGCGCCGACCATGACCAGGATGTCGTGGATCATTGCCAGCACCGCGCACACACCGTACCGGAACGAGTCGGGTATGCCTCGGAAAGCCCACACGATCCAGCCCAGGACGGCAAAGCTGGCGACGACGACGGCCACCACTGCCGCGCGCGTCACTTCGCTGCCGACAGTGGGCGTCACCTGGTTAAAGCGCAGTGTGTCCCGATCAAGCTGCAAGCCGAGCGGCTTGGCGGCATTGTCAAGTGCCGTCTTGATTTTTTCGGTGGTTTCATTGTCGAGGTAATTGGTGCGCACCTGCCAGCGATTCGTTCCGGTGGCGCCCACTTCGCCCAGGCGCTGGATGCGAATGTCCTTTGCGCCGAAAGACGTGAGTACCGACGTCAGCATATCTTCCGTAACTGCGCCCTTTGGTTGGGCATCGGGTAGCGGCTTGAATTCCATTTCAAGCAAGCTGCCGCCCACGAAGTCGATGCTCAACCGGACGGGCGAATGTTCAGGGTACGTGGCAATTGAGATCGCCATCGACACCAGGCCCGCGAGGATGAGGATGCCCGAAAACAGGAAAAACCACTTGCGGCGTTGGACGATGTTAAACATGACTGCCTCCTCCTACTCCTCGGTGGTGCCTGGCGTAACCCTGAACAGATTGAAACGGCGCACGGCGTCGCCACCGACAGATAGCAAGACATTCAGGAACGTGTGGGTCACGATCACGGCGGTGAACAGGTTGGTGATCAGCCCCAGGATGAGCGTCACGGAGAAGCCGCGCACAGCGCTCGCGCCGAACTGACCGCCAAAGAAGTACACGATCAACGCCACGATAATCGTCGAGATGTTCGAGTCGCGGATGGACGGCCAGGCGCGCGTAAAGCCGAGTTGAATGGCTTTATCCAGTGAGCGGCCCGCACGCAGTTCCTCCCTGACACGCTCGAAAATCAGGATATTGCCGTCCACAGCCGCGCCCACCGAGATGAGGAAGCCAACGATGGCCGGGAGGGTGAGCGTAACCGGGATGAATTTATAGAGCGCGAAGTTGATGGCCGCAAAGAGCAGCAGCGCCAGGTCGGCCACCAGCCCCGGAATACGGTAGTAGACCAGCATGAAGATGCCCACGACCAGCACGCCCAGGATACCGGCGCGCACCGACGCCTGTACCGATTCGGCGCCGAGACTTGCGCCGACCTGCTCAATCGACTCGACGTGCAGCGGGACGGGCAGCGCGCCGTAGCGCAGTTGCAGGGCCAGTTCCTGCGCGCGCTGTTGGGTGAAGTTGCCGGTAATCTGGCCGCCTGTCGTCAGCGCCGCCTGGATGACGGGCGCGCTAAGAACCTGTCCGTCCAGCACAATTGCCATCGGCTGGCCGATGTGCGTGCTGGTATGAGTCGCAAAGCGCTGCGACTCCTCATTGCCGGCCAGCGTGAAGTTCACACCCCACTCGCTGGCCGTCTGGCCGACCAGCCCGGCTGTCGCATCTTGCAAGCCCGCCCCGGTCATGATTGTCGTGAACGGCTGGCCTGTGCAGGGGTTCAGCATCGGATTGTCTTTCGTACCACTGGCGGCAACAGGCGTTGCCTGCGTCGTTGCGGCGGGTGTCGCCTGGGCAGTGGCGGCCTGCGTTGCTTGTGGGGTTGCGGCGGCTGTCGCTGCCTGCGAAGTAGCCACCGCAGTTGGCGCTGCTGTCGCCTGATACTCAGAGCGTTTGAAGAGCGGCGCCGCGCTGGTCGATGCGGCAGTGGCGGCCTGCGTTGCGGCGGCAGTGGTTGGTGTGGCAGGAACCGTCGTGGCTGTCGCAGGTGCGGTTACAGTGATGGCAGTAGTGGCAGCAGTAGTAGCGGCAGGTGTCCCGGCGGCGCTGGTTGCCTGCGCTGTCCCAGCGGGTTTGGTTCCACGCAGCGCGACCTGCCGATCTGTCAGGATATAAGTGCCCGCACCCGGCATAGAGGCTGTGCAGCTTCCGGTCGGCGCGAAATCGACAAATTCGAGCAACCCTGTTTGCTTCACTGTGTCGATGGCCGCCTGGGGGTCTTTGATACCCGGTAGTTCGACAACGATGCGGTTGCCGCCGGAAACCTGCACCACGGGCTCAACCACGCCGAGCGCATTCACGCGCCGTTCGACGATTTGCTTGGCCTGATCCATCTTGCCAGCGTCCACGGCCACGCCGACATCTGCCGCCAGCAGAACACGTAACCCCCCTTGAATGTCCAGACCGGGCCGCACCTCAATGGGCCGCCCAAAAAGCCCTGGATTGCCGGGCCAGATCATATAAAGGGCCAGGATGGTGATCGCGGCGATTACCACCAACCACAGGCCAGTCGAATTCCGCATACTTTAGTCGTTCCCTTCAAACTATTGTGCGATGGTCAGCAGACATAGCAACCGGCCCAAAGGCCGGTCTATAAGCGGTGGATATTACCATTTTGGGCCAAATCCGCAAGACGTTTTGATCGACCTCACCAGGGCCGCGTGCAAAGTCGTTGACCTCACCCCCTGCCCCCTCTCCGCAAGCAGCGAGGGGGAACGGGTCGGCAGTGAAACGGATTTTTGGCACCCCTCTCCACCCTGTGGAGAGGGGTGGGGGTGAGGCAAATTGCTTGATCACCCGCCGCGCCGGACCTGCGCCTCGGCAGCGGGGTCGATCCCCACGCGGGCATGGAGCGCCACCTCCTCCGGCACGTAAGGGCGCGTCAGCGACGCGGTGATGACCTTGACCTCGACGCCCTCTGCGATTTTCACGTAGGCAACGCCGGCGTCCGTATCCATCGACGTGATTGTGCCGATGATCCCGCCGAAGGTGATCACTTCGTCGCCGGGGCCAAGCGTGCGCACGTACTGGTTGTGCTTCTTAAAGGCTCGCTGCTTGGGGAAGACGACCATCGACCAGTAAGCGCCGAGCAGCAGCAGCACCACCACCGAGAAGGCGACAAACTCAGGCATCGTTGAACTCCACTTCACTAACCTGCCGGAGATTATAGAGCGGAGCGGGGAAAATCCAAGAGGATCGTTCTCAGGGCGACCATTGGGTAAAATTGGACGGATCGACTCAGCAGTACACTTGAAAGGCCCAACATGCGCGTGGTAACGAACCAGCAGCGCGTTAAGCGCAACCGGCAGATCGCCCAGCTTCTGTTCTTTGTCAGTCTCGCCATCCTGATGGGTGGTTTTCTTTTCACCAACACGCTGGCGCGGGACAGCGCCACGCTGATGCTCGTCCCATGCGCCATCATGCCGCTTGGCCTGATCACGACGGTCATTTCCGTGCGGCTGACCAACCAGTACGTGCGCCCGCCGCACGCCGAGGATGCCATCCGGGAGGGGTTGAAAGGCATCAACAAACGCAGCATCCTGTACCATTACGTGGTACCTACCGTCAATCACGTGCTGGTTTCTCCACAGGGCGTGTATACGTTCACAACTCGCTTTCAGGAATCTCGTTTCAAGGTGGAAGGCAGCAAATGGTATAGCTGGAAGGCACGCGGGCCGCTTGCACCGCTGTTTCTGTTTCTGAAGCAAGAAGCGCTCGGTGATCCGTTCAAGCAGGCCCAAAAAGAGGCCGAAAGCGTGCAATCTATCGTCGATCAGGCCGTTCCTGGGTCGGGCATCAAGGTGCAGCCGGTGGTGGTCTTCACCAGCCCGAAAGCGACACTGGAGGTGATCGACCCGGAAATTCCGGTGGTCTACGCCGACCTGAAGAAGAAGCCCTCGTTAAAAAGCCTGCTGCGTGAGGACAAACGTAAGGAAGATGCCCCGACCTTGAGCGCGGCACAGATGGAAGCGATTGACGACCAGATCATGGAAATGTTCGGGGGCAAGCGCCGCGAGAGCCAGCTTGTCGAAGAAGCGTGAGCAGCCCGACGAAGTGACCTCACCCCCGGCCCCTCTCCAACTGGAGAGGGGAGGAAATCACGTTCGGCGGCTCCCTCTCTCTGTGAAGCGGAGAGGAGGATGGAGGGTGAAGTTGATCCTCATCCTCCTGGCCTTTGCCCTGCGCATCTACCATCTGAATGCCTCGCCGCTGCGGGGCGACGAAGCCTTTGCCGTGCGTTACTGGGCTGCGCCACCCGCCGGCATTCTGAATCGCCTGGCCTGGATCGAGCCGCACCCCTTTGGTACGTTTTTCATCTTCTGGGCGTGGAAGTCGCTGGTCGGCGACGGCGAATTCGCCATGCGGATGCTGCCCGCACTGATCAACGTACTCGGCGTGCCCGCCATGTACGCTCTCGGGCGCCGCCTGCTGCGAGGCAACGTCGCGCCGCTGGCCGCCGCCTTTTTGTGGGCGCTTGACCCGAACCTGATCTGGCACGCCCAGGACGTGCGTAACTACGCCATCTGGGCCGCCATGAGCGCCGTCAGCATGTGGCTGCTGCTGCGGGCGACGGATCGCTCACGACGGATCGACTGGCTGCTGTATATCCTGTCGGCGACGCTGACGCTGTACGTGTTCTTCCTTGAGGCGTTTATGATCGTCGTGCAGGGCTTTTACGTGCTGACATCCCGGCGACAAGCTGCCCGTGCCTGGCTGCTGTCCATTGGACTGGTTGCGCTGCTGCTCATTCCCTGGTTCGGGCAACTTTGGGCGCTGGCCCACAGCGGCTATGCGGGCACGTCCGCGCCTGTTCACCTTGCTGATCTGCTGTGGAGATTCTGGCCGGCCCTGTTCGTCGGGGAATGGGCACTGGACAGCGGTTTCGCGTTCGTGGGTGCGCCCTTGCTCTTTGGAGTGTTCTGCCTGCTCCTGTGGCGGATGACGAAGCAGCACGCGGGTGCGGGAGCGTTGATCGCGCTCTGGCTGATCATCCCGGCAACGCTGCTGGTGCTCGCCGCCACGCGCATCAATGTGTTCCTGCCCCGTTATCTGATCGCGGTCACACCGGCGGTATTACTGGTTGTGGCATGGACGGCCTCAGACGATCTCGCCGCTTATAAAAGCCCGGTCAAACTGGCCTTGATCGGAATAACTGTACTTATGATGTTACCTTCGCTTGCCAGCTACTACAGCCTGGCCTACCCCAAAGCGCCAGATTGGTACAGCCTGCGCGATTACCTGCGTGCCAACACCAGCGCCGCCGATGCGGTGATCATGGCCTCTCTCGATCCACAGACGGGCAACGCCGACCCTGCCTTCGAGTACTATTACTCTGGCCCGGCACAGATCATTACGCTGCCTCATCCAGATATTGAGATTGAGCCGACCATCCGCCAGGCGCTGGACAGGCGGCGGGCGGTGTGGTTTGTCGTCTCCGGCACCGACACCGAACCGATCAACCGGGCGCTGCTGGCCGATGGTGCGCTGATCAGCGACCAGGGTGCAGGCCGGAGCTTCCTGGTACGCCAGTATCGTGCCCGCCAGCCCAAAGCCATAGAAGTCGATTCGCCGCTGGCGCTTTCAGTGGGCGGGGGCGCATTGTCGGGTTACAGCCTGGGCGGATGGAAGCGCAGCGGCTCTGCACTCACTTTGCTGCTGTTCTGGAAACAGAAACCTGCCGATGGCTTAACTGTCTTTGTCCACCTGATCGGCCCGCCCAAAGCCGACGGATCGCCGCTGTGGACACAGGACGATCACCCGCCTGCCGCGCCGGGCCGAGATGTTTACCTGCTTAATCTGGCGGGAGTTCCGCCGGGGCGATACCAGATCGAGATCGGGCTGTACGACCCGAAAACGAACCAGCGTTTGCCGATTATGGACGCAGTAGGGGCCCGAATTGGAGAGAGTTATACACTGACTGATGTGACGGTTGGCGAGTAGCTTTAGCCCGGCGCTGAAGCACCGGGCTGAGATTACGAAGCCCGTGCGGGGCTATAGAGCCAGGGCGCTTTTTAGCCTCCCAGGCTCTTGAGGCGCTCTTCCCACTTGGCGACGAGGCGCTTGTAAGTGTCCTCGGAAATTTCACCGTTGGCGAGCTTCAGGTCCAGGCTGTCGATCATGGCCTGGATTTCTTCTTTGGTCTGCGGGTTGGCAGGCGCAGCAGCCTGTGGCGCATTCGGATGCTGGTTCTGCTGATTCTGCATCATCTGCTGCATCATCATCTGCTGCATCATCATTTGCTGCTGCTGCAACTGCTGTTGAAGTGCCTGCTGTTCGGGGTTCATCTGGCTGCCGATGGCCTGCCCGACTCCAAAGCCGACGCCAGCGCCCGCCAGCCCCCCCGCCATGCCAGGATTCTCGGCAGCGGCCTCTGCCACGTCGAGGCGCTTGGCCCGTTCGTAGGTGCTGATGTCGCCGCCGTACTTCACAATGTCTTCCGGCGTCAGGTCCTTGGCCTGGAACGGGTTGGCGTTAAAGGACTTGATGCGCATTCCGATGGCCGCAAACTGCTCGTTGAGCATGGTCAGCGCGCCCGACTCCAGGTCACTGAGCATGGCGTTTGCAGCCTGAATGCCGGTGATCTGCTGTGTAGACAGCAGTTTGGCAAGCTGGCTGAGGAGCATGGTCTGAATGCGGTCTCGCAGATCGACCAGCCGCAAGATGGGTCTGCCGATAGCATATTGCTTGACGAAGCGGGCCGGCTCCTCGATCCCGATATCGACCACGCCGTGCGTGATCAGCAGCGCAAAGCCTGGGCTGCGCCCCGGGGTATCCATCTGGATAGGCGGGTTCGTGCCCCACCCTACCTGGGGCAGATCGCGCAGATTGACGAAATAAACGTCGGCAGTGAAGGGCGTGCGGCCATTCGTCACCATGCCGACCAGCCCGGCCAGGATCGGGATGTTGCCGGTGGACAGCGTATGCGAGCCGGGGCCAAGCACGTCCAGCGCCTGCCCCTGCCGGACGAAGACCGCCGCCTGGCTTTCCTGGACGATGACCTGCGACCCCATGCGGAAATCGCCATCACCGCTCTGCGGTTCACGGTACACCAGTTCATCGTCCATCACGTTGGCGTGCGAGACAACATCAATAATTCGTGGCATATGTTAGCATCCCTTCTTCAAAAGCTGGTGTGAGTGTCAGACGATTTCCTTGAGAACGTTTTCTCGCAGGCTATAGGCTGTGTTGGCTTCCTGCGCCAGCGCTTCGAGCGCCGATACCGCCGCGTCAATGCCGTCTTTGGCCTGCACAGCTTTGTCCAGCGCGTCGATCTGATCACGGAATTTATCGGTATAGGCGATCAGTGCGGCGTCGAAGTTGTAGATTTTTTCCAGTTCCTCCTGCCCAACTTTCTGAGCGTCGTAGAACCCGGCATAACCAGGCATGGCCGTGTTGACCCGATCAATGAACATCTGGAAGTTGGTCTTGGCGCTGCGCGTCCGGCTGGCGTACTTCAACCCGCCACTGCCGATCAACTTCTTCTCTACGTTCACCAGGCGAGTCATCTGTTCTTTCAGCAAAGCGACGATGTGATCGCGCATCATCCGATCCGCGGCGCGCCGATCCGACGCATCCTTGTAACCCCGGTAGCCAGGCACTTTGAGCATCAGGTTTTCCAGCGAGCTACGCTGGCCGACGATGCGCTGATAGAGATCGGTCATGCTCTTACCTCATTCATGGCTCAACGTATGGAATTAGCATACACCCAAGCGTAGGGAGACACAATCCACATAAGTGGGGCTTACAACGCTTGCGGTTTCAGGGTAGAGGCTTTGATTTTGGGGTGAGTCTGGCATTGGCCCGGATCATCGGGTAACTTTGCACACCGGTCAGGGTTACACTACTACGACTACGACTTCTTAGCCAGAGGATATACGGGGGTTCGCATCATGGAGAGGGCGCGCGTTGCAGTGACAGGGTTGGGGATCGTTTGCCCGACCGGGAATAACGTTGCCCAGGCGTGGCAGGCGGTGAAGGCCGGAAAGAGCGGAATCGGCCCGATCACACGGTTCGACCCATCGCGGCTGACGGTGCGAATCGCCGGTGAGGTGAAAGATTTTGACCCGGTGGCCCTGTATGGTGCACGCGATGCGCGGCGCATGGATCGGGTCGCCCATTTCTCGTTGGAAGCAGCCCGGCAAGCTCTGGAAGCCAGCGGGTTCCCAATTGACGACAGTACGCGCGAGGAAATCGCCGTCGTGTGCGGTACGGGCATTGGCGGGTTCGAGTCGGTGCAGGAAAGCCTGGGCATCTGCAATACGCGCGGCCCGGAGAAGGTCAGCCCGGTATCCCTGCCCAACTGGCTGCCGGACAGCCCCTCAGCGCAGATTTCGATGCACTACGGCATCGAAGGGCCGCACATGGGCATCATCGGCGCGTGCGCCAGCGGCAATGTTGCCATCGGCGAGGCCGCCGAAATGATCCGTCGCGGGTCGGTGATCGCCGCGCTGGCGGGCGGCGTTGAATCGGCGCTGGTCGAGATGGCTTTCGGTTCGTTCTACAAAATGGGGGTGCTGACGGCGGACAATGAGGACCCGGCAGGTGCATGCCGTCCCTTCGACAAGACTCGTAACGGAACGGTGATCGGCGAAGGCTGCGCCATGCTCATGCTCGAGAACCTGGAATATGCGAAGGCACGTGGGGCGACGATCCTGGCCGAACTGGTCGGTTACGGTGCGACCTCGGATGCCTATCACGTTGCGGCGCCGGAACCCACCGGCAAGAAGGCGGCCAAAGCCATGACTATCGCCATGCGCGACGCCGACCTGAAGCCGCATGAAATCCAGTATTACAATGCACACGGCACGGCTACCGAACTCAACGATCTGGCCGAGACGCTTGCCATCAAGCTGGCTTTTGGCGAGGCCGCTTACCAGCTTTCGGTCAACTCCACCAAGAGCGTGACCGGACATCTGCTGGGCAGCGCGAGCGCTGTGGAGGCGGTGTTCACCGTGATGACTCTGGTGGACTGCTTCGCGCCACCCACGATCAACCTGCACCATCCCGACCCGGAACTTGATCTGGACTACACACCTAACGTCGGCAAGCCGCGCGAGATCAATGCGGCGATGAGCTATGCGGCTGGCCTGGGCGGGCACAACGCCGCGATCATTTTCAAGCGCTACCAGGGGTAAGTCGTGCCCGGCGCTAAAGCACCGGGCTGAATCTACGAAGCCCGCTGAAGCGGGCTAAAGGCGTACATGGCTGTCCACACCACATAGATGATCGCAGGTACGCTGATTTGCGGAGTCGGCTTTACCCGATTTCGTTGATTCAGCCCGACGTTTTAACATCGGGGCACTTCACCCGCGTTATACTCCGCCCATGCGAATCGGAATCGATGCTCGTCTGACGGGCTATCGTGACGGTGGAATCAGTGAGTACACACGCCGCCTGATTGAAGCGCTGGCCCGGCTCGATCACACGGATGAGTACGCCATACTGCACGCGGCAAGGCCGACTCGTATCGCTCCCGACCTTGCGCCCGCTGCCAACTTTCGCCGTATCACGGCGCTGACGCCCTGCCATCACCGTTTTGAACGGATCACACTTTCCCTGGAAGTGCTGCGGCTCCGCCTGGACGTGTTGCATAGCCCAGACTTCATCCCGCCCCGGCTGGGCGCGAAGCACCACGTCATCACCGTCCACGATCTGAACTTTTTGTATTACCCGCAGTTCCAGACCGCCGACAGCCTGCGCTATTACAGCGGCCACATCCGCGCAGCAGTGCAGCAGGCCGCTCACATCCTGGCCGACTCACAGGCGACCAAAGACGACCTGAACCGCCTGCTCGGCGTTCCAGCCGACAAAGTGACCGTCCACAGGCTGGGCGTCGATCCGGCCTTTCAGCCGTTACCTGGCGATGCGGCGCGTGTTGTGCGGGAGCGGCTTGGCCTGCCTTTGGGCTATTTGCTGTTTGTGGGAACGTTCGAGCCGCGCAAGAATCTGCCTGGCTTGCTGGAGGCTTATGCTGCATTGTGCGCCGATCTGGCGGATGCACCGCCGCTGGTTATCGTCGGGCGACGTGGCTGGCTGTACGAGTCGGTGTTTCAAAAAGTGGCGGCGCTCAGGCTGGAAAGCCGCGTTCGCTGGCTCGAAGACCTGCCCTTTGCAGACTTACCAGCCGTGTATAATAGTGCGGCTGCGCTGGTGGCTCCATCCTTTTACGAGGGGTTTGGCCTGCCTGCGCTGGAAGCGATGGCCTGCGGCGTGCCGACGGTGGTTTCCAATCGGGGATCGCTGCCCGAAGTGGTCGGCGATACCGGGCTGCTGATCGATCCCGACAGGCCGGACGAACTGGCCGAGGCGCTCCGCCGCGTTCTGGTCGATAGTGACTTGCGGCGTCGCAGCGCAGAGGCTGGCCTGGCTCGCGCTGCGACGTTTACGTGGCAGCATACGGCTGAAATTGCGCTTTCCGTCTACCGACGTGTTTCAGGTTGTTAGGGTGATGCGACTACTGTTTCTGACCGGGCAGGTTCCCTATCCGCCTCACGCGGGCGGTGCATTGCGTACCTACGGATTGCTGGACGGCTTGCACCAGGCCGGTTTCGCCATCGACCTGTTGACTTTCATTGAACCGGGCCAGCCCGATCCGGCTTCGACCCCACTGGCTACCCTGTGCGGAGAAATGGTGGCCTTACCAGCGCCTCGCCGCAGCCTCGCAGATCGGCTGCGCGATCTGATGCTAACGCCATACGCGGATATGGCCCGGCGCTTCTACTCTCCTCAGTTCGAGGCAGCGCTCAAAAACCAACTGTTGCGCGTTGATTACGATCTGGTGCAGATCGAAAGCCTGGAAATGGCGGCCTATCTACCGACCATTCGGGCTGTTCGCCCTGCCGTGCGGGTCATCTACGATTCGTTTAATGCCGAGTTTGACCTGCAACGCCTGATGTATGAGATTGATCGGCGTGTGCCAGCGCGTTTGCCGGGCGCAGCCTATTCGCTGATCCAGTGGCAGCGGCTGACGCGCTTTGAGCGGAAAGTCTGTCAGCAGGTTGACTGCGTGATCGCCGTCTCGGATGCGGATGCGGAGGCTTTTGGCAGGCTGGCGCCGGGCGTTCGAGTAGCGATTGTGCCCAATGCCATCTACGTCGAGGAATACAGCCGCGTCACACAGCAGCTTGACCTGGGTTCGGCGGCGCTGCTGTTCACCGGCACGATGAACTACCGCCCCAACGTGGACGCCGTGATGTGGTTCACCAATCACGTTTTGGCGGAGATTCGCCACGCCGTACCGGAAGCGCGGCTGTTTGTGGTCGGCAACAAACCGCACAACCGCCTGGACGGGGTGCGGCAGCGGCCCGATGTAGAAGTAACGGGCTTTGTCCAGGACGTGTTGCCGTTTTTGCAGAGCGCCGCCGTCTACGTTGCGCCACTGAGGATGGGCAGCGGAACCCGGCTCAAGCTCTTGCAGGCGATGGCGGCGGGCTGCGCTATTATCTCAACACGGATCGGGGCACAGGGCCTCAAGGTCACTTCGGGGCGCGAGGTCATCCTGGCCGACGATGCCACATCGTTTGCGCAGGGAACAGTTGCGCTGCTGCGTGACCCGGCGCACCGCAGTCGGTTAGGGCAGGCAGCGCGCGAACTGGCCTGCCGCGAATACGATTGGCCTGTGATCTGGCCGCGCCTGCTAAAGGTCTACGCGGACTTGGGCCTTGCGCCATAAGGGAGAGGCTTTTGGATAGAGCCAGGCTTGCCGAGCGCAATCGCCGCCTCACCGAATTTCAGCACCGCCTGACGTGGAGCGAACGGCTGCGCCGGCGGCTGCTTCGCGCCTATGCTATGCTGCCCATCCGCCGCCAGAGGCCGGTGCGCGGCACATTTCTGCTTATCCGGCCCGATCACCTGGGTGACGTACTGCTGACAACGCCCGCCATTCGGGCGCTGCGGCAGGCGCAGCCCGGCTCCAAACTAATCGCGCTGGCCGGCCCCTGGTCGGCGGAAGCACTGGCAGCCTACGAGGAAATCTCGCTCGTCCTGACGTTGCCTTTCCCCGGCTTTACGCGCAAGCCTAAAGAGTCGCTCGCCACGCCCTACCTGATGGCGATGCAGTGGGCGCGCAAAGTCCGGCAGTTGCGGATCGAAACGGCCTTAATCTTGCGGCCCGATCACTGGTGGGGTGCGATGCTGGCCTACACAGCCGGCATCCCTCGGCGTATTGGCTACGACCTGCCGGACGTGCGGCCCTTCCTGACCGAGCACATTCCGTTCCGACCCGGCCACACAGTCATGCACAGTATGCGGCTGGTGGAAAGGTGGACTGGCCCGATAGCCTCAGAGGACATTGACTACCGCTTCCCCGTCGTGGAAGCGGATCGGCAGTATATCGCATCGCTGCTCAATGGAGCGCAGGTTCCAGCAGATCGCCCCATGATCGTGATCCATCCAGGTGCGGGCGCGCCGTTGAAGCGCTGGCAGCCCGAAAACTGGGCCATCGTCGCGGATCGGCTGTCCGAACGTTTACGCGCCACTATCGTTTTCACGGGCAGCGATCTGGAACATACCCAGATCTGGAAGGTGATGGATCAGATGCGCCATAAGGCGGTATCCCTGGCGGGCGAGACCAACATTGCGCAGCTTGCAGCGCTGTTCGAGCGGGCGGCGGTGGTGCTTGGCGCGGACAGCGGCCCGCTGCATCTGGCAGTTGCCAGCGGCGCGCCCACTGTCCACCTGTACGGCCCCGCCGATCCTGCCGAGTTCGGCCCCTGGGGAGACCCTGCCCGGCAGGTGGTCATTACCTCCAACATTGGCTGCCGTCCGTGCCGTATTCTGGACTGGCCCGGCGACAGCCCCAACAATCACCCGTGTATCCGTGACATCAGACCGCAGCAGGTGTACGAGATCGCGCTGCGGCTGGCGGAACGGCGATAGCAGAAGCCAGCGATTCAGCTATTCCCCGCTGCCGCTACCTCCGCTCTGGTCACTACCACCGCTGTTGTTCTGACCGCCATTGATTTCGCCCGGATTACCGCTATCGGTTCCACTGTCGCCGGAGCCGCCCTCGTCAATCGAGCCGCCGTCGGGGTTTCCGCTATTCTGATCGTTTGATCCACCGTTTTCCTGATTATTCTCGTCAGGATTCTGGCCGTTTTCGCCGCTCTGACCTGTGTTCTCGTTACTGCCCTGCCCGTTTTCGTCACTTTGAGGGTTGTCCTCAGCAGGTTCGGAGGAACACAGGTCAGCCGAGTCAACCGAATCCACGATGCCGCAAACGGTGTCCGTATTCAGCGATGGATCATCGATTTTCTCGGAGTCTTCAGGTGCTCCGTCGGCGGTCAGGCCGTCGTCGCCACCGAGCGAAATAAAGCTTTCCTCGCCAGAGGTAATGACTTCTTCTTTGCCGTCATCGGTTTCCAGGACGGCCTTGCCTTTCAGGACGGCGACCTGCATCTTTTGTTTGGGCTGTGCACGCAGCACGACACTTGACCCGATGGTCAGGTTGACGCCATTGACCCTGAACCGGATGGTGCTGCCCGCCGGACTCTGAATCATCAGGCCGCTCGGCACGTCCTTGCACTCGGCCTGGGCGCTGACCCCCGTCGAGAAATAGAATGCGCCCATCTCGGCCAGCACGGCAGGCGCATCAGGATTGACCTGTGGGAGCGCGCCTGCGTCACAGGTGAGCTTGACAGTGGATGCAGACAGCCAGCCCACCGAACCATTGGTATCCACCAGCACCCAGGATTTATCGGCCAGCCGCCCTGAGACTTTCAGTTCGGTTCCGGGCGTCAGTGCCTTGAGATTTTGCTGTTTTGCACCAGGCTTGGCGCTCAGACTGGTCGCACGTGTCGTCGTCGCCGTGCAGTTTATCGAAGGCTGGTTGGCACCTGCCGCCTGAGCGGGCGATGTTTTGAGCGTGGTATCGCCGTACAGGACAAACGTGACGGCCTGACCCGCCGTCGTATTGGGCACGACTGCCTGCGTCTTGAGAACGGCCAATCCCCACTCGCCGCGCTCAAGGTTGAGCGGCGCTGTGGTGATCGATTTGACCGTATTGATCGGCACAATATCGCCCACCTGTTTGAACGTCTGGCCTGCTTTGCCGTCCTGGAACTGCACGGCCACCGTCGGGTAGCCCAGACAGATTTCGTCACGGTCCATATTCTGGCAACTTGACGCCAGATTCTTTTGAACCAGCGGCACGAGTTGAGCACATGTCGGCGATGAACCTTGCGCGCGCGAGCCGGTTTTCTGGGTGGCGAAAAAGATACACAGCAGAATCAGGCAGGTGACGGCGGTTTGAACGTGGCGACGTGCTGGTTTTGCAGCGTGAAGCATGATGACTGCTCTCTCCCCTGACATGATGTAGCGGCTGATATAGGATAGAATTGACCCTAAGTTCACCTGTGGGGCTGGGCTGTCTAAGTGCCAGCGCCATTATCGGGTAGTTCTTCAAAGGAGTCAATCGGGGAACGTGAGTATGGAGTTGTTGCAGCGACTACAGGGGAAACGACGAATCAAACCGCTCTTCTCCACCCTGTGAAGAAGGGCTGGGCTGAGGCAAAACGCCAGAGGCAGTGACGATTAGCCCGGTGCGCCCACCAGTTCGCGGACTTTGCGAACCGCGCTAGAAGCGTCGGGCGCGTAGGCGTCTGCGCCGATCTCCTGCGCATAGTTCTGAGTGACGGGCGCGCCGCCGACGATAATCGCTGTCTTGTCGCGCACGCCCGCCGCTTTGATCGCCTCAATAGTGCCCTTCATGTTGGTCATGGTCGTGGTCAGCAGCGCCGACATGGCGACGACCTGTGCGCCGTTGTGGATGGCTTCCACGAACTTTTCCGGCGCAACGTCCACGCCCAGGTCCATGATCTCGAAGCCAGAGCCTTCCAGCATCACGGATTTGTCGCCCTGAGGGTACATCATGATCTCCCCTTTTTCGTTTGGCCCGGTGTTGAATCGTTCTGGAACCAGCACAGGCGTACCGTCGAAAGTCGTCCAGGGCTTCCAACCCTCGTTCTTGTAACCAAACAGGTTGCGGGGCATCCCCAGCCCGACGACATCCACGCCGAGGGCCTCCATCAGATCGGGCGCGATCTCACCGAGCATCTGGTAAGGCTCGACCACCTTGACAGGTGTGCCCGGCGCGTCCAGGCCAAGCGCCTGCCGGAGCAGGTAAACGGCATTGACCTGCATACCTGTGACAGCACTTGCGCCCAGGTCCAGCGGCACTTTGTCTGGCTCCTGATGAGCCAGTGCTCGTTCGACTCGTTCGCGGGAAGTCATCATTTGTATTTGCTCCTAAATATCTATGGTCAGGCTCTTCGAGATGCCGCGTCCGGGGTAGACTGCCGAAGCCCATCCCAGGTTGAGCCTTTCCTCAAGGTAAGCATGATCCTGGCGTCTTGGGCAGTGAGGAAACTCCTGTTGCGAATAGCTAGATGTAATCGCGCCTGTGCCGCGCTATCTGAAACGCTATCACTGCCGATGACGCCGACCCTTCGGTTTTCCAGACAGGGAATAGCCCGGCGGCGAAAGGGCCAAAAGCGAGAGGTTCTGCGTTAAGCTCGAAGATGACACCCTTCAAACGCATCGAGGGAAAGCTTCACGTGGAACCTCAAAACTTTATTGCCTACCGGGATGGGCAGCTTTACATGGACGGTGTGTCCCTGGCTGAAATTGCCACCCAGATGGGCACCCCGTGTTACGTGTATAGCCGTGATCGCGCCCTGGCGAACTTCTGGCGTTTGCAAGGAGCTTTCCCGTCGGCAGAAATACACTACAGCCTCAAAGCCAACGCCAATCTGGCACTGATCGGGGCGCTGGCGCAGGCAGGCGCGGGCATGGATGCGGTGTCTGGCGGCGAAATATTCCGTGCTGTTCGGGCGGGCGTCGATCCGTCCCGGATCGTATTCGCCGGGGTGGGAAAAACGATCTCCGACCTGGCCTACGCCCTGGATACCGGAATCGGCTGGTTCAACGTGGAGAGCGCATCAGAACTGGCGCGGCTGGTCGAGATGGCCCGGAATAAGGGCAAACGCCCGCGCGTGGCACTGCGTATCAATCCCGACGTTCAGGCCGATACCCATCACTACATTGCGACGGGGCACGCCAGGGCAAAATTCGGCATTTCACTGTCCGAGGCACAGCTGCTGCTCAACGAATACATCTCGTCCCCGGACATCGATCTGAGCGGCCTGCACATCCACATTGGCAGCCAGTTAGGGACGGTACAGCGCACCGTCGAGGGCGTGCAGGCCATCTTGCCGCTTATCGATGCCTACCCGGAACAACTCCTAACGCTCAACCTGGGCGGCGGCTTCCCGGTGTCGTACACAGGTGAGCCGGTTCCGGCGGCAGACGCATTCGCAACCGCGCTGCACAGATGCCTGGCGGGCCGCTCGCTACGCCTGCTGCTCGAACCAGGACGCTACATTGTCGCGGATGCCGGTGTGCTCCTGGTCAGCGTCGAGTACGTCAAACCTGCGCCCGATGGCGTGATCGTGGTGGTCGATGGCGGTATGACGGAACTGATCCGCCCCGCTCTGTACGGCGCGATCCACAATGTGCTTCCGGTACGTGAGGCGCGTACAGCGACGCGGGCCACCTCGCACGTTGTCGGGCCGATCTGCGAGAGCGCTGACGTACTGAGGGCAGATATCGCACTGCCACCGCTGCAAGTCGGAGAGCTGCTGGCAGTTTTGCACGCCGGAGCCTACGGAGCGGTAATGGGTTCGACGTACAATGCCAGGCCACGCCCGCCCGAAATCCTGATCGAAGGGGAGCACTGGCGAATGGTGCGCCGCCGCGAAACGTGGGACGACCTGATCAGACTGGAAGTGCAATAGACGATTCGGTCAGGATGGGCACAAAGCCTTCAACGCGATGTCCGAGAGGTAACACTTTTCAGCCTACCATTCGGCTCTGGTCGTTGGCGAAGTAAGCGAGCTCAGGTAGTACCAAGCACCCATTCGACTATTAGTAAACCGCTGTATAATTCCATCTACCGACAATGCAGAGTGAGGCTGTTACACAAACCTTAGTCGATTTTTCGGTTTGTACGCTTGCGGAAGGTTTGAAACCATGCTAGATTTAGCGTCGAGCTTGGGCAGCAATGAGGTCTTCATCACTTCCTGACAAGGTTGTTCACCAAGAAGGGGCAGGCATGGCCGAAAAGATTCTTGTTATTGACGACGAAGAAACCACCGTTCACCTCATCAGCATTTTGCTGGAACGCCGGGGCTATGAAGTAGTCAAGGCGTTTCGCGCCGAAGACGGCCTTCGCAAAGCCTATCGCACGCATCCCGATCTGGTATTGCTTGACATCATGATGCCCGACATGGATGGGTGGGAGGTCTGCCACCGCCTTCGAGAGCTTTCCGACGTGCCGATTATCTTCCTGACTGCGCGCAGCGAGATCCGCGACGTGGTCAAGGGGTTGGAGATGGGCGCGGATGATTATATCGTCAAACCCTACGATAACGACGAACTGGTGGCGCGCGTTCGTGCCCATTTGCGGCGCTCGCCCACGCCGTCAGTGTCGGAGGAACTGGTCTTTGATGGCGGCGAATTCCGCGTCAATTTTTTGAACCGCGAAGTGAAGGTTCACAACAAGACCATTCACCTGACGCCCAAAGAGTTTAATTTGCTGGGGGTGCTGGTGCGCAACGCCGGGCGTGTCATTACCCGCACCGACCTGGTCAAAGAGGCGTGGGGGCCAGAGTACGCGGACGCTATCGACAGTTTGAAACTCTACATACACTACCTCCGCCAGAAGATCGAGGAAGACCCGCAGCGTCCTGAATATATTTTAACGTCGCGTGGCGTCGGCTATCGATTCGCCAGCCATTAGGGCTGCACAGGCCGATATCCGCCCTGACGGTGCGGCGGAACAGGTCAAAAACCACCGGAGTGCAGCCTGAGTCCCCTCTCTCTGCAAAACGGAGAGGGGTCGGGGTGAGGTCAATACCCGAGCCTCAGGCCCGGCGTACCCGGCTCAACCAGCGCGACGAAACCTCGTTGAGCACGCGCAAATTGTTTAGCGCTGCTTCCAGGCTCACCACGTCGCCCAGGCGTTCCAGTTCGGCGGGCAGGCCATGCAGGTAGCGCAAAGCGGCCCGAAGGTTTCCCCGGCTCAGGTAAATGGCCGATAGATTCAGCCTGGCGCGCGCATGGCCGAGCACATCGCGTGTCTCTTCCATCAAAGCCAGTGCATACACCAGATGGTTGACCGCCGTAGCCCAATTGCCAAGATGATAGTGTATCTGCCCGATCAAGGCCAGCGTGCGCGCCAGGCGTGGGGTATCACCGCCCAATTCATGTTGTGCGGCCTGGGCCAGATCGAGTGCTCTCGCCGGATCGCCCGCCCGCAGTGCAACGAACGCCGCCAGATTCAGCAGGCGCGGCGATAGGGCTTGCCCAGGCCGATCCAGGTATTGCTGCGCTATCCGCGTCTCACCAGCATCCAATGCCAACTGTACATATTCTGCCGTGACCTGTTCGATCCCTTCCCTGTGCTGCCCTTCCCTGTGCTGACGGCGGTAGTAATTCTCGGCACGGTTCAGCAATTGGGCAGCTACGTCGGGCCGGCGCTGGAGTCGATGCACGACGGCCAGCTCAACCATCGCCCTGGCCTGCATCTCGAACGCGCCCGCACGCCCCGCATCCTCGATGACGGCTGAGAGCAGGTAGGTCGCATCATCCCACTGCGCCAGCCAGCGATAGGCCGAACCCAACCGCAGCCCGATCCAGAGTCGATCCGCTCCGGCAGTTTCGTCGCGCAGCAGTTCCAGGTAGCTGCACCATTGCAACCAGGCCCCGGCACGCTCCACAAGGAACGCGAAGGTGTAAGCCAGATCAAGGCGCAGCGCAGAAGGCATAAGCGTGCGCTGCACCACGTCCAACAGGTGTAAGCATACTGCGGCGTCGGGGTGGGCTATCAGGTCGTCGTGAATGATCTCCACGGCCCTGCGGCTGATGGCCTCCCAGGTTCTGTCTTGTAAAACGATCTCGGCATAAGCACGCGCCAGCGGCAGCAGCACCACCTGGCCGTGTACGCCGCCTGGCTCGATCACAGAAAGGTCGCCAAGATCGTCGAGCGCTGCGAGGGTATCCACTTCATCGGCCAGCATCCGTTGCAGATCGGATTCGGTGCAGGGCGATGCGTGCAACGCCAGGATCAGCCAGATCAGTTGGGCCGCCGGAGACGCTTTGGCCCATACGGTGCTGTAGAGGTCGGCAGAGATCGGCTGTGGGCTGTAATGCCGCCCGGCAGCCACAGCCAGGCGCAGGCCGCGTGGATTACCGCCCACCTCTCTGTAAACCTGACTCAGATGTTCCTCGCTGTGGGCCTTGCGAGAACGAGCCGACTCGCGCGCGAGCAGTTCAAGCGAAGCCGCTTCGTCTAACTCCGGGACCTGGAGGCAGGGCACATCAACCAGATCGAGCGTGCCCGGCGATGAGGCGCAGATCAACAGACGGGCCGCGCCCAGCGTTTGCAGCATGGCGGCCAGCGTCCTTGCGTCCTCGACCAATTCCTGCGCATCATCGATGACCACCAATGTATCGACACGTTGCAGGTAGGTCGATAAGATGACCTGGCGAGCCAGACTGCCGTCCGGGTCGGGCGCAAGGCCCAATTCTACGGCGATTTGCTCCACAAGGTTGTGGGGGCGGGCAATCCAGACAGCGCGCTGAATTATATCCTCCTCGATCAGCCGGTGCGCGAGCGCGAGCGCCAGTGCCGACTTACCGACTCCGGGCGCGCCGGACAATATTAAGTGGCGTGGCGGACGGGGCGCGTTCAACCAGGCGAGGGCAGACGCCATCAGGTCGGCACGCCCGATCAACTGCGGCGCATAGGGCAGCGGAAGTTGGACGCACAACGCGGCCTTTCGCTGGCGGGCGCGGGCGCGCAGCTCACGGCGAATCAGGTCGTGGGTCAGGCGGGCAATGCCCTTCGATTGGCGTCGATGCAGTGTGCGGCGATCTTGCTGAGTGATCGCTTCCAACTGGTCGAGCGAGAGGTCAAGATCGACGCGGACATAGCGGTAATACAGGACACTCCAGGCCTCCAACTCGGTGTTGCCAACCTGGAAGTCCAGCCCGGCAGCCTGGCTATCTTTGTGGGGAAGCGCCGTCGCCAGGCCATAAAGGCTGCGGTGCTGGTTCAAACGCTTCCGGATCAGCTTGGCGAGGCTGCGGAAAATCAGGGCGTCGAGGGCGGCGCTGCTTGTGGGCGTGTCGGTGCGGCGCAGGCTGATGAAGCGTGCCAGCGGGTGAGCCGCGCCCAGCGGTTCGGCCTGCCGCATGGCTTCCAGCGCCAGACGAACTGCTTCGACCTCCAGGATGGGGATGAATGGCATGGATCGAGTAGATCACCATACGGCGTCAGGAAAAGTATTGACCCCCGCATGGTGGCCGATGCGCTTGTACATCTGAAAGCCGGTAAAGGGTTTGCCAAGAATCCCATCATGGATCGCCCAGGAGCGCCCACGTATCGACTTCCAGGCAGCGGGCGGGCGGAAGGGCGTTGACCCATCCAGGCGGGCGTGCAGCGGGCCACCTGGCTGGAAACCGGCATGAATTTCCTCCATCGCCTTACGGCCTGTCGTGTAGGCGAACCCATACCGCTCGAAAGAAATCGCATTGTGATAGGCCAACGGCTCAATAAAGAACAGCGCGTGGCCCATGTTGCGCACAAACGCCTCGAAGACCGGAACGCCGGAACGGAAGACCCGCATTCCGGGCCGCACCTGTCCGGGCGCAAGCCCATATTCCATTGCGCGGATTTCCTCTGGAATGTTGCGACTGGTCGTGCCCAGATGAGTCGGCCTGCCCTGTTCGTCCACATCCACGTTGAAACGCGGCGCATCCGGGTTGTTGACGACAAGCAGCAGTACCAGCAACTGGTTGGTGAGGGAATCCGCCAGGTGCAAATAGAGCAGCGGGTCCTGGGCATCGTAGCGGTGCTTGACGGTTAGCTCCATAGCGCGGCTGCCGGGTGGGCAGCGCACCTCCACCGCCGGCTTGCCATCGACGGTCAGCGTTTGCCGGTCAACGCCGAACCGGACAAACACCCATTCCGGTACGAGCGTCCGGTAAATGCCGAGTTTTTGCGACTCGGGCAGGTCGTTGATCTCGCGCAACGTGCTCGGCCAGATGGCGGTCAGGGTGTTCATACGCGATCCCCTATGCCTCGAACAGGACGGCCCAACATTGCAGGCTCTCAGGTTGAGCGGAGGGTCAAGCCAACGCGGAGGGAAACGCCCTTCACCTCACCGGACAGCATCAGGACAGATCCACACCCGGAACGGGGCGACTGCCTCGAAACCGGCCAGCCGCGCCAGTTCGAGTGCCGCGCCGCGTTCATAGCCGACGATGGCGTGGTCGGGAAAGACTTCCGTTATGACTGCAATATAACCCGCCCAAAAGCTCAAAGCCTCGCCACCCGGAGCGAACTGGTTGGACAGGCCAACCACGCCTCCGGTGCGATTGGCGACGGCACCGCCCACAATGCGCTCGTCGCGGTAGGCCGCGATAAAAACAACATTTTCGTCGGCCAGAAGGGGAGGCAAAAAGACGCGCGGGGCCGGAGTCGATTGCTGATTATCGGGTAGAGTAGCCCAGGCTGCTTCCCAATAGGCAAGCTCCTGGGGGTGTGCCACCATAGTCCATTGAACGTCTTCAGGTACATCACCCGGACCAGGCCGGGAAGGCGCTCGCCACAGCCACGTCGCCTCAAACAAAGGATGAAATCCGAATGACGTCAAATCGAGTGTATTGAAGCTGTCTTTGACGGCAAAGCTCGCCAGCGCGCTATCCTCGACAAGGCTCTGAATGGCAAGGAGTTGTTCCTCGGCGCCGGATTCACCCGAAAGCGTCACCAGATTAGGGTAATAGGCTGGAACGTGTGCCTGGTTCAGCCAGAGCTGAGGATAAAATTCGCCTGGGATGCCGTGTGCACGACACACAGCGTCACACCACATCGCATTGTTGTAGGCAATCAGGTTGGTCTTTGCCGCGAGATGTGTTTTTGCCATCGGTCCTGGTGATCCTGTGAATAGTATCGACGGAACAGCGAATTGGCCCGCGAAAAAACCGGGCCACTAGGACGACCTCTACCCTCGATCCCGCTCCTTAAGCGCGCGCTCAATATCGCGTCGGGTGTCGCGTTCCGAGATGGCAGCGCGCTTGTCGAACTGGCGTTTGCCACGCGCTACCGCAATCTCGACTTTGGCGCGACCATTTTTCAGGTACATCAACGTCGGCACGATGGTATAGCCGCGCTCGCGCATCCGCGTGATCAGGCGGGCGATCTCCTTCTTGTGCAGCAGCAGCTTGCGCGGGCGCAGCGGATCATGCCCGAACCGGCTGGCCTGATCGTACTCCGAAATGTGGACGTTCATCAGCCACAACTCGCCGTTCTGCTCTGAGACGTAGCCATCTTTGAGATTTACCCGGTGGTCGCGGATGGACTTGATCTCTGAGCCGGTCAGCACCAGGCCGGCCTCAATCGAGTCTTCCAGCGTATAGTCGTGGTGGGCTTTGCGGTTGGTCGCCACGATCTGACGATCACTGTGTGCGCTCATGCTGTCTGTGCGCTCCGTCGCTCAGAAGATGGACTGAATGTAGCCCAGCGCCGCGTCCAGGATCGGGTCCTGACCCAGATCGAGCGTTTCCGGCACGGTCACGACAATGTTGGGCGTCAGCCCAATGTGTTGCCCGTTGCGCTGGATGGGTGTTTCGTTGGGCGTGTACCATGCCCCGTGCGTCACGCGCAGTTCCGAGCCATCGCTCAGGGTGTGCAGATTCTGCACCGAGCCTTTGCCGTAGGTCTGCTGTCCGATCAGGATAGCGCGCTGGCGGTCTTGCAGCGCTCCGGCCACGATCTCGGCGGCGCTGGCACTGGCTTTATCGACCAACACCACCAGTGGGATGCGCTCGCCAATTTCGCCCGTTTTGGCGCTGTACTTCTGATTGTCGCCGTCACTGGTTCGTTCGCTGGCAATTGGCCCTGCGCTCAGGAATAGATCGGCCACCTTGAGCGCCTCGTCCAGATAGCCGCCGGGGTTGCCGCGCAGGTCAAAGATCAGCGCGCGCGGCCTTTCTTTCAACAGTCGTTCAAGCTCACTCTTCACCTCATCGGGTGCGGTGCGGCTGAACAGCGCCAGCGAGATATAGGCAATGTTGCCGGGAAGCATCTTCCCATACACGTTGATCTGCTGGCGCGTCACCGACACGGTGAACAAATCGGGACGGCCAGAGCGCTTGAGTGTCAACTGAACGGATGTGCCAATCGGCCCGCGTATCTTGCGCACAGCCTCAGTGAGCGCCAGGTCTTTGATCGCCTGGCCGTCCACTGCTGTGATAATATCGCCGTTCCGCACGCCGGCCAGGGCAGCGGGCTTGCCGATCATGGCTTCAGTCACGACCAGTTGGCCCTCTTTATTGACCCCGATCCGCGCCCCAATCCCGCCCGATTCGCCCTGCATAAGCTGGTTGTCGGCGGCGGCGGCCTCTGGCGGTGCAAAGGCAGTGAATGGGTCCTGGTAGGTCGCCAGCATTCCGCGTATCGCGCCGTAGATGCGCTCCTGGTCGCTCGGCTTGTCGTAGTAAAATTCACTGTCGGCCAGGTTCCATGCTTCCCAAAACACCTTCATGCCCGGTGGGGTGCGATTACTGCCCGTCGCCACCAGGTATCCGGCCACAAATGACCCGAAGGCTGTCACCAGCAGCGCCGCCAGAACGACGACAACCACACTCCTCGGAATCAGCACGCGATCCGGCGCATTTTCGTATCTCATACTTCACCTACCGCTTCCCAGTCAGGATTTATGATTGCGCAGATAGCGCACGGCCTCACCCAGTTCGACATCGCGCCCGTTCTGGTCAGGGATCATCGGGATGTCTGGCGTGATCCCTTTGCCATCCAGCGGCGTCTTGCTGGGCGGGAACCATTCCGCCGTCGTGATGTGCAGTGAGGACTGATCGGCCAGCCCGAAGATCAACTGGACGGAGCCTTTGCCATAAGTCTGCTGCCCGATCAGGATGGCGCGCTTGCGATCCTGGAGCGCCCCGGCGACCAGTTCAGCAGCGCTGGCCGTCCCCTGGTTGACCAGCACCACCATTGGCAGGTCGGTCAGGAAATCGGCTTTATCCGCTTCATAGGGTTTTTCACCACTGCGTGTCTTCTCATAGAGAATAATGCCACCATCAATGAACTGCCCGGCCACCTTGACGGATTCCTGTAACAGCCCACCAGGGTTATTGCGCAAGTCAAGCACGAGCGCCCGCACGTCTTTGCTTTTCAGTTCGGCCACCGCCTTCTGGACTTCGGAGGGCGTGCGGTTCGTGAAGCGCAGAATCTGGATATAACCAAAGGCCGGTTCCTCGGCCAGCACGCGCCACACCACCGAGGGCACTTCGATGACCTGGAAGACGATGCTGAAGTCTTTCTCCTCGCCCTTCGGAGGACGCTTGATGCGAATCTGGACGCCGTTGTCGTTCTTCACCTCGCCGCGCAACATCTGATCAACCGCGTCCTGCTGGGTGCTGAGTGGCACGTCTTTGCCGTTCACTTGCAACAGAATGTCACCATCCATGACCCCGGCTCTGGCTGCCGGGCCGTCCTGAAAAGGATACAGGACAAAGTTACCCTGTTCGTCGCGTTTGACCTGGACGCCGATGCCACCATATTGCCCGGCCAGCACGTCCGATTCGCTGTGGGCGACGGGGGGATCGACCAGAAAGGTATACTTATCGTTCAGCGCAGACAGCAGACCGCGAATGGCCGCATATTCAAGCTGCTTTTGCGGGGGCTGGTCGCGCAGATAATTTTCGTTCAACAGAATCTGCGTCTGGGTCAGCAGTGGGTATTGCCCGACCTGGCTGACCGGGGCCAGCACAGTCGGGGTGAGCAGGCTGGCCGCTACGGGCGAGATCGCGCCCCGGAACAGAAAACCCGCCATAAAAATCGACCCGATGGCTACACCCATAAATATGCCGCGCACCATCGCCGTGAGTACCGCGCGTCTTTGCCTCAAGTTTGTTCTCATCCGCCCCAACTCGTTTACAATTAGGAGTGATACCGGGATTGTAGCACGTGGCATGATCCGCGCCTATGTCTGAATGCCGTCTGAATTAATACGGTCTGACCACTAGAGTGATCGATGAACGCCAACGAAACCTTTGACCCACAGACCAGCCCGCTGATCCTGGTCGCGGACGACGAATATTACGCCCAGATGCTTCTCAAGCGCGTGTTTGAACGCGAAGGCTATCGGGTAGAAACCGTTGATAATGGTGTGAAAGCCATCGAGAGAGCCAGAGCGCTGCACCCCGACCTGATCCTGATGGATATCCAGATGCCCGGCATCGACGGCTTCGAGGCGGTCAAGCTCTTGCGTGAGGATAGAAGCACGGAAAGCATCCCGATTATCGTCGTGACGGCGGCAGCGCGCGACCCGCAGGACGTGGCACGCGGGCTTGGCCTGGGCGCAGACGATTACCAGCGCAAGCCGTTCAATACCAGCGAACTGGTCGCCCGCGTCCGCAACAAGATACGGGCCTATCATCTCGAGGAGCGGCTGAAGCAGCGGACGGAAGAACTGGAAGCGCTGGTGCGCATCGGCAGTATTCTCAACGAGGAACTGGCGCTGGACGAACTGGCGGATCGCATTCTGGACGCCACCTGCGAGCGCCTGCCTTCGGACAGCGCGTTGTTGATCATTCTGAACCCGCAGCGGCAGCCGGGCCTGGTGCGCAGTCGGGGATGGCACAGCGCCGAACCCCAGGTCAATGCGCTCTCGCTGCCGGACACGCTGCCCGGGCACGTGCTGGACAGCGGTGAGGCGATGCTCGTCGCCAGCGCGGGCGAGGCACAGACGGTTCCACGCATCTTTGACGACGGCCCGTGCGTCGCCGGGATCGCCGCGCCGTTCAAGCACCACGGCCAGATTCTGGGCGTACTGGCCCTGGGCGACAGCAGGCCCGGCCACTTCTCGGAGGGCCATTTGCGTGTGCTGCGCTCGATTGCCGAGCAGGCCGCGCTGGCGATCCGCAATGCGCAGCTTTACACGGAACTGCGCGGCTATGCCGACGGGCTGGAAAGCATGGTCGAGGCGCGCACTGCTGCGCTGCAATCGGCACAGGCCCAGTTGGTACGCGCCGAAAAACTGGCGGCATTGGGGACGCTGGCGGCGGGTGTCGCCCACGAGGTCAATAACCCCTTGCAGGCCATCCAGACCAATCTGGAAATGGCCCTCGAAGACCTGGACGAGCAGCGCCCGGTGGATCGGGAACTGCTGGATTTCGCCAAGCAGGATGTGCAGCGCATTGAGGGCATTGTCAGCCGGTTGCTGGACTTTGCACGGCCTGCCCAGGTGGAACTCAAAGCGGTGAACCCGAACGAACTGGTACGCGAAGTGCTTACCCTGGCCGGGAAGCAGCTTGAACATGCTCACGTCAAGGTGCAGACCGCGCTGACGGCCAGACGTGCGGTTCTGGGCAGCGCCGATCAGTTGAAGCAGGTCATCTTGAATCTGGTGGTGAATGCGATGGAGGCCATGCCCGGCGGCGGAGAGCTGACCATCCACACCGAGGACGCTTCCGACGCCGTTATCCTGAAGGTGCGCGATACGGGAACGGGTATCCAGGCCGACGAACTGCCGAAAGTGTTTGATCCGTTCTTCACGACTAAACCCGATGGCACCGGCCTGGGTCTGTCCGTGACGTACAGCATCATCGAGGGGCACGGCGGGCAAATCGAGGTGAGAAGCGAGCCAGGCGTTTTCACTGAATTTACGGTGTGTTTACCTGTCGCCGAACGGAAATAAACGAGGAAGGCACGTCCAGCGCACGGCGCATCGTCATAGCTGCAAGGCTGAATCTCCGAGGCTCTATGCCAGCCCAAGATTCAGCCTTTTCCTCTGTGCCTGATTGGGGACTATTGTTCATCCAGTGTCGCAGAAACCGTGATGGTTTGCCCGTTCCGAACCACAGTCAACTGGACGGTATCGCCAGGTCGATAGCGTTCCTCCAACGCCAACTGTAAATCGGTGCGCGTGGCGACGGCTTTGTCCCCGACCTTCGTGATAATGTCTCCGCCGGTAATCACGTAGCGTCGGCGCTGAAGGGCGATCTGAGCGGCCCGCAAGCCAGCTTTGGCCCCGGCGCTGCCCGGCGCAACCTGTACGATCAGCAAGCCCCGTGACGGGCCATTGCTCGGCGGGGCAACCTGCGTGCCGAGTTCCACCGTTTCAACCCCCAGCGACGGGTGCGGGTAGCGGCCTGTGCTGATCAGGCTGGGCACGACGCGCTTGACTACATCCACCGGGACAGCGAAGCCGATACCGACTGAGCCGCCCGACGGGGAGTTGATGGCCGTGTTGATGCCGATCACCTGCCCGCGCAGGTTCAGCAGCGGCCCGCCTGAATTGCCGGGGTTGATGGCCGCGTCAGTCTGGATTGCCTCGCCGATGACGGAATTGTTGTTCGTTTGGACCTGGCGTCCCAGGGCGCTAACCAGCCCACTGGTCAGAGTACGATCCAGGCCGAACGGGTTGCCGATGGCGACCACACGCTGGCCGACTTTCAAAGTGGACGAGTCGCCCAGTTCCAGCGGCGTCAGGGCATTGGCGGGCGCATCAATGTGAATGACGGCCAGATCGTAGTATTCGTCCACGCCGACCACCTCTGCCGGGAGTGAGGTACCATTCGCCAGCAGCACATCCACCTCGTTTGCCCCCGCGACAACGTGATTGTTCGTCACGATGTGCCCGTTCGTATCATAGACAAAACCCGATCCTGTGCCTTCGCTCGGCACAACCCCATAAAAGAAGTCTACGGTCTGCAACCGGCTGGTGATGTGTACCACCGAGGGGCTGACTCGCTGGTACAGGTTGGTCATGACCTGATCCATCGCCTCGACCTGGGCGAATACGGTGTCCGGTGGCAAGGTCGGCGTAGGCACTGCCGTGGGTACGCCCTGTGCCGCCACAAAGGACGCACGCGGCAGCACCAGCCAGTCAGTGATAATCAGCGCACCGATCAGCAGCCCGCACAAAAAGACACCAAGCACAGCCAGCCGTGCGCCAATTGATGAATATCTCATAGCTACTCCTTGTATTCCACGATCTGCACTTCACGCCTCCAACCATCATCCGATCTCCCTATATAAATGCCGTAAAGATAACACAAGAAGTGCGTTAGAGTGCGCTCCCTGTCCCAAAAATGTCCAATTTGTGGCTCAAACACCCTCTACAGGCCAGGCGCAGGTCCGCAGACTGATCCCCGATAGCTGCTATCGCTTCGCAAGCCGTGATGCAGCGGCGGGGCGGCCACCCGCCGGGGCTTCGCCTGTCGAGGATGTTGTACCATGCTTAAACGCAAAGCTGTTACCATCGCTGTGCTGGCTATCCTGGTGTTGACCGCTCTGGGACTGCGCGCCGCGACGCCGCAAAGGGCCTCTTTCATCGACGCCCACTCGGCCTACACCACCCCCGCCGATCCGCTGCCCCTGCCGATCAGCCCGCCACCCGGCTGATCCGCCTGGCTGGTGCGGCAGAATACGCCGCACCAACCACCCCTTGCCCTCCCCAGGCACTTTCAAAGTCACCTCAACCCCGATACTTCCTCATTCTGGACGAGCAGGACTGGCGAAGCACTTCGTTTGCCTCTGGCCGGCCTCAAGACCTTGCGCTTGCTTTTTTTGCCGTTATGCGCTTTATACTAGGGAAACGTTAGCGATGCTCATCGACTGATTCAGAGGCGTATTCACGCGGAAGCTACCATGACCAGATTCCCCGGCACTGACCGCAACATCCTGACCCAACAGGTCTATGCGACGGAAGAAACATTGTCCGTCCGGCAGCGCACCCACGAAATGTACAGCGTGCCGAAGGTCAACTTTGCCGAATGGGTGCTGGATCGCATCCATTGGCACGGCGATGAACGGGTGCTGGACATCGGGGCAGGCCCCGGGACATATTTTGGCGCGCTGGCCCCACGCATTCCACGTGGACAGTTGGTGGCGGGCGATCTATCCCTCGGTATGGTCCGCAAGGCGGCGAAGCACCCGCAAGCGGGACATTTGCTGAACGCTGACGTGCAGAGGCTGCCTTTCCCCGCCGGATCGTTCGACGTAGTGCTGGCGAACCACATGCTGTATCACGTGCCCGATCTTGACCAGGGCATCGAGGAGATTCAGCGGGTGCTCAGGCCCGCCGGCTGCCTGATCGCGGCCACAAACAGCCAGTACAACTTGCCAGAGTTCGAGCAGTTGATCCGCCGCGCCTATCATTTACTGGGCGCGGTGACTACCGATTCGGAAGTGATGCGGCCCACCGCCTATCATTTTCAACTGGAAGATGGCGCCGCCGCGCTGGCTCGCCATTTCTACGCGGTAGCGCGTTACGACCTGCCTGGGGCGTTCATCTTTCCGTCGGCGCAGCCCGCTATCGACTACATTAACAGCACACGCCCCCTGCGGGAGCCGCAGTTGCCGGTGAACATCTCCTGGGATGATTTCATCACCGTCATGCACGAGCAGATTCAGCGGCTCATCAATCACTTTGGCGAACTGGTCGTCAACAAGCTGTCGGGGGTGCTGATCGGCACGAATGCGGGCGCCTTCGCTAAAGACTTCATCAGCCTCCAGAACAGCCAGGAACAGCTCTGGTGAGCGCGCCGCGTTTATAATCGCTGTGTAGAGCCAGTCGTGCGGGGCGTGAAACCATAACGCCCGATCATCAGCACGAACATGACCGGGATCAACTGCTCAATTTGCCAGATATTCCCCGTGCGAGAGACTCGCTCGAGGTACTGGTTGTAGCTGTCGCCGACAGGCAACACCATGCGACCATTCTCGGCAAGCTGCGCCATGAGGGTATTCGGGATGGCCGGCACGGCTGCCGAGACAAGGATGGCATCAAAGGGGGCCATGTCCGGCACGCCCTGGCTGCCATCGCCCTCATGAATTTCGACGTTGTTGATGCCGAGTGCATCCAGCTTTTCAGCAGCGCGTTCGGCCAGTGCGCCGTGCCGCTCAATGCTGACCACGTGGTTGGCAAGCTGGCACAGGATGGCCGTCTGATAACCAGAACCCGTGCCAATTTCAAGCACCATTTCGTGCCCGCTCAACTGCAAACACTGGGTCATATAGGCCACGATGAACGGTTGGCTGATGGTCTGTTCCAGACCAATGGGCAGCGGGCCGTCGCGGTATGCCAGGTGACGAAGCTCATCCGGGACAAAATAGTGGCGCGGAATATCCCGCATCGCAGTGAGCACACGCGGATCAAAAATATTGCGGGCCTCCAACTGTTCCTGAACCATGCGTTCACGAAGGGAATTAAAGTCCAGGGATGCCATCTGCTGCCTCGTCTTGTCCACCTGACTGTCCAGATCGTTTTGTTGGGTTGCATTATACACCGGCGCCGTGCAATGCCAAACTGCAAATTTGCTCTCTTTTCCCTCATGGAAGGCAAGCATTTGGCGCATAGGGGCGAGGATGGAACGCTGCCGAGTCCCTGACTCAACTGGAAATGCGAATCTGTTCCGCAATTTCGCGCTCGAAGGACAGTTCGGTGAAGCCGACGCGCACAACGAAGGCCGGATGCCGCTGCACGAGCGTAACCTGGCAACCGGGCGCGACTCCGAATACGCTCAACTTCTCCATGCGCGATGGACTACATTCTTCAATGGACTCAACGGTAGCGGACTGGCCGGGGCGCAGGTCGCTGAGGTGGCGTGCCTGACCGGGCTGAGAGTTTTGCTGGCTGAAAATGCGACGGAACGCCTGCGCCAGCACGGATTTCGACTCGTCCACAGTCTGGTGGCCGCAGTTGGGGCAGCAGATGATGGTGCAGTATTTGTTGAAGGCGCAAGAAGCGTGACAGGTCAGCTGACGTTCGTCAAATTCAAAGCCGCAGAGCTGGCAGCGCATCAGCTTACACTCCTACGTTGAAAGCGCGCAGAATCAGGTTCACGAGCCCGCCGATGGCAAAGGCCAGCGGGAAGACCACGCTCGCCACGCCCAGGGCAACCCGTGAGCCGTACTCCTTGATGATCATCATGACATTGGCAATGCACGGGATAAACAGGGTGATCACAATCAGGCTGACGACAATCTGAGTGGCGTCCATCTTACCTGCCAGGGCCATCGCAAACAGGCCAGCCGCGCCGTAATCGCGGCGCAGGAAGCCGATCAGGAATGCGCCTGCCGCTTCGGGCGGCAGACCGAGCAGACCGACCACGACGGGCGCAGCGAGGCGCTCCACGATCACCAGCGCACCCGTTTTGTCGAGGACGAACAGGATCAGCGTGCCGAGGATGAACAGTGGCAGCACCTCCTTGAGATACCACTCGATGCGGGCCAGCGTCTTGACCACGATGTTGCTCAACTGGGGCAGGCGGATCGGCGGCAGTTCGAGGATAAAATCGCTGCGCTCGCCGGGCAGCAAGCGCGCCCCCAGCAGCCCCACCGCCAGCATGGTGACGATCACGACTCCGGCCCAGATCAGCACACCGAGGGGACTCATCACACCTATCATGCCCAGGATCACGCCCAGTTGCGCCGAACAGGGCACGCCCAGCGCCAGCAGCAGCGTGACCAGCACGCGCTCTTTGCGCGTTTCCAGGATGCGCGTAGTCATGGTTGCCATCGTGTCACAGCCCAGTCCGAGCACCATCGGCAGCACCGCTTTGCCGTTCAGGCCCATTGCCTTGAAGACGCGGTTGAGCATGACGGCCAGCCTGGGCAGATAGCCAGTATCTTCGAGGATCGAGAAGGCAATGAAAAACGTCGCCACAATGGGCAGGACAATTGCCAGCCCGTAAGCCAGCGCCATCGTGATCAGGCCATACTGCCCAACCAGCAGATCGTGAATGAACGGAATGGGCAGAATAGCATCGACCAGGTGCGTTGCGGCGGGGCTGATCCACGCGCCGAAGACAGTATCTTCCATGAAGCCGACGAGTGTCCCCGCCCCAAACTCACCCACAAATTTGTACACTGCGTAGAGGATCGCCAGCAGGATCGGCCAGCCCACAACGGGATGTGTCATCCAGCCTGAAAGCTGTCGAAGGCGCGCTGTGCCGCTGGCCTTACCAGACTCGCGGACGATACCATCAAGCAGGTTTTGAGCGGCGCGCATCCGTTCCTGGGCAATCACGACAGACAGCGGGCGCTGGTAGTGCGCGGCAACTTCATCGCGGATGTGAGTGAGCGAACCGTTCAGGCCAAAGGAATTTGCCAGCACCGGATCACCACTCAGCAGGCGAAGGGCCAGTGCACGTGAATGTTTGACATCGCCGGGCAGCGCTTTTTCCGTTTCGCGGATAGCGTGTTCGATCTGCGCGCCGTAGCTTGCTGTTATCGAGGGCGGGCGGGCGCGGTTGATGGCTGCGGTCAGTTGATCCAATCCTTCGCCGCGCGTTGCCACCGTTCTGACGACTTCAATGCCCAGCCGCGCCGCCAGCGCAGCCGTATCGATGGACAAGCCGTGTGCATCCACCTCATCGATCATGTTCAGATCGAGCACCAGCGGCAGGCCGAGTTCGGCCAGTTGTAGAGTCAGGGTCAGCGCACGCTGTAAGTTCTTGGCATCGGCCACCTGGACGACTGCGCGAATCGCTTTATTGCTATTAAAGAGAATGTCGCGGGTCACGCGCTCGTCATCGCTGCCGCCGTTGAGCAGGTTGATGCCGGGCGTGTCGATGACGGGTGTACCGTCGGGCAACGCACCATGAGAAAGTTCAACCGTTGTGCCGGGGTAGTTGGCGACAACGACATACCGCCCGGTGAGTTTGCCAAAAATGACTGATTTGCCAACGTTGGGGTTGCCCACCAGGATCACGGGCGCGTCAGGTGATAATGGGGCCGACCCGCACTCGTGACATTTCATGATTTCGATGTCCTTTGCTGCACGCACGACAGGCAATAGCCCTCCACACAGGCGCACACCCGGATCGGCTGGGCGGCGTCCTCGTGGCGGGCCAGGTCTTGCAGTACACCCTGTGTCCCCTCATTGCTTTCAAATTCGATGATCTTGCCGCATTGCAGACACAGGAAATGGAAATGCTGCGAAACGCCAACAGGTTCAAAATGCGAGCGTTCATGACCGCCTGGCAGAAAGTGCTGCTCGATCAGCCCCGCCTGGCGCAGCACGGTGAGTGTGCGATAGACCGTCGCCAGGCTGATTTTAGGGTTAATTTCTTTGGCTTTCTGATAAACAGCTTCGGCGGTCAGCGGCCCTTCGCTCTGGTTGATCACGTCCAGCACAGTGCGCCGCTGCCGGGTGATGCGAAATCCACTATCCTGCAAAGCGTGGATGTTTTCGTCTTTTGAGATGGTCATTGCCCGCCAAGCCTTCTGAGAATCACTCTCAGTTGCAATTATGACGGGGCAGGGCGATCAGTCATAGTGACAAAAGGAACAACCAGGTCGTGCAATGATCACATCTCGACCTGATACAGTGCAAGGCGATCCAGGCGCCAAACGGTAACACGCTTTGAGCCGGACGGTTGTGAACTCATCCCTCTTTTGTCAGCCAGGGGAGCAGGTCAATGCCCATCCGGGTAGGCTTCGTTGAGGACCTGCCCGACAGCACGCAGCACAAGCAGCATCGACATTGCGCCAGCATCGACGTGCCCACGACTGCGCTCGCCCAGACGAGAAGCGCGTCCACGTTTGCTCACCATCTCGGCGGTTGACATCGCTCCCTGTTCGGCAGCGGGCAGTGCCGCCTGCCACGCGCTGGACACGCTCGCGCCGCTTTGAGCGGCTTCGCCGTAGGCGCGCAGGAACGGATCGAGCGTATCCAGCATCGTCTTGTCGCCCGGCCTGGCTTTGCCTAGTTTCGCCAGTGCGTTGATGCCTGCCTCCAACGCAACCTGGAGCGTTGTTGGGTCGATGTTCCCTTCGGGGAGCGACTGCCCGACAGTCATGATCAGTGTTCCGATCAGCGCACCGGATGCACCGCCCGCCGCATCGGCGAAGGCGCTGCCCGCCTGCACCAGAATCTGGCCTGGCGTGCCTTCGTTCTGAGCGGCAGCCACAGCCGCTTTAAGACCGCGCACCATGCCAGCGCCATGATCGCCGTCACCAGCCGCTGCGTCCAGCCGCCCCAGTTCCGCTTCGTTGGCGACGATGATTTCCAGCGCCTTCTCGACGCATCGTCGTGCAATCACAGCCTTATCCGTCATCGTTCGGCTCCGAATCTAGAGATGAATATAGGCCGGGGTCACCGCACGGGCGTCGAGCAACGGCCTGAGCGTCTCGTCCAGCCAGAACAAACTCAGCGAGCAGCCGGCCATATCCAGTGAAGTAACCGCCTCGCCGACGATAGGATCGTAGGGCTGAAGTCCAGCCTGTTCCAGCAGCCTGGCAATGTCCCTGTAAAGCACGAATAACTCTTCGTACTTGGTGCTGCCCAGGCCATTGAGCAGAACGGCCACTTCGCTGCCCACTCCCTGTGGGCAGTCTTGCAGCACCGTCTGCACGAGCAAACGGGCGATTTCACTGGCGGGGAGCATCTCTGCCGTGCGAACGCCCGGCTCGCCGTGAATCCCCAGGCCGACCTCCATCTTGCCAGGATCAACCGTAAACAGCGGCCCGGACTGGCCTGGAATGGTGCAGCCCGCAAAGGCCACGCCGAAGGTGCGTGTCCGGGCGTTGGCATGTTTCGCCACCGCTTCGACAGTATCCAGCGTGTCGCCCCGCCAGGCGCTGGCACTGGCGCACTTGAAGACATAGAAATCCCCGGCAATGCCGCGACGGTCTTCGATCTGGTCGGGTGGGGCCGAGGCCACGTCGTCCGTCACCAGCACGGTGCGCACGTCGATCCCTTCGGAGCGGCAGCGCTCCTCGGCCATACCGAAGTTCATCACGTCACCGCTGTAATTGCCGTAGGACAGCAGCACGCCAGCCCCGCCATGAATAGCTTTGATGCAGCGATAGACCTGTTCAGTAGAAGGGCTGGTAAAAATGTCCCCGATCACCGCGCCCGTCGCCAGGCCCTCACCGACCAGTCCGCAGAATGCAGGGTAATGGCCCGACCCGCCGCCGATAATCACCGCCACCTTGCCTGTGTAGGGGGCGCCGGCAGCCATCACGCCCGAAGCATTTGGCACTTTCCGGACGTAGCGGCTGTAGGCGGCGCAAAACCCCTCCACCATTTCGTCCTTGAACGCCGACGGGTTGTTGAACACGTGTGTCATAGGTCGCTGCCTCTTTCCCTAGCTCAATTGAGTGGCGTGTGGAAGGAGAGTCTTCTGCATGAACTATGGCAAGCGTTCCGGGTCAGCGGTGTTTCCACTGAAGCCAGTTGGAAATAATCAGGACGACAGCAGCGCTTCTGAACTTCTGAGCTGCTGCGCATCTGCCAGCCCCTGGCCTATAGAAAGGCTCAGGCTGCTGCCAGCGCAATCGTCACCCGCCAATTCTCGTCAACGCTGCAAAGATGACTGAAATGCTGACCAGCATTGTCATTCGGTTGCCTGATTTCCCCGGATTATATCATGGCAGCCAGCCGGGTGCAGAACCGTCTGGCGCAACCATTTGCAGCGCTTTTGTCTTCAAGTTGACCGTCCATAGCTCCGGGCGCGCGCCTGATTTCCCAAGCGGGAAGCGTTGAAACAGGACCGTGTCCCCTGTCGGATTGACCGACATATTGCTCTGGCTGTATGCCGGGTCAACCACCAGTGGGGTTGCCTTCTGGCTCGCAATGTCTATCACGTAAAGCTGCGTGGGGGCCGTGCCCTGTGCGTGTGGCAAGCGCCGGGCCACGATCATCGCCTTCGAGTCCGGCAGCCAGGCCGCTTCGACGTCGTCACTGGGATCGCTGTCGGGAATCAGATCATGTTGTACGTAAGGCTGCGCGGAGACATCCACCAGTACCAAATGAGTCGCGTACTGCGAATTCGTAATGGACACCACCTTTGGGAAGTACAGCCATTTACCGTCGGGGGAAAAGGCCCCGACCTCATTGCCCACCGTCGGAATTACGCTGTCCTGGCCGCTTGTAAAGTCGTGGATGACGATACCGCCGGCATTCACGTTGAAGACTGCCAGTCGTCTGCCGTCGGGCGACCAGCGCGGCATGAAACCAAGCTGCTGGTTGTCGCTGAACAAGGGTTTAGCCGTGTTCGACGCCACATCGTACACCCAGACGCGCGGCGCACCGGGCGGCATTCCCGTGCCAGAATTCAGTTCGACCTTCTCAAATGCCACCGCGCCGCCGTCGGGTCGCCAGACCGGGCCGCTGCACGCGGCGTCTTTGCATTCATACAGCAAGCGCGATGTGGCGCTTGCCGTGTCCCACACGTATAGATTGGCCGGGCCGTGCGCTTCCAACTGAGCATACACAATGCTGCTGCCATCCGGGGACACGTCGTATCCGATCACGCCTTCTTTGCTGGTCGTCAACGGCTGTGGCACTTGTTTTTCGGATGGGTCAGCCAGGTACAGGTTTTGCACGATGCTGTCCACCGGCCCCAGATAGACCACGCGCGGCGGCGCGACCCGGAAGCGCCACTGCACATCATTTTTGAGCAGACGGCCCGTACTGCTCTGTACCCCCGCCTTAAGCGTCACCGTGTATTCCTGGCCCTGTGTCAGCGGCTCCGCCGGGCGGAAAGTCACCTGATTCTGCGATACGGAAAGCCGACCTTGTACCGGCGGAATGAGCTTGAAGTTCGACTCGACAGAGGCCGAAACAAGGGTTTCGTCAAAAGCGACCTGGATCGACGCACGGATCGACGCCTTGTTGATCGGGCTGTAGCTCTGCACAGCGATCCCTACCTGGTCGCCGCGCACAATGACTGCGCCGATGGCGGCCAGCAGTAGCCCAATGGCGACCACCATCACCCTGTCAAGCCGATCCAGGGCGATGAAGGACTTTTGTGGCTGCATCATTCTTAGCCAATCAGGAAATGCCCATTCTCGTAGAAGCGCTGCCCATCGACCAGGATTTCGCCGCCGTCACGCATATCGCAGATCAGGTCCCAGTGGACGCTTGAGCGGTTGACCGCGCCCGTTTCAGGATAAGCGTTGCCGACGGCCATGTGAACCGTGCCGCCGATCTTTTCGTCAAAGAGGATGTGCCCTGTGAAACGATCAATGCCCTTGTTCGTCCCGATGGCGAACTCACCCAGGCGGCGCGATCCGGCGTCGGTGTCCAGCATTGCCAGCAGGAATGCTTCATTTTTCTCGGCAGTGGCCTGCGTGATCAGGCCCTTCTCGAACTTCAGCTTGATGCCGTGTACCGAGTTGCCGTGATAGAAGGCCGGATAGGTGAAGTTGACCCAGCCGTTGACGCTGTCCTCAACGGGGCCGGTAAAGATTTCGCCATCCGGGAAATTGAACTTGCCGTCGGCATTCAAGAATATACGCCCTTCGATGCTCATCTCCAGATCGATGTTCTTGCCCCGCACTTGCAGCTTTTTGTGCCCTTTCAGAGCGTCGCACAGCCGCGCCTGCTCGACGGAAACCTGCTTCCAATAGGCAACCGGGTCGTCCAGGTGCAGCATACAGGCTCGGTAGACAAAATCTTCGTAGCCGCGCAGCGACATCCCAGCGTCCTGGGCGTAGGCTTGCGTCGGGAACAACGTCGTGCAGCGCCGCAGTGTGCCTTTCGCCTCACGCTCCGACTGGATGTTGATTATCGCGCCATAACTCTTCATCCAGGCTTTGGACTTTTCTGCTGGGAAGCCGCTGGACGCGGAGGTGTTCTCATCGGCTTCGATGCGGATAATCACGTCGGCAGTGTTGTACATCAGTTCCAACATCGGGTTGACCGCTTCGATCTGTGCCACGCTGCCCGCGCTCAGAACAATGACGTTTTCTTCACTCATGTGAACGTAGTTGAAGACCAAACCGCCGGCCTTGAGCGCTTCCTCGTAGAGCGCCTGCATCAGTGGCTGCGCCAGCGGCGACGTGCCACGCAGCAGGACGCGATCTCCCGGTTTGACCGCCGTCGAATAGTTGATGAGCACCTGTGCCATCTTTTGTAGGCGAGCGTCCATGTTAATTTCCTGAATCAATAGGCATCATAAAGCGCGCCGATTCTGCTACCACGAGGCGAAACGCGCAAGTCTGCCCAACGCCGAATAGGCAGTCCATAGATGACATGTCGGCAGAGTCTGGTGAAACCACATGAGGATATTATGGTCGGGCGTTGTGGTTTGCTGCCTGACTGGGGTCCTGCTCCTTCGGACGGCTTAAGTGACCCCTACAGGTACTGCGCTACGATCTGCCGCCCAATCCGCCCAGAATGCCCATCGTACCACGAGGTTTCGGTTGAGGCGCGTTCTCTACTGGCTCCGGCGGCGGCAGACGCTGTGGCGATCCGCCGTTGCCGTTTATGTCCGCTTCGCGGAATTGCATATTGTACAACTTGGCGTACAGACCGTTCTTCGCCATCAATTCCTCGTGTGTGCCCAACTCCGTGATCTTGCCATGTTCCAACACGGCTATCCGGTGTGCGACCTTGATCGTGCTCAGGCGGTGCGCGATCATAACGGTGGTACGACCCTGCATCAAACGTTCCAGGGCCTCCTGAACCAGCTCCTCGGACTCGCTATCCAGCGAACTGGTCGCTTCGTCCAGCAGCAGAATGCGCGGGTCTTTCAGGAGCGCCCGTGCGATGGCAATACGCTGGCGCTGTCCCCCGCTCAACTTGACTCCACGTTCGCCGACGATGGTCTCGTACTGGCCCGGCAACTCCATGATGAAATCGTGTGCGTTGGCCGCTTTCGCCGCCGCGATGATCTCATCTTCGGTGGCGTCGAGTCGCCCATAGAGGATGTTTTCCCGCACCGTTCCGCCAAAGAGCAGTGTTTCCTGCGGGACGATGCCGATCTGGGCGCGCAGGCTGCGCTGCGTCACGCTGCGCAGATCGATTCCATCGACGGCTACGCGCCCCGCCGTCGGATCGTAGAAGCGCGGGATCAGGTTGAACATCGTGCTCTTGCCCGCCCCACTCGGCCCGACCAGCGCCACGACTTCGCCAGGGGCAATGTCCAGGGTCACGTCGTCGAGCACCTCAATACCATGTTCATAGCTGAACGATACGTGATCGAACGTGATCTGCCCCTTTACGGGGGGCAGTGTCGTGGCGTTCGGGGCGTCCATAACACCCGGCTTGGTATCGAGAATCTCGAACACACGCCGCACTGCCCCCAGTGCCTCGCGGAACTGCCCGTACAGGCTCGCCAACCCGCCGATATTGGCCGCTATGGTCAGGCCGTAGATCAGGAAGCCGCTGATCATGCCGAATTCCAGCCGACCTTCGATCACTTCCCGTCCACTGAACCACAGCACGGCGGCGATAGCGCTAAAGCCCAGAAAGGCCATTAACGCGCCAAACAACGAACGGAAAACCGCCAGCCGCATCGACGCCGCAAAGGTGCGCTGCATGGCGCTGTTGTAGCGGTTAACCTCGTAATCTTCCCGCGTGAAGCTCTTGACGACGCGAATACCTTGCAGGCTTTCTTCCACTGTGACCGTCGCGTTTGCTAGTTCGTCCTGCACCCGCGTGCTGAGATTCTGGAAGGAGCGCCCAAAGACAATGGCGATCACGGCAATTACACCCGCCAGCGCCAGGATGAAAATCGTCAGGCGCGGGTTAAGGAGAAACACGATGACCACCGATCCGATCAGCGACAACCCCTGGCTGAGGAGTTGCGTCACGTTGTTGGTCAGGACGGCGCGCACCTGCGTCACGTCGCTCGAGATGCGCGACACGATCTCTCCTACGCGGCGGTTGGCGTAGAAGTCCAGCGAAAGGTCTTGTAAATGCTTATACAGCATCGTGCGCAAATCAAGGACGATCCGTTCGCCAATGAATGTCAGGTTGTATCCCTGTAAAAACGAGCCTGCCGATTGCAGCAGAAACAGCCCGACCAGCGCCGCCGCGATACTGTTGAGCTGGTTCATATCTTTCTGGCGCAGGACCGATTCGAGCAGTTGGACGATCACCAGCGGGAACACCAGACCGATAGCGCTGTAGAAGATCAGTGCCACAACGACAATCACCATTCGCAACTTATAAGGGCCGAGGAAGCCCAGCAGCCTCGACCAGTTGACCGGTGTGTTGGGTGTCTCGCCGGATTCACTTTGCGCTCTACGCCGCGACATTCCGCGACCTCTACCGAAGGCCATAACGCATTTATCCTATTCTCGCCAGTGTGATCGCTGGCAACCTCTCCGGGTAGCACAAATCCTACACGCTGAAGTGGCTCAAGTCACGTGCTGCCCAAGCCAGCCCCAAACTGACTCCTATTACGTCGGGCCGGGCTTTAGAGTTTCGAGAAGCCCGGATCATCCGCGTTTGCCAACTTACAGCATGGCATGTACACTTGCCGCCCGCAACCAATTTCGACGATTCGCGTATCGCAATGTAATCGGTTGTGTTATCTATGTCTGAACGTTATCCCATTCGAAGCACTTATCCCACTCCGAGGAGGAACCTTTGCTGCCCGATACCGTCAGCATCAAAATGCGCGGGGTACTTCGTCTGACGCGCTGGAGAGAGTATGTCCCCTTTGTCATTCCGGTAACCTCTTTAGGAGCCATCCTGGCGGCCCAACCTCAGAATATTGCGCTAGACTGGCGGCTGGCCGTGACTATCCTGGCAAACATCCTGGCAGTGGGCTATGCCTTCATGATTAACGACATTGAGGACGCCCCGGACGACGCCCGCGAAGCGCAGCGCGCCGCCCGCAACCCGGTGGCAAACGGCGAGCTTACCCCCAAGCAAGGCTGGATGGCCTCTCTGAGCGTCGCGGCCCTGACCCTGGTGTTGTTCAGCCTGGTCGGTGTGTGGCCGTTCATCATCGGCAGCCTGACTCTGGCGCTCTCCCATTGCTATTCCTGGAAGCCGATTCGCCTGAAAGCCTGGCCCGTGACCGATATTCTGTCGCACTCGCTCATGCTCAGTGGTCTGCTCTTTCTGGCGGGCTACTTCGCCTATGGCAATAATCCTGGCCTGGTCTGGTTGGTGGCGCTGGCCGCAACCCTGATCTCGGTCTACGGGCAGCTTTACAATCAACTCCGTGACTACGAGATGGATAAGGCAGCCGGCCTGTATAACACCGCGATTGTGGTCGGCAAAAACAATGCGCGGTTGCTGATGTATTCGTCGGTGGCGCTGGCCCTGATCCTGATGCTCTACGCCATCTACAAACAGATCATCCCCCTGTGGATCGTCAGTATTCCGGTGCTGGTTGCACCTGTGTTTTATTTTGTGCGCACGCCGCAGAGCGACATGCGTGGTGGGCCGATTGCCGAAATCAGCGGTACGGTGCAGATGCAGTTTCTGGTCCTGGCAAATGTGACCATTGCCATCTGGTTGATCGCCGTCATGCTGCGTCTTGCCTGAGCATCGCCTCAATCGATATGTGTACAGCCCGCTTAGTGCGGGCTGTACTGCTTGATCAAGGCTGTTGAAATAGTTGCCACACGCGCCAGGCCGCCCTAAAATACATCGGCAGGGACCTGGCGTCACTGGAAACGAGCTTGGTTTTCACGCATGGCATCCAGAATACTCGTTGTTGACGACAAGGCAGAAGAAATCGAACCGGTTCTGGCGCTGCTGCGAGAGGACGGCCACGATGTGACACTCGCCACCAGGAGCGATCAGGCCGTTCGCCTGGTAGAGCAGACGTTGCCCGACCTGATCATGCTCGACACCGGAATGCCGGGCCTGGATGGGATCGAAACTTGCCGGCTCCTGAAGCGCAACACCGGTACTTCCCAGATTCCGGTCATCTTGATCACGCAAAGCACCACCGCCGACGCGCAGGCCGAATTGGCGCGTGCCGGGGCCAACAGCTACGTGACGCGCCCGGTACAGGCGTCTGATCTCCGGCAAAAGATCAGCGCGATCTTTACGGAGAAAAATGACACGCTGAACGACAATCGCCGTTTGCTTGAGGAAACCTGTCAGGCCGCTCTGACTATCCTGCCCTGTAACCTGGCCTGGCTGCTGATCGCCGAAAACGGTGCGCTGGTGAGCCAGGCCGTTGCCAGCGATCAGGGCGCTGGTGCAAGCGAAGCCTTTCTGCATCAGGTCAAAACGAGCATGTCCAGGCCGGGAACCGGCCCGCTCTCCAATCAGATTGCATTCTCGTTGTCGGCAAGCGGCAACCCGCTGGTCGAGGCCGCCCGCGCCACAACGCCCTCGATCAACGTGCCGCTGACGCAGTTGCGCGACACGCCGGAAGGCAGAGGCCTGTTCCGCGCCGTCAACCAACTGCGCCTGAGCTTCGTCCATTTTCTACCGTTGCGCAACGCCGGCCAGATTATCGGAATGCTGGTGCTGGCGACCAAAGACATGCACGACATGGCATCGCCGCGTGGGCAGCAAATTCTGAATGCGCTCGCCAACCAGGCCGCTACCGTTGCCGATAACGCCCGGCTGGTCGTCGATCTCGCTAGGCGCGAGGATCAGATGAAGGTCGAGCAGGCTTTTCGGAAAATGGTGCTGGACACGATGGGGGATGGCCTGGCCGTCATCGACGAGCAGGCCGTCATCCGCTACGTCAACAACCGGCTGCTGCGCATGTCCGGCTACACGCGCCAGGAGCTTTACGGTAACAGTATCGGCGTCATCTTCCATCCCGCCGGACGCGAGCGCCTGGTCAGCAGCCTGAAACGGCATGGCCGTTCGACGGTCAGTTTCAGCCAGCAGCTTGTGACCAAAAACGGGCACGTGGTGCCGGTCTTGATGTCTCGAGCGACGGCTTCTGCGACGGGGACCACCGGTGATTACAGTACCGTGCTGGTGCTGACCGACCTGACCGAGCAAAAGCGCCGCGAGCAGGCGCTCGAAAAGCAAAGCGTGCGGCTGCGAGCGCTCAACCGCGCCGCGCAGGCTATTACCTCTGCACTGACCCTGGACGACGTGGTATTGGTGATGTTGCAGTCCGCTGCCGAAGTGGTGCAGTGCACGACCACCTGCCTGTTCCTGAAAGACGACGACCAGTCATCAATGCAGTTCCACGTCGTCGCAGCCAGCGGGCCACAGGCCGACGCGTTGCGCGGCATTTCTGTGCAGCCTGGCGAGGGCATTGCCGGGAAAGTCGTCGAAACGCACGTGCCGCAGCTTGTGCCCTCTGTTCGCAACAATCCCCAACTGGAAAAACAGATCGAACGCGACGGTTCTTCGGTCATTGCCGTGCCACTGATGATCATGGACGAGGTGATCGGCGTGCTGGAAGCCATCAACAAGGTAGAAGGACAGTTCAGCCAGGACGACATTGAGACGCTTGAGAACCTATGCGCTGCCGCTTCCGTTGCCATCGAAAACGCGCGCCTGTTCGAGCAGACGCAGCGGCGTGTCAGCGAACTGAGCACCATGCTCGAAGCCAGTTCCGCAGTCTCGTCCACGCTTGAAATCAGCAGCGTCCTCGAACTGATTGCCCGCCGCCTTGCCGAAGCGCTCAACGTGGCGCGCTGCTCCATTGCGTCCTGGGATCGCAGCGCCAGGCAGTTGAGTGTCCTGGCTGAGGTATGCAACGCCTATTGGCCGCCAGGACATGGCCCGGCACGATCAGTCACTTCGACACCGCTCGCCATCAGCGTGCGGCAGAGCGGGCAGCCAGCCTGGGCACATATCAACGATCTGGGCCTTGACCCCCAGGTGATAGAGTGCCTGAACCAGCTCAAGATGTCCGCACTACTGCTGGTTCCACTTCGCCTGGGAAAGCATATCAATGGGATCATCGAACTCTACAGCGATAGGAATCGGCAGGAGTTCACGCCGCAGTATCTTCAGTCGGTTGGCGATGCCGTGGCGCGCTGGCTCGAACAGATGCGCAACCGCCAATCCGAAGATTGGTCTGACCGTGAAAATCTGTCCGATCTATGCCAGTGGGTCATGCGCGCCAGCGACGCGACGTGGTGTGTCCTTTCAACCTGGAATGGGCGAGAGCGACTGGCCCGATCCGTGCGGGAGGTCGGCTTTGCCCTGTGGAAGGAAAAAGCGGGCGTCGATTATGCCTTGTCTACCTACCCGACCATGGCGACCAGCCTCGAACAGGGCCTGCCGATGGTGCTCTATCCGGCGCTGCTGCATAACGATCCCAACGAACGCCAGTTGATGGCCCAGGCCGGGATGCACACCGGGCTGATTATCCCGCTGCTGGTACGTGGTGAGGCCAGTGGCCTGGTCAAACTGCTGGACACAACAGAAGAACGCAGTTTCGACATTGCCGAAATCTCGCTGTGCCAGGGCATCGCCAACGTGGTCGGCAGCGCCATTGAAAACGCGCAGTTGTACGAGTCGCTCGAAAAACGCGCCAACGCCCTGCAGGCCGCCTACGATGAACTGCGACAGGCCGACAAATTGAAGGACGACCTGATCCAGAACCTTTCTCACGAACTGCAAACGCCGCTGCACCAGGTCATCATGCAGATCAGTCTGCTGGCCGACGACGCTTTCGGCCCTGTCAGCGATGCCCAGCGCGAAGTCTTGCAAGCTATGTTAAACAAGCTCACCCAGACCGGCGATCTGGTGCGCGACATGGTTTCTCTGAATACCCTGGACACGGAAAAATTGCAGTTTGCCGAAGTTCGGCTCGAGGCGGTTGTGGAGAGTACCCTGCGCAAGGTGCAGCCCAATGCTAACCAGGCAGGGTTGAAGATTGTGTCGAGAGTAATGCCCAACCTGCCAGGAGTCTGGGCCGACTCCACCCGCCTGGGTGAACTGCTGGAGCAGCTACTCGACAACGCCATCAAGTTCAGCCCCAGAGCCGAGCGTAAAGCGGATCGCATCGATGTCCTCGTTGAGGATACAAACAACCCGCTGCTTCACGTTTGCGTGCAGGATTACGGGATCGGTATCCCCAAAGCCGAATTTGATAAAATCTTCCAGCGTGGCTACCAGGTAGACAGCAGCATGACCCGGCGTTTTGGCGGTACGGGCCTGGGCCTGTCGCTTGCCCGGCAGATCGTCGAGGCGCATGGCGGCAAAATCTGGGTAGAAAGTACGGTGGGTGAGGGCAGCCTGTTTCACTTCACGATTCCCAAATTCAGTGTAAAATTCCAGAGTGGTAGCTGAGGCGTAACTAACCCTACGGAGTGGCATGAGCATCTTTGCAACGTTCGGCACGATCTTCCACACGGCCTATATTCTGTTCTGCTTTGCGCTCGGCATCTGGTCGGGGGTGGTCTGGCTGCGTGGCGGGGCGCTAGGCGGCCAGTTCTGGGGGGCAATGTGGAGCTGCACCATCCTGGCTGTGTTCAATCTGCTGCTGTGGCTCGGACGTTCCCTCTCCGGCGAGCAACTTCGGCCCGTCTACCTGCTCTACGAACTGTATTTTATTGTGGTGCTGCCCGGTACGTTTGCACTGCTGCGCGGGCGCGATGACCGGGTCGCTGCGGGTATCTTCGCCGGGGTAACGATCTTCTCAGCACTGGCTGCCATCTCCGCAGCCGACCCCACGCGACACGTGATCGCACCGCTGCCTATCACGCCTACCCCGGTAGGCTAATACAGGTGAACGTTATGACTCGCGTCCTGGTTGTTGATGACGAAATCGATACCCTCAATTTGCTCCGCACGATCCTTGAGATCAGTGGCTACCAGGCGTTTACTACGCTCAATTCCGTTGATGCGATCACGCTGGCAGAAGTCGAACACCCCGATTGCGTGCTGCTGGACATCATGATGCCGCAGTTGGACGGTTTCACCTTATGCAAGATGATGCGGTTGCACCCGGCCACGCAAAACCTGCCTATCGTCTTCGTCACGGCTTATTCAGCACTTGACCTGGAAGAACGGCGTCTGGAAGCAGGCGCGGACATGGTGTTGCCCAAACCTATCGGGATGGACGTGCTGATCGAAGCGGTTGAAAAAGCGACGGCGATGCGCAGCACCCGTGCCCCCGAAGCCGCACCCGCCCCCGCTGCGCCAACCAGCAGTGCCAACGCCATTAGCACACCCAGGCCCGCCCCAGTGGATGGGAACAAGCCCACTGTTGAGCCTCTGGCTACTGAACCCCTGGCCGCCGAAACCGTAGCCACTGAAACGCCGACCAAGCCTGCTGTCGCCGTCGAAGCGGCTCCGAAGCCTGCCGCCGAGCCGACAGCCACCGTCGATACGACTCCCACAGTGCCGACCAACCCGGGGAATATTTGAACTGCTGGCTTCTCCGCCTGCGATTCGAGAGTCAGCGCTTCAACCGCTCGATCAGCTTCTTCGGCGCAACGGCCCGATAGCTTTCCTCTATCCAGCGCTTGAAGAGATCGACGGGTGGCTCTTCGTCGGGCGGGAAACGCACGGTGACCCAGCCGCTCTTGCCCAGGTTGTAGCCCGAAGGTCGCGTAAACGGAAAATTCAGAGCATCGTCGCCGGAAACGGGCAACTTGACCGTGAAATTGACGCCTTTATCGAAATCTTCAACCGCCCCCAGGAATACGAAGATTTTCTTATTCACCTTGATCACGGATTCGCCCCAGGGAAATGCTTCGTAAGCGCCCGGAAAATTCATGGCGAATTCACGAAGCGCCTGTTTTGTTTCTCGACTGGTCATCGCCCGCTTCCTGTAACCTGCTCGGACGCCATCTGCGGACTATGGGAGATTCAGATCGATTCCGAAGTTTTCCTGGAGCATTCGCGTATACTCAGCCGAGTCGGCCAGCGTTCGTTCTGTCCGCGTGCCGTTAACCGTCGTGATCAGGCGCATATCGCTGAGTGTGATGCGGCCATCGGGCGTGGCCCGTGTGCAGATACGCCGCTGTGTGAAGGAGGACTGCGGCGAGGTCTGCTGGTAGAGGCACATCTCCTGGTAATCGGCTAACTGGCGCGGCTGAAGCGTAAAGCGGTATTGGGCCTCCCAATGGCCGTCGCGCTCTCGCTGCATCAGGATCAGGTGTGAGCCGTCCGCGTCGAGACGGTAAGCGCGCTCATCCTGCGGCTGCTCCCGGCGTTCGTCAAGCAAGATCGGCTCCCGGAACGAATCGCCAAAGCCCACATCGGCCAGCCAGCGTTGTTCAAGCGTGACGAGCAGGGTCATGTGGTCGAACTCCGGGCCGAACTGCCCATCACGGCTCATAACCCCGGCGGACAGCATCTGAACGTTGAAGCCAAGTTCGCGTAGCAGCCAGGCGAACAGGCCGTTCAATTCGTAGCAGAAGCCGCCACGCCGCCGTTCGACGATCTTGTTGAACAGCGCAGCCTCGGCCAGCACAATCGGGCGGCGCAGCGGAATGTCCAGGTTCTCGAACGGCACGCTCATCAGGTGCGCCATGTGCAGACCGCACAGCGTTTCCGCCGATGGAGCCAGCGATCCGGTGTAGTTGATCCGATCCAGGTAGGCGTTAACGTCCATGCTGCCTCGACTGGTATCAGCTTTCGCGGAGCATCCCGCCGAAGGGACTGGCATTCATCATGAAGGACGCACTCTTCTCGAAATAATCCTTCATCGTCGAATAGGCGGGTTCGGGGATGTGCGTTTCGTCCAGCGCGGCCAGCATATTCCGCAGCCAGGCATCGCGCTCTGCCTCACCGATCACGAACGGCGCGTGGCGCATCCGCAGCCGGGGATGGCCGCGTTCGTCCGAGTAGGTGGTTGGCCCGCCAAAATACTGGATCAAAAACAGGCGCAGCCGTCGCTCTGCCCCACTCAGGTCGGCTTCGGGATAAACCGGGCGCAGCACCGGATCGGATTCGACGTGGCGGTAAAACGCCGCCACCAGCCGGACAAAAGCATCCTCGCCCACCAGCTCGTAAACTGATTTGTACTCGTGTGGCATACCGTCCAACCTGTCATCTTTTCCCGCTCTGCGAATCGGAGGAGGGCCAGGGCAAACCCTCATCCCTTCTTCTTCGCCGGGAACTTGCTCAATATGGTGGCTGCATCGGGAACGAGAGTCTTGTCGCCAAATTTCAGGCCCGCTGGCCCTTTGCCGTCCTGCGCGCGGGCCGATCCGCTGAACACAAACACGGGCGTCCCCTCGACGGCGAATTCTTCCTTCAGATAGGCTTGCCCGGTCTGGAAGCCCTCGCTGTCGATGCTGCACGACGTAACGATTCCGATCACTCGCCCGCGCCTGTCCACGATGGGGTCGCCATTCTGCGGCGGCCTGACGCCCCTGTTGTCCATGCGGAAGCGCGTTACGACGGCATCACGCCGCTGCTCGCGGGCGATATAGGCTTTCTTGCCGATGAAAAACGGCTTCCACAGCTTGACGTAGCTGGCGAACCCGGCATCGCCCGGCGTGAGCGCCATCGGGCCGCCCAGTTCGTGCCCATAAAGCGGCAGCCCTGCCTCGGTGCGGGTGCTATCGCGCGAGGCGAGGCCGCACGGTTTTGCCCCGGACTCGATCAGGGTATTGAACAGCGTCGCGGCTTCGTCGGGGTGGACGAACAGTTCAAAGGCAACCCGTTCGCCAGTATAGCCAGTGCGCGCCACGATCAGGTCGTGCCCACCCAGCGTGGCCCGCGTCACCGTTGACCACGCCATGTCCCTGATTCTGGCTTTGTCCGCATCCGAACCATGCAAGCTCAACAGGATGTCGCGGCTCTTTGGCCCCTGCAAAGCCACGTCCACCCGCCGATCCGCGCCGCTGGATGGGTCACGCAGGTCGCGCAGTGTGACATGTTCGGGATGTTCCAGCAAGCGTGCCCCTGGCCGATCCGGGTCGATCTGCACCTGGCCGTTGCGCACCGCGCTGGCCCAGGCCCAGTCTTTGTCATTGTTGCTGGCATTGACGACGATCATAAACTTTTCGCGTTCGAGACGGTAGACGTAAATGTCATCCAGCGGCGTGCCGTCCGTGCCGAGCAGATAGCTGTAATGGGCCTCGCCAGGCGCCAGCGTGGAAATATCATTCGTGGTCAGCGCGTTCAGGAAACCCTCGCTGGCCGGGCCGCTCACCTCCCAGACGCCCATGTGCGTCACGTCGAACAGGCCCGCGCCAGTGCGCACGGCGGCGTGTTCCTCGCTGACGCTGCTGTACCAGACAGGCATATCGTAACCTGCGAAGGGGGCCATCTTGGCCTTCAGCACGTCTTTGTGCAGTGCGGTCAGCGGCGTGGTTTTGAGCGATTCGCTGGCCGGCTCGACCCACTGGAAAGCGGGCAGGGCAGGCGCTTTTGGCCCCGCATACTTGGCGCCATTGACACCGACGAAATAATCCTTGACGGGCGCGTACCCGGCCAGCGGGTCGGCGGGGGCGGGCAAAGGCGTCACGTCCGAGAGCAGGCGCAGCGCCACCGGGCCGGGAACCTTGCCGTACAGGTCGGTTTCGTCGTAGACCACAAAGCCATCGGAGAGCGCTTGCAGCCATTCGATCACGCCCAGCGTCAGGCGGTCATTGCTTTTCAGGTGCAGCCGGTAAGTGTCCTCCGCGGTCCGTTCCAGGACGCCCGCCGCCATCAGCGAACCGTCCTCGTACAGCACGCAGGTTGGCTCGGTATCGCCAACCCCGAGCGGATACACGGCGCTGGTCAGCGCCGTGTGCAGGAAGCGGGAAGCTTCTGGCCCACGCACTTCGATCACGCCCGGCCCCGCATCGTGATCGTCCCACACGACCAGATGGTTACGGCCTTTGGTGGCCGCTTTTTTGCCGACGACAGGTAGCGTGTAATCGATGCCTGCCTCGGTACAGAGTTCGTCCACCTCGCGCCGGACGGTGGTATACACTTTGTAATCCATCTTGGCGCGGGCGTCGGCCTTGCCGCCCTTGCCATCGTAGCTGAACGGTTTGGCCGAGGTCAGCACATTGGCGATGGCGTCTGCCAGCCGATCAATTTCCCTGTCCTTGAAGCCGCGCTGGGTGATCCAGGGCGTGCCGAGCCGGATGCCCGAAGGTCGCGCCGCCGAATCATCGCCGGGGATCGTGTTGCGGTTGCAGGTGATCCCGACCAGATCAAGCATCCGGGCCGCCATGTCGCCGCTCAAACGAGTGCCGTCTGCGCCCACCACACTGCCGCAGTCCACAACCAGCATGTGCGTATCCGTGCCGCCGTAAACGATACGCAGACCTTTGTTCGCCAGAACTTTCGCCAGCCGTGCTGCGTTGCGCGCCGTCTGGATTTGCAGTTCCTTGAATTGGGGCGTGGTCGCCAGTTTGAAGGCCACCGCCAGCGCCGCAATCGCGTGCATGTGCGGGCCGCCCTGCTCGCCGGGGAACACGCCGCGATCCAGCTTCTTCGCCAGATCGGCCTTGTGCGTGACGATCACGGCGCCGCGTGGCCCGCCGAGCGTCTTGTGCGTGGTGAAGGTGACGACGTCGGCAATGCCCACCGGCGAGGGGAAGACCCCGGCGATGATCAGCCCGGCTACGTGTGCAACGTCGGCCATGAGCAGCGCGCCGCATTCGTCCGCGATCTTGCGCAGGCGCATCCAATCCGGCGCAAGCGGATACGACGAGTAGCCGCCGATGATGATCTTGGGCCGGTTCGCCAGCGCGACCTCGCGCGCCTGGTCGTAATCGATCTGCTCCGTTTTCGGGTTGATGCCATAAAAGACCGAATGGTACTGTCTGCCGCTGCGCGCCGCCGGGCTGCCGTGCGAGAGATGCCCACCGTGCAGCAAGTCCATACCCATGATCGTGTCGCCGGGCTGGATCAGGGCCGTGTAGACGGCGCTGTTGGCGGGCACACCGGAGAGCGGCTGCACGTTGACAAACAACCTGTCGGCGCTCACCCGCTCATTGGCGAACAGTTGCGCGCCGCGCCGCCGTGCCAGGGCCTCGACCAGATCGGCAAACTCCGTACCCTTGTAATAACGCGGGTCACTGTAGCGCCGGAACTCCGCCAGCCGCAAGTCAACGTCCAGGATTTCATCCTCGGACATGTTGCGTGTATCTTCGGGCGGGTAGCCCTCGGCGTAGATATTGTGGAACTGCGTGGACAGCACTTCCCGCACCGCCCAGGGAATGGTGGCTTCCGACGGGATCAGGATCAGGCGCCGAATCTGGCGCTCCGCTTCCAGGTTGATCAGTTCAGCCACGCCGGGATCGACGTCGGCCACGTCGCCGCGAAACAGGAAATCCTTCAATGTCATCAAGGGCTTCTCCGGGGGAATATAACGCCAGCTTACGGCGCAGATCGGCACGCAAGAACATTCACAGGCAACCTTCTGCCTGGAATTGTAGCATGTCGGGGGTGGCTTCTCAATGAAGGGCCGGGGACTGAGTACAGATTGGGCCGAACACTCAACCCCCTGCCCTGGTTACTGTTTTTGGCCTTGCGTGATCGACAGCTCGTAGCCGCCGGACGTCGCGCCGCGAGTGCCATTGTAACGGTAGACGACGATGGTGTACTGGCCTGGGCCGGGCAAATTCCGCTGCTCGAAGCCTGCCTGCGCCATTGTTTCGTCAGCAGAGGCGCTGGTGATTTCCTGCTGGTTCGCGCCCAGGATTTTGAAGTTGGGGATCAAAGTGCCGCTCGTCCGGCGCACGACAATGTTTACCGGGTCGGCGGTCTGCGCATTGAACGACCACGAGTCCTGCCATTTGGCATTGGTCAGTGTACCCTTGACCGGCGTACCGATCTGCACCTGGCCCGCGCTGGTCTTAAAGGCCGGGCTGTCCTCGCCCGCCCCCTGAAGCACCACCGATAGCTCATATTTGCCCGTCGTAAGCCCGTTCTCATTGTCGGTCCGGGCGACGCGCACTTCGTATTTGCCGGGGCCGGGCAGGATGGTTTCAAACTGCGCCGAGTCGCCGTCATCTGTCGGATAGCCGCGCTGGATTTCCTGGTTGTTAGCGCCGAACAGGTAGACCACCGGCATCAGGTTGCCATCGGTGCGCGTGGCCGTGATCAGGACACTATCCTTCGCCTGTGCATCCAGCGTCCACACGTCCATCCATTTGGCATTGGTCAGCGTGCCGTTGACCGTCGCGTCATTGGTGACTGGCCCTTGTGGTTTGCTGAGTTCAGGGCGTTCTGGCCCGGCCCCATCCAGTGCCACAGTCAGCGAGTATTTCCCGGCAGAGCGTCCATCGCGCTTGTTTTCGCGCAGCACCACGACCGTATATTGGCCGGGGCCGGGCAGCTTGTAGTGGGCAATTTTGGCCGAGTCGCCGGTGGGCGCCAGGTAGCCCTGGGTGATGCTGTTGCCGCTGCTGTCGAGCAAATCGAGTTGCGGCCTGATCGTGCCATCAGCGCGTGTGGCTGTGATCGTCACCACGTCTTTGGCCGTCGCGCTGAACGTCCAACCCTCTTTCCATTTGGCGTTGGTTAGTTCGCCGGTTGCGGGCTTGTCAAATTCAATCGCGGACGGATTGAGCTTGAGCGCCGGGCTATCTTCCGCCGTGCCGAGCAGCGCCACCGTCAGTTTATAGTTGCCGGTGGTTTTGCCATGCTCATCTTGCCAGCGGCTGACGAATACGATGTAAGTGCCTGGGCCGGGGAAATCAACGTAGTTGATGGCTGCGCGCGCGCCCGTCTCATCGTAATCCGCACCGGACACGCGCTGATTGTTGCTGTCCCGCAATTCGACACGCGGAAGCAGCGTTCCGCTCGTGCGCTCCACCGTGATGGAGACCCGATCTTTGGCTTGCACGTCGAGTGTCCAGCTTTCACTGAAACTGGCATCGGAGATTTCGCTTTCGACGGGCGTATCATACTTGACGGTCTTGCCGGCCTGGGCGACTGCCGTCCGCAGAGGCAAATTGAGCGCCGCGCCGACCAGCGCCAGCAGACTGATCATCGAAACGACACGCAATGTCCAGGCATTCGAGCAAGTTAATTTGAACATAGACATCCCTTGAGTCTCTTGGCAACAGGTTGATGCGCTCAGACTAGCACAGCTTACCGTGCCGCGCCAGCGAGGGCGGACGCGCCGCAGGAGTAGGTGCAAATCAGGCATTCCCCTGACCTGACCTTATCCCTCATAGCCAGCGCCGCACAATCGCCTCAAGCGTGCCGTCGCGCTCCATATCGTTCAAAGCCGCGTTGATCGCCCCCGCCAGATCGTAGCTCAACAGGCGCACCGCCAGCGCGTACACGTCGCTCGTCACCCTGTCCGGGCTGATCGACGGCCCCTGATGCGTGCGCAAGTACAGGCGGGCCGTCACCCAATCGGTGAGGGCGGCGTCGGCCTTGCCCTGCTGTACCGCGTCCATCGCCTCGTCGGGCGTCGTAAAATGCGCGATGCCCAGACGATGCAGCCGCCGCTGCCAGAGGCGCGCCACCTCGTCCCCGGTGCTGCCATACTCCACCGCCACAGTGCGCCCCTCCAGGTCGGGCATACGCCGCAGTTTATCGTCCTGAGAGACGATGACCTGTCCCGCGTCGATGTAGCTGCGCGTGTACATCACCCGTCCCAACTGAGCCGGGTCAATGGACAGTGCCGAGATCAGCACATCGACCTGCCTGGTGTACAGCGAATCGTACAGGCCATCAAAGCCCATGTTGGTGATCTCGATCCGGGCGTGCAAGCGCCGCCCGATTTCGTTGATCAGGTCTACGTCCAGACCTACCGGTGTCCCGGACGGCGCATCGCTAAAGGGTGGGTAACTGGCGTCCATGCCGACCCGCAGGACGCCCGTCTGCTGCACGCGCGCCCACGTGCCATCGCTCGTGGGCCTGGAATGCCGCCACCGATAGAAGATGAACGCGACCAGCATGAGCGAGATCGCCGCCAGCGCCAGCCGCCGCCAACCACGCCTCATGGGGCCGTTTCTTTCCCCAGCGCATACGCCTGGATCGCGCTATAGATCGGCCTGAGCCGGAATTCGGTGGTGACCAGCGCAAAGTAATCGGGGTAGCTGCGCACGGGTACGGGCACGCGGAAATACCAGATGCACAGGTTCTTGACGCTCGGCCAATGACCTTCCACCCAGCGGAAGCTGTCAATCGTGTACTGCAAGCGCTGGCCCGGATGCACGGCTTTCGTCCAGCGCGGGGCGTCGTTCCAGCCGCTCTCCGTGATGTAGATAGGCTTGTTGGCGTCACCGTGCTTTGCCATGACTGCTTGCAGCAGTTCAAAACGCCGGAAGTTCAGCTTATCCGGCGCGGGGGCAGCTTCAGGCGGATCGGTGAAGCCATAGGTATGCACGGCCAGCGCGTCAAAGTACGGCGCGGCCCCGGCCTCATACACCCGCTGTAAGTAGTCGATCTCGTTCATCCCGTAGGGGCTGCCGACGGGTTCCAGCGTCGGGGCCAGCGCGCCGCCCAGCACCAGCATCGACGGCGCAGCGGCATGGACGGCAATGTATACCGTGCGCAGCAGTTGGGCGTACTCGGCGGGAGGCACGTTGCGATAGCCCCATTCAAAGGCCAGATTCGGTTCGTTCCAGGGAACCACGCCGATCACTGAGTCCTGATAACGTGCCGCGAAGGCAGCCACGAAGCGCGCATAGTCGCCGTAGTGATCGGGCGTCAGATAGTTGTGCGAGGTCTGCTGCTCGGTTGGGTCGGGGCGCGCCCAGGCCGGAACCACACCCAGCCGCGCGATCACGTGCAGCCCTTCTTGCTGCGCCAGCCCGATGATCCGATCCGGGTGATGCCAGTCGTACACTTCCCTGCCAACCTCGATGTAGGCCCAGGGGAAAAACTCGACGATGGTCGGCGCGCCCATCTGCCGCACCAGTTCCAATGATCGCTGGATCTTCCAGTCCTCGACTTCATCCCGAAGCTGCGTGTGCACGCACACGATGGGATGCTCTGTTACTACGCTTTGCGGCGGGTGAGGTTCCAGGCGCGGCGGAGCCGGAGTCAACGCGCCCAGGCAACAGATGAGAATCACCAATCGCATGGCGAGGGGTGCTTGCCGCCACAACCAGCGTGCATAGGGCCTGGCGTTTTGGGCTGCCTGAGCGAAGCGCGCAACGGTGGTCTGCAACGGGTGCAAAGCCTAGGACTCAGGTGCGGGGCGAGAGTCATGGTCAACCTCACCCCCCAACTCCCTCTCCACTGTCAGGGAGCAAAAGACCAGGACTCCCCTCTCCACCAGAGTGGAGAGGGGCTGGGGGTGAGGCAGAATTGCAGATGATGGCCCCTGTTGGAGAGGGGAATGGGGGGTGAGGTCAACGCTTTTACCGTGCGTCATCTTCGAGGATGCCGTACAGCATCAGGTCAACCATACCGTCGATCCACGCCCGTTGCGGAAACATGCGCATTGCCACGCGCGCCACCTGGGGCATGGCCTGCTCGGACAGGACAAAACCCATCAGCATGGCGACCAGCGCTCTGGACAGGATCACGTCGGACACGGGGCGAAGCTGCCCGGTGGCTTTCAGCCGTTCCAGGAACATTGTCGCCCTGGGGAATAGCTTCGTGCTCAGGCTGGCGAGAAACGCGCCATGATTGGCCTGCACATCCAGCGCCGCCAGTTCCAAAAAACGTTTGTTGTCTTGAATGGCCCGGATGAGGCGGCGCATCGCGTCACGCAGAAGGTCATCGGCAGTGTCGCCCTGAACGCCGTCGAGTGCCGCTTCCAGATCGCGCAGCGGGCTGTAGCTGGCAAGCAGCGCTGCGAACAGGCTGCCCTTGTCGGCGTATTGCGCCCGCACTGCGCCTACGTCCAGGTGCGCCTCTGCCGCGATCTGCTCAAGGGTCGTTCCGGCGTAACCCTGAGTGCGGAACACGTCGAGGGCGGCAGCCAGCAAGTCGGATTGCGCTGCGGACATGGGTCGGTCAGCGTTCGGAGGCGGGACGCCGAGCGCCTAGGTCGGTGATCTGCCGGATCAGTGCCACCAGCGCCAGCCCCAACTTAAAGGCATCGGCGGTTTCAATCTTGGCCGGAATGGCACCCACCGCGTGATTTTCTTCGGCGGCGCGGGCATACAGGTGAGCAGCAGCCAACCCGGTCAGCAAGCCGATCACGCCGCCGGCCAGATGTGCAGTCATCTTCCAGTTATTGTTCGCCATAGGTAATTAGCGCAAGGGGACTGTCGCGTTGACGCGCCAGCGGAATTGCGCATCTCTCCTTTCTTTGCTAGCATCTACCTCATCGATTGCCCTCATGGGCATGGTCACAACGCCCTTTACCAACTTCAAGTTTGGTGGCTGTACAGGGTAGTCCTGTACGTAAGACTTGAAACGCTGTAAGGACGGCGTGACCCAGTGGGCCTGGATCGGGCCTTCAGGCGTCAACGTAGAGCAGTCGCTCATGCGTAGCCTGAGAAGCTGTTGCTTAAAAGCAGAACCTTCTTCTATGAAGCTGTCTGTTTTAGCTGACAGAG
>Ga0070741_10000417_pt1 | contig 158149 bp, 126 predicted proteins | sample Coa_R1_4_FD_66440 | JGI IMG/M metagenome (GOLD analysis project Ga0070741, IMG submission 66440) | Surface soil microbial communities from Centralia Pennsylvania, which are recovering from an underground coalmine fire - Coalmine... | ecosystem: Environmental > Terrestrial > Soil >... | reverse complement strand
GTGCCGTCCGACAGGGTCAGCAGGCGCAAGAGGCCCATGTCGCCGCCAACGGCAGGCTTGCCGTTCGGCTCGACAGGCAGGGGGTCAGGACAGTCAAGCTGCAAGTATACGTACCAGCCCGACGCCTTGCGCTTGAGGACCATATGCTTAATTGTCGCGTCGTGGGGTACAAAGCGATGCAGTTTAACCTTGATGTTCCCTACGTTCTGCACGCGCAGCACGAAGCGGTCATAATAATCGTCGTATTCCAGCTTCGCCCCGTCGCCGTAGGTGTACTCGACGCTGTGGAAACGGTTATCGCCTTTGAACCGGGGATGACCGGGCGTCTCGCCCGCTTTGACCCGCCGGAAGAAGGCCGCGTAAGCCTTGTCCACACGCCGCAGCGTGTGTTGCAGACTGCTGGCATTCAGAAGCAGGTCAGGAAAGGCGTTGCGCCAGTCCCGGAAGTACGGCCACTGGCTGAGGGCGCTCTGGTGTTGGCCCGTCGCTTTATAAGCGTTGCGGCACTGCGCCAACGCCGCGTTGTACACCTCGCGGTGCTGCTCAAGCAGCGTTTCCAATGCCTCCCGCTCTGGCTTTCGGGGATACAGACGGTACTCGTAAGTACGCTTCACTTAGCTGCGCCGCTGCCCTTCAATCTTGTTCGTTCAGTAGATATAAATGAATTGTACCACACGCCGCTAATGTCGCAAGTGTTCGTTGTCAAGAGAAAGGAGGAGGGGCGCATTCCTCTGTCGCCTAAAGGCGGCAGTCCCCTGCGCCGAATTTTATGGCAAAAAGTGAGCGACTCCATTAGCCTGAACCAATCCGTGCGGGCAATTACGGTAGACGCCGTAGGAATGCCGGGCGTGCGCACCTTTTACCTACAGGTTGAACAGGGCGACGGGCGGAGGTGCTCGCTGCTGATGGAAAAGACACAGGCGTTGATGCTGGCTGACCAGATTGAGGATTGCCTGGAAGGGCTGTCACGGCGCTATCCGCAGCTTATACCTGTCAGACCTCTGAACACGCCTGCGCTGCGGGGGCCAGAACCAGAATCGGTCATGTTCCGGGCCGGCCACTTTGCGCTACAATACAACGGTGAGGCCGACCTGATCGGCCTCGAAATTTCCGAACTGCGCGGTATCGACCAGGGTACGCCAGCCGTGTTGCTCGTATGGGCTACACGCCAGCAGATGCACGCTCTGGCCGATCAGGCCCGGCGCGTGGCCCGCAGCGGATTGGCATCTGCGAGTTGATAACCTGTCCTGACACGAAAGGGTGATTCGAGGGCATGGCGAATGTCGAAATCGAACTGAACCCGGTAGATTTCATCACCATCGGCACTGTTGGCCCGAAGGGGCGGCGCCTGTTCCATTTGCAAGCCGGTCGTGGCTCACAGATTGTGTCTTTGACCATTGAAAAGGAACAGGCGCGGGCGCTGGCAGAAGCCGTTGCCGAACTCCTCGATGATCTGAATAAGCAGCGTGAAAACACACTCAGCAGTGACGCGGTGGATATCCGAACGATGAATATGGATCTGCGCGAGCCAATTGATCCACAGTTTCGAGTAGCGCAGATGGGCCTGGGTTACGACGAGGAGCACGATCTGATCGTGCTGGTCGCACAGGAGTTGGTCGTTGCCGAAGAAGGGCAGGACCCGGAACTGTTACAGCCGGGTGTAGCACGTTTCTGGGCTTCTCGCCAGCAGATGCGCGCCCTGAGCACTCATGCCCTGGAAGTGGTGCGCCAGGGCCGTGCTGACCCGAAAAGTAACGGACGGTTGTTGTATTATTGGACGTAATGAGTTGGAGTGGGTAAGTAAGTAACCGGACATGACGAACCAATATTCGAGCGGCGCGCCCCGCCAGCCCCTCACAATCCCGCAACTGGTCCAACTCCTCGCCTGCGGTGAGATGCGCGAGGAACACGGGATGCTGCGTTGGAGTTCCAATTACGCATTCCTCGTGTCCATTGCCGAGGGCGATCTATCCGTGCTGGCCGTCTATAAGCCACAGCGTGGTGAGCGCCCGCTCTGGGACTTCCCGGATGGCACATTGTGCTACCGGGAAGTGGCCGCTTTCGTCGTCTCGAACGCGCTGGGCTGGCAGCTTGTCCCGCCGACAGTGCTGCGAGAGGGTTCGCGGGGCCTCGGCTCGGTGCAGCTATTTATTCACAACAATCCCGAAGTCAACTATTTCTCGCTGGATGAGCGCTTCGCCGACCAGTTGAAGCGCTTCGCGGCTTTCGACTACGTGATCAACAATGCAGATCGGAAAGGTGGGCACTGCCTGGTCGATGCTGACGGCCACGTCTGGGGCATCGATCACGGCATCGGCTTTCACACGGCTCCCAAGTTGCGTACCGTGATCTGGGATTTCGCCGGGCAACCTGTGCCCGAGCCGCTGCTCAAAGATGTGCAGCGGGTCTGTGCAGAAATCGAAGACCCTTGCAATGCTGTTCGTCTGGAACTCGACAAACTGCTTGCCGACACCGAAGTCCAGGCCCTGCAGGCCCGGATGCGGCGGCTCGTGCAGCGCCGCGAGTACCCGCGCCCCGGCCCCGGCCCCAACTACCCCTGGCCGCCCGTCTGAGCAGCCCTCACAGCCTCCAGAACAAGACCATACCGATCACGAGGACGACGAAGCAGACAATGGTCAGGCCCCACCCCGCCCGGAAGAAATCACCGAACCGGTAGTTGGCTGGCCCGATCATGAGCATATTCACCGGATGGGCCAGCGGGGTCAGAAATGAAGCTGAACAGGCGATGGCCGAGGCAACAGCAATGGCCTGTGGGTTGGTGTGCAGGCTGATGGCTGCGCTGATCACCACTGGCGCAGTGATCAGGGTTGTGACCTGCCCCGCAATGATCTGCGACAGCAAGGCTGTGAACAGGAACGAACCTGCCGCAAGGCCCAGTGGGCCGAAGGGCGCTACCAGGCTGACCACCCCCCGTCCAATCGTGTCGGCCAGGCCGGTATTAACCATCGCCAGACTGACCGGATACATGCCCGCAATCAGAATGATCGCCTGCCATTCCATCGTGTGGTAGGCTTCTTCCATCGTCAGCAGACCCGAAACCAGCATCGCCACCGCAGCGATCAAGGTTGCCAGATAGACCGGGAAACCCAAGATGGAGGCAATGATTGCCCCAAAAGTCACGCTTACGGCAAAGGCGGCCTGCCGCCACTGGACAGGCTGATCGCCCGGATCGGTTTCCAGGGCGATAAAATCGGAGCTGCGCTGCAAGTTTTTCAGGTTCCTCCGGTCACCAACCATGAGGATCGAGTCGCCCGGACGCAGTTTCATGTCCGCCACATCGGTGCGATAGCTGCGCCCTTCCCGGCGCAGTGCAACCACAGTAAACCCGTACCGGCTGCGAAAATCCAGCTCTTTAAGGGTATGGCCCTCCGCATTTGATTCAGGCGCAAGCACCGCTTCGATGAAGGTGACGCCGCGACTGCTGACATGACCATTGTTGGTTTCTCGCCCAATCTTGAGACCCTCGCTCGCCAGTTGGGTAACGCGCTCTTCCCGGCCCACCGTGAGCAGCAGATCACCGGGCCGCACGATCTGATCTGGGCTGGGCGCGAAAACGGCCTGGCGGCCATGCCAGATCGCCACCACAGCCAGACCCAGGCGTTGCCCGATGCCGATTTGCGCCAGCGACTTGTTGGCGAAGGGCGAGTCCGGCGGAATGCGCACTTCCCACAACCGTTCACCAAGCTGGTAGACATCCTCCAGTTCGCTACCTGTGCGCCGGGCAACGACCTGCTCCGGCGACGGCTCACGATCAGGGAGCAGGCGCTTGCCAAACAGAGCAAGATACACGATCCCCGCAATGGCGATCAGCCCGCCGGTGGGCGTAAAGTCCAGGATGTGGAGCGGCGCTTGCGGCGGGTTCGCCGCGCGCAGCAGATCGCTGGCAATGATGTTGGCTGTGGTGAAATAGGTTGCTGCACCGCCTAGACAACTGCCGTAAGCAACCGGAATGAGCAGCTTGCTGGGCTTGATGCCTGTGCGCCGTGCCACTTCCATAGCGCTCGGCAGCACCAGCGCGCCGGCAGCCAGGTTGTTCATGAAGAGCGAGAAGAAAGCGGTGGTCGCCGTCAGCAGGACGATCAGCCGGGTTTCGGATTTGGAGCTGATCGCCAGGATGCCCCTTGCCAGCCACCGGGTGATGCCAGTTTTGTCCAGCGAGCGAGTGATGACGAACAGGCTGAACAGCGTGACGGTGACCGGTTCGGCCAGCCCGGAAATGGCTTTGATGGCATTATCAGGGGTGTTGGGTGCTCCGAGGACCCCCAGACCTAGAAGCTGGGCAACGCCCAGGGCAATTGCTGTAAGAAGTGCCGCGATGTCAAGGCGTACCCGGTTGGTGGTGATCAGGCCCAGTGGGATAACGATCAGTGCAATGACAAAGATCTGTGCCAACGACATGCGCTTGTCTCCTGCGAAAGAATGTGTCCTTTACGCTCACAGGTTTTTCTCGACGGCCCAACCCCCATCACGCACGATGGGTTCCGGCAGATCAGGATTCAGCAGCCCAGGCTCGAAGGTCAGCGCATTTCTGCCCTGTACGGCGTCGATCACGTCGCCCATCAGGTCGGCCAGCGCCACAGGCCGATCCAGCGCCTGCGCAATGTCATGCGGCGAATGGTCGTCCAGGCTGATGCCGTCCGGGTGGTCGAACATGATACGTGGCAGGATGATCAAGTTACCCAGGTCGCCCGCCTCTCGCAACTGCGCGATCACGTCTCCGCCCATCAGCAGCCCGGCGACGGTGATACCCTCACCTAGCCGCGTGTTGGCAATGGCTTTCACGCCGGCCTGCAAACCGGTGGCCGCGCTCAACTCCTGGGCAGCGCGGGCCAGCACCGGGGCGAACAGCCTGGCCGTGACCAGCGTGACGCGCTGCACTTTCGGTTTGAGCCGGGTCAGTTCGCGTTTGCGCACACTGGCCCATTCATCCTCGAAGGCGCGCACCATGCCCAGGCCGTTCTCGTGCAGCGCCAATCCATCGTACCAATCCAACGGCGGCAATGTTCGCCCGGCCACCAGGAACCATTCGTCGGTGGGGTAGACAAAACCGACGCCGAACCGCTTACGAAACTGTGCCTGCAACTGGTCGCAGGTGTCCAGCGTGGCAACCGCTTCGTCGCGGGTTGTGGTGCGCAGACCGTACCTATGGTGTTTGGTGAGACCCACCGGAACGACGCTCACGCTGCGCACCGTCGGCCACAGCGTCGCCAGGTCACGAATGCTGCGCTCCATCGCCGCGCCGTCATTCACGCCGGGCGTGATCACCAACTGGGTATGCACTTCAAAATGGTAGTGGGACAGTTCGCGCAGTTGGGCCATGATGTCCGGTGCGTTGGGGTTGCGCAAACACTTGCGGCGTAGTTCCAGGTCAGTGGCATGGACGGACACGTACAGCGGGCTGAGGTGCTGCTCAATGATCCGCTGCCAGTCGTGCTCGGAAAGATTCGTCAGCGTTACGAAATGCCCGAACAGGAACGAATAGCGGTAGTCGTCGTCCTTGATGTACAGCGTGCGGCGCATCCGGTTGGGCATTTGCAGCACAAAGCAGAACTCACACAGGTTGTTGCAGCGCCGGATGTCGATATCAAAGGTCGGGTGCTGGAATTCCAGCCCAAGCGGCTGATCGTACTGGCGCGGCCCTGCCAGAGTCAGCTCTTGCCCATCGCGGCGGATCAACAGTTCGAGCCATTCGTCCGCGCCGTAATACTGCACGTCGATCACGTCCTGGCACGGTTGGCCGTTGACGGCCAGCAGCTCATCGCCAACGTGCACGCCTATCGACTCGGCGGCGCTGCCCGGCACGATGGCTTTGATCAATCCGGCGATGGGCGGTTTTACCTTCGCTGTCATGTCACAAACTCAATCGTCTCAGTGGTTGCTTTACTCAGATCGCTGTAGAAGCCGCGCCGCGCCGGAGACAGCAGCCTGGCAAGCTGGTACATGGCTTCCTGGGTCATGTGCGCCATCTCGGCGCGTGGAATGCGCTCGCGTCCCCCGGTCTTGAAACGGAAGGCCGGGCCAAAGGTCAGCGAGATCGGCGCACGGCGCAGGCGTTTCAGGTTCGCCATGAACTCACGCGATCCCTCGATCCCGACGGGCACAATCGTGGCATTGGCTTTGATGGCAACGTAGGTTACGCCGTCCTTACCTTCGGCCAGTGCTGGCTGACGATGGCCTTCGGGGGCCATCAAGACGAGATTGCCCGCCTTCAATAGATCGACGGTGTTTTGCAGGGCAGCCCGATCCACTTCACCCCGGCGGATCGGATAGGCGCCCCACCACCTCATCAGCAACCCGATGACCGGGATGCGGAAGTTCTCGATCTTGGACATCGGCACGACGTAGCGCGGCCTGACCGCACCAAGCATCAGGAATGGGTCGAGCGCACCGGTATGGTTCATCATGACAATCGTCGGGCCAGCGGGCGGAATGTGTTCCAATCCCTGAATATTGACATCGACGAGCAGGCGGAAACCGATCCCGCGCAGCAAGATGTCGCGCATGATGTGGCGGGCAGTCGTGAATTGATCCTGACGCTGGACAAAATCGGCGCTGAGGTTCATCGTGATCGTTGGTTGGTGCGGCGAGAGGTAGGACGGCGGCCAGGCGGCGCACGGCGCGGCGCGCCTGGTTTACGGACGGCAGGTTTGTGGCCCGTCGGCGTGCGCCGGGACGAGCGAACAGTGGGTGTCCGGCGCTGGCGGGCAGGCGGGCGGCGAGCGGGGCGCGGCTCCTGCCGTTCTTCGCTGGGTTCGGCAGCAGCCTTGACCGATTTAGTGGCTGTTTTGCGCGGTTTCGGCTGTGGCCCGGCTTTGCCCCGGTGCGGTGTGCTGTCCGCACTCTTTTGCAGTGCCGCGATCTCGTCCGGCGTCAGGTAGCGCCATTCGCCGGGCCGGAGCGCGCCGAGGGACAGTGTGTCGAACTGGGTACGCACCAGGCGCGTCACCGGGTGGCCGAGCGCGGTGGCGATCCGGCGAATCTGGCGTTTGCGGCCCTCGCGCATCGTCACTCGCAGGCGCGTCACGTCCGCATCGCGGGATAGCACCCGGACGTCGGCGGGTTTGGTCGGGCCGTCGTCCAGCATGACGCCGCGCCGCCAGATGTTGAGCGCGTCCTCAGATACACTGCCGCGCAGCGCCACCTCGTAAACCTTTGGATGTTCGTAACGTGGGTGGGTAAGCTTCTGAGCCAGTTCGCCGTCGTTGGTCAGGATCAGCAGCCCTTCACTGTCGGCGTCCAGCCGTCCCACCGGGTACAGGTGGCCCCTGACCGGGATCAGGTCACGCACGGTGCGCCGGTGTTCCTGGGCCTGTGTCCGCACCGCCGTAACAATGCCCATCGGCTTGTTGAGCATGATGTACAGACGTTCGCTCTCGATGCGCAGCCGCTGGCCGTCCACGCGAATATCATCGGTGGCAGGGTCAGCTTTGTCGCCCAGCTTTGCCGTATGCCCATTCACCCAAACACGCCCCTGCGTGATCATCGTTTCTGCCTCGCGCCGGGAGGCAATGCCCGCCTGGGCCATCAGCTTTTGCAGTCGCTCTTGCATACTCTACAACTTTTCACATTGTCCGGCACAAGGCTGTTTATAATCGTGGCGTGGGATAGTGTAGCACAGAAAGGACGGCTGCGCACGGGTGAATCCGGGCGAGAAGAACTGGCGAAGCCCGGCGAACACTCTGCGCGGCGGAAGCCCATGAAACGATACAACTTGCGAACAATCCTGATCGGATGCCTGTTCGTGGTGGCTGCCCTGGCCTGCAACCTGAGTCTGAAATTGCCCAGTAACCCGAAACCGCCTGTACCGGGTCTGGTTCCACAGGCTTCAGACGCAGACGCCTTCGAGCAGAACTTCCAGCAGGCCGTGAACCAGGCCGCGCAAAGCGGTACTTTCAGCGCGTCAATTACGCAGCAGCAGTTCTCGTCGTGGTTGGCGCTGCGCGCACCGGGCTACGCCAGGCAGCAGGGCTACGAGTGGCCGCTCAAGGACGTGCAAGCCGGTCTGGACAACGGGAAGATCACGCTCTACGGGGTCATCACACAGCCGAACGTGCCTGAAACGCCCGCCCAGGTCATTTTCACGCCATCCATTGACGGCAACGGCGAACTGGCAGTCAGCGTCGAGAGCGGGCAGGTGGGCGTGGTCGGCGTGCCGTCCGACATCCTCAAGAATCTGAACAAGACCATCCAGGATGCGCTGGCGTCGCAGCTCAACCAGATCAAGGGGCACTACAGGCTCACCAGCCTGAACGTGGCAGGCGGCACACTCACCGTAAGCGGACAGGTGGTGCGGTAATATGCGCCCTGTTGCTCAAGCCACAGGGCCAAGATTACGAAGCATCTTCGAGGCTGAACTAGCCCCAATACCTTAGATAAGGAGGGGAGAGGCGGTAGTTTGCCTCACCCCCAACCCCTCTCCACAAGGTGGAGAGGGGCGTCTGGAGCGGTCGGTTCCCCCTCTCTGCGCAGCGGGGAGGGGGGTCAGGGGGTGAGGCATATCGCCTTAACTTGAAGGTATTGGAACTAGCCCGCTGAAGCGGGCTTTGTCGATTCAGCCCGGTGCTTCCAGCGCCGGGCGTATTCCGTTCTCCCTACCCTCTGAGCGGCTTGGTCTGAACCTCTGGCAGGCCGCTGTCCTCAACATCGCCGAACACCTGGACGAACTCGGACAGAATCCAGCCCTTGCCAAAACTGCCTTCGATCTGCCAGAAGTTACGCCGTGCATCCAGGCCGACCACCGTATAGAACCTCTTGTAGCGCGCCACGCCGATCACCGGTGCGTCGAGCCGTGGCTCGCTGCGTACATTCACGCGGTAGGACACTACCTGGGCGATGATCGGCATGGCCGGCAGATCGGGCAACTGCCGGATCGGGCCGTCCACGATAACCATATCGCTGCGCACCCAGCCGGTTGGCCCGTCGTCGGGCAAAGCAACCTGGAACCACGAGGCGCGGCGGTGGGTCGCAATCACGTCGATCTCAACGCCCGGCAGGATGTCCGCGACAATTGGATAAATCTCCGACGGGCCGACCCGCACATGGACGAAAGGCAGTCCGTTGATGGTCAGGAACGGTGGAATGACCTCGGCCACAGGCAGGTCACGCACAGTGCCATCAAAACGGATATATTCACGGTCAGCCCAGCCGATGCCAAAATCGCCTTTGACCTGCACCCAGACTGCACCCAACGTGCGGCCTATGATCAGGAAAGGCGTATCCTGAGTCAGCTTGCCGACGATGCTGGATGTGAGACGCGGTGCGCGGCGGACGTTCAGGCGGGCAACGGCCAGCCTTCCAGGCAGACCGTCGAAGTGCGGCGCGATCTGAGGGACAGGCGATGGTGTGCCTGCGGCATGGGCGGACAGCGGCAAGACGAGGCTGACGAGGGCGACGATTAGCACGAAATTGATACGCTTCATACACGAAGTCTCCCTACAAATGGCATCGCGCACTCCGAGGCAGCCCGGTCTGAACACTGCGCCGGGCCGGCGCGTCCCGATCCCTAAGGTGTTCTCGTTGAAGTGACGTTATACAGGACAAGAAAACTCGCTATCCCGCAGATGAAGACAATCAGCGCGGCGCAGCCCAGCCGGAAAATGATGCTGCCCAGTTGAAGCAAGACCCGCACCACCACCCACCCGATCAGCAGCACCGCCGCCACTACAAACACTGAAACGGTTTGCCCGATGGTCAGGCCCCAGAACGTCGGCTGCGCCATCAGTTCCCAGAAATTATCCATTGCCCGCCACGTCTCCCCGGCTGGAATGACTGCCGACCAGTCGCATCGTTTTGTTTGTCTGTTAATAGTGTATGCCAGCTTTTGCGCCATGCAATAGCCAGCCAGTTTAGCACAGGTCGGACTCTTGCGATATAGTGATCGAATGCCGATGCGGATAGACGTATTCACCCTCTTTCCAGCCATGTTTGATGGCCCTCTGACCGAGAGCATTCTCAAACGTGCTCAGGAGAATGGCCTGCTGAACATTCGCCTGCACAATATCCGCGACTACGCCACCGACAAACACCAGGTCACGGATGAGCCACCCTATGGCGGCGGCGGCGGCATGGTCATGAAGGTCGAGCCAATCGTCAGCGCCGTCGAATCGGTACTCGGCGAGGCGCTGGCCGATACACCCGTGATCCTGACCACCCCACAGGGCCGGGTCTTTAACCAGGCGATGGCGAAGGAACTGGCACAATATCCACGCCTGGCGTTCATCTGTGGCCGCTACGAAGGCGTTGACGAGCGCGTGCGCATACTGGTGGTCACGGACGAGATCAGCATCGGCGACTACGTGCTGACCGGCGGCGAATTGCCCGCGATGGTTATGATCGACGCCATTGCGCGCCACATTCCGGGCGTGCTTGGGGCACGCTGGGCCGCCGAGGAGGATTCGCACGCGACGGGCCTGTTGGAGTACCCGCACTACACGCGCCCGCCTTCGTTTCGCGGGCTAGAAGTACCCGCCCCCCTGTTGAGCGGTGACCACGCCGGGATCGAGAGGTGGCGTCGCCAGGAGGCGATCCGGCGCACGTGGCTTCGCCGTCCCGACCTGTTGCTGAAGGCTACACTGACCGAGCCAGAAAAATACCTGCTTGCCACACTGGCCGACGAATGGCTGAGGAGAAACGACAATGGCCGTTGATACTACCTGGGTCAAGAACCGGATTGGCGATGAAATGGGCCTCACCGAAGAGGATCTGGCGCGGCTGTATGGTGTCGAGAAAAAGGCCCTGGACGCCCACCTGCGCAGCCTGGGCCATGACTCCGCTGCCGTCTTCGAGAAAATTCTGTCCGACGTGGATGCGGTACGCATCGGCTACCGCGTGTTGCAAATCAGCGACGATCACATTGCGGCGGCGCGAGCGCTGCTCGGTGACTTTATCTTTCGCCCCCTGGTGTCCGTGCCGATGGCCGATGGGCAGATCGGCTGGCGACTGAGCAGCGACGATGCCCAGTATGTGGCCTTCCGCACGGCGGATATTGTCGGCATGGATTTCGAGTGGAGCGACGTGCTGCGCCTCCGCCTCAAACGACTGGTGGTATGGCCCGATGAAACCAGGCCCGACACCGCCGATCAGGCGTTCCGGGATCGGGTGGCCGACATCACCTTCTACCTGGCCGAGTTGACCGGGGTGCTGTAGGACGCTGCCGCCTTTCTCCCCCAAATGCTCAACAATTGGGGTTAGCAAAAATCCCGTTTTGGACGATAGTTATTGGATGAGTTGATGTCGATTCGTGGAGGCATTCATGACTCAGCGTTTTATTGCTGTCTCGCTCATCCTCTTGCTGATCACACCCCTCGGCGTAGCTGCCAGGCCCGCGCCGCAAGTCCGAAACGGCCCACCGCCGATCTTCCTGGGCGATACGAAAGACAGCCTGCCACAGTACGTTTGCGCGGCGGACGCCTTCGCCTCGTACTACGTTCTGGAGCAGATTCAGGTTTCCAGGCTGGACGTTAAGTACAAGTTCCACCTGGGGATCGTGCCGTTCCTGCTGGACGGCTCTGGCGGCAAGTACGACGTGGACGAAACACGGCGCGGCGAACTGCTCGCCAACGGCGATTGGGACTGCCTGCTGACCACGATGGACTCGGTGGCGCTCAACGGGGCGGGCGCGATCACCGCCGTTGTGGACGAATCGGCAGGCGCAGACCAGATTTGGGCGCAGACCGGGATCAACACGCTGAACGACTTGAAGGGCAAGCGGGTGGCCTATGCACAGGGCAGCGTCGGGCAGTTCATGGTGCTCTACGCGCTGGCCGTCGCCGGGCTGAGGCCCAACCGGGACGTGATCCCTGTCGAGTCGGATTCGGTGGAGTCGGCGGTCAAAGCCTTCAAGGACAAACATGCCGACGCCGTTTCCGGCTGGGAGCCGGACATCCTGGCGGCGGCGGACGCAGGTGGGCATCCGCTCATTGCCTCGGACAAGCTGCGCGTCGCTGTTGACGTGATCGTCACGTCGCGCAACGCCATCGCCAACCGTGCCGACGTGGCCCAGGCATTTCACGAGGCGTGGTTCGATGCACTGCGCGCGCAGTTCGAGTCCCTCGACGCGGCAGCGGCGGCCATCGCACAGTGGGGACACAACGATTGGTCGGGCATTCAGACCAGCAGCGCAGCGAAGGATTTGAAGGATGGGCTGAGTTCGATTGCCCAGGCCACGCTCGCCCAGAACGTAGCCGTGATGAATGATCCGTCGGCGCTCGTCCAGCGCATCGAGGCGGCGCGGCGCGTCTGGGCGCTGGCGGAGGTGAAAGCCTCGGCGGTCAAAGCCAGCACCCTGGTCGAGCCGAGATTTGTGCTGGCCGCCACCAAAAACAGCGCGCTTGCCACAGCGGGCCGCCCCGTAAACGATACCTTCCTGATGGGCAGTCGTCCCAAGATCGACATGGGTGATGCCAGCCAGGCGCAGACGCTGGCCGTACTGCCCTGCCAGCGCTTTGACTTTCTGCCAGACAGTGCCATCCTGACCGGCGAGTCGCGGCGCATCCTGGACATTTGCGTGCTGCCTGTGATGCAGAGCACGACAGGCACATACCTGAAAATCGTCGGTTCGGCGGCCTGGCCCGGCCCCGTCGGGACGTTCACAGAGCAGGAAATCCGCGATTTTGCCCTGGCCCGCGCCATCTCGGTGCGTGACTACCTGATCAGCAAAGGCATTGACCAGAGCCGCTTCATCGTCGAGGCCGTCTTGCCGCCCAAAGACCGGCAGAACTCCGAGGACGAGGACGTGCAGGCCCAGGATCGCTACGTGGCGCTGACCCTGCTGGAATCCGGGCGCTAGAGGAGGCAATCACCATGCTACAACGTATCTTGATCCTGCTCGCCCTGTTCCTGCTGGCAGCCTGTGGCAGCAGCGGGACGCCTGCGCCGACGGCACTCCCGGCGGACGTGAAAGCGCTGAGTTTTGTCTACGACGTTTCGGCGCAAAAGTGGCTCGACCCGGCCATCAGCGCCTTCAACAACACGGCCACCCAAAGCGCCGACGGTAAGCGCCTGTTCGTGACCGGGCATCCAATGGGATCGGGCGCAATGGTCGAAGACATGATCCAGGGCAATTCCCCCTACGACGTGATCGCGCCTGCCGATAAGGTCTGGATCGACATTCTGGCAGATCGGCGCAAGCAGCGCGGCGAGGCGGCGCTCACGATCAGCGGCTGCACGACCATCGCGCGCAGCCCGGTGGTCCTGATCACCTGGCGGCCAATGGCCGAAACGTTGGGCTGGCCTGACCGCGAGTTCACCTGGCACGACATCGCGGAACTGGCGCTCAGTCCGAGCGCCTGGCAGGGCTACGATCAACCCGATTGGGGCACGCTGACTTTCGGCCATGCCCATGCGGTGCTGTCGCACGGCGGGCTGGCGGCCACCCTCGGTGAAGCCTATGCTGCCGGGCCGCTGACGGCCAGCGATGTGCAGAGTGAGGTGGTCAAATCCTACCTGCGCGGTGTCGAGCGCTCGGTGGCGCGTTACGGTACGGACACCAGTTCGCTCATCAAGTCGATGGCCGACAAAGGGCAGCGTTACCTGCATGTCGCTGTCGGCTACGAGTCGGATGTGATCGCCAATCACAGGGGTGATAACGGCCTGATCGCCATCTACCCAAAGGAAACATTTGTCGCTGAGTACACGGCCTGCGCTGTTGGCAGTGCCAGCGGCGACGCCGCGCCGTTCATCCAGTACCTGACCACACCGGAGGCGCAGCAGACGGCGCTCGCCAACGGCTTCCGCCCCGCCGATTCCAAGAGTGCGCTCGGCTCGCCCATCGACGAGGGGCATGGTGTTGATCCCAACGCCAAATTCCAGCCCATTGCCATGCCGTCGGTGGATACGATCCGCGCTGTCCAGAACACGTGGAGCGAGTTGAAGCGCCCGCTGAACGTCGTCCTGGTCATCGATGTTTCGGGCAGCATGAACGACGGCGGCAAACTCGATGGGGCGCGTGCCGGGGCGAAGGCGTTCGTTGACCGCCTGGGCAACGATGACCTGTTAACAATCTACACCTTCAGCGACAACTACTTTATGGCGCTGCCACAGGCACGGGTTGGCGACAGCCGCCAGCGCATCCTGGATCGAATTGATAGCCTGAAAGCCAGCGGCTCAACAGCCCTGTACAGCACGATCACCTTTGCGAGGCAGAGCATGAAACCCGACTCGAAGCGAATCAATGCTATCGTTGTCCTGACCGACGGCCAGGATACCGTTCATTCGGCCACGCTGAACGACGTACTGCAAGCGCTCAAGCAAGCAAAGGGATCGGTCACCGTCTACACCATCGGCTATGGCGGCGATGTGGATAGCCGTGTGCTGACTCAGATTGCCGATGCAGGCAACGGTTCCTATTTCGCGGGTGACCCGGCCACCATCAACCAGGTGTATCTGGAGATCGCCTCCCAGTTCGGCGGCAGCCGGGGATTGGGTCGGTAGGATCAAGCTCACCCCTGACCCCCGTTCCGAATGTGGAGGAGGAGGCCAGGGGGTAAGTCACGATTAGCGCCAGTCTCTTCACCTGCGCTATACTCAGGTTTCTCTTGGTACGTACATTCTTCCATGCACCCACCAATTGACCTGAGCATCGTCATCGTCAACTACAACACTCGCCAACTTCTCCTGGACTGCCTGGCTTCGATCTATGCAACGGCAGGCACGCTGGCCCTGGAATGCATTGTCGTTGATAATGCCTCGACGGACGGCGGAACCGAGGCCGTGCATATGGTCTTTCCGCAGACCAAGATTATTGCCAACGTGCAGAATCGCCTTTTTTCAGCGGCCAACAACCAGGGGATAGCGCTGGCGACAGGACGGTATGTGCTGGTGCTCAACCCGGATATGGTGGTCAGGGGGCAGACGCTCTCGCAACTCGTTCAGCAGATGGATGCCGACCCGACCATTGGCGCGGCCACCACGACTTTGCTCTTTCCCGATGGGCGGCTCCAGCGCAACTGTGCCCGCTTCGTAACCTACGAATACCTGCTGCTGAACTACACATTTCTCGGCAAGCTCTTCAGGCAGCGGCTGCGGCGCTACAACGACTGGCTGTGGTATGCGCATTGGGACCGCACCACGCGCCGCCCGGTTGACGTATTGCCGGGAAGCTGTATTATCGCCCCCCGGGCGGTATGGCTGGCGACAGGCGGCTTCGACACGCGGATGCCGATGTACTTCAGCGACGATTACCTGTCGCGGGCCGTGCAAAAGCTGGGCAAACAAACCATGTATCTGGTCAGCGACGGCATCGTTCATTACGAGGGCTACAGCGCCAGGCAGGTCAAGGCGTGGGCACTGCGCCTGTACATGCACGATCTGGTGGTCTACACGCGGCTGGTTTTTGGCCGCGCCGCGCAAGCCCTGCTGTTGATCCTGTTCCTGCCGACGTGGATCGTGCTGCGGCTGAAAGCCAGGGGTTGACGGCTTGAGATTCATCATCGTCGGCGACCTGTTCCACCCCGAAGAACTGGCGAAAACCAGGGCAGGCAACCTCACCGCTGAAGCGCCGCTCTTTCCACAATCGCAGGCCGAATATTTCTACGTGCGCTCGCTGCGCAAACTGGGCCACCAGGTCGAGGCATTTATCCGCAACGTCCCCGCCGTGTTCGGGGTGCGGGCCAGGCGTTCACAGCGCTTTGCCGCAACCAAAACCGCTGCGATGCTCGTCCAGGCCCTGGCGCACCGCGCGCCAAGACTTCAACCTGATTACTGGCTCCGCAACCGCCGCCTGATCGCCCAGGCCAAACGCTTTGAGCCGGATGTGGTGTTAATCATCGGCGGCAATCGGGTCATCTTCCCCGAAACGCTGGCCCGGCTCAAGGCTGAACACGGCTGCCGGATCGTCTTCATGAGCGGCGATTCACCCATCGTCTTTTCCAGCGCCATTGAACGGGCCAGCGCCCCACTGTACGACCTGGCGCTGGTCAACGACTACTATCACGGCATCCAGTGGCTCGAACTCGGCGCGCCCCGCATGGAAGTGCTGCCCATGTCGGCCTGCGATCCCGAAATTCATCACCGTTATCCGCTCACTGACAGCGAGCAGGCCGAGTTCGGCTGCGACGTGGGCTTTGTCGGCACGCTGCTCCCGCCCCGGTTGTACAGCCAGCGCGCGCAGGCGCTTGAAGCCGTGCGGGACTGCGGCCTGGGTGTGTGGAGCGTCCACGACGTGCCGGCGGCACTGCGCCCCTATTATCGCGGCCCGGCGCTTGGCGAGCGGATGCTGCGCGCCGTATGCGGCTCAAAGATTCAGCTTAACCCGAACAGCAATTTCATGCGCTACGGCGGCAACATGCGCCTCTTTGAAGCGCCGGGCTGCGGCGTCTTCCAAATCACTAACGAGACACCCGGTGCAAGCCTGTGGTTCACCCCCGGCGAAACGATTGTCATGTACCGCGATCTGCCACAGCTACGCCAACTGGTCGCGTACTATCTCACGCACGACGCCGAACGCGAGCAGATCGCGCAGGCGGCGCAGGCACACGTCTATGCCCACCACACCTACGATCACCGGATGACGCGGCTGGTTGACCTGATCGGCAGTTAGGAGAGTCTCAGGGCCGGGAAAATCCGCTGGCGGATGATCGGGCCGACGATGGGCAGTGCGCTCAGGGCGCTTCGCAGCAGCAGCCAATCGTCCGGGAGCACAGTCCGCAGGGTGACAATGCCAACCCCATAGACGGCGCATCCCACCAACCCGGCTACAAACAGGTTGGCCTCCCGGAGCGCAAAGATCGCACCCGCCATTGCCAGACCGGCGGCCCCCACGCCAAGCGCACGCCGCGCCAGGCTGCGCAGCGTATCCGCATCGTGGCGGTGCTCGAGCAGCAGCAGCGCCAGCACGACGACCTGCGACAGAAAGAGAGCCAACCCTGCACCCTGCACGCCGATCCGGGGCAGGAGGAATAGATTGAGCGCCACGTTCAACACCAGGCCACAGACTTCGATGGCAACCATGCGCCGCTGCTTGTTCTGGATGATGAGCAGCCGCACGTAAAAATTGCCGACCATCATCAGGACGGCGTGCCAGATCAGGGCTTGCAGCACCACCGCCGTGCCGACAAAGCCCGGAAAAAGCAGCGCCGCAAGTTTGGCAGCCAGCATCGAAATGCCGATGCCGAGCGGCAGGGTGATGATCAAGGTCAGGAAAGCCAGCCGATCCGTCAGCGTGCGGAGCGCCTGCGGTTGGCTCTGTGACAGGCGCGACATGGCCGGGAAGAGCGCGGTCAAGACCGTCACGTTGATCAGTTCGACCACACCGAACACGATGGTGAAGGCCGCCGTCAGGTAGCCCGCATCGGTGGGCGTGAGCAGCGTGAAGACAAATACCTTGTTGGCGTGCTGGTAGGCCAGGTTGAGGAACGAACTGAGCGCGATGGGGAAACCGTCGATGAACAGGGCGCGGACGATGCGGCCATCCATCGGCCACACCGGGCCGATTTCCAGACGGCGCATGACAGCCCAGAACATTGCCACGCGCAGCAGCCCGGCCAGGATCGTCGCGCTGTACAGCCCGATCAGGCCACCACCGCTCGCCAGCGCCACGAAGGAAAAGACGATCTGAAAAACGATGTGCAGAACGATGATGACGCTGGTCGCAACCATCTGCTCGACGGCCAGCAGTTGGTTGTAGCACATGTTGCCGAAGACGTTGATGATCAGGCTGAGTGAAGCGAAGGCGACCAGCAGCCGAGTCGCCGCATCGTTGGGCAGCAGCAAAGCCAGCCCGATCAGGCCCAGATAGGCCAGTAATGCCAGCAGCGGTTGGGCGACCAGCGTTGCACTCAGGTAGCGCCCGGCGTCGGCGGGCCGCTGCGCCACGTCGCGCAGGACGATGATGCCCATGCCGAATTCTGGAATCGCCGCCGCCGTGACGATCAACGCGCTGATCGTGCCCCAGGTTCCGTAGTCGGCGGGGTTCAGCAACCGCGCCAGCAGGATCACCCAGCCAAATTGAAAGCCGTTGGACAGCACCGTCGAGAGCGCGATAGCGGTGGCGTTTTGCGCCGTGCGGGTAAGCTGCTTCTCCATAGGCGGCAGAGTGTAGCGCAGCGCGGCGGAAATTGCCGCCCAGGACGAGGTAAACAAAAATCCTCCGGCGTAACCCACCAGAGGATTTTCCTTTGCAAGTCGGAGGTGATCGATACTGAAGAGACTATTCTGTCTTTTCAGGCGTGCCGAGGCCCATCACTTGCACGGCCTGAGGACCCTTGCCGGTTTCCTCAATGCCGAACTCGACGCGCTGGCCTTCTTCCAGGTTCCGGTACCCTTCGCCAACGATGGCCGAATAATGAACGAACACGTCTTTGTCGCCACCATCTGGCTCGATAAAGCCGTAGCCTTTGACCCGGCTAAACCACTTGACTGTACCGGTAACACGATTGTCGGACATTGGGTGAACTTCCTCCTTACACCCCATCTGCGGCGCATGGGCATCGATTTGACAAGAAGAAAGCATAGACCAGCATTTTGTGCCGACCCATGCTTTGGGTAACTTTCGGGAGTGCCCGGAAGTTGACAGGTACCCATGCTAACCATTTAGTGCGCAATTAATGTAGCATATGACGCCCTCATTGTCAAATGAGTGTTGAGGACTCCACGCAACGCCTCAAAATTTATGTCAATCTACGCATAAATATAATTAAGGTCGCAACCCCGAATGGCGTTTTGTGCCAGTGGAATTAATGAACCAGCTTGCAGGGCCGCCCGGTCTTAACGATTCGCCTTCGCGCTTCTCGGCGCAGTCGAAGTGGGTTTGCGCCTGCTGGTACGTTAACATAGAGCACGATAATTCACGAAAATTTCAGGAGGCAAGGTTAATGTTTTCGAGTCTGCCAACGGCAGCCAGCGAATTCATGAACTGGGATTGGTCGAAGTTTGAACCATTCTACCGCGAATTAACGGAGCGTCCGCTGAATGCCGAAAATGTGTCGGGCTGGCTATCCGACTGGACGGCGCTGACCAATATCGTCGAGGAGACGTATGCGCGGCTGTCCGTCGCCACGTCGCAGAGCACGGCTGACGAGGATGCCCGAAAACGCTACTTTGCCTTTCTGGACAGTATGTTCCCGCCGCTACAGATCGCCGCGCAGACCCTCAAAAAGAAGCTGCTGGATAGCGGTCTGCGGCCAGCCGGTTTTGATATTCCGCTGCGCAATATGCATGCCGAGGCCGAGCTATTCCGCGAGGACAATATCCCGCTCTTTACCGAGGAAAGTAAACTCAGCACGCAGTACGACGAAATTATCGGCGCCCAGACTGTGACGTGGGAGGGTCAAGAACTCACGCTGACGCAGTTGCTGGGCGTCATCACCCAATCGCCGGATCGCGCAGTGCGGGAGCGGGCCTGGCGGCTGCGCGCCGAACGCCAGCTTGCAGACCGTGAAGCCATCAACGCGCTTTGGGTGAAGTTTATGAACGTGCGCCGTCAGATCGCAGCCAATGCTGGATACTCCAATTACCGCGATTTCCGCTGGAAACAACTGCTTCGCTTCGACTATACGCCGCAGGACTGCAAGAGCTTTCAGCGCGCTATCGAAGAGGTAGTCGTCCCGGCTGCGACGCGCATCTACCAGCGGGTCGGCAAGCAACTGGGAGTGTCCTCGGTGCGTCCCTGGGATATGGGCCGGGATAACATTTACCCGATTGATCTGCATCCACTTCACCCGTTCCAATCCACTGCCGAACTTGAAGGCAAAAGCGCGGCCATATTCCAGTGCGTCGATCCGCAGTTGGGCGGTTATTTCAACACGATGCGGCAGGAACACCTGCTCGACCTGGACAACCGCAAGAACAAGGCTCCCGGCGCGTATTGCACGAGCTTCCCGGTGAGCAAACGCCCCTTCATTTTCGAGAACGCGATAGGCGTCAACGACGACGTGCAGACGCTGTTGCACGAGGCCGGGCACGCCTTCCACGTCTTCGAGACGAATCACCTGCCGTACTCGCAGCAAACGCAGGTTGGCATGGAATTTGCCGAGGTTGCGTCGATGTCGATGGAACTGTTGGCTTCGCCGTACCTGCCAGCGCGGGAAGGCGGCTTCTATTCCGACCAGGACGCAGCCTATGCTCTGGTCGAGCATCTCCAAAACCTGATTCTCTTCTGGCCGTTTATGGCGGCTGTCGATGCCTTCCAGCATTGGGTCTACGAGAATCACGACGCGGCCACCGATCCTGCCAATTGCGATCAGAAGTGGGTGGAGCTGTGGCGGCGCTTCATTCCCGGTGTGGATTGGAACGGCCTGGAAGCGCAGGAAATGACCGGCTGGCACCGCAAGCTGCACATTCATCAGGCCCCATTCTATTATGTCGAGTACGGGCTGGCTCAATTGGGCGCGGTGCAGGTCTGGCGCAACTCACTTGAGGATCAGGCGGGGGCGGTTGCCAGATATCGCAAGGCGCTTTCGCTGGGCAGCACAGTTACGCTGCCGCAGCTTTACGCGGCGGCTGGCGCAAAATTCGCCTTTGACGCCGCGACACTGCGTATGGCCGTAGACCTGATCGAAAGCAAAATCGAGGCATTGCAGCCCGCGCACGAATAGCTTGACAGCGGGCGGCTCGTCTGGTGCTGCCTACAAATCTCACCAGGGATGACGCCAATCTTGCAGGGTTTCTTGCCAGCGCCAGGAGCGCGGCATCCGGGACGGGTCAGGAATCTGGTGGGCATTCTCAGGCATTGGGCGTGCACTATTGTTATTGCGCGAAATTCGCCTGGCGGCCTCTTCTAACCTGGCGGCGTCCACGTTGGCGAGTTTGGCTTTGAAGTAAAGGGCCTGGAGTCGGTCTATGGCTTCGTGATCCATCTGATCCTCAGTGCTCGACACGCGCTCAAGTCAGTTGGAGGTATCGTAGCGTAGACCGCTAAACAAGATGATTACCGTTCCAGCGTGTGCAGGGATCAAAAATGGTGATTTCCAGACGAATTTGCGATGGGCAAATGCCGTCCTTCTCACGCAATCTGCGCCTGTGGCACAGCCATCGTCGGGTTGGCACGGCGACGGATGAGTTTCTCGATCTCAACCAGGATGAACAGCACAAGCGGGAGCACGATACATACCGCTAACAGCGGCAGAGGCAGCGCCACCGTGTCGAACAAGTGCTGCATGAACGGCGCGTAGATGACGGCCAGTTGCAGCACAACGATGCCCAGGACGGCCCACAACAGAAGACGATTCTTGCTGAAGCCAGTTTTCAAGAAACTGGCTTCACCACCGTGAATAGCGCTCACCTCGGCGACCTGGGTGAATGCCAGAATGGTAAAAGCCATCGTCCGCGGGAGGCTCAGAGCGATCTCGATAGCGCGCCCTTGCTCTGCTGGCGACATCTGGCTGAACGTCCTGGTCACGTCGGCCAGACCCGGCAGCGCCTGAAGCTGTTCCAGAGAAAAAGATTGCAGGCCGAGTGAGACATCAAAAGGGGACAGGCCAAGCGCCAGGTGTCCGATCACATACCCGATCAGCGTGAGCAAGCCGATGACGATCCCGACCCACAGAATATGAAAGCCAATGCCGTGCGCCAGCAGCCCTTCGCGGGGATCGCGCGGTGGGCGCTTCATCACGCCTTTTTCGGCGGGTTCAAAGCCCAGGGCGATGGCAGGCAGGCCGTCGGTGACCAGGTTGACCCACAGAATCTGGATGGCGACGATGGGCACTTTGAGGCCGATCATCAGGGCCGCAAAGAGCGTCCAGATTTCACCTGTGTTGCAGCTTAATAAGTACCGGATGAACTTCTGGATATTGTTGTAGATCGTCCGGCCCTCTTCGACTGCGTTGACGATGCTGGCAAAGTTGTCATCGAGTAGCACCATGTCCGCCGCACCTTTGGACACGTCAGTGCCCGTGATGCCCATCGCCACACCGATGTCAGCCTGCTTGAGCGCCGGAGCGTCATTAACGCCGTCGCCCGTCATTGCCACAACCTCCCCGTTGGCCTGGAGCGCTTTGACGACGCGCAATTTATGAGTCGGGTTGACGCGCGCATAGACGGCTGTCTTGAGGGCCATCCTCGCCAATTCGTCATCACCTATGCTGTCAAGTTCCGCACCTGTTAGGGCCTGTTGATCGGGCGACAGGATGCCTATCTGTTCGCCAATCGACTGAGCCGTGAGGATATGATCACCCGTAATCATCACCGTTCGGATGCCTGCCTCCTTAGCGGTGCGGACTGCCCTGATAGCCTCTACACGCGGCGGATCCATAATGCCCACCAACCCAAGCAGCACCAGGTCTCGCTCGGCTATTTCCGGCTCTGGAACCCCGGTAGGCACCTCCGAAACATGCCGGTAGGCCAGCGCGAGCACCCGCAGACCTTTGGCTGCCATTTTGTCGATCTGAGCCTGCCAGCGCTGGCGCCGCTCGTCGCTGAGAGGGATCAGCCCTTCCGGCAGATTTTCAGCAGTCGCCCACGCCAGCAAGTTATCCGGCGCGCCTTTGGTGAAGGCAATCACCGACACCTGGTGATCAAACAGGTTGCGAATATAATCGGCCTTGATCTGGTGGTAGGTGGTCATCGCTTTGCGCTCGGACGTAAACGGAATCTCGTTGATGCGCGGTGCATCAGCTTCCAGCATCCTGCGCGTATACCCGGCTTTGCCCGCCATGCTCAACAGCGCGCCTTCCGTTGTGTCGCCGATCACCGACCAGCGATCCGTCTCCGGGTCCTGCTTCAGCAAAGCATCGGTGCACAGGGCTGCTCCGATCACCATTCGGGCCAGGGAGCTATCCGACATCGGATGCAGTATCTTCTGATCGGCTTCGTCCAGAAACTCGCCTGCCGGTTGATAGCCAATCCCCGATACTTTTACGTCGGGATGGCCCGGGATGGCGATCTCGGTGACCGTCATCTCGTTCCGAGTCAGCGTTCCGGTCTTGTCGGAGCAGATAGTGGTCACGCTGCCCAACGTCTCGACGGCGGGCAGGCGCCGGATCAACGCCTGCCGCCGCACCATCCGGCTCGCACCCAGCGAAAGCGCGATGGTAATCACGGCGGGGAGACCTTCGGGCACTGCGGCGACGGCCAGCCCAATCGCCGTCAGCAGCATTTCCTCCACGGGAATGTGCCGGATGAGGACCCCGACCAGGAAGACGATAATGACGATGCCGAGCGCTGCCGCGGCCAGAATGCGCCCCAACTGTGCCAGACGTATTTGCAGGGGTGTCTCGCTCTGATCGACTTGCTGAAGCAGGGATGCGATCTTGCCGAGTTCCGTGTTGAGGCCGGTTTCGGTGACGATGAATTCGCCGCGTCCATAGGTCACACTCGTCCCCATGTACACCATGTTGGTGCGTTCCGCGACACCCGGCGGGGGCGTCGTAGCGGTCAGCACAGCGGCAGTCTTTTCAATGGCTGCGCTTTCGCCGGTCAGGGCCGCTTCCTCAATCTGCAAATTGATGGCTTCAATCAGGCGTCCATCGGCGGGGATGCGGTTTCCGGCTTCGATCAGCACCACGTCGCCTGGTACTAATTCGGTGGCCGGGAGCTGTTCGGTCTGCCCGTTGCGCCGGACACGGACCTGTGGATTCTGCATTCTGGCGAGGGCGGCCAGGGCTTGTTCGGCCTGGTTTTCCTGGTAAAAGCCTAGCGCGGCGTTAAGCACCACAATTGCCAGGATGATGAGGGTATCCTTTGCATCGCCGACGAAATACGAGATGATTGCAGCCAGGATCAGGACAACGACCATCACGTCGGTGAACTGCGCGATGAACACCTGAAGCCTGGAACGACCCTCGCTGGCAGGTAGAACGTTTCTGCCGTGCGTCTGAATCCTCTCGGCAACCTGGCTGGCGCTCAGACCTTGACCAGGTTCGACGTTCAGGCGCTGCGCAACTTCGGACGTAGATAAGGCGTACCAGTCGGCTGAGGCGGACACCCTTCCTCCTTGTTCTAGCCCGGTTGGGCTGGCTGCAAGTGTGCCCAACTTGCTCACAGAATATACCATATGAGGGCCGAGGAAGATGTCAGGCCAGAGTCTCCTGGCTCACGATCATTGGCGCGGTGGTCAGCCAACATCCCTTTTTCAGGACGGCATTCCAGCGAATCTATTGACCGGGGAATCTTAACCGTTTTACAATAGGGCCAGGTACAAATCTCGCTACTGCGCCGAGTAGGGCCTGGAGTTCGGCCAAAGGGGTACTGAATTATGAGCGCAATCGCTGTTAAGAGTCCGCTTCAACTCACTGCCGAGACTACCGCAACAGATTACTGGAATGACTCGTGTTCAATTGAGGAGCTGACTTACGCCATTCAGAACGGCGCAGTCGGGGCAACATCTAATCCGACGATTGTCCTGGGTGTCCTGAAAAAGGAAATGCACCTCTGGCGTGACCGGATCAACCAGATCATCAAGGAGAACCCAACCTGGTCAGAAGATCAGATCACCTGGAAGCTGATCGAGGAAATGGCCGTCAAGGGCGCCAACCTGCTCCTTCCCATTTACGAGCGAGAAAAGGGCAAGAAGGGCCGCCTGTCCATCCAGACCAATCCGGCGCTTTACCGCAACGCCGACGCAATCCTGCAACAGGCAGTCCATTTCCACCAGCTTGCGCCGAACATGCAGGTGAAAATCCCCGTGACGAAGGCCGGCATCAAGGCCATTGAAGAGGCGACCTACCAGGGCGTGAGCATCAACGCGACGGTGAGCTTCTGCGTGCCGCAGGTGCTGGCCGTTGCCGAGGCTGTGGAGCGCGGCCTCCGGCGACGCGAGGCCGAGGGGCTGCCCATCGACGAGATGAGTCCGGTGGCGACCATGATGATCGGACGCCTGGACGACTGGATGCACGTGCTGGAGAAGCGCGACGCCATCGTAGTGACGCCTGGCTATCCTGACTGGGCCGGAATCGCATGCTTCAAGAAAGCCTATGGTATCTACCAGGAACGCGGCTACCGCACGCGCTTGCTGGCGGCTGCCTACCGCCACCATCTGCACTGGTCAGAACTGATCGGCGGCGATGTGGTGCTGACCATCCCCTACGAATGGCAAAAGCTGTTCAACGGCTCGGATATCGAGGTCAAGGAACGTTTCTTTGATCCGGTGCCGTCTGAAATCGTGGATACGCTGTACAGCCATTTTGCTGACTTCCGCCGCGCTTACGACGCCGACGGGCTGACGATTGACGAGTTCGATACTTTTGGGCCAACCGTTCGCACCCTGCGCACCTTCATCAGTTCTTATCACGATCTGGTGGCCGTCGTGCGCGACTTTATGCTGCCCAACCCGGACGTGAAGTAGGGGTTACCTCACCCCTGGCCCCTCTCCGACTGGAGAGGGAAAATCTTTGAAACCATTGGGTCGTTCTTGTGGGCGCGTCCCATTCAGGACGCCCGGCGCTCACTGTGCCGGGCGTCCGGCGCATTGATTCGCCCGGCAAACTGTCGTCGAACTAACTGCGCGTACAGGCCATTTCGAGCGAGCAGTTGTTCTGGCGAGCCATCCTCAACGATCTGCCCACGCTGGATGACCAGGATACGATCCACCTCCCGAACCGTGCTCAGGCGGTGGGCAATGATGATGCTCGTCCGGGTACGCAGCACCCGCTTCAAGCCTTCCTGGATGAGCGCCTCCGTCTCCGTGTCAACATTGCTGGTCGCTTCGTCCAGGACGAGAATGCCCTCCGGGCTGTGGATGAGCGCCCGCGCCAGGGCCAACAGTTGCCGTTGCCCCTGGGACAGGTTCGCGCCGCCCGGCTGCAAGGGATAATCATACTGCCCTGGCAGCCGTTCGATGAACGGCGCGGCGCAGGCCGTGTGTGCCGCCGAGACGATCTGCTCGTAGCTGATGCTCTGGTCGAACAGTCGGAGATTGTCGGCAATCGTCCCGCTGAAACAATACGGATTCTGCGGGACCACCGTCACGTATTTGCCCAGGTCGCTGCGAGCAATCTGCCGGATGTCGATGCCGTCGATCAGCACCCGCCCGCGTTCCACATCGTAGAAACGGGCCAGCAGGCCCACCAGCGAGGTCTTGCCCGCGCCCGTTGCCCCGACAATCGCCACTGACTGGCCGGGTGGAATATCGACGTTGACGTCGCGTATGACGGACGTGCCCGGCTCGTAGCCGAACTCCACGTGGTCGAAGGTCACGCGCCCGGCAAAATTCCTCAGATGCACCGGGTTGGGCGCTTCGGTCACCGACGGCGTGATCTGCAACATGCGTGCGATCCGTTCGGCGGCGGCGAGTGCGGTCTGAATTTGCGCGAACTGCTCAGAAAGCTGCAAGATCGGGTCGAAACTGCGCTGCGTGTACTGGATGAACGAGATCAACATGCCGAGCGTGGCCCAGCCCGCCAGCACGCCGTTTCCACCCCCATACAGCACCAGCGCCAGGCCCACCGCTGTCAGCAGTTGCAGGATCGCGCCATACAGCGTGTACTCATCGCGCACCTTCAGGCGGGTGGCGGTGTAGGCCGTATTTGCAGCCTGAAATTCGGCGCGGCTCGCCTCCTGTCGCTCGAAAAGCTGGACGATCCACATGCCGCTCAGTTGCTCGTTGAGCAAGGCCAGGTAGTCGGCAATGACTTTGTGCCAGTTGGCCGAGGCCAGGCGGATTCTTTGCCTGAAGTAGACGGTTGCGACGATCATGACGGGCAGCACGCCCAGGCCCAGCAGGGCCAGCCGCCAGTTGAGCGCGAACATCACGAGGATGATCCCCACCAGAGTAATGGCATTGCTGGCGACCATGACGATGCTGGTGGACAGCAGCTCCGTCAGGGCGTCCACGTCGTTGGACAGGCGGGAAACCATCTGCCCGACAGGGGTGTGGTTGAAGTAGGCCATATCCTGTTTCAAGATGTGCTCGAACAGGGTCTGGCGCAGATTCATCAGCGCCTTTTGGCCCACCCACTGCAAGAGGATGGTGTGCGATAGGCGCAGGCAAAACGTCAGCAGGATGATCAGGAAATAGAGCACCCCATACGGAACCAGACCCGGCAGATCGTGATGCAGGATCGGGCCGTCAACGGTGCGCTGGACGAGATAGGGCGGCAGCAGCGACAGCAGCGTGACAGCCAGGAGCAGCAAGAAGACCACAATCACGCTACGGCGGTAGGGAGCCACGAACCGCCAGAGCAGAACGATCAGGCCGCGATCTGTGATGGCACGGCCTTCTCCCGGCTCACTCTTAGCAATCATGATTTAACCGGTGGTGAAGCAACATGCTCACATTTCCTCGTCAACCATCTCAAAGTCGCCGACCTCGTCATCCGATTCCTTGCGCAGTTCGCGCTCGGCCATGTGCGCGTACAGACCGCCCCGCGCCACGAGAGCGTCATGTGTGCCCACTGCGACGATTCGGCCTTCGTCCATGACCACGATCTGATCGGCATCTTTGACCGTCGCTATCCGGTGGGCAATGATCAGGCTGGTGCGGGCGCGGAGCACTTTCCGCAGATCGCCCAAGATTTCGGCGGCGGTTTGCGTATCGACGCTGGACAGGGCGTCATCCAGAACCAGGATAGCCGGGTCGCGGACGATGGCCCGCGCGATGGCAACGCGCTGTTTCTGACCGCCGGAGAGCATCACGCCGCGTTCCCCGACCAGCGTTTCCAGGCCGTGCGGCAACTGCGGCAGGTCGTTGCTGACGCGCGACGTGTGAATGGCTTGTTCCAGCTTGTCGTCGTCGATATTCACACCGCCCATCCGCACGTTCTGGTGCAGCGGCAGGCTGAAGAGGAAGGTCGATTGCGGGACGTAAGCAATAGCCCGACGCAGGTCGGCCAGGCGAATGTTGCGTATATCGATCCCGTCGATCAGGATGCGCCCTTCGGTGGGGTCAAGGGCACGCGCCAGCAGGCTCACCAGCAGCGTCTTGCCGCAGCCGGTGGGGCCGACCAGCGCCAGCACCGTCCCGGCGCGAACCTTCAGGCAAACGTCGCGTAAGAGCCACTGCCCTTCCATCTGCACGCTGACGTGATCAAAGACGATCTCGCCGCGTGGCGCGGGCAGGGGTCGAGCGTCTGCGGCATCGCGGATCTGTGCGGGTTGCATCAGCGGTTCCAGCCGCTTGAGGCCGCCGCGCGTTTGTTGAAAGCGCTGGTAGATCGTGCCCAGTTGCAGCAATGAATTGCTGATCAGCGCCAGGTAGACCAGGAATTGCACGAAGTTGCCCAGCGTCAGCGTCCCGTTCAGAGTCAGAACGCCGCCCAGCAGCACGACCAGGGCAGCGGTCAATTCGCTGATCATGTTGGGAACCATGCCAATCGGTTCGTTGCGGCGCGCAAAATACAGCCAGCGCCGGACATACTCGGCATTCTCGGCGGCGAACTGGCGGCTGACATCGGCCTCGCGCCCGAACGTTTTGATCGTCTGAATCCCACTGAAAGCATCCTGCACGAGCGCGGTCATGACACCTTCTTGCGCCTGTACCCGCTCGAAGACCGACACCAGGATTCGCCCCACGCGCATCTGTAGGGCCGCCGAAATACTCAGGATGATGAAGATCAGGCAGGTCAGCGGCCAATTAATGGTCGCTAATAAGATAAAAGCCACGACCAGCATCAGGATCGCGCTGCCAATGCGGGTCAGAGTCAGGGCCAACAGCCGCCAGACCAGTTCGACATCGCTGTACATCCGCGAGATCAGATCGCCGGTGGCGTATTTCTGGTAGAACTGCTGCTCAAGCGTTAACAGGTTATCAAACAGGACACGGCTGACGTCCTGGTGGACGGCAACGGATACGTAGCCGCTGAACATGCGCTGACCGTAAAAGGCCAGCGCGGAGAAGGCGATCAGTGCGACTAGCAGCACCGTATAGCGCAAAATCTCGGTCATTTCGACCTGAACGCGGATATGATCGATGATGATGCCGATCAGATAGGAGGCCAGGGCGCTGGTGATCCCGGCGGCGATGCCGCATAGAACAGCGGCAAGGGTCGGGCGGATGTGGACGGCGACGAACTTCCACAGCCAGGCAACGTCAACGTGAGTCGGCTGGGACGAGGAAACGGCTGCCAAGCGACCTCCTTGCTCGTCACGGACTTTGGCACACGGGGTTGTCAATTCTAGCAGTGAGGGGGAAAGATGGGGTAAGCCCTTTTCAGCAGTTCAGGGGCGAGAACAGAGTCATTGGCCTCACCCCCAACCCCTCTCCACAGCGTGGAGAGGGGAGTCCTGGCCCACTGCTGCCCCCTCGCCAGTCAGAGGGGTGAGGCTGGAAAAAACATCCCTCGGCTATGGTTCTTCAGGCTGCTCTCAATACTTGATGTCCACCGCTCTACCCGACTGCGCCGATTCGAGCACGGCGTCGCAGATCACGGCAGCACGGTAGCCGTCCTCGAAGGTTGCGCCATGCGGGGCAACGTCCTCACCGTTGACGATAGCGCGCAGCAGGTGATCGATCTCGTGGACAAAGGTGTGCTCCCAGCCGATGATATGGCCCTGCGGCCACCAGTTCTTCCACCAGGGGTGGTACGACTCGCTGACCAGCACGTTGGTGAAGCCCTGCGTCTCGCGCGGCTGGCTGTCCTTCCAGAAGACTTCGAGTTCGTTGAAGCGTTCCAGGTTGAAGCGGATGCTGCCGTGTTCGGCATTGATCTCGAAGCAGTTGTAGTTCTTGCGGCCCGGCGCGAAGCGGGTTGCTTCCAGCGTGCCCAATGCGCCGTTGGCGAACTCGACAGTGGCAACAAAGGCATCGTCCACCGTGACCTGTGCCCGCTGTCCTTCGCCCGTCTTGCGATCCTTGATGAAGGTCTTGGTCATCGCGGCCAGGCGAGCAGGCTCACCGACCAGATAACGCGCCAGGTCGATGATGTGCGCGCCCAGGTCGCCCAGCGATCCACTGCCCGCCACGTTTTTGTCGAGCCGCCAGACCATCGGGAAATCGGGATCGGCGATCCACTCTTGAAGATAGACCGCCCGGAAGTGGTAAATCTGCCCGAGCGCGCCGCTGTCCACCAGCTCTCGTATCTGCCGGACGGCAGGCACGAAGCGGTAATTGAAGGCGACCATGTGTTTGACGCCTGCCTTGCGCACGGCATCCAGCATGGTTTTGGACTCAGCGGCGGTGCGGGCCAGCGGCTTTTCACAGAGGATGTGCTTGCCGGCCTGCGCCGCCGCAATGCACGGTTCGGCGTGGGCATCGTTGGGGCCGCTGTTGTCGAAAAGCTGCACGTCAGGATCATTCACCAAATCCTGCCATCGGGTGTAGTACTTTTCATAGCCATAGCGGCGGGCCGCCTCTTGCACCGCGTCCTGGTTGCGCCCGGCAATCGCCACCAGACGCGGGATCGCCACCGGCGGGTACATCATGTAAGGTAACTTCTTGAAGGCGTTGCTGTGGGCCTTGCCCATGAAGGCATAGCCGAGCACGCCAACGCCAATGGTAGGGGCTGTTCCCGTCGCCTTTGCCCCTGCCATGCTCACAAATCCGACTTCTTTGTCGCTCATTGCTAAAGCAGGTCCTTTCGTGCGAAAAATCCAGGTTAAGCCTCACCCCCGGCCCCTCTCCACAGGGTGGAGAGGGGAGTCAATGCCTGGCGAAGCGGAGGAGTGGATAGGGGTGAGGTAAAAGTCTACTTCCGCTCAAAGGCGGCGTCGAAAGCTACCGTCGAGGGTGCGATGTCGGCACGGCGCACCGTTTCCAGCGCTTCCTGTGCCCCCCGTTCACGAACCATGCCGCTGTCTTCCCACTCCACCGAGAGCGGCCCGTTGTAGCCGATCTGGTTGAGCGTGCGGACGATCTGCTCAAAATCGACCCCGCCACGCCCTGGCGACACGAAGTCCCAGCCACGACGCCGATCCCCGAAGCCCAGGTGCGAGGACAGGATGCTGTGTCGCCCGTCCAGTCGCCGGATCGAGTCCTTGACGTGGACGTGGTAAATCCGATCCCCGAATTCTTCCAGGAAGGCCACCGGATCGACAAACTGGTGGTGCAGGTGACTTGGATCAAAGTTGATGCCGAAAGCCGGGCGGCGCTTGATGGCGTCCAGCGTCTTCTGCGTGGTGTAAATGTCATAGGCGATCTCGGTGGGGTGGACTTCCAGGCCGAACCGCACGCCCACCTCGTCGAACACGTCCAGGATCGGGTTCCAGCGATCCGCGAAGTCCTTGTAACCGGCCTCCACCATCTCGTCGCTGGTCGGCGGGAAGCGGTAGATCAGATGCCAGACGCTGCTGCCCGTAAAGCCATTGACGACCTTCACACCGAACTTGGCCGCTGCGCGTGCTGTATTCTTCACTTCCTCGGCAGCACGTTGACGGACGCCTTCGGGCTTGCCGTCGCCCCAGATGCGCGGCGGCAAGATGCTCTTGTGCCGCTCGTCGATGATGGCATCACAGACGCACTGACCGACCAGGTGGGTGCTGATCGCAAAACATTGAAGGCCGTGCTTTTCCAGAATATCGCGGCGGCTGCGGATATAGCTGTCGCTTTCCAGGGCCTTGTCTACCTCGAAGTGATCGCCCCAGCAGGCCAGTTCCAGGCCGTCGTAGCCCCAGCTTTTCACTTTTTCCGCCAGCGCGTCCAGCGTCAGGTCGGCCCACTGCCCGGTGAAAAGAGTCACAGGTCTTGCCATCGTAAATCTCTCCTGAAAGGTAATAGCCAGAATGATCAAAAGCGCCTAGAGCGCTCGTTCTACCCTTTCGGCCTGCGGAATGCGACGCGGAGTCACGTGACTCCACACGTTGAAGGCCAATAAGCAGACAAACAGGAGCAGGAATCCCACCTGGTAGCCGAACAACGTCCAGGGCTGGAACATGCCCACGACGCCCACCACGATTCCGCCGATGATGATCCACTCGATGACCTGGTAAATTCGTGGCGGCACATTGTCGTTCAGCAGCTTCGCCGCCACCACGATCAGGAAGGCGAAGGCCAGAATAATCGCCACGAAGGTCAGGATAAACGGCACGCCCGTCAGCAGCACGTTGTCGGTTCGGACTCGATCAGGCAGGCCGCCAATGAGCGGCGCGGTGATGAGCGCGATGACAACCAGCGCTGCCGCGATAATCAGCAGTCTATAGGGCAGCCCGGACAACCGCTGCCGGATGGTTAGTGGTGGCTGCACAATTCGTCTCCTCAGTTCTCAGGCCAGCAGTTTGCGCAGGAAGGCCAGCCCGTCGGCGGCCAGCGCATCCTGGGTCGGCGCGAGGTTGCGCCAGATGGCGGCGGCGCGGGCAATGCTCTTGACCTTGCTGGTGAACGACTCGATGACCACTGCGCCGTCGAACTTGATGTCCTTCAGCCCTTGCGCCACGTCCGACCAGGGAATGTGGCCCGACCCCGGCGCGCCACGATCATTCTCGCAGGCGTGGAAGTGCTTTACCCGCGATCCGGCGGCGCGAATAGCGTCGCCGAAGTGCTTCTCCTCGATGCACATGTGAAACGTATCCAGCAGTATCTGGCAGGCCGGGCTGTTCACCCGATCAATGACTTCGATGGCCTGCGTCGCCAGGTTGATGAAGCTGGTTTCAAAGCGGTTGAGCGGTTCGATGCACAGCACGACGCCGTGATCCTTCGCGTAGGCAGCCAGCGTGCTCAACTGCTTGACCAGCAGATCGGTGTCTCTGGCACGCTGATCGGGCGTGGCCTGCCAGGTGCGCCCGACGGCGGAATAGATCGGCCCGACCAGGTTCGTTGCGCCAAGCTGCTCGCAGGCGTCGATACACTGGCGGATGTAGGTCATGCCGTTGTTGCGGATCGCTTCGTCGTCGTGAACCAGGTCTCGATCCGGCCCCATTGCGGCGCAGGCGCTCACGCCAAGCCCCAGATCGCGCACGATCTGGCCGCCGCGCTTGTAGTCCAGATCGCCAACCGTCTCGATGGGAACCTCGAACCAGTCGAAACCCATCTTTTTGACCTGTGGAGCCAGACGCTCCATTTCTTCTGTGGTCAGCGGTGATGACCACACCCAGGCATTCACTCCGAATTTCATGTTGCGCCTTCCCTCGTTGCAGGCTGAATTATGCGCAAAAGTGTTGCTGATTTGCCTCACCCCCGGCCCCTCTCCACCTTGTGGAGAGGGGAGCCGGTAACAACAGTTCGTCCCGTTCCCCATCTCTGCTTGCGGAGAGGGGTCAGGGGGTAAGATAAACCCGCGTCCCGTCGGGATTGAAGTAGTGCAGCCGTTCGCGCACCACGTCAAACTGCACCTCGTCGTTGATGTGCAGGTTCGACATGCCGGGAATGATGCTCAGTAAGTTCACATCGCCCGCCTTAATATGAATAACGGTCTCCACGCCTAGCGGCTCGATCAGCGCCACACGCCCGTTCAACGGGCCACCCGGCGCGATCCGCACGTCTTCGGGCCGGATGCCCAGCATGAACGTCTCCGGCAGGCTGACAGGCGGCGCGGGCAGCCTGACGGTGCTGTTGACCAGTTGCAGCGAACCATTGTCACGCACGGCCTGGTGCAGATTGATGCGCGGCGTGCCGACAATCTGCGCAACAAAGGTGGTAGCCGGGCGATCATAGATGTCGGTGGGCGTGCCGACCTGGATCAGTCGCCCCTCTTTGAGCACGCCGATCCGGTCTGCCATCGTCAGCGCCTCGATCTGATCGTGCGTGACAAACAGCACTGTCCCCGACTGCGTTTTCTGGATGTGCTTTAGCTCGATGCGCAGCGCCTCGCGCAGCTTGGCATCCAGGTTCGAGAGCGGTTCGTCCATCAGGAAGATGCGCGGCTCGCGCACGATGGCCCGCCCGATGGACACACGCTGCATCTCGCCGCCGGACAGTCGCGCCGTCTTGCGTTCGAGCAGGTGCGTGATGCGCAGCAGTTCAGCCGTCCGCTGGACACGCATCTTGATCTCCGGTTCGGGGGTGCGGCGCATCGGCGAGCGCAGCGGAAAGGCCAGGTTGTCGTAAACGGACATCGTTGGGTACAGCGAATATTGCTGGAAGACAAAGGCAATGTCCCGATCCGAGGGTTGCAAACCGTCAACGGCCTGCCCGTCGAACAGCACATGGCCCTCGTCGTGCTTTTCCAGCCCGGCGATGATGCGCAGCGTGGTCGTTTTGCCCGCGCCGGTTGGCCCCAACAGCACAAAGAACTCGCCGCTCTTGACGGTCAGCGACAGGTCGTTGACGGCCACAACCTGCTTAAAGCGTTTGGTGACGTGTTGCAGCGCTACCTCGCTCATTGGCGCACCTCCCGCCGGATCGCCGCTTCGGTCTTCGGGTTAAAGAAGCGCACCATCGCCGGATCAAGGCCGAAGCGCATTTTGGTTCCGATGGGATAGCTGATCTGGCGATTGGTGCGGGCGTGGACGATGTTGTTATCGCCCAGGTCCAGGTGCAGCATGTTGAACCCGCCGTGCAGGTCGCTGGCGTAGACTTCCGCCGGGATGGGCGCATCCTCGCTGACATTGGCCGCTTCTGGCCGAAAACCCACGATCACGTCGCCGCTGCCGTTAAGCGCACTGCTGAGTATCGGCTGCCATTCAGAAGGAACGGGATAGCGTCCTCCGCCCGGCAAGACGACCACACCCTCGGCATACTTTCCCGACATCAGGTTCATGCCGGGGCTGCCGATGAAGCGTGCCACGAACAGGTTGGCAGGGTCGTAGTAGACCTCGGCGGGTGTGCCGACCTGCTGCACCACCGCCGCCGACATGACGACGATTCGATCCCCCATCGCCATTGCCTCGATCTGGTCGTGCGTCACGTAGACTGTCGTGGCGTGCTGCGCGATGTGCAGGTGTTTGATCTCGGCGCGCATGGTTTCGCGGAAATCGGCATCCAGCGCGCCAAGCGGTTCATCCATCAGGAAGGCTGCCGGACGGCGCACCAGCGCCCGCGCCAGCGCCACGCGCTGCTGGTCGCCACTGCTCAACGAGCCGGGACGCTGGTTCAGCAGGTGTTCAATTCGGAGAAGGCGCACCACCTCCTCAACGCGCCTGTTCACTTCGCTGCGCGGCACTTGTTGAGCTTGCAGCGGGAAGGCAATGTTCTCACGCGCATTCAGGTGCGGGTACAGCGCGAAGAACTGGAACACGAACGCAATGTCGCGCTCACTGGGTTTGGCCCAGGTGACGTTGCGCTGGTTCAGGTAGATGTTGCCGCCAGTGACCGTTTCCAGGCCAGAGATCATGCGCAGCGTGGTGGTCTTGCCGCAGCCCGACGGCCCCAACAATACCAGGAACTCGCCGTCTTTGATGGTCAGGTCCATCGGCCTGACGGCGTAATTTGGGCCAAATTTCTTTTCGACTTGCCGGAGTTCTATAGTAGCCATGTTCTCCCGTAATGATATACATAATTCATCCGGTGGCGCGAATACCGACTGAGGCATTGAAACAAACCTATTTGCGGATCGCTCCAAAGGTCACGCCGCGCAGCAGGTGACGGCGCAGCAGAAATGTCACCAGCACCACCGGGATCAGGAACAGCAGCGAGCCAGCCGCAATTGTGTTCCACTCGATGCCCCCGCTGCCCAGGATGGAGGGAATGGCAGGCGGTGCGGTACGGGCATTCTGGGTAGTGAGCATCAGCGCAAAAGCGTATTCGTTCCAGGCGAAGATCAGGCAGAACACGGTGGTGGCGGCGATGCCCGTCAGTGCTTGCGGGATGACGATGCGGAAGAAGGCTTGCAGGCGGGTGTAGCCGTCTACCATTGCCGCTTCCTCGTATTCACGCGGAATCTCGTCGATGAAACCCTTGAGCAGCCAGACCGAGAACGACAGGTTGAAAACCGTGTACAGCATGATCAGGCCGAGGTGGGTATCGTGTAAGCCGATGCTGCGGTACATCAGGAAGATCGGAATCGTGACCACAACAGGCGGCAACATGCGCGTGCTGAGAATGAAGAACAGTAAGTCGCCGGAACCGGGGATGCGAAAGCGGCTGAAGGCATAGGCCGAAAACAGCCCCAACGTCACCGAAAGCACTGTCGAGACACCCGCGATAACTATCGAGTTGGTGAGCTGCCCTGCGTACTGGCTTGGCCCATTGATCTCGCGCCCGTTTTCGAGCGCGATCCGATCCAGCAGGCCAAGATTCGGGCTGTTGCGCTTTTCGGCGGATTCGGCCTCGGAGAGGATGCGCGTATCCATCAGCAGGCTGACGAAGCCTTGCAGCGATGGGGTAAAGAACAGCTTGGGCGGGATGGCCGTCACGTCGCTCTGCGCCTTGAAGGCCGTCAGCACGATCCATAGGACAGGCAGGAGCATGATGAAAGCCACTGCCAGCGCCACCGCCGCCCGAATCTTCCCGCTCAGGCGCGCGCTGGGGCTGACCTTATCGACGCGGATCGACTCGACGACAGGGGTGCGCGGCCCGGCCTGCTCAACGGTGGTGACCATTGCTCACTCTCCCCTGGCCCGGTTCAGGAAGCGAATGTAGACGTTGCTGATGCAGATAATGATGATCAGCACGATGTATGCCAGAGCACTGGCCCGCCCCGTCGCCACCTGGCCCTGAAAGGCCAGCCGGTACAGGTTGATGGAAACCGTTTCCGTAGCGTCGCCCGGCCCGCCGCCGGTCAGGCCCATCATCAGGTCAAAGGCTTTGAGCGCTTCAATCGTGCGGAAGAGCACGGCGATCAGCAGCAGCGGCGCGACCTGTGGCAGGGTGATGCGCCGGAACTGGAACCACGAGCTGGCGCGGTCAATGGCCGCGGCCTCGTACAGGTAATCCGGGATCGCGCTCAACCCCGACAGGCACAGGAGCATGACGAACGGCGTCCACATCCACACATCCACGATGATCACCGCGATGAGTGCCGTATCCGGCCCGGCCAGCATGTCTGTCGCCAGCCGGGGATTGGTCGGATCGAGCAGGTAGTTGAAAATTCCGTAGCTAGGGTTGTAGATCAGTTTCCAGAACAACCCGACGACCACCGGCGAGAGCATCATTGGGATCAGAATCAGGGTCGTAATCAGGCCGCTGCCTCGGAACTTCTGGCGCAGCAGCAGGGCCAGACCAAAGCCCAATATGGTCTGGATGGCTACCGATACGAGCGCATACTTGCCCGTCGTCGCAAAATATCCCCAGAACTTATCGCTTTCCAGAATACGGGCATAGTTATCCAGCCCGATCCAGCGCGGCGCGCGGTTGGCGATGGCACTGTAGTTCGTAAAGCTCAAATACAGGCTGTAGAACAGCGGAAAGACATTCCACAGAATGAGGATGATCAGCGTGGGAATAATGAACAGTTTGATCAGCGTGCCATCGCTCATGTGGCGGCGGCGCGCGTAGGATGTGGCTTGGGCCTGAGCAACAGCAGTCATTCAAGAGCCTTTCAACAAAATACACTTTATCAATAGAACCTCACCCCTGACCCCTCTCCACAGGGTGGAGAGGGGTGGCCCGGTGTCCCCGCTCCGAATTCGGAGCGGGGGCGAGGTCAAACCCACTACTTAATGTAACCGGCGTCTGTGAGGATAGTCGTCCATTCCTTTGCCACGCCGTCCAGCGCTTCCTTCGCCGTCCCCTTGCCGCCCACAACGTAATTGCTGAGGGCAGCCTGAATGATGGGCAGCATCTGGCCGTATTCGGGGATATTGGTGAAGTCCTTGACAAAGGTCATCGTTTCGGCGAACGCGGCGTTGAAGGGCGCGATCTTGTTGAACTTGTCGGATTTCAGGACGTTGATGTTGCAGGTGTAGCCGCCCAGGTCGGCCCACTTGGCCTGCACGTCTTCCTGCGCAAACCATTTCAGGAATGCGAACGCGGCGTCCTGGCGTTCCTTGTCGATGTAGGCGTTGATGCTCATGCCCTGGCCGCCGAGCGCCGCGAACTGCTTGCCGTCCGGGCCTTTGGGCATCACGAAGTAGCCCGTTGTATCCGCGAACTTGTTGGTGGACTTGTTCGCCAGGGCCGGGAAGAAGGCGAAGTAGTTCATCGCCATGACGGCCTGACCGCTGGTGAAGGCGTCATTGGTTTCCTGGAAGAAGGCGTTGCTCAGGCCGGGGGCCGAGCAGCAATCATAGAGCTGCTTGTAGTATTCCAGGGCTTTCACCGCCGCATCGGAGTTGGCAACACCCTCGACCTTGTAATCTTTGTCGTACCAATCCGCGCCATACGAGAAGAACACGTTCTGGAAGCCCATCGTGATGGCGTCGTAGTCCTTCTGCGTATAGATAGCGACCCCATAGAGGCCCTTATCCTTGCGCGTGAAGAACTGGGCGATGTCCATCAGTTCTTTCCAGGTCTTGGGCACAGCCAGATCGTAGCCGTACTTGGCCTTGAAAGCGGCCATTTCATCTTTGTTCTCAAACAAGTCCTTGCGATACGCCCAACCGTTGGCATCGCCTTCAGTCGGATAAGCATAGTACCTGCCGCTGCCCGCCGGGTACTCGCCATAGTATTGCAGGGTGGCCGGGGTCACGGTCTTATCGATGCCGTTGGACTTCATGAAATCCGTCAGTTCGACGTAGTGGCCCTGGGTTGCGCCCTGGCCGAGCCACTGGCTGTCGCCGATGACCAGGTCCCAGGCCGTGCCTTTGGCGGCCCACTCGGCTGTCACGCGGTTGCCAAACGTGCCCCAGGGTTCCTGGATCACGGTGACTTTGATGCCCGTCTTGGCTTCATAATCCTTCACGAGCGTTTGAAGGAAATCGGCGGGCGCCCACTGTGCCCAGATGATCTTGAGTTCGGTAACGGCGGCCTGCGCAGGCCTGACGGCCAGGCCAGAGGCCAGCACCAGCGCGCACAGCACCACGAGAATGAACGTTTTCTTGAGCATACAAAAAGCCTCCCTTGAAGATTATTTGAGTGATTTGTCCGGGTGATTCACACGGCGAATGAACTTCGATAGGCTGTACTCCTTTCGTCTGCTGGCTGCCGCAACGATCTACACCATGGGCTGGTTCAGCAGCAGTGCCCCGCGTCCTCCTGGCTGGCCGCTGCTGCCCGGTTGAGACAGGATGGTTTGGTAGACCAGTGCCACGCCGCCCATCGTGCAAGCCTGAGAACCCTGTTCCGCCGCAACCACCCTGACGGCTGCCGCGTCCCATTCGAGTGCACGTTCATGCAACTCACGCCGGATAGTTGGCAGGAGAAAATCGCTGGCGGCGCTGAGTGTGCCACCGAACACCACAAGGTCCGGATTCAATGCATTCACCAGCGACGCAATGCCCACACCCAGTTCTCGACCGACGTTTCCAAGTGCAGTCTGCGCCACCGGATCGCCGTTCCGGGCGGCTTCGATCACGCCTTCAAGGGTGAGATTGCCGGGCTGCAACAGAGTGGGCTGACCCTGACTGATCGCCTTCCGCACATGTCGCTCTACAGCGGCGGTGCTGACTTCGGTTTCCCAACAGCCGCGATTGCCGCATTTGCAAAGCGCTCCATCGGGATACAAGGTCATGTGGCCGAATTCTCCGGCGAGCCCGGACGCACCGCGCATCAACTGTCCGCCGCGCACTATCGCCCCACCCAGGCCCACGCCAGCGCTGATATACAGCACGTCCCCGTGATCCTGTGCCGCACCGAAAAAGTATTCGCCGAGCGCAGCCATGTTCGCCTCGTTATCCACAAAGATAGGCGCGTCCGGGAAAGCATCCTGCAAGAGCGCGCAAAGCGGCACCTCACGCCAGCCCAGGTTCGGCGCGAACAGCAGTGTGCCGTCAGATTGTTTCACCAGACCGGGAACACCGATAGCAATACCAAGCAACCTCTGACCGGGCATGGCTTGCTGTCCCTGCTGTATAGTGTTCCTGATGAGTTGTAGCAACTGGTCGAGAACCGTCTGTTGTGGAGCACCGGGAACGGTGTGCTCCCGACTCGCCCAAAGGCGATTGGCCGTGAAGTCGGTACAAAGCGCGCCAATATAGCCAACGCCGATCTCCATGCTGACGACGTAGCCAGCCTGCGGGTTGACGGTCAGCTGGACGGAGGGCCGGCCCACGCCGGTGGACACCACGCCAATCTCGTGGACAAACCGGCGTTCGATCAGTTCGTTGACCAGACTGGACACAGTGGACTTGTTCAGCCCGGTCATCGCGGCCAAAGCGGCCCGCGATACTGGCGCATGTGCGTGCAAACGTTTCATGATGAGTGAAAGATTTATTTCCCGGACAAGCGCCTGATCGCCCGTCCGAAATGGTGTACGCTCGACCATCAGGCTGTCTGATCCTTGACGATACTAATTCCTAAAGCCAAAATTACTATTTCAGTCTGTGTGATAAACACTCACTGGTTGGTTGGAGCAACCAACAAAAGTTCCATCCAGTATAGGGCGGCACGCAGTACCTGTCAAGCGCAGTCAATAAACTAATGCATCCATCTACTTTGGAGAAAATTATGCCTGTTGTCGCTTTGCTCGGCACACTGGATACCAAAGGACTGGAATACGATTACGTGCGCTCCCATGTGCAAGCGGAGGGATGTGAGGCCATCCTGGTCGATGCGGGGGTTCGCGGTGAACCGCTCATTAAGCCGGACGTGACGCGCGACGCGGTAGCCAAAGCAGCAGGCACGGAAGTCGCCGCATTGGCGGCGGCGGGGGATCGCAACGCCGCCATCGAGGCGATGGCCCGAGGCGCGACGGCCATCGTGCTGGATTTATACAGGCAGGGGCGGCTGCACGGTATTCTGGGCCTGGGCGGGGCGGGTGGATCGGTGCTGGCGACCCGCGCCATGCAAGCCTTACCCGTCGGCGTGCCGAAGCTGATGGTCTCCACACTGGCGGCTGGCGATACACGCCCCTATGTCGGGCAGGTGGACATCACGATGATGTACTCTGTTGTGGATATTTCCGGCATCAACCGCATTTCCGAGCGCATCCTGTCTAACGCAGCAGCGGCTATTGCGGGTATGGCGCGAGCCTATGCAGCGTTCCAACCGTCGGGGGCTTCCAGACCACTCATCGGCGCGACCATGTTCGGCGTCACAACGCCTTGCGTCACCGAAGCGCGCCAGACGCTCGAAGCGCGAGGCTACGAGGTGATCGTCTTCCACGCCACCGGGACAGGCGGTAAGTCGCTCGAAAACCTGATCAGTGCCGGGTTCTTTGCGGGGGTGCTGGACGTGACGACTACCGAGTTGGCTGACGAACTGGTGGGCGGCGTCCTGAGCGCCGGGCCGGATCGCCTGGAAGCAGCAGGACGGTTGGGTATTCCGCAGGTAGTGTCACTCGGCGCACTGGATATGGTCAACTTTGGCCCCGCCGACAGCGTGCCGGACAAATTCAAGGGGCGGCGCTTCCACCAGCACAACGCAACGGTCACGCTGATGCGCACTACACCGGAAGAATGCGCCGAACTGGGGCGGATCATCGCCCGAAAGTTGAACCAGGCGAAGGGACCAGTCAGCGTTTTTATTCCTTTGAAGGGCATCTCCATGATCGCTGTCGAGGGCAAATCATTCCACGATCCGGCAGCGGATCGGGCACTTATCAACAATCTCAAGGCGGGACTGCGCGAAGGGATTGAAGTGATCGAAATGGACATGGACATCAATGATCCGCGCTTCGCGCAAGCGATGGCGGCGCGGCTGGACGAATACGTGCGGGCCGCTCAACCACAAGGATGAAGAACAAAATATGATTAAACGCTCAGAAATCCTCGAAAGATTGCGAAACACCGTCAAGAATGGCGGGGTGATCGTCGGCGCGGGCGCAGGCACAGGGTTGTCCGCCAAGTGCGCCGAGGCGGGCGGGATCGATCTGATCATTATCTACAACTCCGGGCGCTACCGGATGGCCGGGCGTGGCTCGTTGGCGGGGATGATGCCCTATGGCGACGCCAACGCGATCACGGTGGAGATGGCAAGCGAGGTGCTGCCCATCGTCAAAAATACGCCAGTGCTGGCGGGAGTCTGTGGAACCGATCCATTTCGGATGATGCCGTACTTCCTCAAACAGATCAAAGAGATGGGCTTCTCCGGCGTGCAGAACTTCCCGACAGTGGGGCTGATCGACGGCACGTTTCGTCAGGGCCTTGAGGAAACGGGCATGGGCTACGGGTTGGAAGTGGACATGATTCGCACGGCACATGAGTTGGATTTGCTCACCACACCCTACGTGTTTAATCCAGATGAAGCCAGGGCAATGACCGGGGCCGGGGCGGACATCATCGTCGCGCATATGGGGCTGACGACGAAGGGAGCGATTGGCGCAAAAACGTCACTGACCCTCGACCAATGTGTGGAGCGCATCCAGGCCATTCATGATGCGGCGATGTCGGTTAACCCGGAGGTGATGGTCATTTGTCACGGCGGGCCGATTGCCGAGCCGGACGACGCCGAATACGTCTTGGCGCGGACGAAAGGCATTGTCGGCTTCTATGGCGCATCCAGCATGGAGCGCTTGCCTACTGAGCAGGCAATTACCGAAAACGCCAAACGCTTTAAGCAAATCCGGTTGGGGCAGCCGGGTTGACCTCACCCCCAACCCCTCTCCGCAGGCAGAGAGGGGCGCAATCCAAAGGGTGAGGCCATGCAGGTGAGTTAGAGACATTGATGGCGCAGAGATTTCTGGCAGGTTTGCTGACCCTGATCGCCCTGTTCACGCTGGCGATCACGCTGACGCGGGCTGTCGGTCAGGGCCAGATGCCACATGCCGAAGGCATTTTCACGATGCCGGATGGCACGGTCTGTCCCCGGTTGTGCCTGTTCGGCGTGATGCCGGGCATAACCACTGCGGCGCAGGCGGCGGCTCTCCTGCGGGCACACCCGCTGATCCGCGATTTCGACCTGATCAGCACGCAGCCGTTTCGCATCGAAGGCCACAACGACTGGATCATGATGATCAGCTTCAACGTGACGCCTGACGGGACCGTGGACGAGATTACGCTGGCGCGCTACATCCGGTACGGGCAAATTGAAGGCGACAGGCTCATTCCACTGCCTGATCCCGGTGTGCTGGGCGATGCCCTGAACCGCTTTGGCAGCCCCGACTTCGTACAGCTTACACAGGGGGGCGACCCGTCCCTGATCTTCGCCAATGCAGGCGTCATCACCAATCTGGTGCGCACGCGCGGTGTTGCAGGCCGTATCGTGCTGAACCAACCGCTCAGTCGGTTGACCCTCTTCCGCCGTGAAAAGTGTACGGACAGCGCCTTCGACTATTCTTTCCTACGCTGGTTGGGCGCGGCGCAGCTTCGCCGCTACAGCTTCTCGCACAGTGTTACCCGTGCGGTGCGTCGCATGAATTCAGCGGGCGCAACCTTCGCCCCCTGCCGGAGTTGAACTGCGCTTGACATTGCCCCGGCCTGTTGTACCATCAACGCAGCAGTCAAGTTATTACCCTTCATTTTAGAAAGGAAACCTTACTATGAGAGTCGTTATGCACAACTGGATGCGCCCGGAACCCATCGAGCACACCATCAAGCGGCTGGCTTCGCTGGGCTACGATGGCATTCAGATCATGGGTGAGCCGCGCAAATATGATACGAAGGAGGTGCGGAAGCTGCTCAAACAGCACAAATTGGAGTGTTGGGGCAGCGTCACGATCATGGTCAAGGGCCGCGACCTGATCCATGCCGATCCGTACTTCCGCGAGATGTCACAGCAGTACGTCATGGAATGCATTGACATGGTGAATGCCCTGGGCGGCAACATCATCACCATCGTGCCGAGCGAGGTCGGCAAGGTGGTGGCGATGGCCGATCCCGACACGGAATGGGCCTGGGCCGTCGAGAGCCTGAAGCGGATTGCCGACCACGCCCGCAAGAAGAAAGTCCGGATCGGCCTGGAACCGCTCAACCGCTTCGAGACGAACTTCCTGAACCGCCACGACCAGGCGCTGCGGCTGGCGGCGGACGTGGGCGAGGACGTGGGCGTGTGCCTGGATGCTTTCCACATCAACATCGAAGAGGCCGATCCGTTCAAGGCGATCCTCAATACGGGCAGCAAACTGGTTGACTTCCACGTTGCGGACAATAATCGGCGTGCACCGGGCGAAGGAACTTATGACTGGAAAAAGGTGATCAGCACGCTCAAAAAGGCCGGGTATGACGGCGCGCTGACCGTCGAGTTCGTGGTACCCTTTGACCGTTCGCCGCTGCGCGAATCGGCGCAAGACAGCGCTTCCGGCACGTCAGCCAGCGACGCCGAATTGAAGTTCATCCGCGATCATGGCAGTGACCTGATGAGCGATGCACTGTACACGCGGCATTGCGAGCGCACCATCAAGCATCTGCGCGCCAACGGGGCCTGAGTCCAGCCATCGCAGGCTGCGCTATGGCAACCATTCTGCTGATCGGTACGCTGGACACCAAAGGGCCAGAAACCGCTTATCTCCGGGATCGCATCCACGATCTCGGAGGCCAGACGCTCGTCCTCGATTCCGGCATTCTGGGGGAGGCCACCGGGATCGAGGCAGACTTCAACCGGCGCGAAGTGGCAATCGCGGCGGGCGCAACGATTGACGCTCTGCGTAATGCCGGGACACGCGGTAAGGCCATCGAAGAGATGTTGAAGGGCGTGCGCAAGATCACGCTCGCCCTGTTTGCTGCGCACAAGATTCATGGCGTTGCCTCGCTGGGCGGCGCGGAAGGGGCAGTGCTGGCGGCGTCAGCGATGAAAGTGCTGCCGATGGGCTTTCCCAAGCTGATCGTCTCGCCCATCGCCTCCGGTCATCGCAAGTTCGGGCCGCTGGTCGGCACGCGCGATACGCTGGTGATGCATTCCATCGTGGACATTCTCGGCCTGAACCCGATCAGCCGCATGGTCTACGACAACGCGGCTGCGGCCATCCTGGGCATGGCCGAGCAGTACGCCCGGCGTGGCCCGGCGGAGCGCACTCGCAAGGCTATCGCGGCCACCATGCTCGGCAACACCACCAAACCCCTGATCCACATGCGCCCCAAGATCGAGGAGCAGGGCTTCGACTTCGTGATCTTCCACGCCAACGGGGTAGGTGGCCCGGCGATGGAAGAACTGATCGCGCAGGGCTACTTTGATGGCGTCCTCGACTACACCCTGAGCGAAGTGGCCGGGTACGTGGCGGGCGGCTTCCATAACGGCGGCCCGGCCCGGCTGGATGCGGCGGCCCAGGCGGGCATTCCACAGGTCGTCGTGGCGGGCTGCCTGGATTTTGTGGTGTTCGGCCACAAAGATGAAGTGCCGGAAGCCTATCACGGGCGACCCACCTACTATCACAACCCGGAATTTACTCTGGTGCGCCTGACCAGGGACGAGCAACTGGCGGCGGCCCGCTTCCTGGTCGAGAAGTTGAATCGGGCGCGCGGGCCAGTCTCGATGATCGTGCCGCTCGACGGCGGCTCGGTGATGGACAGGCCAGGCGGCGAATTCTGGGAGCCGGAAACGAATCGCCTGGTGCGGGAAACGATCCAGCAGGGGTTGAATCCGAACGTCCGTTATCAGGAGTTTGAAGGCCACATCAACGACGACTCGTTTGCGGATGCGGTCTATGAAGAAGTCTTGCGGGTAATCAAAGGATAGAACCTATGCCAGCCAAATCGAGTAAGAATGGTAATCCTCGTAAGAGCAAGAGCGGCAATGGCGCGACACCGCGCCGCAAGACCCTTGACCTCGGTTTTCCGTCGTTTTGCCTGGGCGACCTGAGCTACGTGGACGTGCAGGCTTATTTGAAGCATTCCGATACAATCCTGATCCCGAAGGCCAGTCTGGAGCAGCATGGCCCACACCTGCCGCTGTACTGCGACACGATTACCTCCACCGAGGTGGCACGGCGGGCGGGCGAGCAGGCGGGCATTCTGTACACGCCGACGCTGTGGCTCGGCTACTCGCCACAGCACATGCGCGCGCCGGGCTTTGGCGCGGGCACGATCACGCTGCGCGAGAACACCTACCTGAACCTGATCTACGACATCGGGCGCAGCCTGATCCATCATGGCTTCAACCGCCTGATCTTCGTCAACGGGCACGGCTCCAACGTCAAGGTCATCGACCCGGTGCTGCGTCGACTGCGCAACGAAACGGGCGCGCTGATCGCCTACTACAAGCCCTATGCCGAGCGCTACATCGGTATGTTGAAGGACGTGCTGGAAGGCCCTGTCGAAGAGACACCAGGCTGGCACGCAGGCGAACTCGAAACGTCGCAGGTGCTGGCCCACAACTCGAAACTGGTGCGGCTGGATCGCGCTAAAACGGATAAGGCGCACGCTCCGAAATGGCTTGGCGAAGCGTGGAGCAAGAACGATGGGATGCCCGATGCCGTTTTCCAGGGCTACCAGTATTTCAACTTTCCCTTCGACCATGAGGAGTTCACCGATTCCGGCGTGATGGGCGTGCCGCAGCGGGGAACTGCCGCCAAAGGTGAGGAAGCCTTCCGGCGCTTCGCACAACATCTGATCGACGCTGTTCACGAACTGGAACAGGTCGAAGTCCACGTCACCAAGCGCGATTTCACGGTGGATAAAGCATGGACACCCGACTGATCGACGTGGCAGCGCTCTCGCTGTCCCTGGCGCAGATCGTCGGACGGGAAAATGTGCTGACTGCGGCTGAGGCGTTGCGCCCCTATGCCAGCGACCAGTGGTGGTACGCGATTGCGGCGGCGGCGGCGGGTCGCGCCATCAGCAACCCGGACGTGGTGGTGAAGCCGACTACACCCGAACAGGTTGTCGAGGTTGTCAAATACGCTAACCAGGCTGGTGTGCCGATCACGCCCTGGGGCGGCGGCAGCGGAGTCCAGGGCGCGGCCAACGCGGATCGCGGCGGGATCATCCTCGACCTGCGCGGGCTGAACCGTGTCCGCGAGACTGATCGCCAATCGCTGGTATGTGTCGTCGAGGCGGGCAAGGTCTGCCGGGAGTTCGAGGCCGAACTGAATGCCCAGGGCCTGTCCTTCACGCACTACCCGGCCTCAACGGAGTGGGCGACCATCGGCGGCAGCATCGGCGCACGCGGATCGGGCGTGCTGTCCACTAAGTACGGCAAGATCGAGGATCACGTCCTGAGCCTGGAATTCGTGACGCCGACGGGCGAACTGGTGCACACGCCCGCCGTCCCGCGCCATGCCGCCGGGCCGGAATTGACGCAACTGCTGATCGGGTCGGAAGGCGCGTATGGCATTGTGACGGCGGCCACCGTCAAGCTGCGGGCACTGCCCAAAAAACGGGTCTTTGGCGTGTTCGCCTTCAAGGACCTCAAGGACGGGATCGAAGCCGGGCGACAGATCATGGTGACGGGGCTGCGGCCCGCCGTCATGCGCCTATACGATCAGCACGCGGCGGCGCACAGCCTGGCGCGCGCCGTCGAAACGCCGCTGCCCGATCCGACAAAGGTCTTAATGTTCGACGGCGAGTATCCCGACCTGGTGGACCTGGAAGCGGCCAAAGCCTTTGAGATTTGCCGGGCGAACGGCGGCCAGGAACTCCCGGCGCGGCTCGGCGAGTTGTGGTGGGAGCGGCGTTACGTGTTTTACTACCCGCCCTACGCGCCGGAACTGCCGAGCATCTGGGGCACGATTGACGTGGTGGCGGACTTCAAACACATCGAGAATGTCTATCACGCCACCACGCAGGCCATCCGCGCAGCCGTGCCGGAAAAGTGGAACCTGTCGCTGAACACGCACCTGTCGCACTGGTACGAGTGGGGATCGATGATCTACGCCCGCATGAAGATTCCGACTGGCCCGGATAATCTGGACGAGGCAAAGGCGCTGCACGATGCGATCTTCAAAGCGGGGACGGAGGCAGCGATGGCGGCGGGCGCAGTGCTGAACGATCATCACGGCGTCGGGCTGCGGCTGGCCCCCTACATGCAGCAGCAGTACGGCGCAGGCATGGATACCCTGCGGCGCATCAAACGGGCGCTCGACCCGAACGGCATCCTGTGTCCGGGGAAGTTGGGGCTGTAGAAGCCTCACCCCCGGCCCCTCTCCATCCTGTGGAGAGGGGAGCAGGCAATCAGGAAAACGTGCGGTTCGAAACTACGCGACGGTCACTTCCGGGCAGAGATACACGTCCTGGATAGCGTTGAGCAGCGCCGCGCCTTCGGACATGGGGCGCTGGAAGGCTTTGCGCCCGCTGATCAGGCCCGTGCCGCCTGCGCGCTTGTTGATGACGGCGGTGAGCACGGCTTCGGCCAGATCGTTCTTGCCGCTGGCTCCGCCCGAATTGATCAGCCCGGCGCGGCCCATGTAGCAATTGACAACCTGGTAACGGGTCAGGTCGATGGGGTTGTCGGTGGTCAACTGGGTATACATGCGCTCGTCCAGCTTGCCGTAGGAGGAGTTACCTGTATTCAGTGCTTTGTAGCCGCCATTGCCCGTCGGCAGCTTTTGCTTGATGATGTCCGCCTGGATGGTGACGCCCAGGTGGTTGGCCTGCCCGGTCAGGTCTGCCGAGGTCTCGTGGTTGGTTCCGTTGACCTTGAAGGCGCTGTTGCGGGTGTAGCACCACAGGACGGTTGCCATGCCCAACTGGTGTGCCTCGTAGAACGCCTCGGCCACTTCGACAATCTGGCGGGTGCTTTCCGCCGAGCCGTAGTAGACGGTTGCGCCGACGGCCACCGCGCCCATGTCCCAGGCTTGCTTGACCTGCCCGAACATGACCTGGTCGAACTTATTGGGATAGGTCAGCAGTTCGTTGTGGTTCAGCTTGACGATGAACGGAATCTTGTGGGCGTACTTGCGAGCCACCGCGCCCAGCACGCCGAAGGTCGAGGCGCAGGCGTTGCAGCCGCCCTCAATCGCCAGTTCGACGATCCTGGCCGGGTCGAAGTAGGCCGGGTTCTTGGCGAAGGACGCGCCAGCCGAATGCTCGATACCCTGGTCAACGGGCAGAATGGACAGATAGCCGGTTCCGGCCAGCCGCCCATGATTGAACATCTGCTGCAAGCTGCGCAGCACCTGCGGCGGGCGATCCGACTGGGCGTAGACTTCGCTCACAAAGTTCGGGCCGGGGAGATAAAGTTGGTCTTTGCTGATGGGCCTGGACACATGATTTAAGAGCGTGTCGGCCTGATCGCCCAGAAGTTCGGCAATCTTGTCGATAGATAAAGTTGTCGTGGCGTTTAAGGCAATCGCCATAATTGAAACCCCTCTTTATTGGTAGCTTGCCGGGCAGCCGAAAATCATACCGTGATTCGCAGCGGCAGGGGTAGGACTTGCCTGACTTGTGGTTTCAAGCGCGTGGATTATCATATACGAAGACATGCTGCGAGCCGGTCAATAGTACATAACGCAAGTGACGGGCTGTGGGCTTTGCCGTTCCAGCAGTCGATCCTATCTTTCAGATATTTGTTTTGGAGGCCAGTGATGTCAGAGCAGAAACGCAAAAATAGTTTAAGTCGTCGTGATTTCTTACGGTTGTCCGCAGGTGGTCTGGGCGCGGCTGCCTTCGCCGGGTCGGTTGGGAAGTTTGACCCCCTGCTCAAGCCCTTTGCCCAGGGCGAGGTCACGGGCAAGGTCGAGATCTGGGGCTACAACGGCACGATTGACCACTTCATCGCAGCGAAGGACATGCTGGAGAAGAAATATCCCGGTCTGCAAATCGTGACCCAGCAGTGGCAATATGACCAGGCTCACGCCAATGTTCTCAACGCACTCACGTCCGGGATCGGAGTCCCCGACCTGGCGAACTTCGACGTGGACTATGTCGGGAGTTTCGGGCCGGGCATGAGTGACCTGACCGAGCAGTTCAAACCCTACGTGGATCAGTTCGTGCCCATCGCAGTCAACCTGGCGACCTATCAGGGCAAGCTGGTTGGTCTGCCGCAGGACAACGAGCCGATGGGCTTTGCCTACCGCAAAGACATCTTCGACAAGTACGGCATCACCGAGGACGATCTGGAAACGTGGGCCGGGTTTGTCGAGGCGGGCAAGAAACTCTGGAAGGACAGCGGCAACAAGATCAAGATGATCTCGATGGACGCGCCTGGCAGCCAGATGCCCGTCGTGGGCGAGCCGCACCAGATTCATGAGGTCTTCCTGCACGAGGCGGGCTACCCTGGCGTGTTCTTCAACAAAGCCGACGACAAGGTGATCATCGATGAGCCGAACGCCATCGCCGCCATCAAGGTCTTCAAGACGATCTGCGACCCCGACGTGTCCTTCACCTTGCAGGACAAGAACACCTCGCTGGCCGCTTACAAGGCGGGGTTGGTCGCCACGAACATCTGCCCGGCCTGGTGGCAGTTTGGCTTGCAGCAGAACATCCCCGACCAGGCGGGCCTGTGGCGCGTGATGCGCCTGCCCGCACTGGAGAAAGGCGGCAAGCGCGCTGCGTTCCAGATTCCGACGGTGACGGGCATTCCGCAGAAAGCCGCCAACCCCAAAGCGGCCTTCGCGGTCCTGCTCGACGCGCAGCTTACCAAAGAGGCGCAGCAGCGTTTCTACGACAACATCCACATTCTGCCGACGCACAAGGAAGTGGTAGCAAAGCTGAACGATACGCCGATCCCGTACTTTGGCGGCGAAAAGGTCTACGGGCTGCTGGACGAAGTGCTCAAGGACATCCCTGAGGTGTACTTCGGCAGGGGCTGGCCGGAAGCGCGCGCCATCCTCGCCACCGGCATGGAGCCGATCATTCGCGGCGAGGTGAGCGTGGAAGATGGGCTGCACGCGGCTGCCGAGGAAATGCGCAGCAAGCTGAACAAGGGTTAGAAGGAACCTCTCACACTCCGCCCCCTCTCCACCCTGTGGAGAGGGGGCGTTCCAAACCCACCGGGACTGAGGCGAAACAGAATTCAACACCTTCATTTCGAGAGTAAAGAATGGACGTTAAAGTCTTGGAAATGCCAGTCACTGCCCCTGCCCGGCGTATCCGGTGGGACAAGCTGGCTCCGTATTTGTTCATTTCGCCGTTTTTCATCATCTTTCTGATTTTTGGCCTGTTTCCGATTGTCTTCTCAGGCTGGATCAGCCTGAACGACTGGACAGGGCTGAACCCGCCTGTCTTCATCGGCCTGAACAACTATCGGAACCTGTTGAAAGACCCGGACTTTTTGCTGGCGCTGCGTAACACAGTGGTACTGCTCCTGTTCAGTGGGCCACTGACCATTGGCGGTGGTCTGCTGCTGGCCGTGATTCTCAACAACCGGCTGGTGCGATTCCGCAACGTCTTTCGCACCATCTTTTACCTGCCACTGGTGGTTTCGCTGATCGTCGCCAGCCAGGTGTTCAGCCTGCTGCTTGGCAACCCGTTCGGGCTGTTCAACGAAGTCCTGGCACGCCTGGGCTTTCAGCGCGTGAGCTTCCTGACGGAGCCAAGCCTGGCGATCCTGGTGCTGGTGATCCTGATCACGTGGAAGTACATTGGCAACGACCTGGTGATCATGCTGGCGGGGTTGCAGAGCATCCCGCCGGAACTGGGCGAGGCAGCGCTGGTCGATGGTGCAAACGCGCGGCAGGTCTTCTGGCACATCACGCTGCCGTTGATGCGCCCGGTTATCCTGTTTGACATCGTGTTGAGCACGATCAACACCTTCAATATTTTCGCGGAGCCATATACATTATTCAGCCTGAGTGGCGGCGTCAGGCAATCCGGACTGGTGACGGGACTGCTGCTCTACCGCACCTCCTTCCAGTTCTTCAAATTCGGCTATGGTTCTGCAATGGCCTATATCCTGGGGTTAATTATCTTTGTATTGTCCTTGATTCAATTGCGCGTTGGCACGCGCGAGACTGAGCGTTAGGGGAACTGCCATGCGCGAAACTTCCGTGCATATTGCCGACAGGCGCGCGCAGCGCCTGGCGTTGGGCGCGTTGTACGTGATCCTGGTGGTGGCAGCATTCCTGTCGCTTGTCCCGTTCTACTGGATGCTGATCTCCTCGTTCAAACCGCTCAACGACATTCTGACCATCCCCGTGACGCTGGTTCCGCCGCGCCCGACGCTGGAGAATTACCAACTGCTGCTGACACAGACCAAGTTTGCGCAAAGCATGTTTAACACGCTCTTTGTGGCGGGCGTCAACGTACTGTTGCAGACATTCCTGTGCTCGCTGGCGGGCTTTGCCTTCGCCAAGTATCGCTTTCGCTGGCGAAACCTGTTGTTTACCCTGGTGCTCGGCACGGTCATGATCCCGGCCAGCGTGCAGCTCGTACCCAACTACATCCTGATGGCAAATATCGGCTGGCTGGATACGTGGCTCCCGCTGATCATCCCGACGGCAGCCAATGCTTTCGGAATCTTCTGGATGCGCCAGTATATGTACAGCGTGCCGGATGAACTGCTCGACGCCGGGCGGCTGGACGGGGCCAGCGAATTTGGCCTGTACTGGCGGATCGTGCTGCCCGTTACGCGCCCGGCGCTGGGCGCGCTGGCGCTGTTTGTCTTCACCACCAGTTGGAACGAGTTCCTGCTGCCGCTGGTCTATCTGCGCTCAGAGGAACGCTACACGGTGCAGTTGCTCATCTCGAACATCTTCCGGCAGCGCTTCCAACAGAATTTCCATCTCTTGATGGCGGCGTCGGTGCTGGCAATCATCCCGATGACGATTCTGTTCGCTACGGTGCAGCGTCAGTTTATCGCGGGCCTGACGCTCGGCAGCCTCAAGGAATGAGCGCCACATGATCCGGGTTGGACTGGTCGGAACCAGCCTGTGGGCCGACTCGATGTACCTGCCCGCGCTGGCGAATCATCCGCAGGGCGGGATTGTGGCGTTGTGCGGGCGCAACCGGGAGAAGGCCGAGGCGCTGGCAAAGTGCTGGAACGTGCCGCAGGTCTACACCGATTACCGCGCGATGATCGACTCGGCCCGGCTGGATGCGCTGATTGTGGCGACGCCCAATGACACACATTACCCGATCACGATGGCGGCGCTGGACGCGGGCTTGCATGTCCTGTGCGAGAAACCGCTGGCGCTGAACTACGCCCAGGCGCGCGAGATGGCCGAACGATCCGACGGGCTGGCCCTCAAGAACATGGTTCCCTTCACCTATCGCTACATGCCCACCAACCGCTACGTCAAGCAGTTGATCAACGAGGGCTACGTCGGGCGTCCCTATCACCTGAACATGCGCTACTATGCCGACTATGGGCGCGGCGATCAATACCAGTGGGTGTTTGACTCGGCGGTTGCCGGGTCGGGCGTGATTGCCGATCTCGGCGCGCACTGGTTCCATCTGGCGCGCTGGTTCTATGGCGAGATCATTGGCCTAAGTTGCAGTCTGAATACGCTGATCAACCGCCAGGACCCGCCCGATGGGCGCGACTACCCGCACGCCGACGATGTGGCAGTGGTCAACGTGCGTTTCGCCAACGGCGCGCACGGCGTCCTGATGGTCAGCACGGTGGCCTGGGAAGGGACGAAGTTCGGCCAAACACAGCACATGGAATTTCACGGTTCCGGCGGCACGCTGTACACGTCCATCGATTGGGACGCGCAGCAGGAAGTACGCGGCGTCCGGGCCGAGCAGCGAAATGGTCTGCAAACATTGCCTGTCCCGGATGCGCTGTGGGGCGGCGCGCGGCGCGACACCGTTCACAACACCTACCGCGACGTTTTCCGCACCCAGAACCACATGGCACGTGAGTTTGTGACAGCGATTGCCGAAGACAAACCGGTCTATCCCGATTTTGCTGAGGGCGCACGAGTACAGCAGCTCATCGATGCGGCGGTGGAAAGCGCGCAGGGCGGGTGCTGCTGGGTAGACGTGTGAACGGATGTACCTCACCCCCACCCTCTCTCTGCAAGCAGAGAGGGGGTGGGCCGTCACACCTGATCACCTGAAAAACAGGTCCAAGAAACAGGTGTCACCACCGCACTAACATCTCTGGCTGATAGTCACCCAACCTGGGACAGGATAGCACAGATGTTCCAGTCCGTCAAGGGCGGATTTGCGACTACCACAAATGTGGTAAGCCTGCCGACAAACCGCGTACCGATACGTTTCTCGCAGATGCGCTTTCTGCTGAGTGAGAACCCCTCATCCTGACGATGGGCACCGCGGCCTTGACTGCTATATTGGTGGTGAAGGATAAGGGTTGTTTACGCAACGGAGCGCGACATGTTGTCCACTTCTCCAACAGCAGTGATCGTCGGCGCAGGCATTGGCGGGATCGCCACCGCAGCCCGGTTAGCCCGCAGCGGCTACGACGTAACGGTGCTCGAAAAGAACGCCGCGCCCGGTGGCCGGTGCAGCCAGATCGTGCGGGATGGACACCGTTTCGACATCGGGCCAACCTTGCTCTTGATGCCTGAGGTGTTTGCCGAGACGTATGCTTCGCTGGGCGAGCGTATGGAAGACCATCTCGACCTGCGCCGCCTTGACCCAACGTACCGCATTCACTTTGACGATGGGATGAAGCTGGCACTGTCGGCTGATATGAATGCCATGCAGAGCCAGTTGGAAGCGATTGAACCCGGCAGCTTTGGTGGTTTGCTGCGTTACATGGTCGAGGGGCACGAGCACTACCACGTGTCGTTGGAACGTTTCGTCGGGCGGAACTTCTACAGCTACCTGGATTACTTCAGCCCGCAAAACCTGCCGCTGCTCTTCAAGCTCAAGGCGCTGGTCAAGCATTACGACAATGTCGGCAACTACTTCCACGATCCACGATTGAAGGCGGCTTTCACCTTCCAGAATATGTACCTGGGGCTGAGTCCGTATGACGCGCCAGCTACCTACTCGCTGCTGCAATACACCGAACTGAGCGATGGCGTCTGGTTCCCGATGGGCGGCATGTACCGGATCATCGAAAGCCTGGTGACGATTGCGAAGAAAAACGGCGTGCGCTTTGTCTACAATGCGCCAGTCAAGCGGATCGAGGTTGAAGGGCAGCGCGCCACCGCCGTCATCTTGCAAAACGGAGCGCGCTATGAGGCGGACGTGATCGTCGCCAACGCCGACCTGCCTTATGTCTACGACAACTTGCTACCGGACAAGGCCGAGGCGAATCGGCTGGATCGGATGAAATATACCTGCTCGGCCATCATGTTCTATTGGGGCGTTGACCGAACCTGCCCGGAACTCGGAATGCACAACGTCTTCCTGTCGGGTGACTACCGGGCTAGCTTTGACCGCATCTTCAAGGAGAACACGCTGCCCGACCAGCCGAGTTTCTACGTCCACGCGCCTACGCGGGTTGACCCATCGGCGGCCCCGGCCAACGAGGATACTCTGATGGTGCTGGTTCCCAGCGGACACCTGGACGAGCGGGCGGCCCAGGACTGGTCGGCGCTGCAAGAGAGGGCACGTTCCAGCGTCCTCGAACGGCTGTCGGCGCTGGGTGTGACCGACCTGGAAAAGCACCTGAAATTCGAGATCGCCTATACACCACGCAACTGGATGAACCGCTATAACCTGGCAAAAGGGGCGGCGTTCGGCCTGAGCCACAACTTCAGGCAGGTCGGCTATCTGCGGCCACACAACCGCCACAGTCAGTACCGCAACCTGTACTTCACGGGTTCAAGCACGCATCCGGGAAGCGGTCTACCGATGGCGCTGCTCTCGGCGCGGCTGACGGTGGAGCGCTTGCAGCAGGAGATGGGTGTTCCACAGCCGACGACTGAGTTGCGGCCTGCGATGGCCTGGAATCTGGCGGGGCGGTAAGCTGTGCCCGACGCCAAAGCATCAGGCTGAATCAACGAAGCCCGCTTCAGCGTGCGGAAAATACCTGGTCTGTATTCCGAGCCGGGCGGTGAAGCGCCCGGCTCCGCTTATTCGGTGGCAATGGCCTGATCGACCTGCTGGTTGGCCGGGACAATCTTGATAAATTCCTTGTCCCAGCGGGCCAGAATTTCGTCGATCCTGGCGGCGGCTTCGTGCTGGTTGGCGTCGGCCAGCGCTTCCCGGTAGGCGCACAGCAGTTCCATCAGGTTGCCCTCGTCGTTGGGGCCGACGGGCAGTATCTTGACATTCGCGCCTATTGCCAGCCGCCGCTGCACGGCTGCCTCGTCGAAGCCGAATTCGGGACGCAGGCGAATGTAGACCACGCCGCCCGTCATACCGCTGCAAATCCAGGGGCCGGGATCGCCCAGAACCACCGCGCGCCCTGCCGTCATGTACTCGAAAGCGTAGCCTTTGATGTTGGCGCGGGTTGCCAGGAAGCCCTGCTCGTCCTGCAAGCGCTCGGTGATCTCCCCGCCGATCACCAGATCAGCGCCCGACAGGCGCACCCCGGCGCGGGTGTCGGCATTGCCCTGGATGATGAACTGGCCTTTTTGCGCGCCGTAGGCAAAGCTCTTGCCGACAGAACCGCCGACCCGCACGCCCTTGTGATTCATGCCTTTCAGCACGACGACGCGCCCGCCGAGCGCGCCTTTGCCCAGGCCGTCCTGCGCGCCGCCCTCGACGATCACGTCCACGTCACCGCCGTGAAAGGCCGCCAATCCGTTGCCGGGCACAGCGGAACTGTTGAAGTTCAGCCGGATGACCTGTGGACGCGGCATTTTATGGCGGAACTGGCCGTTCTTGCTGGAACCGAGCGCACGGCCATTGGCGAAGCCGTAGTGCCGCACCAGTGCGCCGACCAGATGCGTTGCCAGCGCCCGATCCATGCTGGTCACTTCGCTGTCTTCGTAGGTGATGATGCGTTCCCCGGCGTCAATGGCGTCCATGACCATCTCGCTGATGATCTCGGTCAGGTGGTTGCGCGGGCGGCGCAGCGCGCGCCCGACGGTCTTTTGCTGCGGGGGCCGTGCTGGGGCGGGCGCAACTTTGAGCAGCGGCCTCATATCGACCTGCTCGCAAAGGCGGGTCTGTTCGAGCAGGTCGGCGCGGCCCACCAGGTCTTGCAGGCGCGTGTAGCCAAGCTGGGCCGTCACGTCGCGTGCTTCCTGGGCAATGGCCGTGAACAACTGCTCAAGCTGGTTCACGGCGTCCTCGAAGACCTGCGGCTCGAAAGCCTTGAGGCCGTGCGCAAGGGCCTGTTCCTTGTTTTCGATCTGGGTGGCGATACCGACGTGGCAGGTATCAGTCTGGCATTTGCGGCAGATGGTACAGCCGATGGCGACCATTGCCATCGTGCCGAAGCCCACCCGGTTCGCGCCGAGCAGGATCATCTTAACCACGTCCGTGCCGGACTTCATGCCGCCGTCGCACCAGATTTCGACGCGATCTCGCAGCCCGGAGCGCAGCAGGGCGGCGTGCGCCTCCACCACGCCGATCTCGGCGGGCAGGCCGACGTACTTGAGCGAGTGCTGGCGGGCCGCGCCGGTGCCGCCGTCGTAGCCGGTGATGTTGATGATGTCGGCGTTGGCTTTCGCTACGCCCACCGCAATGACGCCAATGCCGGGCACGACGGGCAGCTTGACGGCCACCTTGACGCGCGGGTTGCTGGTCTTGAGTTCCTCGATGAACTGGGCCAGGTCTTCAATCGAGTAGATGTCGTGGTTGTTGGAAGGGGAAATCAGGTCAACGCCGACGGAGGCATTGCGTGCCGCTGCAACTTTTGCCGAAACCTTCTTGCCGGGCAAATGGCCGCCCTCGCCGGGCTTGGCGCCCTGCCCGATCTTGATTTCCAGCAGGTAGGACGAGTTGATCAGTTCAGCATTGACGCCGAACCGCCCGGAGGCGATCTGCTGGCCGCGATGGTGCGGATACTTGCCGAGCATGTCCTTGATTTCGCCGCCCTCACCGTTCAGGCTGTACATATCCAGCCGGAAAGCGGCTTCGGCATAGGCTCGGAAGGCGACCTCGCCCTGCGAGCCGAAGGACATGGACGAGATGACAAAGGGCAGGCTGTGAGCGCCGACACCCAGATCGACATCGGCGGCATCGACACGGCTGTGGGGGTCGCGCTTGAAGTCGAGCGTATGGCGCAGCGCGACGGGCGTGGTGCGTTCGATCTCGCCCAGGCGCTCCATGATGCCTGTGTAATCGACCTCGCCCTGCGCCACCTGCCCGGCCATCTTCCAGATGTGCGGGTAGATGCGCGTCTCTTTGGGCAAACGGGCGGGCTGGCCGAAGAGAGCGGCACGCGCCTGCGATTCCGCGAGCAGTTGATCCCAGCCCAGGCCGCGCTCCTGACTGCCGGCGTAATTCAGGCAGCCCATCACATCGGCCACTTCGTCGGTCAGGCCGATGCTGGCGAAGGTCTTGCCGTAGCCGCGCAGTTCGTGAACGCCCATCGTCGAGGTGATTTTTTGCAGCCCCTTCTCGATAGCGGAGAGCAGCTTCACCACACGGGTCTGGCGCTCTTCGGGTGTCCCGGTGCGGCCTACCGCCGTCTCGATCAGCATGTACGGGTTCACGGCGTCCGCGCCCAGAGCGACGGCCAGGATCATGTCGTGCAGGTTGCGGATGCCAGCCGCTCGCAGCACCAGCCCGCACATGCGGCGGTAATTGTGGCCGTAGGCGTCGAATTCCAGGCGCAGCGCCCGGTCTACAGCGGCAAGGGCCAGGTGATGATCGAGCCAGAGACAGCCGTTGACGAAGGCCTGGGCGTCGTCCAGCACGATCAACCGCGCGCCGTGACGCACAGCCTGGGTCGCTTCCTCGGTCAGGCGTTCGAGCGCCGTGTATATGGTTTCACCCGGTTGCAACACCGCGCTCAGGTGTACCACCGAGGGGCCGAACCGCGCCAGAACGTCTTCCAGCAGCAGCGTCCCGGCTTTGTCGGCGGCCTGGCGGTAGTCGTCCGTTTCGAGGATCGGCTCGCCTGCAAAGTGCCCGCCGACCAGCACAGGCAGTCGAATGGCGACGGGCGGGAGCCAGTCCTCCGGGTCATTCTCGTGCAGCGAGGGGCGCGGCCCGACGATGGCTTCCGTGCTGAAATGCTCGGTTTCGCGTTCACGGTCAATGGCCGGGTTGGTGACGACGGCCACCGCCTCCTTGAAGAACTCGGCGATGTTGCGCGGGCCGTCGCTGGAGAGCGCCGCCAGCGGGCCATCGTAGCCGAGCGAGCTGATGGGATCGACGCCGTTATCGGCCATGTCCATCGCAATGTCACGGTCAGCGCGATACCAGCCCGTCGCGGCGCGCCAGTTATCGAGATTGCCGGGTGCGGGCGGCGGCGTCCAGAGTGGGCTATCGGGCAGGACTTCGGGCGCGGGTACGGGTTTGATGGCGCGGGCGCGGCCCAGCAATTCCTGGCGCAGTTCTCGATCTGTGAAGACGCGCACTGTCGAGCCGCGATAGACGTTGACCACCACCTTTTCGCCGGGGCCAAGCGGGCGCGGGTCGCGGAGGTTCTGTTCCAGGGGCACGACGCCCTGTTCGGAGGAGAAATAATAGTCTTTCTCGGTTTCGCCGAACCACAGCGGGCGCAGGCCCACCGCATCGACACTGAACACGCACTCATCGCCGTAGCGGGAGACGATGCCGGCTGGCCCCTGCGCAAACGGCCCCCAGCCCATGCGGTAGCGGCGGTACAAAGGCTGTTGTTCGGGCGAGAGCGCCACTGCTTCGGATGGCACGGGCGGAAAGACGATCTCCATTGCTTCGAGCAGGGTGAAGCCGTAGCGGTGGATGAGCACTTCCAGGGCGCGGTTCAGGTCTTGCGAGTCTGAGCCGCTGCGTTCCAACTGACCGCCGAGCATCCGCACTTCCTGGCGCAGCCGGGAGATGGTGTTGATCTCGCCGTTGTGGCCGAGCAGTGAGAAGGGCTGGACGCGCTCAAAAGCGGTTTCGGTGTTGGTGCTGTAACGGGAGTGGCCGATGGTGATGGCCGATTCAAACTCGGAGTCGCGCAGGTCGGGGTAGTACTTGTAGAGGGTATCGGCATGGCCGCGCACTTTGTAGACGACGGTATGGGTGCTACAGCTTACGACGTGCAGCGGCAGATCGCGCTCGATCTCCATCTGGAAGGCGAAGAGACGGGCATTGGCGTCACGCCTGTCGCGGCCCGGCGCGTAGCCCGCGATCTGCCAGAAGACAGGTTCCTGGGCGCGGGCCAGCGGGCCAAGCATTTCCGGGCGGGTCTGGCCGGGCGCGCTGTACAGGATTTGCAGCACCGAAAGCGCGGCCTGTTCAGCAATTTGCCGAACGATGTCCGCCGTATTCTCCTGTGGCAGGAACAGGTGGATGACGAAGAAATGTGGGTCGCTTGCCAGTTCGCCGCGCTGCCCGATGGACTCCAGCGTGCGCGCCCAGATAATGCGCGGGATGTCGGTCAGCAGGCCGCAGCCATCGCCCTCGCCCGCCACTTCGCCGGTACGGTGGCCCATACGCCCCAGGGCGGCCAGCGTCCGTTTGACATTACCGTGCGTGGGGCGGCCCGCCTTGCGGATATTGGCAATCAGGGCACAGCCGTCGTGTTCATCAAGCCAGGGGCGTTGATTTTCCTCCGGTGGGGGATGTATAGCCATCTCAGAATCCTCCTGCCAGCGTCCCGGTTGTGCGCGATGTCTCGTCGGGAGCGACCCGGCGCTTAAATTCACTCAAACTAGGGATAGGTGACCTGACGATCCGTGCCGCGCGTCAGCGGCACGCAGAGTACGTGCAGAATATCACGAGTCGGGGTCAAAAGTCTTTAGGCAGGGTGAACACGATTTTACAAGTTTTTTTGGATACATTGCCCAGGTTATTTCGTGCAAGTTTCAGGCAAGTTTAAGAACTGGGCAACGTGCCGAACCTCAACCCCTCTCCAACTGGAGAAGGGAAATCCAGGGCAGACGGCGGCTTGCCTGTTGTGCGGCGTTGTGGGTACAGTTTCAGGGATGCCAAGCAGGGGAAGTGAGGGGCCTTCATGAAATCCGACCTGGATCGGCTGATGCGCGAACTAAACCTGGATGCGATTTTCGTCATTGCCGACGAGTCGCCCAACCCATACAACGATTACCTGACAAACCGGGCGCGAGCAGGCGGTGACATCGTTAAGAAACGCGACCAGGAAGCCGTGTTGATCGTGGGTGGAATGGAGGTGGAGATTGCGGCGAAGAGCGGCCTCAAGGTCTATACCGTCTACGATTTCGGCTATGCGGAACTGCTGCAACAGCATCCGGGTGATGCGGCCAGCGCACGGCGCGGGCTGTACAGAAATATCCTGAGACAGCTGGGCGTGGCCGGACGAGTGGCGCCCTATGGCGTGGCCGACGTTGCCGACACCCTGCGTATCTTCGCTGACCTGCGCGTGGATGTGCCCGAAGTCGAGTTTATATTTGACAGCCAGACGGCGGAGCTTTTCGCCCGGCTGTACGAGACAAAGGACGAACGCGAGATTGCGGCACTTCAGGAGGCGGCCCGGCTGACCAGCCAGGTGGTGTGCGAGACGCGCGACTTCATCAGCCAGCACCATGCTGAGGGCAATGCTCCGGGCAGCCGGGTCGTCAATGCGCAGGGCGAAGCCCTGACCATCGGCGCGGTCAAGCGCTTCATCCGGGAGCGTGAGATGGCGCTCGGCCTGGACGACCCCGAAGGCTGCATCTTTGCTCAAGGCCGTGACTCTGCGTTCCCACACAGCGTGGGCGAAGATGGCGACGTGTTGCAGGTGGGGCGCAGCCTCATCTTCGACATTTTTCCGCGTGGGCTGGCAAGCGGCTACTTCCACGATGTGACGCGCACGTGGTGTATCGGCTATGCGCCTGACGAAATCCAGGCAGTGTACGACGACGTGCAAACCATCTTCCGGCGGGTACTTGATACCCTTAAAGTGGGCGAGGACAGCCAGCGCTACGAGATCATGACGCTGGACTACTTCGAGGCGAAGGGACACCCGACCACACGCAGCCACCCAGGGACGTTCGACGGCTACGTGCACAGCCTGGGGCATGGCCTGGGGCTGAACATTCACGAGGCTCCCAGTTTCAGCCGGAACCGGCGGAGCAGCGTGCTTGCGCCGGGCATGGTGTTTACAGTTGAGCCGGGGCTGTATTACCCGGAGCGCGGCTTCGGGGTGCGGATCGAGGACACCGTGTATTTCGATCAGACGGGCCACTTGCGGACGCTTACGGACGTGCCGTATGACCTGGTGCTACCACTGCGGGGGTGAGGAAGACCATGCCACAAATCGCCAGTTCGATTGAGGTTCGGTACGCCAAACAGACGCATCTGAATTACCTGTTGTTTGTGCCGCCGCTGTATGGGATGGACGCCGAACGGCGCTGGCCGCTGATTCTCTTTCTGCACGGTTCAGGGGAGCGGGGCAATGACCCGGAACTGTTGAAAGCATATGGAATGCCGAAAGTGGTCGATGCCTGGCCGGAATGCCCATTCATCGTTTTGTCTCCACAGTGCGAGGCCGACTCGTGGTGGACGTTCAAACTGGATGCTCTGAACGCCCTGCTGGACAGCATCATCGAACAGTACCGCGTGGACACGGATCGTATTTACCTGACTGGCCTGAGCATGGGCGGCGAGGGCGTGTGGAACCTAGCGATGGCCTATCCACAGCGCTTCGCCGCCATTGCGCCGATCTGTGGGCGAAGCCACCCAAGCGGAGCCTGCCTGATCAAAGATACTCCGGTGTGGGTCTTTCACGGCGCGAAGGATGATCGTGTGCCGCTCAGTGAGTCCGAGCGGATGGTTGAGGCACTGCGCGCTTGCGGCGCTAACGTGCAGTTTACCGTTTACCCGGAGGCCGGACACGATTCCTGGACGGAGACGTACAACAATCCGGTGCTCTACGAGTGGTTCCTGCAACACAAGTTGGGCTGATTACAGGCATTACCCGTCACCAGAAAGGAGCAGGCGCGGCAATCGCGCGTTTTTTATGACACAGATCGGGTTGATGTTCGAGGGCCAGTTCGGGCTGACATGGGCACGCTGGCAGCGGCTGTTGCAAGCAGCGGAGTCGCTGGGTTACCAGTGTGTTTTCCGTTCCGATCACTTCACGATTCAGTCTTCCGATCAAGAGTCGCTTGAAGCCTGGGTGTCGCTGACGTATGCTGCTTCGCACACGCGGCGCATCGAGTTCGGGCCGCTGGTGTCGCCGGTGACGTTCCGCCATCCCGCGCTGCTAGTGCGGATGGCTGCTGCCGTCGATGACCTGAGCGGCGGGCGGCTGGTATTGGGCATGGGTGCGGGCTGGAATGAGCACGAACACAGGCAGTTCGGTGTTCCTTTTCCACTCGTCTCGGAACGGTATGCCATGCTGCGAGACGCGCTGGAAATCACGACCCGCCTGCTGCGCGAGGATAAGGCGGTCACGTATGCCGGACGGTACTTCCCACTGGAAGGGGCGGTGCTGCTGCCGCGCCCACAGCGCCGGGGCGGGCCGCCCATCCTGATCGGCGGCAACGGGCCGAAGCGGACGCTGCCCCTGGCCGCCCGTTACGCTGACGAATGGAACGGCGTGTTCATCTCGCCGGCCACGTACCGGGAGCGCAGCGGCCTGCTCAACGAGCTACTGGCGCGGGAGGGGCGCAGCCCGCAGGCAGTCAAGCGCTCGCTGATGACTCAGGTCATCTTCGGGGAGACGGATGCGGCTTTCAAGGCGAAACTCGGTCAGAGAGACGCCAGCAACCTGGACAATCTAATTGCAGGCACGCCCGCGCAGGTGGTTGACCGGATCGGCGCTTATGTCGAGGCAGGCGTCGAGCGCTTCATGCTGCAATGGCTTGACCTGGATGACCTGGACGGCATCGAGAAACTGGCGAAGAACGTGCTGCCCCAATTCCACCACGCGGGGTAGCCAAGAAGCTCGCCCGCTGCCCTTTCTCTGCTTGCGGAGAGGGGAGGCGATACAATGTGTGAAGTTTCGGTTTGTGTGTAGAATAGGGCAAAAATGCTGACTCGGCTCGTTAAGGCCATATGCGTCGAAAGCTTTCACCTCAAACCGGATTGACTCTGGCTCTACTGGCGTTCGCGCTGGCCGGCTGTGGCAGCGGCGCGCCAACTGCCGACCCGGACGGCCCGATCCTGACGGGTTTCGACGCACTGCCCAAGTCGCTGGCGACGATTGTCCTGTCGCCAACACTGAATGCGCCGCAGGCCCAGGCCACAATTGACAGCCGCCGCCCGACGGAGACGCCGCCCCCGCCGACTTTCACCCCTACCGTGACGCCCTACGTCGGCATCTTCATGGGCCAGCCGACATTCAGCGCGGCGGGCATCATTCCGACGGGCACACGCAGCGTGATCGTGGTGACGACGGCGCCACAGCCCGGCACGAAGGTCGCGGCGAACGTGGGCGGCAACCCGGTCTCGCGGACGTGCAGCGTGCAGCCTGCGGCGCCGTTTGCCAACGCTGCCAGGAACGCGGCGGTACAGCAGCGGCTCGGCTGTCCGAGCGGCGCGCCATATACGATCAAGCTGGTGGTGCAGCCCTTCCAGACCGGGTTCATGTTCTGGCGCGAAACGAAGGAAATCTACGTCATCACCACCGCCGGGCTGCAAAAAGGCGCGCCCACTGACACCTTCTGGCGCGTGCCGGACAACTGGAACGAGAGCATCCCGGCCAGCGATCCGGGGCTGGTGGCTCCGGCGGGCCTGCTCCAACCGATCCGGGGTTTTGGCTACGTCTGGCGTAGTAACGCCAACGTGCGCAACAGTCTGGGTTGGGCGCTGGCAGGCGAGGAGCCGTTCGATTCGACCTGGCAGGACTTCGAGCATGGCTGGATGATGACCAGCAACAACGGCGCGGTGTTCGCGCTCTCGCCGCTGGACGGGCCGCCCGTCACGACGGGCATTCACTTTGGACCAATGGGACAGTAGGGCTAGTTCTGCTGCGGCCTGAAGTGCAGTGGGTCGCAGCTTTTTCTTTGACAGCTTCCCGAACTGAGACGTAATGAACTGAACAGGGATGAATAAATACTTACCTTGAGGGTCAGTTGAAATACGGTATGCTGCGTTGGACGCACCGCGTAATACTGGCGATTCTTATCAGCCTGATCTTGCTGGTGTTCGGAGAGCTAAATTGGGCTACTCAGCGCTACAACCAGACGCAAAATATGCCGACGGTTGCCGTGCTGATGCTTCCCTCGGATACGCCCACTGGAACGCCAACGGATACGGTCACGCCAACGCTGACGCCGACGGCCACCGATACCGCCACTGCCACACCGAGCGCGACAGCAACACCGCCACTTACGTTCACGCCCAGCGCCACCAGAACAGCGACTTCGACACCGACGGCGACGGTTCCACCGGTGGTAACGGCCACCAGCGGCCCCGGTGAGAATACGGCCACGCCGGAACCCGATTTGTCCACCGACTTCACCCCGCCTCCCCCGGCTCTGGCGAATCCCTGTATCTCGCTGGTGGGCGATTCGGTCACACACGGCGGAGTGACCTATGAGATTCCGGCGACGGGCTACATCGTCGGGTTGACCGATCCACTCAGCGTCTACGTGGAACGCGCATTGCGACAACGGGGCATTACCGGCATCAAAGTCAATGATCGCGGTGCATCCCACACCGGCATCAGTTCCCCGAACCACCCGTCCTATTTCAAGACTTCAGCCTATCGGGCGCTGCTGTTCGACCACTGTCAGACGATCATGATCATGCCCTGGCTCAACGACATCAGCCCTGGCTTGCCTGCCAGCGTCGCCGCGCCGCAGCACGTCCGCGCGCTGATCGGGCTGGTCAGGCAACTGGCTGCCGGAACACCGCAGGCACGGATCGTGGTCTTGAACTATTTTCATGGGGCGGTGGCGTCATTCGCGGCACAGACCTGGGCTTCCGGCTTCACCCCGGAAAACGTCGATCTGTATAACCACGAGATCGGCCTGTCGTGTACGATGGGCAGCCTCAGCCAGATTCCCCAGGTGGCGTGCGCCAACATTGATGAAGCCTTTGAGGGCTTTGCCGATAACAGTTACGTCATCACGTGGATTTCGCACCAGGGGTTGACGGATGCCCTCGTCGCGCCGCTCAACCCGATTCAGCAGGCGTGGCTCGACCAGTATTTCGCTGTGCACCCGGATGGCCTGCTGCAGGGCGATGGAGTACACCTGAGCGTGGAAGGCAAAAGTGCGCTGGCCGACTTCCTGGTGAGCGTAATGCAGTAGCGTGGTGCAGTAAGTGGTTACAGTAACCGTAAATTGTTGTGACCCTGGCCGCGCCATGCTAAACTGTGAAAGGTTTAGGAGACACTGATCACGACAGGCATCCCGGTGGCCCTCAAATCCAAACGATGGCAGGTTAGTCCACCTCTGCCTGCCGACCAGGCTGCGCGTTTTCAACGCTTCCATCCCATCGTCGCTCAAATCCTGTATAACCGGGGCCACACCGACCCGGACGCTGCACAGCGTTTTCTGTTGGGGCAGACGCCGCCGGGCGAGCCGTTTAAGATGCGCGGCATGGCCCAGGCCGTAAGCCGGATTCGGCAGGCGATCCGCAAACGTGAGCCAATGGTCGTCTACGGCGATTTCGATGCGGACGGCGTGACCAGCACGGCGCTGCTGGTCAGTGTCTTGAAAGCGCTTGGCGCAAACGTCCAGCACTACATTCCGCACCGGGTGGACGAAGGCTACGGCTTGAACTCCGAATCGCTGCGCAAGCTGGCGCGGCGCGGCTTCAAGCTGGTGATCACGGTAGACTGCGGCATCCGCTCTTTGCAGGAGGTCGAAGACGGTAAAGAGGCCGGGCTGGACATGATCATCACCGATCACCACTCCGTCGGGCCGCAAGTGCCGGCGGCGCTGGCCGTCATCAACCCGAAGCAGGCAGCGTGCAAATACGAAGAAAAGATGCTGGCCGGGGTCGGGATCGCCTACAAGCTGGCCGAAGCGCTGCTCAAGGTGAGTGCTTCGCAAGACCGGCGCGAAGCACCCATCCGGGCCGAAGAACTGCTCGACCTGGTGGCGATTGGCACGGTGGCTGACCTGGCCCCCTTGAGCCACGCCGAAAACCGCGCCCTGGTCATGGGCGGTCTTCGCCAATTACGGGAGGCGCGCCGTCCAGGCCTCCGGGCGCTGATGGAGGTGGCCGGGCTGACGCCGGAAAAGATCGACGCGACCAGCATCGGGTTTGCCATCGGGCCGCGCCTGAACGCCGCCGGAAGACTGTCCAGCGCGGAAGTCGCCTTCAAGCTGCTGACTACGGACGATTTGCAGGAGGCGATGGCCTGCGCCAACCAGTTGCAGGAGTTAAACCGCAAACGCCAGGAACTGACCCGCGAAGCCCAGGAATATGTGCGGACGGTGGCGCAGGTCGATAGCTCGACCTCGCTCATCTTTGCGGCGGATCCCAGGTTTCAGCAGGGCATTGTCGGGCTGGTGGCAGGGCGGCTAACCGAGGAGTTTTACCGCCCGGCGATCATCTTGCAGCAGGGCGAACACGAGAGTCACGGCTCGTGCCGCAGCATCGCGGAGTTCAACATTACTGAGGCGCTTGACCAGTGCGCCGACCTGCTGATCCGGCATGGCGGTCACGCGCAGGCAGCAGGCTTCGCCCTCTACAACGAGAATTTACCTCAGTTCCAGCACCAGATCACCCGTATCGTGGAGTCCGGGCTGCGCGGCAAGGATTTGCGGCCCACGCTGCGCATCGACGCCGAGGTGCAGTTCAGCCAGCTCAACGAGGCGCTCTACGAAGCGCTGTGCGGGCTGGAGCCGTGCGGGCACGAGCACCCCACGCCCATACTGTGCTCGCGGCGCTTGCGCGTGGTCGATAAGCGGCTGGTCGGCAAGGACAACGCGCACCTGAAGCTGCGCCTGTCCGACGGCGATCAGGTCCTGGACGCCATTGCCTTTCGCCTGGGTGAACTCAACGGCGACCTGCCGGTCTACGTGGACGTGGCCTACCAGCTTGACCTAAACGAGTGGAACGGTTCGCGCCAGTTACAACTCAAGGTACAGGATGTACACGAATCTACGTGAGGGAAACGAGCTGCGATGACGACCCTGGTGACGGGCGGAGCCGGGTTCATCGGCAGCCGTCTGGCAATGGCGCTGCGGCAGCGCGGCGAACAAGTCGTTGTGCTGGACAATTTCAACGACTATTACGATCCCGCGCTTAAGCGGCAGAACGCCGCCTATTTCGATGGCGATCCGGGTGCGGTGGTGATCGAGGGCGACGTGCGGGATGCAGCCCTGGTTGAGCGTATCGTTCAGGAACACCGCATCGAGCGCATTGCTCACCTGGCGGCGATGGCGGGCGTGCGCAGTTCGGTGGAGCAGGCCGCGCTCTACTACGAGGTCAACGTGATGGGCAGCCTGCACCTGATGGAAGCCGCCCGCAAGCACGGCGTTCGCCAGTTTGTGCAAGCCTCTACCTCGTCCGTTTATGGCAAAACGCAGCAGATCCCCTTTATTGAGACCGATACGGCGGATCGGCCTCTCGCGCCGTACCCGGCCAGCAAGCGGGCAGCGGAAGTGCTGGCGCACTCGTATCATCACCTGTTCGGGTTGAACGTGACCTGCCTGCGCTTTTTCAACGTCTACGGGCCGCAGGGCCGCCCCGACATGATGCCCCTCAAGGTCATCCGCGCCATCTATGAAGATCAGCCGATTACGCTCTTTAACGGCGGGGATTTGAAGCGTGACTGGACGTACATTGATGATATTGTGAACGGCGTGGTCGCGGCGCTGGATCGTCCGCTCGGCTACGAGATCATCAACCTGGGCTGCGGCGCGCCGATCTCGATGACGGAATTTGTCGATTTCATCGAGCAGTTGAGCGGCAAAAAGGCCAGACGGATCAACAAGCCCGCGCCCCTCAGCGAGCCGCCTATCACTTACTGTGACAACAGCCGCGCCCGGCGCTTGCTCGGTTTTGCGCCCACAATCCCCGTGCGCGAAGGTTTAACCCGGACCTGGGAATGGTACAATAACCTCCATAAGCTGTGACGTATTTGCGAATTGGAATAAGGGATCAAGATGTTGAACCAATACCCGGCGCGCCGGAATCTGCCCTATGGCGGGCAGGCCGTGATCGAAGGTGTGATGATGCGGGGCGCAAACCGTGTGGCCGTCGCCGTGCGCAATCCGCAGGGCGAACTGGTTGTCCACGAGGAGAGCCTGAACCCGGTACTGTACAAGGGGCCGATCAGCCGGCTGCCATTTGTGCGCGGCCTGACGATGCTCTGGGACGCGCTCGGCATCGGCACGCGCGCGCTGATGTGGTCGGCGGAGGTGGCCGTCGGCGCTGAACAACCTTCGTTCGAGGGGTCAGCGGGCATGGCCGCCATTTCGCTCTCGATGTCGGCGGGGTTGGTGTTTGTGACACCTGCGCTGACCTCCAACGGCCTGGAACGGCTGCTAAAGCTCAACAACAGCGTGTTGGTCAACACCATCGAAGGACTGCTGCGTCTGGGGCTGGTCGTCGGTTACATCTGGCTGATCGGGCAGACGAAGCAGGGCAGGCGGCTGTTTGCCTATCATGGTGCAGAACACAAGACCATCAATGCTTACGAATCGGGCGCGCCGCTGACGCCGGAATCGGTCAGGCATTTCCCGCTGGAACATCCACGCTGCGGCACGGCCTTCCTGCTGACGGTGATCGTCATCAGCACCCTGCTGCATTCCTTCCTGGGACGGCCTCCTTTCCTGCTGCTGATCATGACGCGCCTGTTGATGCTGCCGCTGATCGCCGGGGTCGCCTACGAGTTCATTCGCTACGCCTCGGCCAACATGGAGAACCCGGCGGTGCGCGCCATCGTCATGCCGAACCTGATGTTGCAACGGCTGACCACCCGCGAACCCGACCTGGAAATGATCGAGGTGGCGATCCGGGCCATGGAGCGGGTGCTGGCGGGGGAACGCCAGGCGGCGTGATCCCGCAGTCCAGTCTGGCGCACCAGCCGTTGTAGCTCGTACAGTTTGGTCGCCTTGTGCGGCCCCTGCGACTGCGGAGCTAGTCCTCGTCCGCTGCATCGCGCCGCCCATTGGCGCCATGATGGGCGCCGTTGGCGGATTGCAGCTTTTCGGCCTGCTCGCGCGTTGCCAGTTCGTCGATAAAGCGATCAATGTCGCCATCCATGACGGCGGGCAGATTGTATACGTCCAGGCCAATCCGGTGATCGGTCACGCGGTTTTGTGGATAGTTGTAGGTGCGGATTTTCTCGCTGCGCGCCGCCGAGCCGATCTGCCCGCGCCGGGTGGCGTCCTGCTCGGCGCGGATGCGCTCTTGCTCCATCTCGTACAGGCGGGCGCGCAGGATGTTCATGGCCTTGATCTTGTTCTGCAACTGCTTGCGCTCGTCCTGTACGGCCACGACCAACCCCGTCGGCAGGTGCGTGATGCGCACAGCCGAGTCGGTGGTGTTGACGGACTGCCCACCCGCACCCTGAGAACGGTACACGTCGATTTGCAGGTCTTTGGGATCGATCTTCACGTCCACCTCGTCCATTTCGGCCAGCACGGCCACGGTGGCCGTCGAGGTGTGGATGCGGCCCTGGCTTTCGGTGGCCGGAACCCGCTGTACACGGTGGACGCCGCTCTCGTACTTGAGCCGTGAGTACGCGCCGCGCCCTTTGACCTCGAAGATGACCTCCTTGTAGCCGCCGATGCCCGACTCGTTGGCACTTACTATCTCGACCTTCCAGCCCTTGCTCTCAGCATAGCGGGTGTACATGCGCAGCAAGTCGGCGGCAAAAAGCCCGGCCTCGTCGCCGCCCGTCCCGGCGCGGATTTCGACAATCACGTTTCTGTCGTCGCGTGGGTCTTTGGGCAGCAGCAGCGCTTTAAGCTGCGCTTCCAGCATGGTCAGCATCGCGGAGAGCGCTTCGACCTCTTCCTGGGCCATGCGCCGCAGGTCAACGTCGGTTTCGGCGGCGGCCATGCTCTGCGCGTCGTCAAGCTGCCGGCTGGCTTCACGGAAGGCCCGGAAGGTCTGCACCACAGGCTCAATGCCCGCGCGCTCTTGCGCCAGCTCGGCAACTCTGCCATAGTCATTCAGCACTGCCGGGTCAGCCAGCAGTCGATCCAGTTCTTCGTAGCGTGCTTCAATGCCAGCGAGTTTGTCAAACATACCAGATCACACCTTCGCCTCCATTCCTGGCCCGAAAAGAGTTATGACGGGCTGGGCCGAAGCAATGGAACGCGCAAAATCTGTGAGGGATTACGACGCCTATTTTAGCGTGTCCGGGGTATCCTGTCAGCGGATGGTTATCTACCTCACTCCCTGACCCGCTGATGAGTACATCGATTCCGAATTCGGAGAGGGGCCGGGGTGAGGTTTGGCCTTGCACAAGGTTACGACTCTGGACTGCTAATCGATGAAATATCTCTCCCGCCCATCGTTGCTGCTGTGGGGCCTGTGCCTGCTGTTTTGCATCACGCTGGTTACGGACTGGATTCCCTGGTGGCGCGGCGCGGTGCCCTGGCTGCCAGCCGACGCGCGCTGGGTATGGCCGTATGATCTGCCGCGTTGGGCCTGGCTGCTGCCCTGCGCCCTGGGATTGGCAATCTACGTGATCGGGGCGCTGCGGCTGCTGTCGAAGGACGAGGGCACGCGCTACCCGATCCGCCTGATCCTCTGGTCGTTTGGCGGCGCGGTACTGCTGACGCTGCTGCTGCTGACCCTGGAAGAGCGCCCGCTCTATCTGCTGTTCACCCGCTCCGCCTCGACGGTCACGGGCGCTTACCAATATGCCTCGAACCTGATCGGCAGCCTGGGTGAAACGCTGCGCCACTGGCCCGCCTTCGTCAACCAGTTCCGGGCGGAGACCAGAATCTACGGTGGCGTGGCCCTCGATCCGCCCGGACTGACCGCGTTGTACTACACCGCCAGCCGTGTGCTGCAAGCGTTTCCATCCGCCGCCAATGCGCTCGGTTCGCTGGTGCGGCCCCTGGAATGCCAGAACCTCTATATGATGGCCTGGAACGACCCGCAGATCGCCAGCGCCTGGCTGCAAATCTTCATGCCTGCCTGGGCAGCGCTGGCCGTCGCACCGCTGTACCGGCTTGGCGAGATGGTCTTCGGCAGGCAGACGGCGCTGTGGGCAGTAGCACTCTGGCCGCTTGTGCCGGGCGTGGCGATGTTCACGCCGCGTTTCAACGCTTTCTACCCGTTGATCACCCTGGTCATGCTGTGCGTACTGTGGCGTGGCCTGGAACACAATCGTTGGCCGCTGGTCGCGCTGGCCGGGTTTGTGCTCTCCGGCGGTACATTCCTGAACCTGTCGCTCGTGCCGCTTGGCCTGCTGGCCGGATTAACGATCCTCATCTACGGCTTCTGGAAGCCTGCTCGCCTGGTGCGTGGTGGCCTGGCGCTGGCTGTGGGCGCGGCGTCGGTGTGGCTCGTTTACTGGCTGTTGTCCGGCATTTCGCCCATCGAGATCGTGAACCTGGGGTTGAGCGCCCACTTTGAGTTAAACCGCCCCTACCTGCCCTGGCTGGTGCTGCACCCCTACGACATGCTGCTGTTCGTCGGCCTGCCCATCGCAGCCCTGTCTGTCTGGCGCCTGATCCGTGCCCGGCGCCCGGCCAGCCGCGCCGACACCTTTACGCTGGCGGCGGGCTTGAACCTGCTCCTGCTCGTTTTGAGCGGCACGGCACGTGGCGAAACAGGTCGGGTCTGGTTGTTCCTGGCGCCGCTGTGGATTCTGCTCGGCGCGGAGATGCTACAGTGCCTTCGCAGCCGGGAGCGCGGTGGGCTGCTGGTTATGCAGGCGCTGTGCCTGTTGAGCATGGCAGCCGTGCTGCGCGTCCATTTCACCGCGCTCACCGTCCCGCCCGCACCATCCCCCGCCGCGCAGTCTGCATCAGTCCCGGTGAATGTGCAGTTCTCACGCCAGAATGATCGGGTGACGCTGGTCGGCTTCAGCGCGGAGACAAACGCCAGCACGATCACGCTGCATTTGCACTGGCGCGCCGAGACGCAGATCAGCCGCCCCTACGTCCTGTCAATGGTCAGCGTTCCTCCGGACAGGTCACGCCGCAACAGCCTGAACTGGAATCCGCTGGATTGGAACTACCCACCGTCGTGCTGGCTGCCGAGCCAGGAGTTTGTCGATACGGTCAACGTGCCGCTTGGCGCGAATCCGCCACCAGGCGACTGGTGGTTCAGCGTGGCGATCAGTGACGTGTTCACGCAGGAGCCGATGCGCGTCAACGGCGACACACAGGTCGGGATCGGGCCGGTGCGAGTTGGGGACGTAGGCCGCTAACCACCCCGATTCATGACTTCTTGCTCTCTACATACCGCTGCATATAACGCCAGGTTGAGCCGAGCGCGATCAGCAGCCCGATCAGCATCACTACCGCGCAGGCGCTGGCGTACCCATCCACACTGAAGCCCAGCGGATACAGCACCAGCGTACACAGCGCCATCGCAATTCCCAGACCGAACAGCATCCGGCCCCCATAGGCGTTGACGGCGTACCAGGTATCTAGGTCGGCCAGGGTTTGCCGAATCCGAAACCCGTAGACGTAGTTGGGCTTGACCATGCGCCGGATGAGCGGCACGGATATGACGACCATCAGCAGACTGAGGATCAGGTACATCACGAGTATGGCCTGCATGGCTCCTTCTCCAATTCTTCAGGAAATGGGTATTGACAGGGCGCACAGCCATGTATAATACCTTTTGTTGCATGGAACAAATGCGCCGAAACATTCCCGCCCGCTCAGGGCGTTGAAGTTTAGCAGTCAGGATACACGATGAAACGATTGGTGATAGTCGAATCGCCCACCAAAGCCAGGACGATCCGGGGCTTCTTGCCCAAGGACTACCAGGTCGAGGCCTGTATGGGGCACATCCGCGACCTGCCGGAAAAGGCCAGCGAAATTCCCGCTTCGCAGAAGAACAAAGAGTGGGCGCGGTTGGGCGTCAATGTGGAAACCGATTTTGAGCCGTTGTATGTGATACCCGCCAAGAAAAGGGAAGTTGTCCAGAAACTCAAGGCCGCGCTGAAGGAGGCCGACGAGTTGATCCTGGCGACGGACGAAGACCGGGAAGGCGAAAGTATCGGCTGGCATCTGGTCCAGGTGCTCAAGCCCCGCATTCCGGTGCGGCGCATGGTCTTTCACGAGATCACCGAAGATGCCATCAAGGATGCCATCAAGCACTATCGCAGCATTGACGAGAAACTGGTCCGCGCCCAGGAAACGCGCCGTATCCTGGACCGCCTGGTCGGTTATACCATCTCGCCACTGCTATGGAAGAAGATTGCGCCAGGGCTGTCGGCGGGGCGCGTGCAGTCGGTGGCCGTGCGCCTGCTGGTGAACCGTGAGGAAGAACGGCGCGCCTTCAAATCTGGCACATACTGGGATTTGCGGGCAATCCTCTCGCCTGTGCAAGACCTCAAGAGCAAATTCGAGGCGATGCTGCAATCGGTAGGTGGCGTGCGCATCGCTACGGGCAAGGATTTCGACGAGACGACGGGCCGGATCGCAAAGGGCAAGAAGGTTTTGCTGCTCAATGAGGCCGAGGCCAGCGCGCTCCGAGAGCGGCTGTTGCAAAGCGAATGGCGCGTCGCGGAGGTCAGCGAAAAAAGCCAGACCCGCAAGCCCGCACCACCCTTCACCACCTCTACGCTGCAACAGGAAGCCAATCGCAAGCTGCGCCTTTCCGGGCGCCAGACGATGCAGATTGCCCAGAAGCTGTACGAGGAAGGCTACATCACCTACATGCGTACCGACTCAGTGAACCTGTCCAACGAGGCCATCAATGCCGCGCGGCGGGCCATTGAGCAGCGCTACGGAGCCGATTACCTGAGTCCTGCGCCGCGCCGTTACACCACGCAGAGCAAGGGCGCGCAGGAAGCGCACGAAGCGATCCGCCCGGCGGGCTCGAAAATGCGTTCCGCCGACGAACTGCCGCTGTCCGGCACCGAGCGCGCGCTGTACGACATGATCTGGAAGCGCACCATTGCCACGCAAATGGCCGACGCCCAGTTGACGCTGATCACGGTCAATATCGACGTGGCCGACGCCGTTTTCCAGGCCGGCGGCAAGCGGATCGACTTCCCCGGTTTCTTCCGCGCTTACGTGGAGGGCTCCGACGATCCGGACAGCGCCCTCGAAGATCAGGAAGTGCGGCTGCCTGCGCTCCGCCGAGGCGATGACTTGAAGTGCCGTCAGCTTGACCCGGTGGGCCACGAGACACAGCCGCCAACACGCTACACCGAGGCGTCGCTGGTGCAAACGCTGGAACGCGAGGGGGTAGGACGGCCCAGCACCTACGCCACGATCATCAGCACCATCCAGGATCGCGGCTACGTGGTCAAGATGAACAACCAGCTTGTGCCGACCTTCACCGCGTTTGCCGTGAACCGCCTTCTCGAAGCGCACTTCCCCGATCTGGTGGACATTCAGTTTACAGCGCGCATGGAGCAAACGCTGGACGACATCGCCGAGGGCGAGGTGGCCTGGCTGCCCTATTTGCGGGCCTTTTACCTGGGCGACAAAGGACTGGAAGCGCAGGTCAATAACAAGGCCCAGACCATCGACCCGCGTGACATCTACGCGCTCGACCTGCATGACCTGGGCGCAAAAGTCAAGATCGGCAGGTACGGGCCGTACCTGGAATTGCAGAACAACGGCGATTCGGTGCGGGTGACGCTGCCCCCGGAACTGCCGCCCGCCGATCTGGGCAAAGAAGAAGCACAGCGCTTGCTGCAAAAGAAAGAGGAAGGGCCGGACATGCTCGGCCATCACCCCGAAACCGGCGAGCCGATTTACCTGTTATCGGGGCGCTTTGGGCCTTACGTCCAGCTTGGCGAGGGAGACGGCAACGGCGGCAAGCCGCGCCGGGCTTCGCTGCTGGAAGGCATGAAGCCCGAAGACATGACCGTCGAGAAGGCCGTTCAGTTGCTCCGGCTGCCGCGCCCGCTCGGCCTGCATCCTGAGACGGGCAAAGTCATCGAGGCAGGGGTGGGGCGCTTCGGCCCTTACGTCCGGCATGACAAGGACTTCCGCTCGCTCGACAAACAGGACAATGTGCTGACCATTGACCTGAAGCGGGCGCTGCAACTCCTGAGCCAGCCCAAAGGCGCTCGCAGCGCGCGCCAGCCTGCCGAGCCGCTCCGCCAACTCGGTGCGCACCCGGTGGACGGCCAGCCGGTCACGCTTATGAGCGGGCGCTACGGGCCATACGTCAAGCACGGCGACATCAACGCCACCCTGCCGCGCGGCACGAACCCTGCTTCGATCACGCTGGAACAGGCCGTGAAACTGATCGCGGCCAAGGCGGCGAAGGGGCCAGCCGTCAAGCGCCCGCGCCGCAAGGCGGCGGCTACGTCAAACAGCAAAGCGACGAAACCCACCGCGAAAAAGAAGCCAACAGCCCGAAAGAAGGCGACGACGAGCCGGGCGCGAAAAACCAGCAAATAGCAGGCGGTTATATTTGTTTTGCTCTGTTGGGCTGGCCGAGCTGTTTACCATCCCATCGTCTTATTCCAAAGGCTATTCTTCGTGGACACATCGAGCACACCGAATACCCGCAACCGCCGTGAGCGCACCGGTATCGTCTGGCGGCTGATTCTGATCCTGGCGGGCCTCACGGCACTCCTGATCGCTTACTATTGGATTCACAAGCCGATCAACCTGCCCCTCATTCAATCCTTGGGCGGTGCGTTTATCGATCTGATCCCCGTGGGCGTTATCGCGGTCATTGCAGGCGGAATCGGCAGGCGAGCATTGGCCTGGCTATCCCTTCAGGCGATTTCGCCATCTGAACGGGTTGCCCTGGAAGGTGTCATCGGCCTGGGTTTTATGTCGTCCGGCGTGCTGATCCTGGGCCTGGTCCGGCTTTATCGCGGCGGCGTTTTATGGCCGCTGCTGCTGATTGTTGGCCTTATTTTGCATCAGGATGCGTTAGGCTGGTGGCGAAATTTCCGCAGTGTCCTGCGCGATTCATTCCAGCCCGGATTCACGTGGGCCGGGTTTTTATCGATCCTCAGCCTTTTTCTGTTGTTCCTGGCGCTTTTGCACGCCATCAGCCCACCGGTGGCCTGGGATGCCCTGACCTACCATCTGGTGGGGCCAAAGCTTTACCTTGTGGCGGGCAGAATCGATGCGCTGCCCGACAACGTATTCATGGGTTTCCCACAATCGGCGGAGCTTCTGTACGGTACGGCGATGAGCCTTTTTAACCGCGACACGGCAGCGGCCCCTCTCCACTTCTTGTTCGGGCTGTTCGCCATATTGGCAACGGCAGGCATCACGCGCCGCTACACGACTGTCGCTACGGCGCGCCTGGCTCCCGCACTTTTGTTAACGGCTTACAGCGTGTGGGGACTGTTCGGGAAACCTTACGTTGATCTGGCGGTAATGGCTTACGGCGCGCTGGCCCTCTCCGGCGTCAGCGCATGGCACGAGACCCGTGATCGCCGCTGGCTGATCGTGCTTGGAATCTGTGCAGGGCAAACGTTGAGTACGAAATATCCATCCGTATTGCTGCTCGTCGCCATTGGCATCTATATCGCGCTGATCGCGCCTCGACAGGCGTTTGCCAACTGCATCATCGTTGGCCTGACTGCATTCGCCATCTTTTCTCCCTGGCTGCTCAAAGGAATACTCCTGTACCAGAATCCGGTATACCCCTTCGTTTTCGGCGGCCTGAATTGGGATGCCCTCCACGCGCAGCAGTTCAGCCGGGGGGCGGGTTTGATGGGCTCTCCTTATTCCTGGCAACTGCCGATTTTGCCTCTGGCTGCCACTATTTTCGGCGTAGAGACCTCCGGTGTCTACAGTTTTACGCTTGGCCCCTGGCTGCTGACGGCTCCACTCCTTCTGGCGATGACATGGCCCTTCCTTGACCAGTCGGCGCGCCGCCTGGCCGGTGAGTGTTTTCGACTGGGAGTGCCGCTCCTCGCACTCTGGATGGTCACAGCAGCGCTGATCGGTCTGAGCATCCAGACACGATTAATCATCGAGCTACTTCCCATTGCTGCTGTCGCCGGTAGCATCGGCTTCCAGGGCCTGATGCGCCTGCCCAAGCGACCACTGAACATTGATTTCGTTGCTCGGCTCATCGTCGCCTTTACCTGGGTTCTCACCGGTATCGAAGCGACAGCAGCGACGCTTGAAGCGTCGCAGTATCTGTTGGCAACGACGGATCGAGACACGTTCATTTATCAGAACCTGGGCGACCATTTTGAAGCGCTCCGCCAGTTAGATCACAAGGAGCCAGGCGCTCAAGTCGTCCTGCTGTGGGAACCACGCAGCTATTATTGTCCTGCCTCGGCCAACTGCATCCCGGATATTCTATTGGATCGCTGGTCACACGCTCTAAAAACGGGGAAGACGCCCGACCAGGTTTTCCGCGAGTGGCAGCGGCAGGGCATCGACTATCTGATCTTCTGGCGCGAGGGATACGACTTCGTGGTTCGGGAAAACCTGGCAGCGCCGGAAGACACGCTGTTTGGCGCGGCCATCCAGCGCTGGATGGCCCCGGTGTGGTCGAACGGAAGCTACACGCTGTATGGATGGGCGACCCAGGCGGTTTTCTGAACAGGCAACAATTTTGGGGTCAGCGTGGCGAATGTGCGGGATCGCGTTGTTGCTAACTAACGTTAGATTTGCTAGAATTTCGCCACTCAAGCCGTGCCAAAGCGGTTTGACTTGCTCGGAGATGCTTGCCAAGCCGCACATCTCAGCCTATAGTAGTAAACAGCATCCCCAATTTAGATCGGGGCCGTTTTGCCCGCTTTGGCAGAAAAGAGGAGGTGTCCAAGAGGAGATAGTTATTTCGCGTGCCGAAACACCGATCTGCTCTGCACCTGTCGTCGGTGAGTTGTGACGCAACCGACTCGCCCGCTCATATCCTCTGATTAGCTTGCGTACATGTATAGGGAGAAAACAGCCTCATGTTACACAAAAATCGCCGCTTAAACAGGGTACTGGTCTTCGCGCTGTTGGTCATGCTTCTGGTGCCAATGCTCGGCCAGAACAACGTCCGGGCCGCCGAACCCAAGAAGATGGTCTATGCCAACATGCGCTCAGGCGACATTCCCACCGCTGACCCGGCCAAAGTGACCGACACCGCGTCGGCCCTCGTAGTGAACAACACTGGCTTTCCGCTCATTCGCGGCCTGGAAGACGATCTCATCAAAATCCAGCCCGGCATGGCAACCAAGTGGACAAGCTCCAGCGACGGCCTGACCCTCACCTTTACGCTGCGTAAGAACGTCCCGTGGGTGATGTGGGATGGCAAGCAGGTGGTTGAAGTCAAGGATGCCAATGGCAAACCGATGATGGTCAACGCCCACGACTTCGAGTACGGCATCAAGCGCACGCTTGACCCGCGCACCGCCTCGGAGTATGCCTACGTGTTCACCACACTCATCAAGGGCGCCGAAGAGTTCAACGGTTCCAAAGAAACGGGCGCTGCCCTGGACAAACTGGCCGACGCAGTGGGCGTTAAAGCAAAGGACGATTGGACGCTCGAAATCACGCTCACTCACCCTTACGTCTTTGCGCTGGGCATTCTGACACTGCCCAATGCCCAGGCGCAGCCCAAAGCCACCATCGAAAAGTTTGGTGACAAGTGGACGGAACCGGAAAACCGCGTGTCCTATGGCCCTTATGTGATTTCGGCCTGGAAGCATGACGAGAGCATGACTCTGGTCAAGAACCCCTTCTGGCCGGGCATCGAGAACTCGCCCAAGCCCAAGATCGACGAGATTGAGCTGCCTTTCCTGGACGAGAGCGCCAGCTTCAACAGCTACGAAGCCGGAACTGCCGATGTCTCAGCCGCGCCGCTGCCGGAACTGGATCGCATCAAGTCCGATCCGCAGTTGAGCAAGGAACTGTATATCGGCCCGAACTTCGGCACCTACTATTACGGCTTCAACGTCACCAAGCCGCCGTTCGACAATGTCCACATGCGCCGCGCCTTCTCGTATGCGGTGGATCGCCAGTCGCTGATCGATAACGTGATCAAGGGTGGGCAGGAACCGGCCCGCTGGATGTCGCGTCCGGGGCTGGCTGGCGCGCCGACGCTCAAGGAATATCCCAAGCTCGGCATCAGCTACGATCCCGAAATGGCGAAGAAGGAATTTCAGGCTGCCCTGGATGAGATGAAGACCACGGCGGACAAACTGCCGCCCATCACCCTGGCGATGAACCAGACCGAAGCCCACGTGAAGATCGGGCAGGCCATCCAGCAGATGTGGCAGGATACGCTGGGCGTCAAAGTTGAACTGACCACGCAGGAATGGAAAGTCTACCTGGGCACGCTCCAGACCGACTCGCCGCAGGTGTGGCGCCTGGGCTGGAACCTGGACTACCCGGATGCCAACAACTTCCTGAAGGACGTGTTCTACTCCACTTCGTCGCAGAACTACACCAAGTGGAAGAACGCCGACTTCGACAAGCTGGTTGACCAGGCGGCTGTGGAGAAGGACCCGGCCAAGCGCGTTAAGCTGTACGCCCAGGCTGAGGACATTCTGATTGTCAAGGACGCGGTGATCATCCCCATCTACTGGTACACCAATGTCATCATGTACAAGCCCTACGTGAAGTTCACGAAGAACGTCAGTACGGGTGACGAGCGCTTCGAGAAATGGGACATCACCAAGTAAGGTAGGCTGCTGTTCCGTGGGGGCGGCCCTGAGCGGGGCTGCCCCCACCTGCGTAGTTTTGCCCGTGCTTTACCTATCGAGGGGAGACGATTGGTCGAAGCAGGACAGCCCGCCCTATGAGAGAGGAGACTGAATTATGGGCGCATTCATTATCCGCAGGTTCTTATGGATGCTGCTGGTTCTGTTTGGCGTATCCGTCGTCACTTTCGTGCTGATGCACGGCGTTCCGGGCGGCCCCTTTGACGGCGAGAAGAAGCTGCCGCCGGAAATCCTCGCCAATATCAATAAAAAGTACAACCTGAACGACCCGCTGGTTATCCAATATTTGACCTACATGGGCAATATCGTGGTGCCGCGAATTTACCAGGGCGAACTGACGGCCTCACAAACCAGCGATTACCTGATTGATATTCCGCTTAATGAGAATACACACTTCCAGTGGATGAATTTTGGGCCGTCCTACAAGTCCAAATCGCGCTCGGTCAACGACATTTTCCGTGACCAGTTGCCGGTCTCGGCGCAGCTTGGCATCGTCGCACTGCTTCTGGCGCTGTGCATCGGCATTCCACTGGGCATGGTTGCCGCGCTGCGCCGCAACAGCCGATTTGACTACCTGTCGATGAGCGTGGCGATCCTGGGCGTATCTGTGCCGTCTATCGTGCTCGGCCCGATCCTGGTCTGGCAATTTGGCGTCAACAAGTCCTTCGGCATTCAACTGCCGGTGACAGGTTGGGGCACGCCTGCGCACTTCATTATGCCCGCCTTCGCGCTGGGCTTTGCCTCGTCAGCGCTCTTCGCCCGCCTGACGCGCGCCAGCCTGCTCGAGGTGCTGAACGAGGATTATATTCGCACAGCCCGCGCCAAAGGATTGTCCGAGCGGACGGTCCTGAACGTTCATGCCCTCAAGAACGCTTTGATTCCGGTGGTCACGGTGATCGGCCCGCTTTTTGCCGCGCTCGTGACCGGGACCTTCGTGGTCGAAAAAATCTTCGGCATCCCTGGAATGGGCAAATATTTTATCGACAGCATCGGCAACCGCGATTACCCGGTGATCATGGGAACGACGCTGCTCTATGCATCGCTGCTGGTCATTGCCAACCTGTTTGTTGATCTGGCTTACGCCTGGCTTGATCCGCGCATCCGTTACAGCTAACGAAAATTCTTGACAGGCACGGGCCATACCTGCCTGAGCGGTAGGAGAGTGTATGAGTACAGAAGTCCAGACCAGCGTTCGTCCAGGCGCGCAGGCCGCAGCGCCAGTCTTGAAATTGGAGCAAAGCAAACCCCAGGGCTATTGGGCAGACGCTTTCAGACGCCTGACGCGCAACCGGATGGCCGTGTTGGGGCTGATCATCATCTTCTTTCTGATCTTGTGCGCGATCTTTGCCAACCAGCTCGCGCCGAGGAGCTATGACAAACAGGTCCTCACCGACAACAACAAAGTCCCCAGTTGGCTGCCGGCACTTTTTCCATCGGTCAAGCCAGTCGGTACGGAGGGCGGCTACGCCAAACTGAGCGACACCTATCCTTTTGGCGCAGATAGCCTGGGGCGGGACATTCTGAGCCGCCTGATCTACGGCACGCGCGTCTCGCTATCCGTCGCGTTCGTCGGGCCGCTCACCAGTCTGTTGATCGGGTTCCTCATGGGCAGCATCGCCGGTTTCTATGGGGGCCGGGTCGATAACCTGATCATGCGCTTCGTCGATCTGATGTACGCCTTCCCATCCATCCTGCTGGTCATCCTGATGATGGCTTACTTCCGCAGCAGCTTCAACCAGAGCGCGCCCGGAACCCTGGCCTTTGCCCTGAACCAGATCGACGCCAGTTTTGGCGGGCTGTTCTTCATCTTTGTCGCCCTGGGCATCACCTCCTGGGAACAGATGGCCCGTCTGACGCGCGGGCAGGTCTTGTCGGCGCGGGAACGCGAATACGTCCTGGCGGCGCGGGCTGTCGGCATGGGCAATCGCGGCATCCTGTTCCGGCACATCCTGCCCAACATCATCGGCCCGTTGATCGTGGCCGAAACGCTGACCATCCCGACCTACATTTCCTTCGAGGCTTTTCTGAGCTTCATCGGATTGGGCGTCAACCCGCCGACCCCAAGCTGGGGATCGATGATTTCGGATGGCGCACAGGCGCTGCGCTCGTATCCGAATCAGGCCATTTTCCCGGCGCTGGCGCTGGCACTCGCCATGTTCGCCTTCAACTTCCTGGGTGATGGCCTGCGAGATGCCCTCGACCCGCGTATGCGCGGTGTAAGCTGATCGGGTCTGACCTCACCCCCTGGCCCCCTCTCTGCGAAGCGGAGAGGGGGAATCGGCAGGAGCAGGTGTGAGGTTCCTGACGATGCAGCAGAAAAAGTTCCGCTCGATAGGCGTTTTATCCTCACTCCTGCTTGCACTGCCCATTGTTCTGTTTGCCAGCAGCCTGATCCTGGCCCTGGCATTGCCGCAGGACAGCCGTCTAAACGGCCTTAACGCCACGCCGATCCCCTCTACAACTACCGCTGCACCGCAGCGCTCCGACCTGGCTCCGCCCGCCACGCGCATGGGCCTGACGCTCGCCACGCCGGACTATGCAACCAACGTCCCGCAAGCGCTGACCGACAACTTTGACTTGCAACAATTCGCTCTGGGAAGACGCACCTATACGCAGTGGTGTGCCACCTGTCATGGGGATCGCGGGCAGGGGTTGGCATTGTGGCGTTCGGCCTGGAATGAAGCCGATCAAAACTGCACCCGCTCAGGCTGTCATGGTGTGCGACACGCACCGGACGGTTTCACGATGCTGGCTGTACCGCCCCCGCTCATCGGCCCGAATACGCTAACAAAGTTTACAAATGCCCTGCAACTGTTCGGGTTCATCCGGGCGGCCATGCCGTTCCAGGCCCCTGGCAGCCTGAGCGATACCGAATACTGGGCCGTAACCGCCTTCCTGGCCGACCAGCATAGCGCGGATGCAGCCGGACAGGCCCTGAACGAGCAGACCGCGCCGGGGGTCCTGCTGCACCAGTGAGAGCCTGACCCTCCCGCAGTGAGCCAAGCCAACTTGCGGTTGTGCTGAAGCTACAGATCGTTCCGCCCTTCTGCCGGGTCTTCACTCGACAAGGCGATGCCCTGCGGGGCTTTGCCTTTGCTCAACTCGCCCGTCTCCAGGTCGCGCGAATTGCCCTCGTTTTCCGGCACACTGCGGCGTCCTTCTGCCGGGTCCTGGTTGGCGAAAGCGGGCGGATTCGCTTCGGTATCCGACTGCGTATCGGGTCTCTGCGTCCCTTTGGCTGCCATCGCAACATTCCTCAAGTGTCAATTGACATAAATCCCACTTCATGTTTTCACATCTCCATGAGAATGAACTGATAACCCCATGAGAAACGCCGGTACATGTGCACTTACTTATTGAGGACTTTTATCGGACTTCAAGCCGTCCTGGCAACAAAAAGCGGGGACGCGAGTGCGTTCCCGCTATGTGGACTGTCAGTTCCCCCTCTCTGCTTGCGGAAAGGGGGCCAGGGGCTAAAGGTTAATCAATCCCCCGCGCTGGTGGCGGCTTTTTCCACCGTTGCCACCAGATCTCGGGCGCCGCTGCCGGTCTTGCTGCGCAGGATGGCCCACGCCACCACGCCCAGCAGGATCAGCATGACCACCACCACGCCGATCAGCAGGCCGCTGTTGCCCTCGGCTTGCTTGGCGAATGTGACGATGATCGGCGCAGCCAGCAGCGACACCAGGTTCACCACCTTGATCATGGGATTGAGCGCCGGGCCAGCCGTATCCTTGAAGGGGTCGCCCACCGTGTCGCCCACGACGGTGGCCTTGTGCGGGTCGGAACGCTTGCCGCCGTAGTGGCCCCGTTCGATGAACTTCTTGGCGTTGTCCCAGGCTCCGCCCGTATTCGCCATGAACACCGCCATCAACTGCCCAGCCAGGATGATGCCCGCCAGGAAGCCGCCCAGCGCCTGCGCGCCCAGCAGGAAGCCGACGATGATCGGCGTCAGAACGGCCACCACACCCAGCGGCAGCAGTTCGCGCTGGGCGGCCTGGGTCGAAATGCTCACACACTCGGCATAGTCGGGCGTCTTGGTCCCTTCCATGATGCCGGGGATGCGCAGTTGCCGGCGCACCACGTTGATCATGTCGAACGCGGCGCGGCCAACGGCGCGGATCAGCAGGCTGCTGAACAGGAAGATCAGGCCGCCGCCGATCAGCATTCCGATGAAGACCACCGGATTGGCGATGTTGATGCCCGTTGCAAACAGCGTCTGGCTCTGCGGCACCTTGAGGCCCAACTGCACCACGCGCGTGTCGGTCAGGAACGAACCGAACAGCGACACCGCCGCGATCACTGCCGAGCCGATGGCAACGCCCTTCGTCACGGCTTTGGTTGTGTTGCCCACGCCGTCCAACTGCTCCAACGTTTCGGCGCCCTGTTCGGACTCGCCCGACAGTTCGGCCACACCCTGCGCGTTGTCGGAGATGGGGCCGAAGGCGTCCATCGAGACGTTGTTGCCCGTCAGCGTCAACATGCCGATACCGGTCATGGCAACCCCGTACAGGATCGCGGTGAAGGAGTCCACGCCTTGCAGCGGGAACAGCGAGAAGATCAGCACCGAGGCCAGCAGCGTGGCCGCGATGACCAGGATTGCCCACACGCTCGACTCCATGCCGGTAGCCAGACCGCTCAGAATAACGGTAGCCGGGCCGGTCTGCGAGTTGCGCGCGATCTCCTGCACAGGCGGGTTTTCGGTATCCGTGAAGTAGCCCGTCAGGCGGTCAATGATGACTGCCAGCGCCACTCCGACGACAGTGGACGCGAACGGCTGCCAGATGATGCTGCCATCCGGCCCTTTCATGTACAGCACAGTCAGGACGCCGAACAGGACGATGCTGATCGTGGCCGAAATGTAGAAGCCTCGGAAGATCGCGCCCAGAGCGTTCTTTTCCTGGTTGGAAGACCGCACAAAATACGTGCCGATGATCGAGCTGAGGACGCCGATCCCGCGCACCACCAGCGGGAAGACGATCCAGATGACCTGACCCGTTGCCGCCGCCAGCGCCAGACCCAGGATCAGGCCGGAGACGATGGTCACTTCGTAGCTCTCGAAGATGTCGGCGGCCATGCCAGCGCAGTCACCCACGTTGTCGCCCACCAGGTCAGCGATCACGGCGGCATTGCGCGGGTCGTCTTCGGGCAAGCCCGCCTCGACCTTGCCCACCAGGTCAGCGCCCACGTCGGCGGCCTTCGTGTAGATACCACCGCCCACGCGCATGAACAGCGCCAGCAGCGTGCCGCCGAAGCCGAAGCCAAGCAGCGCGTCCGGCGAGGCGACACCAAACAACAGGAAGATGATCGTGCCGCCGAACAGGCCCAGGCCGTCCGTCAGCATCCCGGTGATCGTGCCGGAACGGTAAGCGATGCGCAGCGCCTCGCTGTAGCCCCGCTTCTTATCGACGGCGGCGGCGGCCACACGCACATTGCCCTGCACGGCCATGTTCATGCCGATAAAGCCGACCATTGCCGAGAAGATCGCGCCCATCAGGAATGCGCCCGCCCGCCCGAAGGCGATGATCAGACCGGCGTTGCAGTTCGCCAGATCGGCATTGGCGATAGCCGCTTCACGCTGGTAGTTCACCGCTTCATCAACCTCAAGTTGAGAAGCCTCCGGATGCGTGGTCTTGTAGTCGGCTGCGATTTTGCTCGCGTCAATACCTGCAATCGCCTTCTGCGCCACATCGGGGCAGAATTTCTGTATGGCAAAGGGCGTTGGCTTGACGACGGCCACGCTGAAGAACAGCACGACCACCAGCACGACGATCAGGACGGCAATGGTGCGAAGCTGCGATCTCAGGTACGCATTGGCGCCAGTGCGGATGTGTGTCCACACCTCCTGCATCTTCGGACTGCCTTTCGGCTCGCCCAGGATCTGCCGTGTCAGGAAAATGGCGTACAGCAAGCCCAGGATGGCGATTGCCAGCACGCCGAGAATCATGTTGTTCTCGCCTGGCGAAATCTGGAGAATACCTCGTTCCATGTGATAGCGTTCCTCCTTAGAGTGGAGATGAAAAGAAGCGGTTGGTTGAATCGCGGGCAACACTGGCCCGCGCTGAACACAAATCCAAATATTTGCGGCGCGAGGAGAGCCGTTAAGAAGTGGCAGAGATTTTACACATAGTGCCGCGCAGGGTCAACAGGCGCTTATTCTCGAAACGTGCAACAACACTGTGGACAGCACTGTGGGCAGTGGGCTTGCTGCTTTGACGCCCGGCGCTACGGCGGGTTGCCAGTCCTGTACGTAGTGCTATGATCGAGGGCTGCATCCAGAACCAAGAGGGCTGCGGCGTGAACATCCTCATTATCGGCGATGACGTGAAATCGGTAAACGTTCTGACTTTCATCCTGCGCCAGGAAGGCTACGACGTCAACAGCGCCGTGGATCGTGCCCACGCCGAACAGGAATGGGCGGATCACCTGACCGATCTGATCATCTTCGACCAGGATGGCATCGACAACGCGCTTTTGCGACGAATTGAAACGGCACGCGGCTCGTCGTCCATTGCCATGATGCTCCTGGCGAACAGTGCCAGCGAAGACGACATTATCAGCGCCTACGACGTGGGGATCGATGACTATCTGGTCAAGCCCTACAGCTACCGGATGCTGCTGGCGCACGTCAATGCGCAGCTTCGCCGGGCACGTACAGTACCGAGCACGCTTGTTCCAGACCTGACGGCGGCCAATCTCAGCCTCGATCCTGAACGGCACACCGTCATGCTCCCCAACGGGCAGGTGCGCCAGCTAACCAACCTGGAATTCCGCCTGCTGTACTGCCTGATGGTCAATCGCGGGCACGTTCTGACGACGGAAACCATTATTGAGAAGGTATGGGGTTATACCGGGGAAGGGGATCGTAACCTGCTCAAGAGCCTGATCAGCCGCTTGCGGGCGAAAGTTGAGCCATCGCCACGCGAACCCAAGCTCATCACCACCGTGCCGGGCGTCGGCTACACCTTCAACCCGCCCGAACCCAGTTGACCCCGTGTCGTTGTGCGGAGAATGGCGATGGCGATTCGTGACGCGAAGGACGCGATCCAGCACGCAGTATTGTCGTGGCCGGGCGTGACGGCGTACCCGCACCGGTTCGGGGGAACGGAATACCGCCTGGGCAGGCGTGAGATCGGGCACGTTCACGGGGATTACCTAGTCGATATTCCCTTCCCGACCAGACTCCGTGACGAGATCGTAGCGGCAGGACGGGCCGAACCGCACCATGTCCTGCCCGAATCCGGTTGGGTCAGTTTTTACCTGCGTGAAGAAAGCGACATTCAGCGGGCGATAGATTTGCTGCGACAGTCGTATGACCTGGCCGTCGCGCAGCAAGCACGGCGAGCAGAGGCGTAATCAGCCTTTCGGCAGTGCATTGATCTGGCTTGCCAGCGCGAAATCTTTCTCGGTCAGACCGCCAGCGTCGTGCGTGACCAGCGACAGTTTGACGTTACGATACTTGATCACAATATCGGGGTGATGTCCGGCGGCCTCGGCCAGATAGCCCACTGCGCTCACGAACATCAGCGCAGCCGGGAAGCTCGCCAGCTCAAAGGTGCGGCTCAGTTCGCCATCCTGAATGGCCCAGCCCGGCACGGACGCCAGATGTTGTCTTACGTCGCTTTCACTCAGTTTGTGCGCCATCCCTGTATATCCTCCCTCGGTTGACTTCACTCCCTGACCCCCTCTCCAACTGGAGAGGGAGAACTGATGAGAGTTGTACAGAAAATTGGCTCCCTCTCTGCGAAGCGGAGCGGGGTCGGGGCTGAGGTCAAGTATAGCGCGCCTTACTGCGCAGCGACCTGCTGGGTGTGCTGGCGACTGGCTGCTCGCTGGCACATGCGCCATCCGCCTGCTTCAAGCCATTCCTGGATAGTCGGGCTGGAAGCGTGCCCCTGCGTGGCGTCCTCGTAAATGCCCAGGCCCCAGCGATAGTAGCGCTGTGTTTCGCTCGGCCAGCGTGAGGGATCACGGTTAATGACGCCGTGACCGCCGTTGTAGCCCGCCAGGGCCAAACCGGGGTTGCCAGCCGCCAGTTGCAATCCGCGCGCCAGATATTCCATGCCGCGTCGCCCGTTGGTCAGCACTTCCAGCATGTCCTCACCCGCCTGGAAATGAAAAGGCATGACCTGGAACAGGCCCTGCGCGCCGGAGCTTGATACGGCCAGCGGATCGCCGCAGCTTTCAATCTGAATCACCGTAGCAATCAGGTTCGGATCGACATTATAGGCGGCTGCCCAGGCGTAAATCAGTGGACTCCAGAAGCGAACTTCGGGTGTAAAAACGGCTGACAGCCGGGGCATCGAGCCATCCGGCAGCAGCGTGCGGTTCCGCTGGGCTTCAACCCACCGCCCTGCGAAAACCAGTGCCAGGACGATCAGCAGTAACCATGCCAGTGTATACTTTGAGCGGCAGGCGTGAAACAACAGGCGCAAGGCAAAACGCCACTTGGAGGAAGGTGACTGTTTCATCCGCGTTATCAGACATTTTCGGGTTTCAACACTTCAGGACAATAGAACGCTTGTTCGACCTTGATTGTACCAGGCCGAGTCCGCTTCGTCAAGGGTTTTCGTAGGCCAGAAATGGTCGCCGACCAGCGTTTAACTGACGGTTGGCGTCCGGAGTTGCGCAAGGTAATAAACCTGCGGCACACTCTCCTGAATTCGCCTCCCGTACTTGCTCTCCTCTCTGCGAAGCGGAGAGGAGTCGGGGCTGAGGTCAATATCTCACTTACCCTATTCGAGAACCCGAATCCGTGCGCCGCCTTGTCCCACTCCTTGCCATTCTGCTTTTAGCGGCTGCCACGCGCATCGTGAACGCCGGTCACTGGCCCGTCTGGACGGACGAGGGCTGGAGTGCGTGGGCTGCCAGCGATCATCGCGCTGAGGTCATCCTCGACAAAGTTGCCCAGGATCGACATCCGCCGCTGTATTTCCTCTCTCTCAGCGCCTGGTGGACGCTGGCCGGAAATTCGCGGATCGCGCTGCGATTCCTGTCCATTGCCAGCGGTATCCTCGCCGTTGCCGTCGTCTACCGTATCGGCGTGGATTGGTTCGGGTCACGGGCCGCCCACTATGCTGCGCTTTTGCTGTCCGTGCTGGACGTAGCCATTTACTATTCGCAGGAAATCCGGCACTACGGCTGGTTAATCCTGTCCGTTTGCCTGATGACGCTGTTCTTCCTGCGCTACCTGCGCCATCCCCGGTTCCGCACCCTGTTCTTGTATACGTTGAGCACCGCCTTTATGTTTTACAGCCTGTACATTGGCGTGCTGGTACTGATCGTCCAGATCGGGATCGGGCTGCTGGCCTGGCACGGCGCGAGCCGTGCCAAAGCATACCTGATCGGAGCGTGGCTGGCGGCGGGCCTGCTCTATGCGCCCTGGCTGGTCGCCCTGTCGCGCCAGTTTGCCATCCTGGGCGAAGGGATCGCGGGCTTCCCGACCACCTTCGACGGGCTGCTGTCCGTAGCAGGCATCATGTTTGGCGGTCAACTGGCCTTGACAGGCAGTCTGTATGTGCTTGGCGCGCAGCGGATCGTCGCCAGACCGCAGCCGGCAGTGACCTGGCTGGCCCGAATGACGATCCTTTTCTCCGGCTTCGGGCTGCTGTGTGTCATGGCTGTCGCCAACCTGTGGATCGGAATGCTCTCGGCGCGGACGCTGGCCTATCTCGCGCCCATGCTCATGCTGGTCTGCGGCTACGGGTTGAGCCTGATCGCAGGCCAGGCCCGGCGCATCCTGGCGATCATGCTGGTGGCGGTGGCGCTCGTCACCACCGATTTCACGCAGCCTCGCCTGGATTATCATCTGGCAGCCCAGGCGGTTGCAGCAGATTTCACGCCGGGCGATCTGATCATCCTCGAAACCGGCTGGGACGACAACGCCTTTCGCTACGAACTCAGCCTGGCCCTGCCCGCTGAACCAGAGCCGGAGATCATCCGTACCCTGCCCTGGGTCGGCAATCGCTTCGTCGTGCGGCCCGTCGTGCCACAGGTTGAGGATCGAATCAGGGCGCATCGTCGGGTGTGGATCGTGAACTGGCTGCAACCCTCCCAAGTCATTCCCTTTCTGGACAAGGGCGGCGACGGCTTCACCCGCGTCATCAGCCGCACCTCACCTATCGGCACGCAGTATAAAGACCTGTACAGCGACCCGCTGGTACGTGAAGTGCTGTTCGAGCGACCCGAAACGGGCAAGACCGAGTATCATTTCGGGGACGTGCCTGGCAGCCGCTTCACGTTGCGCGACGCACTGTTCCCGGCGCAGGCGACACGCGGCCAAGCGCTGCACATCGATCTGTGGTGGTCAGTGCCAGAAGCCGTTCCGCTCGATTATTCGGTGGGTGTCTTTCTGCTGGATGCTACTGGCGCGGTGCGTGTGCAGCACGACGGGCCGCCCGGAGCGCAGCCGACAACGCAGTGGACGCCCAACGCGCTGATCTTTGACCGCCATACATTGACTGTGCCGGGCGACTTGCCACCCGATACGTATAGAATTGGCGTCCAGGTTTATTGGTACGGGAATCGTGAACCGCTGCCCGTGAATGGCGCAAAGTACGCCATCATCGGTGAGATGAAGGTGGGAGCGGGCGCATAAGCGGTATACTACATAGCGACTTAAGCGCAATACCTTTAAGTTAAGGAGATATACCTCACCCCCTGACCCCCTCTCTGCGCAGCGGAGAGGGGGAACCGACCCGTCCAGACTCCCCTCTCCACAAGGTGGAGAGGGGTTGGGGGTGAGGTAAACTACAGCCCCTCGCATCCTTATCTAAAAGGTATTGGACTTAAGCGGAGGATTGATGACGAACACGCCGAACATCAATATCCCACAACTCGAAATTGATGCCTTTTGTCAGCGCCATCCTATCCGCAAACTGGCGCTGTTCGGTTCGGTGCTGCGCGAAGACTTCCGCCCTGATAGCGACGTCGATGTCCTGGTCGAATTTGAACCCGGCGCGACAATTGACTACTTCGACATGGCGATGATGGAGATCGAACTGTCGCAGATCGTCGGACGCAAGGTGGATTTGCGAACGCCCAATGAACTCAGCCGATACTTTCGCCAGAAAGTCGTGGATACAGCTCTCGTGCTTTATGAACGAAGATGACCTGATTCGTCTGCGTCATATGCTGGATGCCGCGCGGAAGGCAAGCGCATTTGCGACTGGCAAAACTCGACAATCTCTGGACGAAGATCGGGGATTAACGCTCATTTTGATCCAGGAAATTACCAGTATTGGAGAGGCTGCATCCAGAGTAAGCCCGGAATGCGCAGCACAATATCCGGAGATTCCCTGGGCAGCCATTGTCGGGATGCGAAATAGGCTTATCCACGCCTACTTTGCGATTGACCTGGATATTGTCTGGAACACGGTCAGTATAAGGCTGCCCGAACTCATTGCTACGCTCGGAAGGATAATTCCTACCATACCTCGTCAACAGGGAACTAACTAACTGGGGCGAAACCGTAGCAAAGCTATCTGACACAGGAGCCTCCCCCGTGCCCTTCTCTATACTCGGCACATGCCTTATGCCTAGCCTGCTGTCGATGTCCATCACCCCTGTCCTGGCCGTCATGCAGACGCAGTGACTCGAAAGGAATCTCGAAGTACTTGGAACAACACTTTGAACGTCACCCCTGGCTGCTGCCGCTGACTCTGGCCGTCCTGACCGTCATCTTTCTGCGCCCGGCAGTCATCCCGCAAGGGCCGGATCAGGTGCTAAACGGGGCCGACTTCCCCAACATGTTCTACCCGCTGCACCAGTACATCCGGCAGACGATCCTGTCCGGGGAACTGCCGCTGTGGAACCCGCGCTCGTTCATCGGCCACCCTATCATCGGCAACCCGCACGCTGCGCTGTTCTACCCGGCGACGTGGTTCATGTGGCTGGTCGGCGTCCAGCGCGGGATGAACCTGGTGCTGGTTTTCCATACCTGGCTGTCAGCCTGGGGCATGGCACGCCTGGCCCGCAGTTTTGGCGCGAGTTACGTGGGCAGCCTGCTGGCCGGAATCCTGTATGCCATGAGCGGTTGGGCTGGGGCGCACTACTATGCAGGCCATTACAATCTGCTGGTCGTCTTCGCCTGGATTCCCTGGGCGATGGCTGCCTACCGCCATGCGCTCGCCGCCGGGACATGGCGCGCGACGCTGCCCGGAATTGCTATTCTGGGCGCGGCACTGCTGGCCGGGCATCCGCCGATGGTCCTCTACCTGGGCATCGGCCTGTTGACGTTGTGGCTGTATCACCTCGCCCAGGCCGACGACCCGCTGCACGGTGCGTGGTACGCCGGGCGGCTGCTGGCGATCACCGTGCTTGGCGGGCTGGTTCTCGGTGCGGCGCTCGTGCTGCCCGCCGCCGAATTGACCCTCCTTTCAGCGCGCAATGGGGCTGACCTGACCTTCGCCAACCAGTTCGCCCTGCCGCCTGCCCAGTTTATCGACATCGCCCTGCCGGGCTTCTTCGGCAACCCCAAGAATCCCCCCTATTACTACTGGGGCGCGGATTTCTTCGAGGAATTTACACCCTACGCGGGTCTGCTGCCGCTGCTGGCGATCCCGCTGGCGATCCGGCTGCGCAAAGGCTGGTATTTCGTCGGGCTGGTCGTCATGGGGCTGGTTTTGAGCGTCGGCGTCGAAGGGGCACTCATGCCTATCCTGCTGCGCTGGGTTCCGGGCTTCAGCATGTTTCGCGCGCCGGGCCGTTCTCTCTTCTTTGTGATGCTCGGCATGGCGGGCCTGACGGCGCTTCTCACCACGGCGCTGCAAACCAGCACCCTCGAAGCGCGGCGCGATCTGCTGCGACCTGCTGTCCGACGATGGTTGCCCATTGGCGCTGGGGTGGCCTTCGCCGGGGCAATCTTTTTTTCGGGCTGGTATGCCAGCGCCAGCCACGTCGAGCCGATGCCCCTGAGAGCCTTTGTGGTCAGCGGCTCGCTGGCCGAGGCCGGGGTGATCCTGGTAGGCGTCTGGCTGGTGCTCTGGCTGTGGATCGAGCCGGAGCCGAAAGCGCAGCGTTGGGCGCTGCTGCTGACTGTCATCCTGGTCACGCTGGATGCCTGGCACGTAGCGATTCCGATCATCACCTACAGTGAAGTGCCTGAACCGGCGATCTGGCGTGGTGCGCGCACCACCATCCCGACGGGGCCGGACGCGCGGGTCGTCGCGCCGGGTGGCAGCGAAACCGGGTCGCAGGTGACAGGCCATCTGAACGTGGCCGGGTACGATCCGCTCGAAGTCGAGAGCTACGCCAAACTGGAGGCGCTCACCGACAGGCACGATCCGTCCAGTTCAGTCAACACGCTACTTGGCGTGAAATACCTGATGGTGACCAGCCCTTACGACAAGCCCAACTGGGAACTGATCGGTATCACCGAAGGCAACATCTATTACCGCCGCAAAGACCCCTTCCCGCGTGCCTGGATCGCATCGAGCGTCGCCGTCGAGCCGAACGACGACGCCGTGCGCGAGATCATCAAGGCAGGCAAAGAAAACTTACAGCAGAAAGTCTACCTGGATCACGCCGTAGACTGCCCATCCTCCGGCGGCACAGCGACCATTACACAGTATCGTATTGACGACGTGGAGATCAAGACCGGTGGCGCAGGCGGCATCCTGACCCTGAGCGACCAGTTTTACCCCGGCTGGCAGGCCAGCGTGGACGGTCAGCCCGCGCCCATCTACCGCGCCGATACGGTCTTCCGGGCGGTATGCGTCCCGACAGGTGATCACATCGTGCGCTTTGAGTATCGCCCTATGTCGCTGTACGTGGGCCTGTCTCTGACGATCATCGGCTGGCTGGCGCTGGCACTGTGGGTGATCTATCGGCTTGTCGCGCGCAGGAATGGCACCCGGCAAATGGTGAATCCGGCGGGGGCGTAGCCCGCACCAGCCGTGTTACACTTGAACGTGGGTAATTGTGTGCAGGCAGCAAGAGGGAATTGGCTATGTCCGAAGAGCACCACCGTCGGCGGCGGGAACGGCTGGAACGAAAGCTCGCCAGCGAAAACGAAAGATGGGCCGATGTGCAGAGCAGCTCGCAGCCGCTCGAAAACCTTTCTGGCCCCGAACTGGAAGCGCAATTGCGTAAACAGGTAGAGGCGCGCATCCAGAGGCGGAACGCCTTCTACATGCACTTGCTGGTTTATGTGGGCATCAATTTATTCCTGTGGCTGATCTGGCTGTCGGAACCATCTAAAGAGTTATGGCCCCTGTACGTATCCTTGCCCTGGGGTGTGGGGCTGGCGGCCCACGCAATGGTCTTTTATCAGAACTCGTCGTGGGGGCTTCAGCGCCGCGAGCAAACCATCCGGCGCGAGATCGAGTTGGAAAAAAGACGCCTCGGTCTGGCAGATGAGACCTACGAAAAGCCGAAACGCGACCAGGTGATGCGCCTTTCCGACGACGGCGAGATGATTCCCGCCGACGATGACGACGTCCAGCAAACAGCCAAAGCAAAGCGCGGACAGCTTTGATCGCTATCCGCGCCCTCGTTGCGCGCAAGTCTTTTACTTGCTACGCGACCCAGTGCCAGTGAGTGAAGTTGTAGAGCAGGTAAACCTGCCACTGAATCGTCACCAGCCCGTACAGCGCTAACTGCCAGTAGCGCCGGATGAGCATCGCCGCCGCAATGAAGCACGGGAACAGCAGCAGCACGTACCGGAAAGCGCTCTCAAACTGTGCGCCTTCCAGCAGCATCCCATAGTGGTAGCGCAGCATGATCACAAACAAGGTTGACCAGGCATACAGCGCATACACAGGCCGCATTTTGACCGTCACCACGACGGCCAGCAGGATCATGATCAGCAGGATGAGGGCGTTGTTGTTCTCGTGTTCGGGCACGATGCCGAGCGACAGGCGATCAAAATAGGTCCTGATCGATTCCCAGGGCCAGCGCGTCGTCAACTTCCAACCGTCGTTGTAGGCGGCTTCAAACGATCCCAGGTTATTGAGCGTGATGTACCCTACATAGCTCAACGTGCCGAGCGCCGCGCCAACTGCCGTCGGGACGCGCGCCAGCATCGTCCGCCAATCCGTCCAGCGCTGCGGACGGCACTGGATGTAAGCGATCCAGGCCAGGGGCAGACACAGCGCGATCCCTTGCAGGCGGGCCAGAGAAGCCAGGAACGCCAACCCGCCGGCCAGCCACCAGCGCTGGTCAAACGCGGCCAGGAAGGCGCCGAGCGTGAGCGCCAGGAAGATCGGCTCTGTATAGCCCGCCATCAGGTAGAAGGCCGTTGGGAAGGCGGCCAGAAGGATCAGCGTGCGGGTTGCCAGTTTATTGTCCCCGAACTCGCGCTGGATCAGCTTGTAGAGCAGGAAAAACGCCATCAGGCAAAAAAGATTGCTGACGAGGAGTGCGGCCAGCACATAGTTGCCACCGAGAAACGGCACGACCAGGGCGATCATGATCGGGTATAGCGGCGGGAAGACGATCCCGTTGTCGTGTCGGTAGCCCTGGATCGCAATCTTGATATACCAGGCCGTGTCGTACACGCGCCAGGGGGCCACGATTCCGGCCAGGGGCGAATTGGGTGGCAGCGACATTTCGTAGGTTTCGCCACTGGCGTTGCCCACCCGCGTCACCGGGTCGAACCAGAGCAGCGAAGGCTTACCGACAGGCGCAATGGCAAACTGGATCAAAGCCAGCACTCCGGTCACGATGCGCAGGACGAGGAAAATGCTCACTGACGTCCGGATCGCGTCGTCGCGCCAGAGCCAGGAGAACATCTCGCCTGGAAAATCGAACCATCGCCACTGAGTCTCTCTGATCATTCACACCACCTTTGCGGCAAGTTAGTCAGACGCGCCCGATTGCAGTTGCAGTGAAGCCGAGGCCGGACTCAACGCCGAATCGGGCGGCAAGGCACGCAGCCTGCTGTACCAGGCTATATGCGTAAGCACCACCAGAAGCACAATATTAACCACCGCTGTGGGCAGCGCAAGGACCTGCGCGCCCAACGTAATGGCAGGCCAGCGGTACGCAACGGCCACGCTCAGGACGTTGTAGGTAAACGTCCAGGCCAATGCCCCGGCAATCACCCAGAGCCGCCGATCCTGTGCAGCGGCCAGCAGCGCCAGCACTGCCGCCGGATAAATGTAACGCTCGTGTACCTGTGTGGGCAGCATGAAGAAGCCCAGGAACAGCGCCGCCGCCCAGACCAGTTCACGCCGTTCCAACGCATCGTGCCACGTCCCGATCATGCTCAACAGCACAAAGACACCGAAGATCGCCAGCCCGGCCTGTTTATAGGTGAAGTTGCCAAGCAACCGGCGGTAATCCACGTAGGCTCTTTCTTCAAACTTGAGGAGTTGCCCCTTGTTCAGGCTGGCGACAGTGTACCAGAAGTTATAGGCGTTGTTGGTCATGTTCGGGTAGGCATCGCTGGCGTTCAGGTAGGGCGAAAGCGCCGCTTTTGGCCCGCTGGCGATGGCGAACGGTGCGAGCACGGCCCCCAATAGAAGGCCAAACACGGCCAGGCTCAAGACCAGCGTGCGCAGTCCGTAGCGCCGGAACGTGACCACCAGCAAGAGCGGCGATAGCGCGGCGGCAGGCTGCTTCAACAAGACGGCGATGCCAAACCACAGCCAGGCCAGTTTGGGGCGATCCTTGTTCAAAGCCAGGAGTGTCAACACCAGGAACAGCGTATAGGGCGATTCGTGCTGCCCCCACCAGGCCGTCGTCACAATCAGACCCGGATAGATTGCCAGCAGGCCGGGAATCAGCCAGCGCAGTATCGGACGCTCGCGCAGCCAGAAATACGCCGCCGCGATCAGGCCCAGTTCACACACCACCGGAAATAGTTTCATCAGCACGATGAAAAGCGGGTCTTGCAGGCTGGCCTTCGTCAGCACGTGGACGCCATAGCTTGCGCCCACTGCGCCGAATGAAAGCGTCGCCAGCGGCGGATAAGCACGATCCCACGCCCCCATGCGCAGCCAGGGATCATAAAAGTGGAAAAGCCCCCTGGCCTGAATAATGTTGATCCAGATGGCAAAGTGCTCTATATCGCCCCGGTAAAGGATGTCCGTAATAAAGCCGGCCCGCAACAGCAAGGCCAGTGCCAGGATCGGGATCAGCACCGTCCGGCCTGTCAGGTGCCGGGTCATCGGCTCATAGGAATGCTTGAAGACTGGCATGGAAAAGATGGCAGCCACTTGTTTATCCGCATCCTTTCGCGCCCTGTTTCCACAGCAGACGCGGCTGTGCGTCAGACTCTCCAGATTCGGGCTGGTGGAGTGTGCAGTGTTGCAAGGCGGTGTCGTTACTCAGTATGAGCCAGCTTCACGCTGGCGGCTGCCCGGATAGAACCTGTTTTGGCATTCGCCGGTAATGCAATCTGGAATGTAAGAGGCGTGTTAGCGACTGGGTCTCAATTGTGGCGCCGGATGGCGCAAAAGGGCAGCACGGCTAAGAGTATAGGGAGAAAGCACCGTCTGTCAATAGTTCAGTGCGGCGTGATTCTCCAAATCTTCATTTTCCCCAGATCAGCCCGGCTGGCCGGACGTGGACACGGGCAGATTCACAGGACTCTGGCCTCACCCGAAAGTTACAGCACGTCCACCGGGTCGATGTCGATGTGCCAGCCGGGACGGGTGGTCAGGTCTTCCAGAAGCACCGTCGGGTCGGTAGTTTTCGCCAGGATGTGCCAGCGGTAGACGTTATCGATCCGGCTGAAGAACGCAGGGGCGGGGCCGATCAGCTCGGTCATGGTCAACTGGCGCTCTGCAATGCGCTGGCGCAGCACCTCGGCGGCATGGTCGGCTTCGCGCTGTGCCAGAGTCGCGTTTTCGTTGTGGAACTGGAAGCGCACCAGGCGTTTGTAGGGTGGGTAGCGCAGCGTGCGGCGGTAATCGATCTCCTTCGCGTAGAACGCCTCGTAATCATGCCTGGATGCGGCCCGGATCGCGTAATAATCCGGCTGGTAAGTTTGCAGCACCACCCGCCCGCCCAACCAGCCCCGGCCTGCCCGCCCGGCGACCTGTGTCAGCAGTTGGAAAGTGCGTTCCCCGGCCCGATAGTCGGGCAGGCCAAGCGCCGTGTCGGCCAGGATCACCCCAACCAGTGTCACGCGCGGAATGTCCAGCCCTTTGGCGATCATTTGCGTCCCGATCAGCACGTTGGCCTCGCCCTGGACAAACTTCTGCAAAATCTGGTCATGCGCGTCCCGGCCCTGGGTCGTGTCCCGATCCCAGCGCAGCGTGCGCGCTTGCGGAAATTCTTTGATGACGGCCTCCTCAACGCTGGCCGTACCCGCCCCGAAATAACGAATGCGCGCGCTGCCGCACTGCGGACAAATTTCCGGCTGCCGCCCGCGAAAGCCGCAGTAGTGGCACAGCAGATGTGCCCCCGCTTCGTGGTAAGTCAGCGGCATTTCGCAACGCGGGCATTTCGCAACGTACCCACAGTCCCGGCACAGGATGAAACTGGCCGTGCCCCGCCGGTTCAGGAACAGGATAGCCTGTTCGCCAAGCGCCAGCGTTTCATTCAGAGCAGTGCGCAAAGCGTGGCTGAACATGCTGCGATTCCCGCTGCGAAGCTCCTGGCGCATATCGACCACCTGTACGGGCGGCAGCGGTGCGCTCAGGGCGTCGGCGGCCTCGTCGGGCGTATAGCGGTTGGCCGGGATGTCCAACTGGCGCGACTGTTCGGCCACGCGCTCCCGGTGCACCAGCACGCGATCCGGCAGGCGGATATACTCGATCTCGCCCCGGCGGGCGCGGTAGGTCGTCGTCACGTCCGGGGTGGCCGACCCCAGGATGACCGTGCCGCGCTTGATACGCATCAGGGCGATGGCCGTCTCCCGCGCGTGATAGTACGGTGGCGGTACAGGTGGCGACTGCTTGTAGCTATCGTCGTGCTCCTCATCCAGGATGACCAGCCCCACGTCTGGCAGCGGCATGAACAGCGCCGAACGCGGCCCGATCACGATGTCGATCTGCCCGGCCCGCGCCCGCCGCCACGTATCGTAACGCTCCCCATCACTCAGGCTGCTGTGAACCACCGCCACCTGGTCGGGGAAGCGGGCTGCGAAGCGCCGCACCGTCTGGGCCACCAGCGCGATCTCCGGCACGAGCACGATGGCCTGCCGTTTTTGTTTGAGCGCAAACTCGATAGCGCGCAGGTAGATCTCAGTCTTACCGGAGCCGGTCACGCCGTGCAGCAAAAACGTCCGGGGCGGTTCAGTGCTGTGTTGCGTGTGCAAAGCTTCCATGTGCTGGCGTATCCGGTCCCAACAGTCGAGTTGGGCGGGCGTCAGGCGCGGGGCTGTCACCGCGACAAATTCCTTGCCCGCCAGCGGGTCGCGCCAGCGTTCGGCCTCGCCCAGTTTCACCAGCCCCTTGTCGGCCAACCGCCGCACCACCGCCGCGTCCGCGCCAGTCTGTTCCGTGATCCAGCTTATCTCGACGGGTTCCTGCTGGTCGGCCAGCAGGTACAGCACGTCGATCTGCTTCTGGCTGCGCAGCCGCTCCACAGCCCGTTCCACCTGATCGGGCCGGATCGCCAAGCGCGCCGTCCGCACCGTTTGCGCTTTGGCGTCGGGTGTGGGCAGCACTGCCTCTCGTTTGACAATGCCCTGCTCAATCTGTGGCATGAGGGCCTTGCGCCACTGGCTTTTGGGCAGCGCCCGCTCGATCTGCGCCGCGCGCAGCGGGCCGCGCTCGCGCAGCAGCGCCAGCACTTCCCCGGCCTTGCCGCTGTCCTGGTACGTCGAATCGACCAGCGTATACAGGATGTCGCCGCGCTTGGTGATGCCCGGCGGCAGCATCAGCCACAGGCACGCGCCGAGCGGAGCCATCGTCTGCTCGGCCATCCACTGCGCCAGCGCAATCTGCGAAGGCGTGACGACGGGTTCGGGGGAAATGATGTCCAGGATCGGTTTGGGGTGCGCAATGGGCGACTCGGGGGTGAGTGAAATGACGATGCCTTGCGAGTGACCGGTACGGAAGCTCACTTCCACCAGTTGGCCGACGGCAACCTGCCAACCCTCCGGGATCGCGTAGTGAAATGTGCGCCGGGCTGCGGCCTGGTAGATGGCGAGTTCGGCGTACATGGCCCTGGCCTCCGTCAGGCCGGCATCAGGCCGATTCGTAAAAAATCGCTGCGCCGTAGCCAACCACTTCGCGGAAGTCCCCGGTCACGTCGCCGGACGTGCCATACCCGACGATCCGGGCGTGATCAGCATTCCAGGCGCGGACGGCGTGAATCACCGTCGCAATCGCGCCGTAGCCGCAGGCAAAGGCCGTCCGGCTCTCGTTGTACGTCACCACGCAGTCCGCGTCCATCGACTCGACACAGGCCAGCATCATGCTGTCGTACTGGTTCGCCACGTCTTGAGGGTAAAAGTGGGAAAGGTCAGAACTGGCGACGAACAGCACTTCGCGCCCACGCAGCAGTTCGGCCAGCGCCGTGCCAAGCGCCCTGGACTGCTCGGCGGACTGGTCGCGCAGCATGATCGGTACAAACGAGAAGCCCGGCTTAAGGACGTGCTGCAAAAACGGCAGTTCAATCTCGACGGAATGTTCCGGGTCGTTGCGCACCGTACTCAGCCGGATCAAGTGGCCGAGTGCATTCAGCACCTCTCGGTCAACCCGTACCTCGCCGAGCGGCGTAGCGTAGGCCCCATGTGCGGTTGTCAGCACCGTGCCAGGGTAGGGATGGTGCATCGGGCCGACGACGACCACCGTATCGCAGGCCAGGTCTTTGACGAGGGCAAAGGCATGGGCCGCTACGGGGCCGCTGTAGCGATAGCCTGCGTGTGGCGCTAACAGTCCCCAGATTCGCCCGTGTGCTGGCGCCGGGCCAGCCGCGCTGAGGAACCGATCCATCATGCCGATCAAGTCGTCGGCCCGGTTTGGATACCACTTTCCGGCCAGTGGCGAGGGTCGCACGTCAGTCGTACTGCTAACCATCGGCTAATCTCCCCCTGCGACGTCACCTCCTTCATTTTACCATCGATTCGGCGGAATTAGCCCGGCGATCAGACATGGTAATCAATCGCAGCCAGGCGGTTCCGCCCGCGAATCGCACTGACCAGCAGCGCCAACACAAACACCGCGGCCTGGGTCAGCACGATGGTTGCGCCCGAAGACGTGTCCAGATAGTAACTCAGATAGATACCCAGCAGCGCCGTGAACGCCCCCACCACCATCGAGATCAACAGCATCCGGTCAAAGCGATCTGTCACGATGCGGGCCGTGATCGGCGGGATGACGATGGCCGCCGCAATCAGCGTCACGCCGATGACCTGCATTGACACGATGATGGCCGAGGCCAGCGCCAGCGAAAAGAAGGTGTCGATCCGCTGAGTCCGAACGCCATAAGCGTGGGCCGTTTCTTCGTCGAAGGTAGTGAAAAGCAGCGGCCTGTACAGCACGAAAATCCCCATGCCGACCAGCGTCGTCACGATGGCAACCCCGGCCAGTTGCTCCACCGTCACGCCCAGGATGCTCCCGAACAGCGACGCTTCCAGGTCTTGCATGAAGCGATGCTTGCTGCTGACAATCGCCACGCCAAGCGCAAAACTGGCCGTCGTCACGATGCCAATGGCGGCATCGGCGCTGATCCTGTAGCGGCGCACGGTTTGCGTGATCAGCAATGCGGCCAGGAAGCCCCACAGCCCTGCGCCCGCGTAGAAATTCCACTGCAAAGCAAAGGACACCGCCGCGCCGCCAAAAACCGCGTGCGACAGACCATGCCCGATGTAGCTCATGCCGCGCAGCACGATGTACACCCCAAGCAGGCCACACAGCACGCCGATCAGCATCGAGGACAGCGCGCCGTTGCGGAAGAACTCGTACCTAAACGGCGCTAACAATACGTCCATGTGTGGGTTCCTCTTCTTCCGCTGTGCCATCGCCATCCTGTGCCGAATGCGACAGCACCGGGCGCGGATTGATGTCGTGATAGCTGTGTCCGTGTGGCCGCTCCTGGACGAAGATCAGACCGTGCTGCCGGACGACGAGCATATCGCCCCTGAAGGTTGCGTTCAGCGTCTCCGGCGTGAACACCTCTTCCGGCGTCCCCTGCGCCATGATCATGCGGTTCAGGCAGATAACCCAGGGCAGGTGCGCTGCCGCCGCGTTCAGGTCGTGCGTCGTCATCAGCACGGTCACGCCGCCCCGGTTCAGATCGGCCAACAGGTGCAGAATGTCTTCCTGGGTACGCAGGTCAACCCCGGCGGTGGGTTCGTCCAGCACCAGCAGTTCCGGCTCCGCAATCAAAGCTCGCGCCAGGAAGACACGCTGCTGCTGCCCGCCGGACAGTTCACGGATGTGGCGCTGGCTGAACTCGGCAATGCCCAGCCGTTCCATGACTGCCTGTGCCAGTGCGCGCTCGGCCCGGCTCGGCCAGGGCCATACCCCCGCCCGCTGAGTCCGACCCATCAACACCGCCTGTTCGACGTTCAGTGGGAAATTCCAGTCCACCGCCTCCACTTGCGGCACATAGCCGACTCGTCCCGACGGGCGATCTCGCACGATCTGGCCGCCCACGCGCACGCTCCCGCGCGCCGGAGCGTGCAGCCCCAGAATCGTCTTGAGCAGAGTAGTTTTGCCCGCGCCGCTTGGCCCCAGCACCCCGGCAAACTGCCCCTTGTGCAGGTGCAGGTTAATATTCTCAAGCACGGCTGTCGCGCCGTAGCAACACGTCACATTTTCAAATTCGACTACCGGTACGGTCACAAAATCTCCTTTCTGTCTTGCCCGTGCAACGCCAGCCAGTTCCCCCTCCTCTTCTCTGCGAAGCGGAGCGGGGAGGTAAGCTTCTACCTCCCCGACTCCTCAACCGCCGTATCTGGCCCAGGCAGATTGTCGGTAGGCACGTCCTTCAACGGCGATGGGTCGCCGCCCAGCGCCTCCGTCATGGTCGTCACATCGTTCACCAGAAGCTGCAAATACGAATGATAGCGGCGATCTCCCAGCTGGTTCGGCAAAGCGTCGTCGGCCAGCGTCCCGACGTACTTCACGCCCGCTTCCCTGCCGATCTGATCCAGCACCTTCGACGGGAACACCTCCGAGCCGAAGATCGCGGGAACGCCCTCCTGCTTGATCTGCTCGATCAGCCGGGCCACTTCCCGCGCAGATGGCTCCGCAAAATCGGCGGGCTGGATCGCGCCGATGACGGTCATGCCATAGCGCGGCGCAAAATAGGCGAACGAGTCGTGATAGGTCAGCAGCTTGCGGTTTTTCTGCGGGACGCTGGCGATGGCATTGCAGATCGCCTGGTCGAGCGCCTTCAACCGTGCGGACAGAGCTTCATAGTTAGTCGCGTAGTAACCCGCGTTGGACGGGTCCCGCTCAACCAGTGCATCGCGCATGATCGCCGCGTAGCGCATGGCAAGCAACGGGTTCATCCACAGATGCGGATTCGGGTTGCCGCCGTCCTTCGGGAAACTGAAATCGAAAGCCCAATCCTGTTCGCCGAGCGTCAGCGCGCCTAGCTCGACGATCTTCGCCCCTGGCTTCAGGTTGGCTTCGGCCAGTTTGCGAGTCGGTTCTTCCAGGTGCAGTCCGTTGATGAAGATCAGGTCGGCTTGAGTGAGAAACTGTGCGTCCGATGGCCTGGGTTCAAAGGTGTGCGAGTCGGCCCCTTCCGGGATCAGCCCGTGAAGGTGGATACGATTGCCCCCGACGTTGAACGCCAGATTGGTGATGGGAGCAACCGTCGTCACGACATAGAGCGTGGGCGTACTCGCCGCATCCGGATCAGCAGCTTGAGGTGCGCCTGCCGTCGCGGGGCTGAGGGCAATTTGGGTGGACGGCGTACAGCGCTGTAGCGCGGGATCAACTGCCTGCGCCTTCACTAACTGGACAGGATTGACTAGCAAGGCCACGACCAATGAAAGCACTGCCTTCCATTGCATACACACAGCCTTTCCGTTACAGCTAGGTGTAGGAAATTACAACTGCATTAAATTATAGAAGGCGGCTCGGAACATGCAATGTGCAATATATACGGTGGGCTCTCTGTTCGTGTCTCGGGAGATACGGGCTGGAAGGCATAGGGCACAGGCCCTGACAGAAGCACAGAAGCAAAGCCAGCTCACCCATGCTGCCCGTCGAAAGCGTGGGCTGTCAGGTCGCCGTCCAGAAAATCGCAGCGTAATGGTCTGGGCAGCGCTTCATCACTGTCCAAATAGCACTATCTTTGTAACGGGTTTTCCGCGTATCAGCCCCTGCTGTCAGACAGCCATGCCTCGTCAGGCTCAGGCTGCCAGCGGCTCACATTCAGCGGCGGGCGCCGACTTGGGAACAGATTGCTAACCACATCGACCTTTTGCGGAACGCTGTTTAACATCATCCCGACAATGTTCATTGCCTGGTCACAATCAGCCCAATTCCACGGCTCCTCGAACTCAACACGAAGCCGGGTTTCATCTGCGGTATCCCAAATGACCTTGACTGGCATGGATCAATTCCTTAGTTAGTTTCAGCGAAGTCGAGGCTTTCCATTACCGGGTCATGTAATGTTTACCGCCGTTGTGGCAATGAAGTTACAGGGCCTGGCAAAATTGCCAGCCAGGCGATGGCTATAGGCGCACTGATCGGGCGTATTTCAAGTTAATTCATTCCGTTTGACCTCAGCCCCGCTCCGCTCTGCGCTCAATTTCGGCGGACTGAAAGGTGGCATGGCGCGCGACATCCTGTTCTACATCAAAGAGCGTGTTTTTTGCATTTGTGCCGGCGCTGGGTGAGGTCGATGATCTGAAATACGCGGCGGCAGGCGCGATGCGCTGGTTGAGCGGGACTGCTTCGGCGTGCTCGGCGGCTTTGCGGTTATAGAACAGAGTGCCTTTGCGCTCATTAAACGTCTTTCGGCAGCACCTGCATTGAAACCGTTGCCGCCCTTCCCTGGTCTTCCCGTACAGGATGATATTTCCGCCGCTGACTTTGCCGTATTTCTCACTCTGTGGATTGGGGCAGACCACCAACAGTGTCAAGGGAGACTACCAACCGAAGATAAGACGAAATTCCCTTGCTTATGCCCTTCTGATAGTGCTTTAACGCCGCTCATACGTAAGGCTTCTACACTGAACATGGAGATGCGGCACGCTGCATTTCTAGTTTCTATTGTGGAGCGTGTAGATTATGAATCTCAATAATTTCACTAACAAGGCGCAGGAAGCCGTCGTCGGCTCGCAGGGTATTGCGCAGGAATACAACCACATCGAGATCGAACCGGCCCACCTCTTGCTTTCGCTGATGCGCCAGGTGGAAGGCGTCGTGCCTCAGGTTGTCGCCAAAGTTGGGGCGCGCCCGGCAGCACTGATCGCTGACCTGGAAAACCTGCTCAGAAATAAGCCGCAGGTACAGGGCAGCAACGTGCAGATCGGGCTGTCGCGCGCGGCAGTGGACGTCCTGACGCGCGCCGAACGCGAAGCCAAGCAGATGAAAGACGATTACGTCAGCACGGAGCATATCCTACTGGCGTTGACCAATGACAGGGGTCTGGGCGATCTGCTGCACCGTCATGGGATCGACCATGACGCCGTCCTCAAGGCGTTGATGGTCATTCGGGGCGGCCAGCGGGTTACGACGCAGGACCCGGAAAGCACTTACCAGGCGCTCGAAAAGTACGGGCGCGACCTGACCGCAATGGCCCGGCAGGGCAAGCTCGACCCGGTGATCGGGCGTGACGAGGAAATCCGGCGCGTGATCCAGGTTCTGAGCCGCCGCACCAAGAACAACCCGGTGCTGATCGGCGAGGCAGGCGTCGGTAAGACGGCCATTGTCGAGGGCCTCAGCCAGCGTATCGTCAACGGCGATGTGCCGGAAGGTTTGAAAGACAAGCGCATCATCGCGCTGGATATGGGTGCGCTGGTGGCCGGGGCCAAGTATCGCGGCGAATTTGAGGAACGGCTCAAGGCGGTTCTCAAGGAAGTGTCCGACGCGCAAGGCGAAGTTATCCTGTTCCTTGACGAGTTGCATACCATCGTCGGGGCGGGCGCTGCCGAGGGCGCGATGGACGCCGGGAATATGCTCAAGCCCATGCTGGCACGCGGCGAGCTGCACTGCATCGGCGCGACGACGCTGGACGAATACCGCAAGCACATTGAGAAGGATGCGGCGCTGGAACGGCGCTTCCAGCCGGTGTTCGTCGGTGAACCGACTGTCGAGGACACGATCAGCATCCTGCGCGGTCTGAAGGAGCGCTACGAAGTCCATCACGGCGTGCGCATCCAGGACAGCGCGGTCATCGCGGCGGCGACGCTTTCGCACCGCTACATCACGGATCGCCAACTGCCGGACAAGGCCATCGACCTGATCGATGAGGCGGCCTCGCGCCTGCGCATGGAGATCGACAGCAAGCCCGCCGAGGTCGAGCAAGTGGATCGCCAGATCATGCAGCTTGAGATCGAGCGGGAGGCGCTGCGCAAAGAAAAGGACAAGGCTTCGCAGGAACGTCTGCAAAAGCTGGAAAACGAACTGGCGAATCTGCGTGAGGAGTCGCGTGCGTTGCAAGCCCGCTGGCAGGCCGAAAAGGCTGCCATCGCCGCCATCCGCGAAGTGAAGGCCAAACTGGACGAAGCCCGCGTCAAGCTCGAACAGGCCGAGCGCCGTTCCGACCTGGAAGCGGCAGCCCGCCTGCGCTATGGCGAAATCCCGCAGTTGGAACAGCGCTTGCAGCGGGAAGAGGCCCATCTGCTCGAAATGCAGCGGCAGGGTGCGATGCTCAAAGAGGAAGTGGACGCCGACGAAGTGGCCGCTGTCGTCTCCAAGTGGACGGGTATCCCGGTCACCAAGCTGATGGAGGGTGAAGTCGAAAAGCTCCTGAAGATGGAGGAGCGCCTGCACCAGCGCGTGGTCGGCCAGGACGAGGCCATCCGCGCCGTTTCAAACGCGGTACGGCGCGCCCGCGCCGGGCTGCAAGACCCGAACCGCCCGATGGGAACGTTCCTGTTCCTGGGGCCAACAGGCGTTGGCAAGACTGAACTGGCCCGTGCGCTGGCCGAGTTCCTGTTTGACGACCAGGATGCGATGGTGCGCATCGACATGAGCGAGTACCAGGAGAAGCACACCGTCAGCCGCCTGATCGGTGCACCGCCCGGCTACGTGGGCTATGAGGAGGGCGGCCAGCTTACGGAGGCCGTGCGCCGTCGCCCCTATTCCGTCGTCCTGTTTGACGAGATCGAGAAGGCGCACAACGAAGTCTTCAACGTCTTCCTGCAACTGCTCGACGAAGGCCGCCTGACCGACGGGCAGGGCCGCACGGTGGACTTCAAAAACACGGTGATCATCATGACCAGCAACGCCGCCAGCCAGATCATCAAGGCGATGGCGGGCCAGGACCCGGCCCGTGTCCGGGACATGGTCATGACCGAACTGGACAACACGTTCCGGCCCGAATTCCTGAACCGGATCGACGAGATCGTGCTCTTCCACAGCCTGACGCAGCAAGACATCATGCGGATCGTGGATATTCAGTTGGAGCGGTTGCGCCGGATGCTGGCCGAACGCCGTATCAACCTGACCCTCAGCGATTCGGCGAAGGCGTATCTCGCACAGCGCGGCTACGACCCGGTCTTCGGGGCACGCCCGCTCAAGCGCACGATCCAGCGCGATCTGCAAGACCCGCTGGCCCGCTACCTGCTTGAAGGCGCGATCCGCGAGGGCGAAACGGTTTACGTGGACGTGGACTCGAACGGCGAACTGACCTTCACCAACGTGGAGCCGGAAATGGCAAGATAAGGAGGGTTGACCTCACCCCGGCCCCCTCTCCAACTGGAGAGGGGAACTTTTCCCTCATGCGTGCGGTCATCCTGTCGTCTTGACCCCAAACACCGTTGTCGGGCCGGGCCAGACGACGAAGCTCATCGGGTCGCCCAGGCCGAAATTCTCCTGCCACAGCTTTTGATACGTGCCATCCTGGTACATGTCCTGTAGTGTGACCTCGACCAGCACGCGGAAATCGGCGTCGTTGCGCGGCACGCCAAAGGCCAGCGGGTGCGGATCGTAGGTCGTCTTGGTCAACTGCACCAGTTTGGGGTTGGCCTGCACCAGCGGCCACAGCCGCAGCCCATCCGCGACCAGCACACGCGCCACCTGTGTATTGAATACGGCGTCGATGGCGTCCGCGTCGGTGCGGATCGTCACGCGCTTGAGCGTGGCCTCCGGGATGCCCACCGCGTCGGTTTGCTTCTTGACGATCTCCCAGGCGTTTGCGTCGTCGGCGTAGACCCCGATCTGGCGCACGCCGATCCGCAGGCTGGCAAAGCCTTCGATGTCGCTGCCGATACGTACCATCATGCGGTAGCCGCGCTGCGCGTACATCCCGGCATAGTCGATCCGATCCACGCCGCTCCAATGCGGCTCGACGCCTACCGCCAGATCGGCCTGCCCGCTGGCGAGCATATCCTCGCCCTTGCCATACGAATCCGGCACAGGCTGTACCTGCACGTGCCAGCGCCGCGCCAGTTCGTTGACGAGCGCCTGATTAAGCGCTTCTACAATCGAGGGCTTGCCATTCGGGTCGGGCGGCGCGCCCAGGCCCGCCACGCGCAGCGGTTGGCCCGCCTTGATGACCTGAGTGACCACCGGGCGCGATGGCAACACCACGTCCACCGGGAAGTCGCCCAGGCCGCGCGAATCAGTATCCAGGTTGCTCCATACGCGCGGGATCACGCGCAGTTCTTCGGGCAGCAGGTCTTTGGGAAACCACTGGTCATAGATCGGCGCATAGCGGTTGCTGGAAACCAGGCGTTGCAGGGTGCGGTTGACCAGCGTGCGCAGGTTATCGTCGTAGCGGCGCATGGCGATGGCATACGGCTCAACGCGGAAGGGGGTGGGCAGCAGTGTAACTCCCGGAATGATGCCGTTGACCTTGCGATCCAGTTCCCAACGATCCCCGGCCAGCGCCGTGATCTGTTTGTCCACAAGGGCGCGCAGCCCTTCGTCCAGCATCGTGTAGCGCGTCACGGTGGCCTGGACGCCATTGGCGGAGGCCCAGGCATTGTAGGCGTCCTCGGCGCGGCTACCGGCCACGACGCCTATCGTCTTCCCGTTCAGGTCTTTGATGTCCTGCAAGCCGGCGTCATTCAGCACCAGCGCCACCTGTCGGTTGGCGAAGATCGGGTCGCTGTAATCAAGCTGCGACTGCGCATCACGGGACAACACAACCTGCCCCATCAGCAGGTCGATCTGCCCACTCAGCAGCAGGTCAAGCGCATTCTCCTGCGTCACCTGGCGCAGTTGCAGTGTGCAGCCCCAATCGTCGGCGATGGCCTGGGCGATGTCCGCCTCAAAGCCCTGCACGTCGCCCGTGTCGGTCAGGGTTGAGAAGCGATAGATGTTGTAGGGAATGCCGATCACCAGCGTTGGCTTCTGGCTGGACGGGTCGATGCGCGCTTTGATCCGCGCAATGGCCGACTGAACGAGTGGGGGCTGCGGTGTGGTCGAGGGCAGCGGGGGCAGTGGAGTCGGCGGCACGAGTGTCGCCAGCGGAACTGGCGTCCGGGTGGCCTGGGCAGCCGTCAGCGACACGCCGGCCAGCATCAACGTGGCGAGCAGAAGCGCGCTGAACAATCCGGCCAGCGCCGGGCGAATTGTCATGTTGTGATTGTGCATTAACCAACCATTCAACGATCAGCGATACGATGGGGCTGCATTTTACCGCAGGCGCGTGGGGATGCTAACCGACGGGATCACTCGAACAGGGACGCGACGGGCAGCGTGAAGCCGGGAACAACTTCGCCGCCGTCGAGCATATCATCTGCTTGCAAGGTGGTTTGCTGTTTGCTGCCCGCTTGGTGGATTACGACATTGCGCAACTGCCGGTTGACGACCCAGACGACTTTCACGCCATCGTTCAAATAGCGTGCCACCTTTTCAAGTACATCGCTGTAGCGGTCCGTTGGCGAGACGATTTCCACCACCAGATCGGGGACGAGGATAAAAGGTTTATCTTGCCAGTCCGGCGTGCTGGCTTTATAGGCCGACAGTCGTTCTGCCGTGAAGAACATGATGTCCGGCACACGCGAGCCAGTGACCCAGTTGGGCGTGTCGCTGAGAACGAAGGGCAGTTCGCTAAATACTTCGCCCAGCCCTTTTCCTTCACAATGCCTGGCAAGTGCAAAATAGAGTTTCTTTGTGACGATTCCAGGCCCAGTGACGTTTGGACTCACGGCCACTCTCTCCCCGTCGATGTATTCAAACGGCCCTTCCTGGTCGTACAGGCGCACAAACTCCTCCAGCGGAAGTGCCTGAACACGTTCAACAGCACCCATCTTGCCAGTCCTCCGTACCCGTGTGATCTAATTGTAACAGCACTTGTTTGTGTCAGGCGACGACGGGTTCGTCCCGGTAAAGCTGATACGCAGCAATATACTGCGCAACTGCGTCAGGGACTTGATAGCGAACGGAGCGGCCTGCCCGCAGGCGCTCCCGCAGCGAGGTCGCAGAGATGCCGATGATGGGCGCATCCACGAAGGCCACACGCCCGGAAATGCCGGGCAGCGCAGCCTCAAGATGCGAAATGTCCAGGGCTGTGCCGGGCCGTCGCATCACGGCCAACCGGGCCTGGGCAATGATCCCGGCTGGCTCGTACCAGGACGCGATGTCGCGCAGCGAATCGCTACCGAGCAGGAAGTATAGATCGGCCCCCACAAAACGCTCTTTCAGCAGACGGAGCGTATCGACGGTGTAATGCGGGCCGGGCCGCGTGATGTCCACCTCGGACAGGGCAAAGCGCGGGTTGTCGTGGATGGCTGCCTGCACCATCGCCACGCGGTGTTTCACGTCCGTGATCGGCAGCTTGTGTTTGTGGGGCGGTTCGGCAGCGGGGACAAACAGTACCTGTTCCAGGTTCAATGCATCGCAGGCTGCCTCCGCCAGGATCAGGTGCCCGACATGGGGCGGGTCGAACGTGCCGCCCAGAACGCCCAGCGCGGTCATTCGCCCCATTCCAGTTCAAAGTCGCCGATGTACACCGTATCGCCCGGCTGCACGCCCGCCTTTTCCAGCGCCTCGGTGATCCCCAACGCAGCCAGGATGCGCTGGAAGCGTTCCGCCGACTCGTCCAGTTCCCAGTACGTCATGGCGGCGGCCCGCTCGATCCGCTCGCCAGTGACGTGATACGAACCGTCGTCGCCGCGCGTGATCCGGAAGGCCAGGTCGTCCTCGCCCAGGCTGTAAACGGGGGTCTGGGCAACCTCTGGCGCTTCTTCGGGCAGCGCGGACAGGATGGCCGCCACCCGGTTCATCAACTCCTGCGTGCGGATTTGCGCCGCTGCCGAGATGCTCATGGTTTCGTAGCCGCGTTCCTTCAGGACGGCTTCAACCGCCGGCCATTTGGCCTGCGCCTCCGGTAGGTCCATTTTGTTCAGGGCCACCACCTGCGGCTTTTGCGCCAGCTTTTCGTCGAACAACGCCAGCTCCGCGTTGACCTGGTTGAAATCGGCCAGCGGGTTCTCGGCTGCGCCATCCAGCAGGTGAATCAACACGCGCGTGCGCTGGACGTGCCGCAGGAAGGCGTGGCCCAACCCGACGCCCAGATGCGCGCCTTCGACCAGGCCAGGAATGTCGGCCAGCACCATATCCCGATCCCCGACCAGGACCACGCCCAGGTTGGGTTCGAGCGTGGTGAACGGGTAGGGCGCGATCTTGGGTTTCGCATTGCTGACCACCGAAAGCAAGGTCGATTTGCCCGCGTTGGGCACGCCGACGATGCCCACGTCCGCGATCAATTTGAGTTCAAGCGCCAGCGTCCGCGCTGTGCCGGGTTCGCCTTTTTCGGCCATACGCGGAGCCTGGTTGGTGCTGGTCGCAAAGCGTGCATTGCCGCGCCCGCCGCGCCCGCCCTTCGCCACGATCACCGCTTGGCCGGGCCGGGTCAGATCGGCGAGCAGGTCGCCCGTTTCGGCATCACGCACGACGGTTCCCAGCGGCACTTCGATCCGAAGGTCGGGCGCGCTGGCCCCCGTTTTGTTGGAACTGCCCCCGCGCCCACCATTCTCCGCGATAAAACGCTGCTTGCGGCTGAAGGCCACCAGAGTATTGACCCGTGGCGTGGCGACCAGGATCACGTCGCCACCTTTGCCGCCGTCGCCACCGTCCGGGCCACCACGCGGCACGTACTTTTCACGCCGGAAGTGGCTCATGCCCGCCCCGCCGTCGCCTGCCTTCACATAGATTCGAGCTTCGTCAAAGAACATGTGTGGGAGTGTAACTTACGGGCACTGGCACGTCAATGAACGTCAAATTAGGCGCGGAGCAGCAGTGTGCCCGGTGCTTTAGCGCCGGGCATTGCTTTGCACGTGCTCGGCGTCCGGTACTTCTGGCTCGGTCTGGTCGGCGCTTTGGATGACGCGCTCGATGATGAAGCGCGGGCGGCGGCGTGTCTCGTCCAGGTTGCGCCACAGGTACTCACCCAGGACGCCAATCATCAACAGTTGCGCGCCGGAGACGATCAGCAGCACCACCATCAAGGATGCCCAACCCTCGGCGCGTATATCAAAGAGCAGCCGCAGCACAATGACGACGAGAGCGTACACTATACCGACGATACTCAGGCCGATGCCGAGCAGTGACGAGGCCCGCACCGGGATATACGAAAACGCCACAAACGAGTCGACGAAATATTTGAGCTTTTTGGCAAACGTCCACATCGAGCGGCCATAGCGCTGCTCACGCACCCGGCGATGATAATAGATCACTGCCGGGTCAAAGCCCAGCCACAGGATCAAGCCCATCAGGTAGGCATTGCTCTCCTGAATGCCCTTGATCAGGTCACAAACCTGGCGATCGATCAGGAAGAAGTCGAAACCGCGCCTGGGCATAGTTTTGATAGCAAAGCGCCGGAACAGGGCATAGAAGGTATCGGCCATCAGCGAGCTCAGGCCAGGGTCTTCGCGGCTTTCGCGCGCGGCCAGCACGACCTTATGGCCCAGCCGCCACTGCGCAAGCATGTCGTCGATGAGTTCCGGCGGGTCTTGCAGATCGGCGGCGATGGCGGCCACCACCTGGCCGCGCGCCTGATCCAACCCCGCCATCAGGGCTGCATTGGAACCAAAATTGCGGGACAATTTGATGATGCGGATTCGCCGCTCTGAATTGGCGAGCGTTTGCAGCACGTCGAACGAATTGTCACGCGAGCCGTCATCGACAAAAATGAATTCGAAGCGATCCGCCGTGTTTTTGTCGGCGAGCGCCTGGAATTTGCGCAGGAGATCGGGCAGGCTGGCCGCGTTGTGGTAAACCGGCACGACAATCGATACCAATGTCATCGTTTCTCAGTCCCATCCTTGTTCAGGCCGAAATACGCCAGCAGCCGTTGCCGCTGCTCGTCATCGACCTTGCGAACTTCGCGGGCCGGGATGCCCGCCACAACCGTCCAGGCTGCCACGTCGTGCGTGACCACCGCGCCCGGCGCAACCAGCGCGCCCATGCCGATCTCGATTCCGGCGGCCAGGATCGCGCTCGTGCCGATCAGGGCGAAGCGCCGCACGACTGGCCCCCGTACTGAAAAGGACTCCAGCCCAAAGCGCTTCAAGTACACGTCGTTGTCGTTCACGCTGCTGACGCCCGGCCCGATGAACACGTCCGGCTCTACCAGCATATTACCGGTCAGGATCGCGCCATCGATCACGCGGGTGCGCTCGCCCACGTGGGTATCGTACATGATCAGGACGCTGCGGCCGATCACCACGTCATCGGCCAGTATGCAGTCCTCCCGGATCGAGGCCAGATCGCCGATCAGCACGCGCTGGCCGATGGTGATACCAGTGTACAACACGGCATTTGCGCCGACGATGCTGCCTGCGCCGATAGACAGTGGGCGCGCAGCGGTGTTGATCGGGCGCGTCGTGTTGCCCGCCGATAGCGGTGGACGGCCAATCACCGCACCATCAAAAATGGTGCAGCCATCGCCGATGGTGACACCAGGGTAAATGGTGACGTTGCTGCCGATGGTGATGTGCTGGCCCAATACGGCATCGGGACTGAGCCGGACATTCTGCCCAATCGTGTTCATCGGCTCACCAGTAGTGTGCTTTGTGCTGGCGGTAGTATGCGACGGTGGCAGCCAGGCCGTCGCGCAGGCTCGTTTCCGGCTCCCAACCCAGGATGCGCCTGATCTTGGAGATGTCCGAGTAGAAATCGCCCGGCTCCTGCGCTTTACGCTCCGGTGAAAACGGCGCAAATTCCCATGACCCGCTGCCACAGACCTCGATGAGAGTGTTCGCCAGTTCGACAAAGTTCGTCGGGCGGTCAATGCCTACGTTCATGACTTCGCCACGTGCCTCGTCGCAGATGGCTGCCAGAAGAATGGCGCGAATGCAGTCACCCACGTACAGAAAATCGCGCTTGATCTGCCCATCGCCGAAGACCTTGATGGTGGCGTTGTCCAGGGCCAGGCGCACGAACCAGTTGACCACGCCGTAGCGTGAATGGAGCATCTGGGCGCGCGGGCCGTAGATATTGGTCAGGCGCAACAGCACGGAATGGATATTGTGTACGTCGTTGTAGACTTCGATGATCTTCTCGGCAGTCAGGTTGGTGATCTCGTAGATGCCTTTGGGGTGAGTAGGAGCCTCTTCGCTGACGGGCAGCGACACCGCCTCGCCGTACTGACCGCGCGTTCCGGTGTATATGACGCGGGTGGATGGGTTGTGGTGCTTGCAGGCTTCCATCACAATGGCCGTGCCCTTGATATTGATGTCAATGTCCGGGAACGGGTCGGTCAGGCTGAGGATGTGGTCTACCTGCCCGGCCAGGTGAAAGACGAAATCTTGTCGCTTGACCAGGTAGTTCATCACGTTCGCATCACGAATGTCACAAAAGTTGACCGTGACGCGCTCGCGGATCGGCTCGATGTTGAACAGGTTGCCACCGTAACCGGGAATCATGGCGTCGGCAATGGTGACGTGTGCGCCCAGCTCGACCAGCGCCAGCGCCAGATTGCTGCCGATAAAGCCCATGCCACCCGTGATCAGGGCACGCGTGCCCTTGAAGGCGTCAAAAGGAGTCATCGCTGTTCGACAGCCACCGCGCTTTGAAGGAGTGCCTGCGCCACCGTCAGAATATCTTGCGCGGTCAGGCCGACGTATAACGGCAACGATAGAACCTCACGCGCCACCCGCTCCGTCACGGGCAGGCTGCCGGGCGCACAGCCCAGATCGAGGTAGGCGGCCTGAAGATGAACAGGAATGGGGTAATGAATGAGCGTGCCGACGCCGCGCGCCTTCAGCGCCTCCCGTATCTCGTCACGCAACGTGTGGCGGACGACGTACAGGTGGTAGACATGGTAGGCATCAGCGCGCTCCACAGGCAATGTGACCCGCGCCAGGTGCTGCCCGTAAAGCGCGGCGAGTTCGCGCCGTGCCGCGTTGTGCTCGTCCAGGTGCGCCAGTTTGACGGCCAGGATCGCGGCCTGCATCTCGTCCAGGCGGCTGTTGATCCCCCGCTCGGCATGTTCGTAGCGCGTCACCTGCCCATAGTTGCGCAGGCTGCGCAGCCTGGCGGCCAACTGCGAATCATTGGTGATAACTGCGCCGCCATCGCCGTAGGCGCCCAGATTTTTCGTGGGGTAAAAGCTGAACGCGCCGAGATGCCCGATGGTTCCGACGCGGCGTCCATGATCAAGCGCGCCGTGTGCCTGAGCGCAGTCTTCGACCAACAGCAGGTGGTGGCGCTCGGCCAGCGCAGACAGCGCCCGCGTGTCGGCAGGGTGGCCGTACAGGTGAACGGGCAGCAGCGCCTTTGTGCGCGGTGTGATGGCGGCTTCTGCGGCGGCAGGCGACATGGTATACGTGTCAGGGTCGATGTCCACCAGGACGGGTCTGGCCCCCGTGCGCTCGACGGCGCAAACCGTTGCAACCGCCGTATGAGCGACGGTGATGACTTCATCACCGGGGCCGATCCCGGCAGCGCGCAGCGCCAGTTCAATTGCGTCCGTGCCGCTGGCGACGCCCACCGCGTATTTGACGCCATGATAAGCCGCAAATGCTGTCTCGAAGGCTTCCACTTCCGGCCCCAGGATATACCAGCCGCTCTTGAGCACGCGCTGGGCAGCCGCTTCCAGTTCCGCAGCCAGGAGGGAGTGCAGGGGCTTCAAATTATTGAAATCGATCATGATCAGTCCGCGACAACGTAGGTAATGCGCGATCATTGTAGCGAACATGCACCCGTAGTGACAAAGACTTCACCGGAGTGACACGGACTCCCGGCTACGACGAATGTGTGGCGTGGGCAAAACTCCGCAGGATCGGCGCTCCGAAAGGAGCGTATGCCTGATGCCCCGTCACGACGAGAGGCTTTTCCGCAGTCCATCGATGAGCGCCTGTTTCTCGGCATCCGACAGGCGCGCCTCAGGATGCAAGATCAGATAGTCTTTGCTTCTCATGAGCTTTTGATCAGCAAGCGAGTAGCGGGGGCGGTAAAACGGATATTGACGTATGTAATCCTAGCCTTAAATCCACCTTAAAAGGGCGATCCGTTGCCGGATCGCCCGCGCGCAGCTTATGCAGAATAGGTTCTGGTTGGAGATTGCTACCGCAGTGCCACCGTCGTGACCGTCTGCGCGACGCTGGAGGCCAGATATGGCAAAATGCCAATCACCAGTGTACCCACCGCACACAGCGCGACGGCACTGGACAGCGGCGTGGGCAGTTTGGCATCGGCCTCGCCCGTTTCCAGCCACATCTTGACGATCACGCGCAGATAGTAGTATGCCGAGATCACACTCGTCAGCACGCCGATCAGCGCCAGCAGGCCCAGGCCCGAATTGAGCGCGGCCAGGAATACGAACCACTTGCCGACGAAGCCCGCCGTCAGCGGAATGCCTGTCAGACTGAGCATGAACACGGCCATCGCCAGCGCCAGTGCCGGTCTGGTGCGCCCCAGGCCGGAGAAGTCGTCCAGCAGCGTGCCGGTGGCGTCATCGTGTTCGACGGCAATCGCAACGGCAAACGCGCCGATATTGGTGAACGCATAGGCCAGCAAGTAGATTAACGCGCCCTGGATTGCCTGTTGCCCTAGCACCAATGAGACGCTCTGGTTGCCTGCCGCGTCCGCCGTGACCTGGAAGGTCCCGGCGGCGGCCACCGCCATCAGAATATACCCGGCGTGGGCGATGCTCGAATAGGCCAGCAGCCGCTTGATGTCGCGCTGCGAGATCGCCACCACGTTGCCCAGGATCATGGTCAGCGCGGCAATGATCGACACGGCATCCTGCCATGCCGCGTGCAGCGTCACCGTCTGGCCCGGTTCAACTTTGATATTACCGAGGACAAGCGTCGGCACAGCAATCGCAAGCACGCGCAGCAGCGCGCCGAAACCGCCCACCTTCGCCACCACACTCATAAAGGCTGTAACCGGCGTGGGCGCACCCTGGTATACGTCGGGCGTCCACATATGGAACGGCACGGCAGCCACCTTGAAGCCCAGGCTGACCAGCAGCAGGCCCGCCCCCATCAGCAGCAGGAACGGCGAAACCACGTCCGAGGTCGCCACGTGGTTAAAGATTTGCTGCAAGTTGGTCGTGCCCGTCGCGCCGTAGACCAATGCAATGCCATAGACCAGGAAGCCCGTCGAGAATGCACCGAGCAGGAAGTACTTCATGGCACTTTCTTCGGAGCGCAGATCGGGGCGGCGGAACCCGGCCAGGATATACAGCGGGATCGACAGCAGTTCCAGCCCGATGAACACGATCACCAGGTCGCCGGACGCGCCCATGAACATCGCACCGGACGCCACCATGAGCAGGATCGGATAGTATTCGCCGCGCTCGATCCTGGCCCGTTTCAAATAGTCGTAGGCGGCCAGGATGCTGATAAACGTTGCAATCAGGGTGATGACGTTGATCAGCGCCGTGAACGGGTCGGAGATGAACATGCCGCCGAAAGCTATGGTGCGGATGCCAAAGCCAGGGATGGACAGCACGAACGAGACGACCACGCCCACGATTGCCAGCCCTGCCGTGATGCCCTTGCGTTCTTTGGGAACGAATACGTCCACCAGGAACAGGAAGCAGGCCCCCAGCGCCAGCGAGAGCGCCGGGAGCGTTGCCCACAGGTTCAGGTTCGGGATACTCATACCTACTTACCGCCTGTATTGGCCGGAGCCTGTTCGGGCGCGGCCTGCACTGTTTGCGCGGGGATGTAGCGCTGCAACTGCGCGGCCACGTCGCCGGATGATTTATCCATGTAGTTGAAGAACGGCTTCGGGAAAAGCCCGATGATGATGGCCGCGATGACGACCACCACCAGCGCCAGTGTTTCGTTCCAGGTCAGCGGCGGGTAGGGGTTGGCTGCGACCTCACCAGGTTCGCCATGCCCGCCGTGACCGTGCGCTTCCGGCGCGCGGTACTCACCCATAAAGACCTTGTTCCACATGTAGAGCAAATAGACCGCTGCCAGGATGACGCCCACCGTCGCCGCTGCGGCGAAGCCGGGGCCAAGCACCGTCGAGCCGAACGCACCGAGCAAAATGGTGAACTCACCCACGAAGCCGTTCAGGCCGGGCAGGCCCATGCTGGACAGCGTGATGACCAGGGCCAACCCGCTGAAGATCGGCAGCACTTTCCACACCCCGCCGAAAGCGTTGATGGCCTTCGTGTGGCGGCGCTCGTACAGCATCCCGACCATCAAAAACAAGCCGCCCGTGCTGATGCCGTGATTAACCATTTGCAGCGTTGCGCCGCTCAAGCCCGTCGCATGGCCCGCACCCAGGGCAAAAATGCCGAGCACAACGAAACCCAGGTGGCTGATCGAGGAGTAGGCGACCAGCTTCTTCACGTCCGTCTGGGCATAGCTGACCCACGCACCATAGATGATGCCGATCACGGCCAGCACGCCGATGATCGGCGCGAACGTGACCGACGCCTGCGGGAACAGGCCCAGGCAGAAGCGTACCAGACCGTAAGTGCCGAGCTTCAGCAGAACGCCCGCCAGGATGACCGAGCCAGCCGTCGGAGCCTGCACGTGCGCGTCGGGCAGCCAGGAGTGCAGCGGCCAGATCGGAACCTTGACGGCGAAGGCGGCGAAGAAGCCCAGGAACAGCAGCGCCTCGACGGTGGCACTGCCATAAATGTTACTAGGAGAAGCCGCAGCCGCCTGTACCTTCAGGATGATCTCGTGGACGTTGAACGTGCCGAAGTGGTTGCCCATCCACAGGATCGCCAGCAGCATCAGGATACTGCCCGCCATCGTGTACAGGAAGAACTTGACGGCGGCGTAGATGCGCTCTTCCGATCCCCAGATGCCCACGATGAAATACATCGGCACCAGGCTGACTTCCCAGAAGACGTAAAATAGGAACAAATCCTGGGCGACGAACACGCCGATCATGGCGAACTCGAGCAGCAGCATGAAGGCATAATACAGCCGGACGCGCTCTTTGACATGGTACAGCGAGAACAGGATCGCCAGCGGCATGATGAACGCCGTCAGCAGCACCAGCAGGATGCTCAGGCCATCAACAGCCACGTAGTAGCTGATCTTGAAGTTGCCGAAGGACAGCCACTCCATCAGGTGTTCGTGCTGCAAGGCGGCGGTGGTCGTGTCGAACGAGAACAGCAAGATCAGCGATGCGCCGAAGGTCAACAGCGAAAAGATCAGCGCGATCCACTTGATCTGGTTTTCGCGCGCTCTGGGCCAGAACACCGCCGGGATCATGCCGATCAGCGGCAGGAATAGCACCGTAGTCACTAACCAGTCATTCATTGAGTGTTTTACCTCCGTGTTTGGCCGACGGCCTGCTAGCCTACTGCCCCAACGCCTGACGGATCAACGGCCAGAGAACAATTAAGAGAATAAACAGCACGCCCACCAGTACGGTGAACGCATAAGTCCGCACGTAGCCCGTCTGCATGCGGCGCAGCCGTGAGGAGAACCACTCAATGCCGCGCCCGATGTTCATGAAGCCTGCGTCAATCGCGCCCCGATCCACAGGCGAACTCAAGAAGGCGGCCATGCCGTTGAAACCGCCGACGATCAGGGTATTGTGGACGTAGTCGTGCCAGAACGCCCAATCGAGCGTGTTGGCAAGCCAGTTCGCAGCCCGATTATACGGCTGCTCGACAAAGCGCCCGTAAAACTCGTCCCAGTACAGCTTGGCGTTTGCCAGCCGGAACAGTTCGCGGGTTTCGGCGTACTTCTGCAACTGGTCGCGGCCCTTCTTGGTGAGCGGCGCTTTGCCGTACACCTGCTGCGCCAGCGCGATGGCGGCGACGGCAATGACCAGCGCCGTGATCGCCAGCAGCGCGTTGAACTGACCTGCGCTGGCGTAGGTGACGTGATGCTCCAGCCAGCCCGTCAGCACATCGACGCGCAGCCGCAGCCAGGCGAACGCTTCCGGCAGGTTGAGCAGCCCGCCGATGACGGACAGCCCGGCCAGGATAATCAGTGGCACAGTCATCAAACTTGTGCTCTCCGGGGCGGACGCGGCGGCTTCGGTGCGCGGCTGCCCGAAGAAGACCAGGCACATCTGCCGCCACATATAGAAAGCCGTGAAACCCGCCGCCAGCAGCAGCAGACCGAGCGCGATGAAGCCCTCGACCTTGCCCTGGTTAAAGCCCACGTCGAAGGCCCGACCCAGGATTTCGTCCTTCGACCAGAACCCGGCCAGCGGGAAGATGCCCGACAGCGCCAGCGTCCCGATCAGATACGTCCAGAAGGTGACCGGCATCCGCTTGCGCAGGCCACCCATGTTGCGCATATCCTGGGCATCGAAGGGCGTTTCCTCATGCTCTTCATGGCCGTGTTCGTCGCCGTGCCCTTCATGATGGCCGTGCGCCAGGTGGTAGCCGTGTTCGACGCCGTGAATGACCGAACCGGAGCCGAGGAATAACAGCGCCTTGAAGAAAGCGTGTGTCACCAGATGGAACATGCCCGCCGCGTAGCCGCCCAGTCCTACCGCCGCCACCATGAACCCAAGCTGGCTAACGGTGCTGTAGGCCAGCACGCGCTTGATGTCCCACTGGCCCATGGCGATGAAGCCCGCCATCAGTGCCGTAACGGAGCCGATGATCGCCACCAGGGCTGCCGTCAGGGGCGCGGCGTTCAGGAACACGTTGCTGCGTACCAGCAGGAAAATGCCCGCCGTAACCATCGTGGCCGCGTGGATGAGCGCACTGACGGGCGTCGGGCCGGCCATTGCGTCCGGCAGCCAGACAAACAGCGGGATTTGCGCGCTCTTGCCGGTCACACCGAGCAGCATGAACAGGGTGATCAGCGTGATGACGGTCTGTAGCGGCAAGGTCACCGTGCCGAAATGGACGATATGGTTGCCTTCTTTCAGCCAATCTTCTGTCTGCCCGAACACTCCCTTGCGGATCGGGCCAGCCGGGGTAGCTGGCTGCTGTTCACCCTGGGCGGCGGTCTGGCCTTCCGCCGGAGCGACGACGGCTCCGCCATTCGATTCGGCAGGTGCAGCCTGGACGACTGCGCTTTCGCCTTCCGCCGCCCGCGCAGGAATCTCGCTCGGCGCGTAATAGTCCAGCGTGCCAAACGTCCAGAACGTCAGAAAGATGGCGATCAGAAAGCCGAAGTCGCCCACGCGGTTGACGATGAACGCCTTCCGCGCCGCATTGCTGTTCCGCCAGCCTACGCCGTGTGCCTTGTCGAACCAGAAGCCGATCAGCAGGAATGAGCATAGGCCCACCCCTTCCCAGCCGACGAACGTCACCAGGAAGTTGTTGCCCGTGACCAGGATCAGCATGAAGACCAGGAACATGTTCAGATAGACGAAAAAGCGCGGGAAAAGTGGGTCGCCATGCATGTAGCCGATGGCATACACATGGATCAGCGTACCGACCCCTGTCACGACCAGCATCATGGTCAGGCTCAGGGTATCGACGCGGAACTGCCAGGGGATTTCCACACCGCCCGACGGAATGCTGATCCAGCCCGTCAGGATCGGCGGGTTGACGACGACAGCCTGAAAGCCAAAGCTCGACATGGCAATCGTCATGATGACGGCGACGGCGAAGGCCAGCCCCGCTGCGGTGGAGGCAACGAAGCCGACGCCCTTTTCACCCAGGTTTTTGCCCAGGAACAGGTTGAAGAGCATCCCTGCCAGCGGGAACAAAATGACCAGGGGGACGAGTGACGCAAAATTTTCCATAACTAGCCTTCCAATGCGTGCAGTTCGTCGATGTCGATGGTCTTCTTCGACTTATAAATCGCCACGATCAGCGCCAGGCCAACGGCGACCTCGGCGGCAGCCACCGTGATGACGAAGAACACGATCAACTGCCCGCCCACTTCGCCCCACTGCCGGGCGAAGCCGACCAGGGCCAGGTTCGCGGCGTTCAGCATCAACTCAATCGACATAAAAATCATAATGGCGTTGCGCCGGACAAGCACGCCAAGCACGCCCATGATAAACAACACGGCGCTGAGGATCACAAAGTATTCGACGGGTATACTGGATGGTGCAGGCATTACGGGTGTTCCTCCTCGCGTTAGTCTGCTCGCGTTAGTCTGCTGACGACTCGGCACTCGGATTCCGGACGGCGCGATTGATGCGCCGTACCACCGGGCTGACGACCAGCCGCTGCCGCGCGCGCTTGACCACTTCCTCGCGGGTCAGGATGATCGCGCCGACCATCGCCACCAGCAGCAGCAGCGACACCAGTTCAAAGGGTAACAAAAACGCGCTCAGGAGCGACTGGCCGATCTGCTGTGGGCTGCCAAACGCTTCCTCGGTGCGTACCGGTTTCAGCCGGATCGAGGTGAGGCGCGGTGTGGTCTGCCCGGCCACCATCTCCGGCGCGAGGATCAGTAGTTCGTGAGTTTTGGGCTTCATGGTCAGCGTATCCAGCGTCATCAGACGCTCGTCGCCGCGTTGCCAGGCCAGCAGGTAATCCCCCTTGTTGAGCGTGATCGTTTTGGCCGACGAAACGCCGCTGCTCGTCGTCGCTCCCAGATCGGCAACCAGAACAACTCTACCGCGCTGTTCCGGAGTCAGGTCAGCGCGGTACTCTTTGGCCGGATCAAGCTGGATCAGGCTCACCGGCGCGCCGCTCGGCAGCGCGTTCACCGCCGTCAGCCGGAGGGTGTCCTCGCTGTCCAGCGGCCCCATGTCGGTGGGAACGGTCATCAAGAACAGCTTTTGATCGGCGGTGCTGGTAATGAGAACCGTCGTCGTGGTGTCCGGTTCAAGCCTGATCGAGTTCACCACCACCGGCGCCGTGCCGGATTTGATCGGGTCGGGACATTTGCTCTGGTCGGCCTCAGTGCAGGCCGGGAAGACCAGCGCATTGTAATCGCCCGCGCGCACTGCCGTGAACTCGGTGGGTTCTCGGTACGCCAGGTCGCTGCCCATCTTCTCGTTGTTCAGGTACACGTCTACAGCGGGCGCGCCCGGCGCAGCGTGTACGAACCTGACCTGGGGCTGGTGCGGTATGGGCTTCAGCAATCCAACATTGCCGCGCACGATGGACACAAAGGCCACCACCAGGAAGATCGTCGTCAGCGCCACAGCCCCCGGCGCCAGCCAGGGGTAGCGTGGCTCTTCGTCACGGAGGCGCTCTGCACCCAACAGCATGATTACGAACATGAATAGCACCATGATCGCGCCAGCGTAGACCGTTACCTGGATCATGCCCAGGAAGGGCGCATTGAGCATCAGATAGAAGAAGGCGACACAAAGGAAATTGGTGACGAGGAAAAGGGCGCTGTGTACCGCGTTGCGGCTGACCAGCATAAACGCCGCCGAAAAGATGGCTACAGCCGCCACGATGATGAATATCGCCAGTTCGAGCGTCATATCGGATCGTCCTGGAACCTTAGAAAATGGTGAGGCTTGTTCAGTTTATCTCAAATCACTTTGGAACGTCAAAAACCAGTTGAGCCAATGTGTAATCTTTACCTCACCGCCGTGCTTCTCTATATTGCGAGGAGGAACGGGTAGAGCTTCCTTCTCTGGTTCCCTCCCTCTTTGCGCAGCGCAGAGAAATCGGGAGTGAGGCGAAAGGTTTTAACTTTGTCCCCTCCCGGATTTTACCTCACCTGCGACGGACAAGTATGCTGTGTAGAGCAGCCACCAGGGAGGGGGGCTTAATTCTCGAATGTGGGGTAGCTACGCCGCGCGGCATTGGTTGCATTATGCAAGTCGGGGCTGAATAATAGTGACATGTTCGGCGAATGAACTCCAGTCGGCAAAGGCGTGACATGGCTAAAGCGCTGGTAACGGGAGGAACAGGCTTCCTCGGCTCTCACATCGTGCGCACATTGATCGAGGCGGGGCATACCGTGCGCGTCCTGCGCCGCGCCAGGTCGTCGCTGACGCTGCTGGAAGGCTTGCCCATCGAACATGCCATCGGGGATGTGATGAATGTGCCTTCGCTGGAAGGGGCCTTGCAAGGCTGTGAATGGGTCTTCCACGCGGCAGCAGTAGCCGATTACTGGCGAGCGAACCCCATCAAGATGTATCTGGTCAACGTCAACGGGACGGTCAACGTGCTGAACGCCGCACGACGGGCCGGGGTGCGCCGCGTGATTTTCACCAGCAGCGGCGCCGCAGTCGGAATGCGCAGCGATGGCCGACCTGCCGATGAGCGTGACGTATTTAACCTGCCTCCGGGGCGGTTCCCTTACGGCCATAGCAAATTCTTGGCCGAGGCCGAAGTCCGGCGTGCCGTCGAAACGGGGCAGGATGTCGTCACACTCAACCCGGCGGTTGTCCTCGGCCCCGGCGATGTGAATCTGATCTCCGGCAGCGGCATCGTGGAGATGGCGCGCGGTAACATCTTTATCTACCCGACAGGCGGTGTGACGGTGATCGACGTGCGCGACGTGGCGGCGGCGCACCTGGCGGCGGCGGAGCATGGCCGTACCGGTGAGCGCTATTTGCTCGGCACGCTGGACATCAGTTACCACGCCCTGATGAAGTTGATGGCAGACGTAGTGGGCGTTCCGGCTCCGTTCCTGCCCGTGCCCGGCGCTGTCACGCCCATCCTGGCGGCACTGGCCGGGCTGGCACGGCGGGCCGGGCTGGCGCTGCCACTGGACGCCGACCAGATCAGGTTAAGCGGGCGCAACATTTATTTCGACTGCCACAAGGCATGGCGCGAACTGGGCGAGCCGGCTATCGACCTCCGCCAGACGTTGGCAGATACGTATGACTGGTACGTCCAGCGCGGGATGATCAAAAACAGGGATGATGTGCCTGGTCGCGCACGCCCAAACTGAGCATCCAACGATCAGGCGCGTTCCAGCCCGAACAGCCGCTCGGCGTTTTGCGTCGTAGCGGCAGCCAGCGCTTCGTTGGAGACGTTGTGCAGCGCCGCCAGCCGCTCGGCGACGTAAGCAACATAAGCTGGTTCGTTGCGCTTGCCGCGATGCGGGTGCGGGGTCAGGAAAGGGCCGTCGGTTTCCACCAGCAGGCGATCCAGCGGCGCTGCGGCGGCCACCGACCTGAGAGCGTCGGCGTTCTTGTACGTGATCGGCCCGGTGAAGCCCAGGTAAAAGCCGAGCGCCAGTGCTTGCTCGGCGGCGGCGCGCGGTGCAGAGAACGAATGCAGCACGCCGGGGCGCTCGCGCAAACTGTCCGGCAGCGTCGGAACCCATGCGGCCAATACGGCCAGCACGTCGTCGCTGGCCTCCCGGTTGTGGATGATCACGGGGAGTTCCAGGCGAGCCGCCAGTTCCAACTGCTGCTCGAAGGCAAGTCGCTGCTGCGCTCTGGGACTCCAGTCGCGGTAGTAGTCCAGCCCGATCTCCCCGATGGCTACGACATGGGTGTGCTGGGCCTGCTGTGCGATCCCGTCCAGATCAGCGGGCGTAAATTCGGCAGTGCTGTTGGGATGGATGCCCACCGCGACGAAAATGCCGGGGTAAACGTCGGCCAGGGCCAGCGCCGCCGCGCCCGACGCTGCATCGGTGGCCGGGTTGACGATCCGCGTGACACCTTGCGCCGCCGCCCGCGCGATCACGTCTGCCCGATCTGTGTCGTAAGCGTCAAAATCGAGATGGCAGTGGGTATCGATCAGCACTGTCAGGCTGCCCGGCGCACTATTCGCCCATCTCGCTTTGGAGCAACTTCAGATCGGAGTCGACCATCATATGCACCAATTCGGTGAAGCCGACACGCGGCTCCCAGCCCAGCACACGACCCGCTTTCGATGCATCGCCAACCAGTAGATCAACTTCGGCAGGGCGCATGAAAGCCGGGTCCTGCACCACGTACTTTCTCCAATCCAGATCGACGTAGCCGAATGCTGTCTCAACCAGTTTTTGAACGGTGTGCGTTTCGCCAGTTGCCACCACGTAATCGCCGGGGGTGTCCTGTTGGAGCATGAGCCACATCGCCTTGACGTAATCGCCCGCGAATCCCCAGTCCCGCTGGGCATCCAGGTTGCCAAGCCGCAGTTCATTGGCAAGCCCCAACTTGATACGTGCCACGCCGTAAGTGACTTTCCGGGTGACAAATTCAATGCCGCGCCGGGGACTTTCGTGGTTGAAGAGGATGCCGCTGGTAGCGTGGAGGCCGTAGCTTTCACGATAGTTCACGGTGATCCAGTGGCCGTAGACCTTGGCGACTCCATACGGGCTGCGTGGGTAGAAAGGGGTGGTTTCCCGCTGTGGCACTTCCTGGACTTTCCCGAAGATTTCCGACGACGATGCCTGGTAAAAACGAATGTCTTTGTTGACGTGCCGGATGGCATCGAGTATGCGCGTGACGCCCAGGGCCGTCACGTCCCCGGTGAAGACAGGCTGCCGCCACGACGTTTGCACAAAACTCTGCGCAGCCAGATTGTACACTTCGTCGGGCTGCGCTTCGATCAGACATTCTTGCAGCGAAGTCTGATCAAGCATGTCGCCGGAGATGAGCTTGATCCGGTCCTGGATATGTCTGATGCGTGTAAAATTGACGGTGCTGGTGCGTCGAACCAGCCCATAAACTTCGTAGCCGTGATCCAGCAGCAGTTCGGCCAGGTACGAGCCGTCTTGCCCGGTTATACCCGTGATCAAGGCACGTTTGGTCATGTGAGTCGCTCCTTCATTGAGCCGGGAAGAAATCAGGGGGCTTTGGCAGCCTGGGCGCTGACGTGCTGCCGCCAATCGTCCAGGGCATCGCGCAGGGACTGATCGATGGAAATCTGAGGTTGCCAGCCCGTCCGTTCGCGTAGGCGGCGGCAATCACCGACCAGCACCGGAATTTCCGTTGGACGCAGCCGCCCGGTGTCCACACGAACCTCGATGGGGATTTTGCTCAGGGCTATTAGCTTGTTCAGGATGACTTTCATCGAGTAAGCCTGCCCGGTGCACACGTTGTAGACCGCGCCGGGTTCACCCTGGTTGATCGCCAGCACGTAAGCGCGCACCACGTCACGCACGTCGGTGAAATCGCGCGCGGCTTCCAGCTCGCCAACGTAGACCACCGGCTCGCGCTGGCCGCGCTCCGCTTCGGCAATTTGCAGTGCCCAGTTAGAAACGGCAAAGCGGTTGTTCTGGCCTGGCCCGATGTGGTTGAATGGCCTGACACGGACGGTGAAAACGCGGTGTGCCAGCGCATATTGCAGAGCCAGCATATCCTGCCCGACTTTGCTGACGCTGTACGGGCTGGACGGCGCAAAGGGCGTATCCTCCGTGAGCGGGAGTTGTTCGGGGCGCACGGCTCCGTACACCTCCGCCGAACCAACCACCAGCACCCGCGCGGGCAGCTTCAACACACGCACCGCTTCCAGAATGTTCAATGTGCCGCGAATGTTGGTTTCGAGTGTATCCCAGGGGTCTTCAAAGGAGCGAGGCACGTAAGCCTGCCCGGCCAGGTGGTAAATGCGATCTGGGCGAATGGCGTCCAGCGCTGCCTGCACCGCTGCCGGGTCGCGGACGTCCACAACCCACAGGTTCGGACACAGCGCCTCCAACGCCGGGCGACGCTCGGCCTCACTGGCAAGTGTGCCATGCAATGTCATGCCTGCCGTTTTATTCAGATAGGTTAGCAGATGTCCACCGACAAAGCCGCCTGCGCCTGTAATCAGTACCTTCACAACCCCAATCCTCCGAGCGGCGGTCATTATAGCGTACATCTAACAAAACAGAATGCCCGGCCCCTGGACGCAATCGTGGCCGAGCATTCGGTCAGACGATCACCGGCCAGTTGCCTGGCCCAGACGATCCGCTATTTGGCCTGTGTAGCGGCCTCGACGACCACCACGCCCACCAGGGTCGTGTCTTTTTCGCCCATGATCACGATCACGTAACGTTTGCCCGCCTCTACCTTGACCTCACTGGTTGCGCCTATCGGAGTGCCTTTGTCGTCGTGGGCCAGGAAAGTGTAATTGCCTGGGTCAAGGGCCATCACTCTGGAAAGGTCGCTGCGCGCAAGCTGGCTGGCAATCACCTTGTTCGTAACTGACGGGATGATGCGCGCGGGCGTAGCGGGCTTGGTGGCGGCCTGAGTGGCCTTCTGCGTTGGCTGCGGCCCGGACGCACTGGCCGCCTCGACGGTGACAGGCGGAGTCACGGCGGAAATGTGCGCGACCTGCACCTGTGCCGTGTCTGGCTGCAAGGGAACTTCGTCGAAGCGCGGTTGCAACAGTTGAACATCCGCGTTGGCCCGCCCGACTGCGATCAACGTCGAGGATTTTCCGGGCATAAATCTGAGCTGCGTTTGTGTAAACGTCCGGTCTGTGGACGGCCAGTTTAGCTTGATAGCGCTGTTGAGTTCGTCTACAGAGCTAGATGTCTCCGACCACTGACCACGCTTGACCATCCTGAAGAGCGGTACTTTACCGCCCCACACGTCAAAGCTATCGATGTCCTGCGTGGCATTGATCACTCGAACCTGCATGACATCCGGCGGAATAAAGGTCGGCGTCGGCGTCGGCAGCGCAACCGGAGGTTCGACTCCCACTTTGGTGGACAACAAGAGCGGATCAGCCTTCTCGCCCGTGACGATATACAGGTAAGCGACCCCCTCGGCGAAGTCGATGGGTTTGGCAGGCTGTTCCACCACGCGCGGCTTGTCCTCATTCAGGGCATTGAAGGCCAACTGGGTCGAACCCGCCGGAATCGGCCCGCCCAGGCTTATTTCGGCATAGCGAAGCGCCGGGAAACCGGGCAGTGGTTTGGAACCAGCTGTCATCTGAAGGGAGGCCGTGCCGCGCGCCATATTCAACACGCTCAGACGGGCCGTTTTGGCGGCGGTCAGGCGCAGGTTTTCCCAGTAGAGGTTGGCCTTCAGCGCTGCCACTGGTTCGTAGATAACCAGATCGCCAGACTGATCGGGCCGCAAGATCAGATCGGTTTTAATCAGCGGCGAGGATTGTGTGCCTGCTTTGAAGATTTCCAGTGTTCTGGCATAGGCCGGAACGGTCTGCCAGTCAGAAACCTGGCGGCGGTCAAGTCCCTGAACGACAGGCTTGCCGTTCAGGTTCACGTCCAATGGCCCGGCATCCTCACTCACATTGATGACGCGCAGCCTCGCGTTGCGGATGGTGGCTGAGTTGGCCGCCGTCAGGCCGAGCGTGGCTTTGGCCGCCCCGGTCAATACCAGCGTATATGCCTGCCGCTCAATCAGCGTGATCGACTGCGACAGGACGGGCTGGCCGTCGCGCGTTACCTGCACGTCGGTTCTGCCCGCTTTCAACACGAAGGGGTCAGAGAGTTGGCCGCCGTGTTGCAGCGTGCCGATCTTTTGCCCGCCCACCGTCACTTCCAACGACTCATCGCCGGAAAGGGCATATAAGGCTTGTACCCGTGTCTGCCCGGCTTCCAGGGCCTCAACGTTCTCAGTGATGCGAATCAGGGAAAACTTATCGGCTGCGCCGCCCAGTACACCCAGCACAGTTTCGCGCGCATCCAGGGATAGTGGTTCTTGCAGCAGCAGGTTATCTGTACCGGGCACGTCTCCGGCCCGCACGACCCGCACCATGTACTGCCCGGCTGCCCTGGCAATAGCACTGGTCAGCACGCCGTAGCCAAGCTGGGCGACAGCCAGGGAATTTCCCACATACACATCCACGCGCGGCGCATTGGGCACGGCGACGACGAAACGCACGATGGCCTGCGTCTCCGGGTCAAGCACCTCGACAGCCTGCTGAATGATAGGCGTCGGGTTAGGCGTCAGTGTGGGTGGAGCCGGGGTTGGGGTCGGTGGGGGCGGCGGTGTCTGCGACTGACAGGCCGCGATGGTCCCGATCAGGCCAGCGACGAGCAGAAATTTCCGCATGGGTGGCAGGTGCATAAGGACGTCTCCACAGTCTGCCTGCGTAGTAAAGGGTTGCGCCTGCGCAGAATTGTACCGCAGAGTGCCAATGTGCGCTGAGTTGGCCGGCTTGGCCCGCTCGGCAATCTGGCGCCTCACAGGTTCATGATGATAGTTTCGAAGACTTCAGGCTGGAACACTTCGGTTTTCACCGCATGGCCGAGGCGCATCTGTACGCGGTGCAGCCCAAGCGTACCGAGCAAGATAGCCAGGAACGAGCCTAGCGTGATCACGCCGTAGTTGACCGCCAGCAGTAGCAACCCGTTTCCTCCCCAAAGCGCCCGGACAATCGTATAGTCATCAAAGGTGGCAAGCGCCTCGCCCAGGAGCGAAGTGACGCTTGCCACCAGCCAGGCGGCCAGCAGTAGCCACATTGGCCGGAAACGCTTCAGGTCATGGCGTCCCCACTTCACGATCACTGCCCCCAGGTTGAGCAATGAATAGACAGAGTAGACCACCAGATTCAGTCTATCGAAACCTGGCACGCCTAGCAGAAATTCGACCAGGCCCAAGGGGAGTGGCAGGTACAGCCACCAGATCATTTTTGGATGGTCTCGCAAGTAGCGGATCGGTTCAGGGAAGACAAGGGTCAGATGGAGCAGCAGTGGCAAAAGAATATACATGGCAAGGCTGTCGATATTCGTAATCACGTCTGTTACGCCCGAAGCAACCAGCGCAAAACTCGCAGCCATCAGCAGCATTGTGCCAATTTGCCCACCGGGTTCGGTTCGCCAGCGCCGCAGCAACCACCATGCACACGCAAAGGCCAGAACTGCCGGGGGGAGCTGAACAGCCAGCACAATCAGGTTGAAGGCCGAGCGGACGAGTGGGTAGCTCACCCTGACCGGCTGCCCGTTGCGCACGACGGTGCGCGCCACGACATCGCCTTCCTGTGGGTGCCAGTGGACCGGATAGCGCGAGCGCGGCTGTCCATTCACGCTGAAGTCGCCATCCTGCTCAGTATTGTCATAAAAGATGTCGGTCTTGATTTGATCGCCCGGCTGGACACCCGCCATTTGGGCGGGACTGCCCGGCCAGAGTGCCAGCACATCGCGGTAGCCATCTCGAATGCTGTTCGAGGCGACGATGCCATCCCAGATAAAAGGCGAGTCACCGTTGAGGTAGCCGCGTAGATACAGCACGGAGCAGAAGAGCACGACGACGAATGTCACCAGAATCACCCCCCACAGGAAGCCGAGCACAGTTTGCTGCGCTTTGCGCAGTTCAGCAGCCTGGAGCGGATCGCTGATGGTGATCGTTGTACTTGCAACTCGATCCGGCACGAGCGCTTCGCTCAGGTCACGCGCAAAATCGGCTGCGGTTGGGTAGCGCAGGCCGGGGTCGGTGCGGAGGGCGCGCTGCAATACGCGATCTGCACGCGGAGGATATTGCGGAGCGATTGCGCTCAACGGCGCTGGGACGCTGTTCAGCCTGGCAGCCACCAGATCGGACGCGTTGACGTTGGCGAAGGGCGCCTGGCCCGCCAGCATTTCGTAGACGATCAGCGCCAGCGAATATTGATCTGAAGCCGGGCCGACAGGCGCGCCAGCACACTGTTCCGGGGACATATAGGCCGGCGTGCCACCTGCCATCGAGATCGGATCGCCGGCCAGGTGGTCATAACTCGTCGAGATTTCGGCCAGTTTGGCAAGCCCGAAATCGACGATGACCGGCTGGTGTTGATCGGAGAACATGATATTGGCTGGTTTCAGGTCGCGGTGAATCACGTTATTGCTATGGGCATAGTCCAGGGCGCGGGCCAGTTGCTCCACAATTTCGACGATCTGCACTACGTTCAACGCTTGTTGCCTCATCACGGTGCGCAGACTCTTGCCTGGCAAATATTCCATGACCATGTACGTGACAGGCTTGTTGTGGAGTTCCGCAATGCCAAATTCGTAGACGGTTACGATATTGGGGTGGCGCAGCCGGGCAATAGTGCGCGCCTCGTGCATAAATTGTTCTTCTGTGGCGCGCACTGTCGATAAGTCCGTCCGAAGGACCTTGATGGCTGCTCGCCGTTCCAGGAAAGGCTGATAAGCCTCATACACCACACCAAAGCCGCCGGTCCCAACGACCTTCGTGATTCGATATGCGCCGAGATACGAAGGGGGCGAATCAGATTCAGAGACTTCGGTAGCCATCGACGATGCCTTTCCGGGATGAGCTATGCCAAGTGTAGCATACACCGTCGCTGCCACGACAGAGTTGTTGGGACAACTCTAACAAGCGAGTCCAGTTGCCAACGTATCGTCCAACCTGTTCGGGCGCTCACCAGTATCGGTTCACCATAGTGCCGTCTTGAAAAAGCTCACTCTCAACACCCCACAGTCAGGAGCAATGTCACTGTCGAGCGCTGGTGGTATGAGAAACAATGGAAGCGCACAGCGCGGCAGTGAAACAACTGCTGAAAGTGAATGGGCATTGCAGTCGAGGCGAATGAGGAGAATCGGGGATGATTACGAATGCGGCCAACAAGCCGGTACTACATTCGATCTTTATGCCAGGCTATCCGCTGGATGGAATGCTGCGGCAGGATGTGGATACACTCGTGAGCGACATGAACACACTAGCCACACCCCTTGTCAGGGAAGCCGACCTGCAAGGGCTGCCTGCTCCGGTGCAGCGCTACCTGAAAGCAACTAACATTGTTGGCAAGCCGCGCACGGTGTTCGCCCGCGCACGCTGGCGGGGCGAGTTCCGCCGGGGGCCTGAGCAAAGATGGATGCCGTTAGTCTGCGAGCAGTATAACCGTGTCGATAAGCCCGCCCGCCTGTGGTATGCCGCCATGAAATTCATGCCTTTCGTGAACTTTTACGTGCGCGATGCCTACCACAACGGCGAAGGCACCATGTATGCCAGGCTGACGCCCTGGTACAAGATGTTCGACGAACGTGGCCCAGAGTATGCGCAGGGCGAGTTGCTGGTTGCGCTCAACGACATGGTGTTTTTCCCGTCGGCTTTCCTGAGCGAGAGCGTTCGGTGGGAAGCGCTCGATGACCGCTCGGCCCGCGCCACCCTCACCACACCGAACACGACCGTGTCGGGCGTGTTCTACTTCAACGAGCGCAACGATGTCGTGGATTTTGAAGCGGAACGCTATCGCATCATGGGCAAAACCGCCGTCATGACGAAGTGGACGACGCCTTTTCGAGACCACCAGGAGATAAACGGCGTGCGCATCCCTACGAGCGGAGAGGCGGTGTGGCATCTTGCGGAAGGTTCCTACAGCTACGTTCGCGTGTCGCTGGTCGATATTCAGTACAACGCATTGTGCCGCTATCCATGAGGATCAGGCCAGCTTACCCGCCGCCCTCGCACGTGCCAGCACGTTCTCCGCAGCCCGTAGCAGCGGCATGTCGATCATCTTGCCTTCGTAAGCGAACACGCCCTGGCCCTGCTGCTGGTGCTCGCGGTAAGCATCGACCAGACGCCGCGCCGACTCGATAGCGGCTGAGTCGGGGGTGAAGACGGCCTCAATCGGCTCGATCTGCCGAGGGTGAATGGCCTGCTTGCCCGAAAAGCCCATGTGCAGCGCGCGCGCGGCAGCCTCGGACAGCGCTTCCAGATCGTGCAGGTCGATAAATACACTGTCGATGGCCTGCAAGCCGAAAGCCGCCGCATGGGTGACGATAGCCCCGCGCATGTACAACATCTCGGTTTCCTGGCGAGAAAGCGTCGCCCCGATGCTGCTGGACATATCGTAGGCCCCGAAAATCAGGGCATCCAGGCGGTCATCGCTCCCGGCGATCTCCTTCAAGTTAACGATGCCCTTCGCTGTTTCGATCAGGATCAGCAGCCGGATCGCGCCGGGCGTCCAGCCGTTGGCTTCTTCCGCCTCGGCAATGCGTTGGCTGGCCCACTGGACGTGCGCGGCCTCCTCGATTTTGGGGATCACGATCCCGTCCGGGTGTGCAGACAGCGCTGCGGCCAGATCATCAGCCTCGAAGCCGGAACCGATAGCGTTAATGCGTACCAGCCGCTCGGAACGCCCGAAGTCCAGCGCGGCGAGCGACTGCACGACGACCTGGCGCGCCTCGACTTTGCGGCTGAGGGCGACGCCATCCTCCAGGTCGAGGATGAGCGAATCAACACCGAGACCCGCACCCTTCTCGATCTTTTTGGGATCGTCGCCGGGGATGTAAAGCTGCGCCCGCCGTACCCGGTAGGAACTGGTCATGGCATGGGCCGTCAGTCTGTGTGGAAAACTTCGGTCAGTTCGAGCATGCTCTCGTCGGGGCGCGCACCGCTCAGTGACTCGAAGTACGGAGCCATCAATTCCTGCCACTTCAGGTTGATCGGTTCTTTTTCCATACCGGCCAGCGAGGCGGCAAAGCTCTCTTCCGCCTCAAAATAGCCGAACAGCAGGCCGTCATCGCGCATGAACAGCGAGTAGTTACGCCAGCCTGTACGCCGTAATGCATCGAGCATTTCCGGCCAGACAGCTTCGTGATGCTTCTTGTACTCCGCGATTTTGTCCTGCTTGACCTTGAGCAGAAATCCGACACGTTTCATGAGGGTGTTCTCCGTATGATGATCTCATTCCCGACCTCTCTCCAACTGAGAGAGGAAGCTGCCGACAGTAGCTTTGCAGCGACCCGCTCCGAACAGGCACCCTGCCCAGGCGAAAGTATACAACCTGGCGGGCTTACCTGGGAAAGCGCGGTGCGCCGCCCAGCACTGTTCGAGATCGGAGTGACCAGAGAGAACGACTACTGCCCCGCCAGCCCGCCGTAGTGCCGCCGCACGATGACCTGCCCCTCGGGACTCTGCGCCCAGACGAAAAAAGCACGGTAAGCGTCGTTGCCCGGCTCGTGCAGGCCAACGAAGACAATCGGGGCGCGCAACGGGTACTGGTTGGCCGTGACAGTCTGCGGCGTGGGCAGCACACCATCCAGCGGAACAGCGCGGACACCGCCGTTCAGATAGCCCATCGAGACGTAGCCAATCGCGCCGGGGTCGGCACTCACGATGTCGATCACTGCCTGGCTGGTGGTGGCGAGGCGCGCCGTTCGTGCCACGCGCCGATCTCCAAGCGCCATCGCCTGGATGATCGCGGCGGTGCTGCTCGTATCGTTCCGCGCAACGATGGTCAGCGGCAAATCCGGCCCGCCGAGTGTATTCCAGTTCAGCACGCGGCCCTGCAAAATGGCGCGGAACTGGGCCGCCGTCAGGCTGGCAATGGGGTTCGACGGGTGAACGACTACTGCAATACCATCCTGCCCGATGGGTGTCGTCCACCAGCGGCTGTCCAAACCTGTGGATGGCACGTAATCCAGGAGGGCATAGGCCGCCTGTCCCTGCGTGATCCAGTCCAGCAGCGCACGGCTATCACCCGTCTGCACGTTCCAGGTGATCACCAGACCAGGTGGATTGTAATTGCTGACGAGGTCGCGCAGCAAAGGGCTGGTGGCGCTGTCGGCCAGCAGGCGCAACGATACCACCTCCGGTGTCGGACTGGCCGGGGGAAGCGGCCCACGGCAGCTTGCCAGCGCCAGAGAAAGTATGACGATGGTGCGCTTTGCGCCTCGGAACGGCCTCAAGAGCAGCCTTGAATACGAGCGTTCCGGGACAATCATCGCGCGGGGTGGCAGGCTGCCATCCTCCAAATTCGGCGTCCTTTCACGGTGACAGGTCTCGCGCCCCATCGCGCTAATCGGTCAAGCGACCTGTCGATGGGGGCAATTGCCCGTCATGTGCGGTTCTGAAACGCGCATTCACGCAACCGGAGGCGCTTTTGCCTTCTTCCCGGTTGGCTGGTAGTTCGCCAGGAATTCCTGAGCATAATCCGGAAACGTGCCGTCCATGATGGCGGCGCGCATTTCACGCATGAGTGTCAGCAGCAGATGGAGGTTATGCAGACTGAGGAGTTGGTGGGCCAGGATTTCACCCGCTTTGACGAGGTGGCGGACGTAGGCGCGCGAGAAGTTGGCACAGGCATAGCACGTGCAGCCTTCTTCGATGGGTGCGCTGTCCGTTGCATATTGAAGGTTACGCATATTGATGCGGCCCCGGCGGGTTAGCGCGGAACCGTTGCGCGCCACGCGCGTGGGCAGCACGCAGTCGAAGATGTCAATGCCGCGCGCCACGCCGTTCACCAGGTCTTCCGGGCTGCCGACACCCATCAAATAGCGGGGTTTGTCGGCAGGCAGCACAGGCACGGTTTGTTCGAGCGTCAGCAGCATCTGGGGTTTGGTTTCGCCGACGGCCAGGCCGCCGATAGCGTAGCCAGGAAAATCCAGCGCCACCAGCGTTTCCACCGACTCGGCGCGCAGGTCTTCAAAGATGCCCCCCTGCACGATCCCGAACAGGGCCTGGCGGTGGGGGTCGCCGGATCGGACGTGCTCGTCCAGGCAGGCCCGCGCCCAGGCGTGGGTACGCTCACACGCGGCGCGAACCACTTCACGCTCCAGCGGCGGCGGGCATTCGTCGAAACACATGATGATGTCCGCACCCAGGTTGTGTTGTATCTGGATGGATTTTTCGGGGGTGAAACGGTGCACCGAACCGTCGAGATGGCTGCGAAACGTTACGCCGTGTGCGTCGATCTGTCGCAGTTCCCCCAGGCTGAACACCTGAAAGCCGCCCGAATCGGTCAGCATGGGTCGATCCCAGGCCATGAAACGATGCAGACCGCCCATGTCTCGAACCAGTTCGTCGCCGGGGCGCATATACAGATGATAGGTGTTGGAGAGCACGAGCGTTGCGCCCAGTTCCCGGAGTTCGCGCGGTTCCACTGCCTTGACTGTAGCCTGCGTCCCAACGGGCGCAAAGACCGGAGTCGGCAGTGGGCCATGAGGTGTCATGAATATCCCGGCGCGGGCCGCACCGCACGTCGCTTCTAGCTCGAAACTGAACATATTCCCCTTCGACATCCGGCACGGAGGGAGATTATAGCAGCGGAACACCGATTGTCGAAGGGTGGGGGCAGTGCTCACCCCTTCAAATACCTGTCGCACCATTCCAGTACGCGCGCCAGCAAGTCAAGCTGGTGCTGTCGTTCCAGGATCGGATGATGCTCACGCGGGTATGTGACTAATTCCGTCTCGACGCCCATTTCCCGCAGCGCTGTGTACATTTCGCGGGCCTGCGTTGGACTCACGTCCTGGTCTTCCTCGCCTTGCAGGATCAGCGTCGGCGTGCGCGCCTGGTGAATGAATGCGATGGGCGACTTTGCCCGGTGAGCTACCGGGTCTGCGTAGGGCGTGGAGCCAAAGTACACGCGCTGCCAGTCGCGGATGTTGTTCTGGCCGTAGTAGCTCTCCCAACTGGCGATACCTGCCCCCATGATCGCCACTTTGAAGCGCGTGGTCTGCGTCACTGCCCACGCAGTCATGAAGCCGCCGTAGCTCCACCCGCCGATGCCCAATCGTTCTGGATCGGCCAGCCCCAACGCGATCAGGTGGTCAACGCCCGACAGTACATCCTGGAAGTCAGCACCGCCCATGTCTGGCACGTTGGCCTCGGTGTAGGCCGTGCCGCGTCCGCTGCTGCCGCGAATGTTGGGCAAAAGGACGAGATAGCCCTGCCCGGCCAGGTATTGATACCACCACTCCCACCAGACGGCGTAGTGCGGCAGCCACGACCAGGCCGGGCCACCGTGAATCTGCACGAAGGTCGGGTAGCGCTGGCCCGGCTGGTAGCCCACCGGGTAGACGACGTGCCCCACGATTTCCAGCCCGTCGGCGGCCCGCCAGGATGTGCGCTCCATTTTGCCCAGGCGCAGCAGCGGGTACGCGAACTGGCTGATTTGTCGCCAGGGCTGCACGGCGGCATCGAGCCTTCCGGCATAAACCTGCGGCGGCATGTCGGGCCGTTCGAGGATGGCGGCGAAAGCGCCGCCATCTTTGCTCACGCTGATACGGGGTACTGTCCAATCGCCGATCATCGCATAGTCTGACCACAGCGGCTGGATTTTCCCGGTGCTGACGGTCAATCGCCCGAAGGATGTGCCGTCAAGCTGGCGGGCGCTGTAAATGATCTCGTCTGGTGCGATCCAGTCCAGTTTGGTGAAGGACAGGGGCGTATCGCCTGGCGTGATCTGACGGGGCTGCCCGCCCGACGCCCCAACGACGCACACGTCGCCCTGCCACAGGGGTTGGTCGCTGATAATGCTCGTCAGGTAGGCGATCTGCGTGCCGTCCGGCGACCAGGTCACGGCGCAGATTTGTTTATCGACGTGCGCGATCTGCTGCATCTCGGCGTGCTCACCGTCCGCATCCAGCACGTATAACTGCGCCGTGTACCAGCCAGAGGGCGTGGCGTCGCCCTGTTTGGCAATGATCGCCAGCCGATCCCCACGCGGCGACCAGGCAAACTCGTGTATCTGATAGCCATCGGGCGACAGGGGCCGGATGGCCTTCGTCTCGACATCGACGGCGTACAGGCGGCGGTAATGCTCATGGCTGGCGAGCCGCGCATCTGCGCCTGGGATGAGCGAGTGCGGTTCCTCTTGAACGTGGACGAAAGCGATTTCCCGGCCACTGGGCGACCAGGCAGGCCAGTCCATCGTGCCGCGCAGATCGGTCAGCGCACGCGCCTCACCGCCGTCCACGTCGATCACGTACAGTTGGCGCTGGCCCGGATGGAGACGGTCAGACAGGAAGAGCAGCCGCCTGCCGTCCGGCGACCAGCGTAGGTACTGCTCTGTGCCGCCGCCGAAGGTGAAGCGGCGCGACTGGCCTGTGGTGACATCAGCCAGCCAGATTTCGCCGGGCAGTTCGGGCGTGCCGGGCTTGGAAGCGCTGCGCCGCGTGAACGCCACATAGCGGCCATCGGGCGAAATCTGGGCATCGCGCAGCACAACGTGATCTACAACGTCCTGCGGCGTGATGGGGTGTGGGTCGGCCATGTAGCAATCCTTTTGGATAGGGTTGATCTCACGCTCTGCCCCCTCTCCGAATCTGGGAACCGGGGGCACGCTATCTCCGGGCCTACTCCCCTCTCTGCTTGCGGAGAGGGGTTGGGGGTGAGGTTGTCTCGATTGCCTTCTCTACTTTACCGCCCCAAGCGTCAGGCCGCGAACCAGGTGGCGCTGCAACAGGATGGCAAAGACCACGATGGGGATGATCGCCACTGTGCCGCCCGCATTCATGCTTTCCCACTGCACCTGGATTTTGCCAATTAGCGCGGCAGTTGCCACCGACATGGGCATCCGATCCGGCGTGTTGGTCAGGATCAACGCGAAAAGGAATTCGTTGTACGAGTCGATGACAATGAAAATGGCCGTTGCCACCAGGCCGGGCCGGATGAGCGGCATGGTGACACGCCACATGGCTTGCCAGCGTGACGCCCCATCGACCATGGCCGCTTCTTCAAGGTCAACCGGGATTTCCGAGATAAAGCTGCGCATCATCCACACGGCAAAGGGCAGGCTGAACGTCACGTAGACGATGATCAGCCCGCTGAACTGGTTCACGAGACGCAGCCCGTTGATGATCTGGTAAACCGGCACAATGGTGACAATGGGCGGCAGCATCCGCGTCGAAAGAATCCAGAAGGCCAGGATTCCGTTCAGTTTTCCTGGAAGGCGGAAGCGCGACAGGCTGTAGGCCGCCAGCGTGCCGAGCAGGATCGAGAGCGCGACACTGCCGCTGACGACAATCAGGCTGTTGCGCAGCGCCAGACCGAACTGACGGTTGTTGAACAGGTCGAAATAGCCTGCCAGCGTGGGGGCCTGCGGCAAAAGCGTAGGCGGCTGCGAAAATAGTTCAACGTGCGTTTTCAGTGACGACGACACCATGTAGAAGATCGGGAACAGAAAAAAGAGAATCGCGGCGATCAAGATCACGTGCCGCCCGACTCTTGCCGCGTAAACAGATGGGGAGACGCGGCGTGCCGCGCTTTGCGCAGCCGGCATTGAGGAAACCGCCATATCCGACTTTAGTGTATTGGGTGTCGTCTCAGCCATACTTTAAACCCCTACTCGGCCACGTGACTGACATTCAAGACCCGGATGTAAAGCGTCGAAATGATCAGCGTGATGACCAGCAAGACAATCAGCAGTGCGGCGGCATAGCTCATTTGCGAGAATTTGAAGGCAACTTTATAGACGAAAAAACTGACGACTTCCGTCGCCGTGCCAGGGCCGCCCAGCGTCGTGACATAAACCTGATCGAAAAGGCGCAAGGCGTCCATGGTTCGCACGAGCAGAGCCACCAGGATCGTCGGGCGCAGCAAGGGCAGCGTGATGTAGCGCAGCGATGTCCAATAGCTTGCGCCATCCACACGGGCCGCTTCCAGCAAATCCAGCGGGATCGTTTGCAGGCCCGCCAGCAGGACCAGGAACATGAACGGCGTCCACTGCCAGATATCCATGACCATGACCGAGGGCAGCGCCAGTTGAGGATTGCCGAACCAATCGGGGCGCGGCAGGTGCAGCAATTCGCCCAGGATGTAATTCGGCAGGCCGAACTCGGTGTTATACAGCAGCCGGAAGATGATGCCGACCACGACAGGCGCCAGCACCATCGGGATGATATACGCCGTTCGGTACAACGTTCTGAAACGCACGTCCTCGACCAGGATCAGCGCCAGCAACAGCCCCAGGACTAACTCGGTAGGTACGACGACACCCGTAAAAATCAGCGTTGTGCCAATCGAGTTCCAGAACGCGCCATCGCTGAACATGTGCTGGTAGTTGTCCAGCCCGGCAAAGGTGGTGAATTTGCCGAAGCGGTAATTCCACAGGCTTGTGTACAGCGAATAGAGCAGTGGATAAACCGAAAACACCACCAGCACGATCACGGCGGGCAGCAGCAGTGTGAAACGCAGCCAGCGATCCTGACCCAGCTTTGCCCACAGCGATTCGCCGGAGCCGGGCGGCCCGGCGGCTGGACGTGGCAACGTGATCGAGGACATGGCAACCCCTCCTCATTGACCTCACCCCCAACCCCTCTCCACCCTGTGGAGAGGGGAGCCAATTCCACGACTTGTCAGGCTACCGATTCCCCCCTCACCATTTGGAGAGGAGGGCGGAGGTGAGGCCTCTTACTTGTAATACCCTGCGTCGGTCAAAATTTTGGTCACTTCTTTGGCCGCATTATCCAACGCTTCCTGGGGCTTTTCTTTGCCTGTGACCGCGTTGTTCAGGTGCAATCCGAGCGTCGCCTCGACCTGCGCCCAGTCCGGAGTACGCGGGCGCGCTACCGAGCCATTGAGTGCGTTCAGAATGACAGGCAGCCAGGGGTACTTGGCATCCAGGTCTTTATCGGTGTACACCGAGGTGCGCACCGGGACACCCTTACGGTTAGCCAGTTCACGCTGTGCATCCTCGCCCAGAATCCACTGCAACACCTTCAATGCTTCAGCCTTGTGCGGCGCGTTGGCATTGATGCCCATGATCCACGTGCCAAGCTCGGAGGCGGAGCGTACCTTGCCCGGTGTGGTCGTCCAGCCTGTCTTGCCCACTACCTTCGACTGTGTGGGGTCTTCCGCAGCTAGAATCCAGCCTGTCCACTCGATGTTGGTGATGCACTGGCCTTGCAGGTAACACGCGCCCTGTTCCGCCGAGTCGAACGCCGCCACGCCGTCTGGCTGGTATTTCATCAGCCCGACGAACTCTTCGAGCGCTGCCACGCCTTCGGGGCTGTTGAATTTGACGTTCCATTTGTCATCGAAGATTTCGCCACCGTAGGAATACAGATACGGGAACCACTCGGTCACGATGGGATTGCCCTTCACGCCGCGCATCGCCAACGCATAGATGTTCTTGGACTTGTCGGCCATCGTTTCGCCGATCTTGTTGATGTCGTCCCAGGTCTTGGGCGCTTCTTTTACCAGGTCTTTGCGGTAGAAGAAGATCTGGACATCGCCAATGACGGACAGCGCGTACAACTGCGGCTTTTCATCGGGGCTGATGCCTGGAACACGGGGCCCACTCTGCGGCGGCCACCAGCCGATGTCTACGGTTGCCTTGACCAGATCGGGGTCAGGTGTGTAGCCCATCGCCGTCAGGTTTTCCAGGTAGCCACTCGCTGCAAACTGCGGGACCCAGGGATCGTCACCCATAATCAAGTCATAGTCGGCGCACTTGGAATTTCCGCACTGGGTCGCCTTTTCGTATAGACCGTCGTAGGGGAATTCCACCCATTCAACCTGGAAGCCAGTGGCTTTGTCGGCAAGTTTTTCATTAATCATGTCCTTCAGCGGCGCAGTACTGGCATCTTGCCCCGCCAGGATCACGACTTTCACGGGTTGGGCCTGCGCCACGCGCCCGGTCATGATCGCGCCCAGGGCCAGCGCGCACAACGTCAGGCAGATAACTAAGCGTCTAAAGAGTGATCGGCTAACGTTCATCGTCTTCTCTCCTTCAAAAAGCTTCAATAGTTGACGACCATTGACCCACGTGATGTCCTGTCCGACACCTCCCTTCCCGCTCCATCCCGAATATTCAGCGTTACCCTAAAAGATCACGCTTTTTAGCAGATTCACGGAGCGCTCAACCGCCAGCTCCGGCTCCATCAGGACGTCCTCGTGTTCTATCGACAGCACGTCGTCGTAGCCCACGCTTTTCAGGGCGCTGGTGAAGTTCGCCCAATACTCTGCCCCGTGTCCGAAGCCAAGCGTCACGTAGCGCCAGGTCTGGTCGCGCACGGGCACAGGGAAGCGCATGTCCAGCGCCCCGTAGATGGCCGTGTTGCGCGCATCGACCCGCGCATCCTTGGCGTGGACGTAATAGATGGCATCGCCAAGCGCCTTGACGATCTCGATGGCGTCCATGCGCTGGTAGAAGAAGTGGCTCGGATCGAGGTTCGCGCCGACGATTGGCCCCACAGCCGCCCGCAGCCGTTCCAGGCTCGAAACGTTGTAGACGAGCATCCCTGGATGCAACTCGAAGCACAGCCGCGTCACGCCGTGCTGCTCGGCAAAGGCCGCCGTCTCCGTCCAGAACGGGATCGCCCGGTTGTCCCACTGCCAGTTCAGCAGTTCGATGAAGTCCTCCGGCCACTGCGCCGTGACCCAGTTCGGATAGTCCGTGCTGGTCGGCGTGCCGGGACAGCCAGACATCAGCACGATCCGCCCGATGCCGAGCCGCTCCGCCAGCAAGATGGTGTCGCGGATCACCTGCGCGTCGTGGACGCCCTTCTCCGCGCGTGGGTGCAGCGGGTTGCCGCTGCAATTCAAGGCACTGATTTCCAGATCGCGGCTGATGATCGCATCCTTGAACTTGCCCAGAGCCGCGTCGTCACGCAGCAGCATGTCCATGTGACAATGTGGCGCGGGCGAGAAGTTGCCCGTGCCGATCTCCACCGCTTGGATGCCCAGTTCCGCGATCTTGTCCAGTGCTGCCTCAAAGCCCAGGTGCAGCAGCCCATCTGTGAAAATGCCGAGTTTCATGGTCATGCCCTCGCCATCTGGCTGGCAGTTTTGGCTGCCTCCCCGCCCAAGCCCGCCGGATGCAACGCCGCAACTACCTGTTGCAAAATGGCAATATCGGCCCGCCCGTCTGCCACATTGGTGATCGGCTCTTTGTCGTTCACCACGCAGTCATGAAAGGCCCGCAATTCTTCCCGGAACGCCTCGTTGTAGGAGGCTTGCACGCGCTTTTCGATGGCTGCGCCGTTTTCCATGTGCTGCACGACGATTGGCGTCGGGAAGTGCTTCAGGAACGGCGACGGGAACTGAATACGCACCCGGCTGGCGGAAGACATGAGCGCGATCTCCTCAAAGTAGTCGCGCAGTTCCGCCAGGTACGTCCAGGTGTAGACGACACGCACGTCATTCGGGTAGCTCAGGATGGTCGTGATGGACGGCGCTTTCTCATCCTCCGGCCATATACCGGTGTACAAAACGCCCGTCGGCTCCCCGATCAGCCCGCGCAGCGCGTTGATGTCGTGGACGAGCGAACCCAGGATCACGTCGAAATACACGAACCTGAGCGTTTCCGACACATCGCCGATTGCCTCGCGGATCAGCGCATCCTGGGCCTCCATCAGCGGCTGCATCACGCCCTGCGGCACGTCGTTGAAGCGCGTCACGCCGAAGATATTGTGATACTGGTCTTCGGACGGATGCAGCGTGTTGATCTGGACGTAGCGCAGGCCGCGCATATCTTTGACCACGTTCTGCGCATAATGGTAGCCGGGATCGTAGCGTTTCATGTAGGCGACCATCACCTTGACGCCCGCCTTCTTCACGGCGCTGACGATCTCGTCGGCTTCGCGCAGTGTGAAGCACAGCGGCTTTTCCACCAGGACGTGTTTGCCCGCCTGGACTGCCGCCAGAATCTGCGGCGCGTGCGTGCCGCTGTTCAGCACCAGCACCGCATCGATCTGGTTGGAGGCCAGCAAGTCCCGGTAGTCGGTGGAGCGCCGCACCGCCGGGACGTTGTATTTCTCGCCCAGGAAGCGCAGCAGGTTCGGCGACAGATCGCTGAGGGCCGCGATCTCATATAGTTCAGGCAGGCTATCCAGGTACGGCAGGTGCATGATCTGGGCCACTGTCCCGCAGCCAATGACCCCCACTCGTAAACGTCTTGAAGCAGCCATAAATAATCCCCTTTGCTGCGTCCCCTTTGATTCCCCCTCTCCACAGGGTGGAGAGGAGGCCAGGGGGTGAGGCAAAATCCTATAGTCCCAACTTCTCCCTTAAGTACCGACGGCTGATGCCCACTGCCTCAAGCGGTGTGCGGCCCTGGGCATCGCGCGGGTCGAGCGTATCCTGCTCGACCACGATCCAGCCTTCGTAGCCCATCGCCTTCAGATCGTTGACGACGCCGACGACATCCACCGCACCCGACCCGATGGGCGGGAAGATGCCCTGCCGCACCGCCGTGTAGAAATCCAGCCCTTCTTCGCGGACGCGGCGGCCCACCTCCGGGTTCAAGTCTTTCAGGTGGACGTAGCGGATTCGTTTGCCGTGCCTGGCGATGGCCTGTCGGGGATCACCCAGGCTGTAGGCATGATGGCCGGTGTCCAGGCAGATGCCGACCAGCGCCGGGTCGGTCAGGTCGGCCAGCAGGTCCATGTGGGCGGGCGTTTCCAGGTGGCTGCCTGCTTCCAGATGAAAGACCGTATCCAGACCGATCTGTTTGAACTCGCGCGCCAGCGATTCCATCAGTTTGGCGGCGGCCTGCCACGCGGTTCGATCCGGCTCCAGCGTGTCGCCGGGCGCGCGCACCGCGTCCGCCACCACGATGTACGGACAATTGAGGGCACGCAGCAGCCCGGCCACGCTTCGCGCCAGCTTGATGTCATTGGCCTGACGCCCCGGCTCAAACCAGCCTATCGGCACAAAGGCCGAGGTCAGGATCAGGTTGCGGCGGGCCAGTTCGTCGCGCAGTTGGGCCGGGTCGGTGGGGTAGAACCCGTAAGGGCCGAGTTCTGTACCCTCGAAGCCCAACGCGCTGATGTCGTCCAGCACCTTTTGCCAGGTCGGCCAGTGCGTGTTGTCGGTCTCTTCCATGATGCCCCAACTGACCGGCGCTGAGGCCAGGTGAATCGCGCCCATATCGTTATGCCTTTCGGTGACGGGCCGCCGCAGGCGGTGGCCCACTTGATTCGCGCTCGATCAGGCTCACGTCCAGCACGGCGGTGTAGGGCAGCGGCACGTGCTGGCCCCGCAACAGATCGATCAGCAGGTAGGCGGCCTGCTCACCCATACGCTGTTTGGGGTGCGCCACCGTCGTCAACGATGGGTTGACGTAGGCCGCCTGTACAATGTCGTCAAAACCGACCACTGACACGTCCTCTGGCACACGCAGCCCGCGCTTGCGGAGGGCACTCATAACGCCGATTGCCATCGTGTCGTTGTGTGCAAAGATGGCCGTCGGCGGCTCGGCGTGCTCTAACAGCCGGAAGGCGGCAGCTTCCCCGGCGGCGATCTCCGGCTCGGTTTCGAGAATGAGATCGGTCTCGAGGGCCACGCCGGCGGCACGCAGGACGTCTCGATAGCCTTCGACGCGCTTCTGGCTGCTGGTTTTGTCGCCCGCCCGCGTGATGCAGGCGATGCGGCGGTGTCCGAGGTCCAGCAGGTAGCGCGTCACCAGCCGCCCGCCTTCGTAATCGTCCGCCACCAGACAGTACGCGCCTTCGATTTCGTATTCCAGGACAATCGTACAGATTTCAGCCGCTCGCAGTGCTGCCACGCTCTCGGCAGTGGTCGGGATGATGACCGCCCCCTCGACTCGACGAGTACGTAGCAGGTTGACATAGCTGGCCTCGCGCTCGGCGTCCAGGTTGGAGTTGCACAGGATCACCGTGTATCCGTTGGCATAACCGACGTTCTCGATGATGCGTGCGATCTCGCCATAGAAGGGGTTAGCCGTGTCGGGCACGATGAGGCCAATAGTAGACGTGCGCTGCTTGCGCAGACTGCGCGCCACGTCGCTTGGATGGTAGCCAAGTTCTTCGATGGCTTGCAGGACACGGGCGCGCGTTTCCGGCGCAACGGGGCGCGGGCCGTTATTGACGACGTAAGAGACGGTAGCTTCGGAAACCGCTGCGCGCCTGGCGACAGCTTTGCGTGTAACGGGCATTTTTCAGTGCTTTACCAAAGAACAAAGTGTTCAGCGCCGCAAGCGGCCTGTTTGGGATCAACGTCAGGCTCGATTAAGGGAATCTACACGTGTAGATTCATCCTAAGCCGATTCGCGCGGCGAGTCAAGTGGGCAAAATCTGGCGGGGTACATCTATGCGGCAAAGATTCACCACTTCTGCTAGAATGCAACTCAAGCCAGTGCTGTGCGTATAGCTGAATAGATGTCTATACATGCTTAAGGGCTGAGGATGTGAATATGTCGAACTCGAACTTCGATCCCATGAAGAAAAGCCTGAATACGCTCCGCGATTCAGTGAATAAACTGATCGAGGAGGGATTGGCAGCCACACTGAGCGGCGTGCAGGCACTCCCCGTAGACGTGGTGGAGACGGATACGGCGCTTGTCGTAAAGGCCGGGCCGGTGCTGGGCATCCAACCCCAGGACATTGACGTGTCTATCGTCGGCGATAAGCTGACCATCAAGGGCGAAATCCGGCCAGACCCGGACACACCCGAAGGGACTTACCTGCGGCGCGAGCGCAAAGTCGGCGCGTTCTCACGTACCGTCACCATTCCGCGCCCGGTCAAGGCCGATCAGGCAGCGGCCAGCTTCAAGGATGGGATGCTGACCATCACGCTGCCGAAGGTCGAGGAACCGTCACCGAAAGTGATCAACGTGAAGCCCATCGATTCGTGACCCGGACTTCGCGCTGAAAGCCTCCTTCTCCACGCTTCCGAGGTCAGGACGTTGCGCCTGAAACGATTCGCCTGGATCGGTCTGATCTTGCTCGCGCTCCCGGCGGGGTTGGCGCGCGCTGCCAGCCCGGTCACGGCACACGTCGTGATGCTGCCGGTGGCGAACCTCGATCCGGTCAGTCTCCCACGCGACGACTTTAATGCCCGCGACCTGGTGGAGAACCTGTTTCTCGGCCTGACGCGGTACGATGCCGCCAGCCGCCGCATCGTGCCCGCGCTGGCCCGCGACTGGACAGTAAGCGACGACGGCCTCACCTGGACGTTCAGCCTGCGTGAGGATGTGAAATGGGTTCGCTTCAACGCGGCGACAGGACAGGTGGAAGCGCTGCGCACCGTTGTTGCAGACGATTTTGTCTACGCCCTGCGCCGTGCCTGCGATCCGCCGCCGCCCAACCCGGCCACGCATTCGGTGTACATCGTCGTGGGCTGTCTGCGCGTGGCGACAGCCAATCCCTCGCTTGTGACCGATCTGTTCATCGCGCGTGAACTGTGGGTGCACGCTGTCAACGATTTCAAACTCGAAGTCAAGATCGCCTTTCCTGCGCCGTATTTCGCCAGCCTGCTGGCGCTGCCAGAGTTCCGTCCGGTTCCCCGTGAAGCTGTTGCCACCAACCAGGACTGGACGCAGTTGGGCACGATCCTGACCAATGGCCCCTGGGTCATTGCCGATTGGACGCCCGACCAACAAATGACACTGGTTCGCAACCCGTTGTGGCCCGATCCCGTGCCGGGCAATGTCGAGCAGATCGAGGTCACTTTTGTCCAGACGCCAGAAGCCGTCACGCAGCAGTTCAGCACTGGTCGCGCGGACTTTGCCCACCTGGATAGCGCTTCTGCATTGGCGATCAAACAGGCGAACCCGGACAGCGTGCTGATGAGTCCTGAACAGTCGGTGGTGGTTTTGGGCTTTTCCGGCGAGCGGAAGGTGGTGAGCAGCGAGGCCTTTCGGCGGGCGCTGGCGCAGTCCATCAACCGGGAAGCGCTGGTGAGCGAGGTCTTGCCCGGCGCAGCCGTACCGTCCTCGCGCTTTATGCCTCCCGGCGTGATGGGCGGCCCCACCGATCCACCCGACAACAGCGGCTACCAGCCGGACATTGCGCAGGCCGCGCTAAGTGCTGCCGGGTTCGCCAACTGCAAGCTGCCGGAAAAGATGATGCTGGTGGTCGAGGATCGCCCCGCAATGGCCGCACTGTCGAAGACGCTGATCGAGCAGTGGCAAATGGTACTTGGCTGCCGCGCCGACTCGTTTGTCATACGCACAGCGCCGCTCAATTACGTCGAGGCAGTGGCCCATGCCGCCATCAGCGCCTCGGAGAAGACCGATCCGCCGCGCGCTCAGTTGTGGCTGGTGACGTGGCGCCCCGATTACACCGATGCGAATGCCTGGCTCGGCGATGGCCTGCACTGCCAGTTCGGATTCTTGCGACCCGGCCTGCCCTGTGGCGAGGCTGACAAGCGCGTCGACGCCGCTGCCCTGGAATCTGATCCGGTCAAGCGCGCCGCACTCTATCAGGAAGCTGAAACGCTCTGGTTTGGCCCGGAAGGCTCGTTTCCTGTTGTGCCCCTGTTCTTCAGTTATGAGATGGTTGGACGGCAGGCGCACCTCAAGGGCGCGACGGTCAGCGGCAGCCAATGGTATGCCGGGTGGACGATTGGCAATTGATAGTTGAGGGGCCAGGTAGGGCCAAAGCTCCGCCAGGTTTGACGAACTGCAACCGATTGGGTATAGTCCTCGTCAATAAACTTTCGGGGGCATGTGGCGGGCTAAGGTCTGCAACTGCCCTCTTTTGCATGAGGGCAAGCAATACTCAGATGGCGCGACCCGGCTCATGCTGGCGATAGTGGATCGATTGGATAAGCGTCGTGTGGCCGCATTCATCCGGCGCATGCCCTGGACGGGTCACATCGCGCAGGTGGTGTGGCGCCTGTGGCAACCCTGGGTCACGGTGGGGGTGGTCGGCGCGATTTTCGATGACGAGGGGCGCATCTTGCTGGTCGAACACGTCTTTCACCCGCTCTTCCCCTGGGGCCTGCCCGGCGGGTGGATGCTTCGCAACGAGAACCCGGACGAAACTGTGCGCCGCGAAGTCTACGAGGAAACGGGCCTGCGCATCGACGTGCTGAAGCCGCTGTTGATTGCACGAACGCCATATTTGTCGCGCCACCTGGATATGGCCTATCTGTGTCGTGCGCAGGGTGGGGATATTCGCCTGAGCAGCGAACTGCTTGCCTACGACTGGGTTGACCCGCTGCGGACACCGCCAATGGCCGTTTTCCACCAGCACGTCTTGAAGGCGGCGCTGGCAGAGCGGCGTTCGTGATGCTAACCGTGAGTTGAAATGGTTGTGGAGGCGTGATGACTGTCACCGGATTGGGCACAACTCGTAAGCGCGTCCGCTTGCCTGTGCTGGCGCTGTTCTCGTCGGCGTTGCTGCTGGCCGCGCTGATCCTGTTCGTGAACGAAATGGTGCACTTTGCGCAGGGCCGTGACACGCTGCAAACGGACATCACTGTAGGAGGCGTCCCCGTCACGGGCCTCAAGCTGGCCGAGGCGGCCACGACCTGGGAGCGCGTGTACGACCAGCCCGTCGAACTGGATTACCAGGGCAGCCCTATTTTGCTCAAGCCCTCCGAGATCGGCTTTCGCCCCAACAGCGAACGCATGCGTGCCGAAATCCAGTCGAAGCTGTCCAGCACGAACAACTACTGGCTCGACTTCTGGAACTACCTCTGGCGGCGGCCTACCAGCCCGATCACCGTCAGTCTGATCGCGGATTACCAGGAGGCGAAACTGCGGGCCTACCTGGAAGACATCGCGGCGCGCTATGAGTTGCCTGCCAGTGGCGCCAATTTCGACGTGAACTCGATGACCTTCGGCGCGGGCGCAGCAGGGATGCGTCTCGACATCGAAGGGGCTATACAGGCCATCGATTCGGCACTGCGCCGCCCGACGGATCGTAAGGTCAAGCTGCCGATGAAGGGTGAAAACGCCCGCAACGCCAACATGCAAACGCTCAAGCAGGCCATCATCGATTACCTGACCGCCAAGGGCTTCCCGCCCAACGGCCCGGCCACGCTCGGCTCGGTACTCGTCATCGACCTGCAAACCGGGCAGGAGATGGCGATCAACCCGGACATCGCCTACTCGGCGATGAGCACGATCAAAATCCCGATCCTGATCAACATTTTCCGCAAGCTGGATTTCGCGCCGGACGTCAATACGAAGTGGCTGATGGGCGCATCCATCCTATGCAGCAGCAATTCTGCCTCCAACTACCTGATCCAGCTTTCGGGCGTGGGCAATACGGCGGGCGAACAGCTTGCCAACGGCCTGAGCCAGGTCACATCGACGGCCCAGACCCTGGGCGCGAAGAATACCTTCATCAGCGCGCCGCTGTATGTGGGCGACAAGAACTACGAGTTCTCGATCCAGCGCCCCAAGACCATGCCCAACCCGGCTTTCAACGCCAAACCCGACCCCTACAGCCAGACCACCGCTGAGGATATGGCAGCACTGCTACAAGAACTCTACGATTGCAGTGAGTACGGCAGCGGACTGATGGCCGTTTTCCCCGAAGGGTTCACCCAGAACGAATGCAAGCAGATGATCGAGCTGATGAGCGGCAACATTACGGGCCGCCTGATCGAACTGGGCGTGCCGCCGGGGACGCGCGTGGCGCACAAAAACGGCTGGGGGGGCACGCAGGCCAGCGGTGCAAACGTGAGCGACGCGGCCATTGTCTATTCGCCCGGCACGACGTACATCCTGTCGATCTACATGTGGGAGGCCAAAGCCAACCAGGACGGCATCGGCAGCATCGAGTCGTGGGAGGCCGTCGAAGGGGTTTCGCGCATCGTCTACAACTTTTTCAACCCGGATAACCCGCTGCTGGTCAGCCGGGTTCCGCAGAACAAGCTGACGGCAGTGGATTGTGTCATGCCTAATCCGAACCACCCGGAGCGGCTGGACCTGACCAACATCAACAACGGGCGTTTCGACGCCAACGGCCACATTCTGCCCGATGCCTGCGAGAACTACCCGGACAACAAGCAGTGCTTTACGGCCTCAGATGCCGCACCGGCACAGCCAACGCCGGGGCAACCTGTCCCGCCGACAGCCGTTCCGACGCAGAAAGCAGCGCCAACCAGTGCACCAGCCAGTGCACCGACGTTGCCGCCACCGCCGCCCAAGTGAAGCGGTGACAATTTGCCCCGGCCACGCCAAAACGGAGTTTCGGGCCTCCGCTTTGCAGAGAGGGGAGCCAGGCTCTGCATCACAACCCTGCGGAGGCCGTAATTGATTTTGATTCGGCCCAGGCGCAGTTTACCGACGGCTCAGGGCATTGAAGATCAGCAGCGCCACGGCGCAAACCCCGACCAGTGCCAGAACCAGAAAACAGCCCACCGCCACAATGACCGGGCGCAGCAGTGGCCCACCCTCCCGGATCAGTTCGGAAAGCAGGCCCACATTCTCGGCGTGGCCGAGCGAGGCCAGCAATCCTGCACCCTCGCCAACGTCGCCAAAATCCTCGTCGGACATGCCGGCCCGCCGGCGTCGCCGACGGCTGCGCTCGCCGTAGCTGGCCTGTATCGCATTGGGGTCGCCAAGCTGCGAACGTCCCCGTTCGGCGCGGTGCTTGCGCACGTAGGCGCTGGGATCGAAGTTGGCAAAATCGTTGTCGTTGCGCTCAGACGGCTCATCCTGATCCAGGGATCCATCCAGCGCATGGCCTCGCCGCCGCAAATAGGTAGCCGGGTCGAAATTGGCGAAATCCTCGGCCTGATCCTCGCCGGGTATGTAGTCGTCAAGCTCATCGTCACTCATGACGGTTGTCAACCTTTTGCGATCACCTGCTCAAAGACCTTGAGGTGTTCGCCAGACAGCACCGTGATGCGCGGAATCTCGAATGGGTCGCCAGCGATGTCGCCCTTATGCTGTGCAACGGTAACTGCGCCCTCAAATCCGGCCAGGCGAGCCAGCATGACGATGCGTGGGTTGTGGTCGTTGTACGGATAGGCAAAGACGTTGATCGGCGTGTGCAGGTGTTGTGCCAGCACAAGACGGGACAGGAAAATCTCCAGAAAGGCGGCGGGTGTCGAGAGGCGCGTCAGGAAGGGGTGATGCACTGTATGCGCGCCGATCTCCATCCCGGCCCGCTGCATTTCTGCAATCTGATCCCAGGTCATGTAAGCCGGGTAGCCCACCAGCCCTGTGACGATGAAGAACGTCCCGGTCATGCCGTATTTCTTCAGCAGCGGGAAGGCAATATCGTAGTTGTCCCGGTAGCCATCGTCGAACGTCAGCACGACGGACTTTTCGGGCAGCGGTACGCCGTGCGTTTCCGCATCCAGGTAAGCCGCCATCGAGAGGGTGTGATAACCGTTCCCGGATAAATAGCGTAGTTCGGCCTCCAGTTTCTGTGGGCTGACGTACCACCGTCCCTGGTGATCAGCAATGTGGTGATACAGCAGAATGGGGACATGGATCGGCGCAGCCTGCACGACGCCAGAGCGGGTGGCACTCAGGCAGGCGACAGCGAAAACGGCGAGCAGAAACTTCCTGATCATAGGTTGCCTCGTTGAATATGTAGAGGTGGATTCCAATGTGCTGCTTCACGCGCGGACGTGGTTCTCCCCATAGACGACCCACTTGTAGGTCGTCAGTTCCCGCAATCCCATCGGGCCGCGCGCGTGGAGCTTCTGCGTGCTGACGGCGATCTCCGCGCCCAGCCCGAACTCGCCGCCGTCATTGAAGCGTGTCGAGGCGTTGACGAACACCGCCGCCGAGTCGATCTCGTCCACGAAGCGTGCCGCGTTGGCCTCGTCACGGGTCAGGATTCCGTCGCTGTGTGCAGTACTGTGCCGGTAAATATGCTCTATCGCCTCGTCCAACCCGCTGACGACCTTGATGCCCAGGATCAGACTCAACCATTCGGTGTCGAAATCGTCCGGGCCAGCGGGCGCTAACCGGGTGTCGCCGGACGGATTGGGCGTCACGGCCCAGGCGTGCGGATCGAGCCGGAAGGTCACACCACTTGCGCCCAGCCGCTCGATGACGCGCGGGATGAAGCCCGCCGCCACCGCCTCGTGGACGAGCAGAGTATCCAGGGCATTGCAGACGCTGGGGCGCTGTGTCTTGGCGTTGTGAATGACCTCGATGGCGGCATCCAGGTCGGCGCTCTGATCCACGAACAGGTGGCAGATGCCGATCCCGCCCGTGATGACCGGGATCGTGCTGTTTTCGCGGCAGAACTGGTGAAGGCTCTGCCCGCCGCGCGGGATGATCATGTCCACGTACTGGTGCAGCCGGAGCAGTTCGCCCACGTAGCGCCGATCCGTCGATTCGATGAACTGGATTGAGTCGGCAGGCAGGCCGCAGCTTGCCAGCGCCTCGCGGATCACGCTGACCAGCGCCGTGTTGCTGCGCAGCGTCTCGGAGCCGCCGCGCAGAATGGCTGCGTTGCTCGTCTTGAGGGCCAGCGCTGCCACGTCCACCGTCACGTTAGGCCGCGCCTCGTAGATAATGCCCAACACGCCGAGCGGCGTCCGGCGCTTGCTGACGCGCAGGCCGTTGGGCCGAACGGTTTCGTCGAACGTCTCACCCACCGGGTCGGGCAGCCTGGCGACCTGCCGCACGTCCTTCGCTATGCCCGCCAACCGGTTTTGCAGCGACAGCCGATCCAGCAGGGCGTCCGTCAGGCCGTTGGCGCGTCCCTCCTCCAAATCCTGGCGGTTGGCGGCCAGGATGCGCTCGGCGTTGGCATCCAGCCCGTCGGCAATGGCGTACAGCGCGGCGTTCTTCTGCTCGGTGGTGGCGCGGGCCAGGATGCGTGCGGCGGCCTTCGCGCGCTGGCCTATCTGGTTCAGGTCAATTGGTTCGGTCATGGTCGTCCCTCAGAACGGCATAGCATGGCTGCGGGCACGGTAAGCGCCCGTCAGAGCAGCACCAGATTGTTGCGGTGGATCACTTCTTCCCCATAAGTATATCCCAGGATACTGGCGATCTGTGCAGATTTGACGCCGACAATCTGCCGAATCTCGTGGCTGGCGTAGTTGGTCAGGCCCACGGCCAGCGCCTTACCCTCCGGCGAGAGGATGCGCACGACAGTGCCGCGCTCGAAATCGCCGCTCAACCCGGTCACGCCGACAGGCAGCAGGCTTGCACCATTATTGCGCAGCTTGCGCGCCGCGCCCGCGTCCACGCTGATGTCGCCCTGCGGTTTATCCGAGAGCAGCCAGCGCTTATGGCTCTCCCGGTGTGTCGTCGGGGCCAGGAACGTTGTACCGATGCGCTTGCCCGCTGCCAGATCAAGCAGTACGTCCGGCAGCGCGCCCGACGCGATGACAGTCACGGTTCCGCTGCGCCCGGCAAGCTGCGCCGCCTGCAACTTGGTGATCATGCCGCCCGTACCCAGGCCCGTCGATGTGCCGCCCGCCCGCGCCCACACCGTGTCGTCGATCTGTTCGACCACCGGGATCAGTTCAGCATCGGGATTGGTGCGCGGGTCGGCGCTGTACAGGCCCAGTTGGTCGGTCAGCAGGATCAGCAGATCGGCGTCCACCAGATTGGCGACCAGCGCCGAGAGATTGTCGTTGTCGCCAACCCGGATTTCTTCGGTGGCAATCGTGTCGTTCTCGTTGATGATCGGCACGATCCGGTGGGCAAGCAGCGTCAGGAGCGTATCCCGCGCGTTCAGGTAGCCCGTGCGGTTGGAGAGGTCGCCGCGCGTCAGAAGCACCTGCCCGACGGTAATGTCAAAGAAGCTGAATAGTTCGGTGTACATCTGGATCAACCGGCCCTGGCCCACCGCCGAAAGCATCTGTTTGGCGGGCACAGAGCGATCCAGTTCCGGGTAATTGAGCGTCTCGCGCCCGGCGGCGATAGCGCCCGACGAGACGATGACGATGCGATGCCCGGTTTCGTGAAGTTGTGCCGCCTGCCGCACGATCTCCAACATGCGCCGCCGCGAAAGACGCTTTGTGCCCGCCGTCAGGACGCTGGTGCCGAGCTTGATCACAATGTGTTGAGAGGTGTTAGCCATGCGGGAAACGATAAGCCAGGAAAGGAGAGAAGTCAAGGGCGATACGCTTGCGCTTTCCAGACCTGCGGAGCAGACCGAACTCGGATGTCCTGAAGCAGATGAAGTGCGGCGTGTCAAGGCGGAAATGGCTGAATACTGGCTCAAGTATGGCTGCCCAAATAGAGAGGCGCATGCGCCTGTTGGGCCAGCCAGTCCTCTGCTCTACGCGGAGGGCTGGCGGCTGTCCTATCTCTTTTGAAATGGTTGTCACCGCCGACTACGACCAGCTATGACCAGCTATGACACAACTGGCAGGCTCGTGAGTGTAGCCCCTGACAGGGCAACCCAACGTGCAGACACCCACCCAATCAGCCCGGTATTGGTCTGGACTTTGAGCCATGTTCCAGCGCTGTTCTTGCCGAGCGGAGTGACCACTTGTCCAATGCGCAGCATCCCGATCCTGCCTGCACTTGTCGTCGGGCCATTGCGCACGTTTAGTGCAAAGGCTCGTACTGAGGCAGTCACCCCGGTCACGGTAGCGGGCGGTGGGGTCGTCACTGCTGAAGAAACGAGCGGCAATGCCATCACTTTGCCGGATGACAGTCTGACCCACAAGGCTGATACCCACCCGACCAGTCCTTGCCCGGTTCGGATTTGCAGCCAGGTTCCCGCGCTGTTCCTGCCAAGCACGGTCAGCGGGGTTCCCAACGGTAGAACCGAGAGCCTGGCAGCGCTGACGCTGGGGCCATTGCGGACATTGAGGAAAAAGGCTCTCACCTGTGCTGTGGTGGCTGCATTGCCTTGAGCCTGAGCGGGTGAATGAACTACGAACAAACCGATCACCACTACGACAACGCTTACCAGAAGTATCAAACGGCGATACATATGTCCCTCCTTGAGCCTACTGAAGGACCTTACGATCAGGTGTAGCGCTATTCAGGGAACAGCTCCGGGAATGTGGGGAGACCAGCGAATCTAAAGACGACTACGCTACACCTCACGCTCATTATCACGCAGTGGTGTAAAAAAAGTGTAAAATCATGATGGTGAACCTCGGCAATTGAACTCCGGCGCTGAACGGGTGGGTCTATAAGTGGCGAACTATCGGCAGTGCTATACTTGCCGCGCTATGAACACCTTGCCGACCCGCGTTCTCAAGATCGATCCTACCTCCCCCGATCCGGCGGTCATTCACGAGGCCGCCGCGCTGATCCGTGCCGGTCAGCTTGTCGCCTTCCCGACGGAAACGGTCTATGGCCTGGGCGCAAATGCGCTGGATGCGCTGGCCGTAGATCGCATTTATCAAGCGAAGGGTCGCCCCGCCACCGACCCGGTGATCGTCCACGTCCAGGCAGCACAGCAAGTGGCTGAACTAACCACCCACATCCCGGATGTGGCCCGGGCGTTGATCGACGCCTTCTGGCCCGGCCCGCTCACGCTCGTACTTTCGCGCGGCCCACGAGTGCCGCCCAACGTCAGCGCCGGATTGCCGACGGTGGCGATCCGGATGCCTGCTCACCCTGTTGCACTGGCCTTGATCACGGCGGCAGGTGTGCCGGTGGCTGCGCCCAGCGCCAATCTGTTCGCGCACCCCAGCCCCACCACAGCGCAGCACGTCCTCCACGACCTGGACGGCAAGATCGCACTGATCCTGGATGCAGGCCCGACTCAGGTGGGCGTCGAATCAACCATCCTGGACATCAGCGCCAATCATCCCCGGCTGCTGCGCCCCGGCGGTGTTTCGCTTGATACACTCAGGCGAATCGTGCCGGAAGTAGAAGTCGTGACGCGCTACGTGCGTGCTGATGAGGGTGCAGTTCCTGCGCCAGGGATGCTGCTCAAGCATTACTCGCCCCGCGCCGAACTACGGCTCTTTGACGGCCCTGATGAAGCCGTGCGGGTTGCGCTGTCACAGGCGGCTGCCGAACTCACTCGACAAGGCTTTCACGTCGGGCTGCTGGTCGCCGACGAAGACCGGGCGGCCCTGTCTTTGCCGGGCGTCTCGCTGGTTTCGCTGGGTTCCCTGGGCGATCTATCCCAGGTCGCACAGCGGCTCTTTGCCGGGCTGCGTGACCTTGACGCGCGCGGCGTCGACGTGATCCTGGCGCGTGCGTACCCACCTGCGGGAATCGGCATGGCTATCCAGGATCGCCTGATTCGCGCAGCGCAAGGACGGGTGACTTACGTTTGAGATTCTAAGCTGTGATCGCATGAATCGCACATGATAACCCACTTTTTCCCATGAAGATGGGCAAAAAGGGGAACGTTAACCGAATTCTATCGGAACTATAAGGGTACTAAAGCGGGCGACAGATACCATCGTTGTGCCAATTCCTCTATAATGCAAGCACATGCCGTTCACGGCATAGTCGAGCAATCAGGGAAGGACACACCGTCATGCGCAAGAATGAATGGATCGCACAGGTCGCCAAAGCGGCCAATATCTCGCAGGTGGAAGCGGGCAAGGTCTTGAACACAGCGCTGAAGGTCATCGAGGACACGCTGGCGGCGGGGGACAAGCTGACGCTGACGGGCTTCGGGACGTTCGAGGTGCGCAAGAGTGCGGCGCGGACGGGGACGCATCCGCGAACGGGGGCCAAGATCAAGATTGCGGCGCGGCAGCGCCCGGCCTTCACGGCGGGCACAGTGCTGCGGGCGGCGGTGTCGGGCAAGGCGCGGGCCGCCAAGCCCAGAGCCAAAGCCGCTCCCAGGAA